>Ga0210086_1000105_pt1 | contig 51299 bp, 51 predicted proteins | sample China_Galinas_PW_3_FD_184867 | JGI IMG/M metagenome (GOLD analysis project Ga0210086, IMG submission 184867) | Wetland microbial communities from San Francisco Bay, California, USA, that impact long-term carbon sequestration - China_Galinas_PWB_D2... | ecosystem: Environmental > Aquatic > Marine...
AGGCCCCGCTCAGCCACGTGTCATGCACCGAATCGAACTTGTCTGCCACCACGTCTCGATCGACGATCGGAGAGAACACCGTGGCATTCGGCCAGTGGGTCCGGAATTCGGCCAACACATTCTCGGCACCGCCCCATTCGGTCAGCCGGTCGTGGACGAGCGCTACCCGCGGCTGACTCACAACGAGATCCCGGCAGTGCAGTAGGCGCTCAACGTTTCCGCGGCCGTGGCAGCCCACGAGAGTTTCGATACGACGGTCACCGCCCGGTCCCGCAATTCGTCGTTGCCGGGCTGATCTGCCAGCAGCGAACGGAGCGCTCCTGTCCAGGCGGCCACATCGTGCGGGCCCACCAGAATCGCCCCGTCGCCGCAGACGTCGGCCAACGCTCCGACATCGCTGGCGACAACTGCTCCGCCACAAGCCATTGCCTCGACCGGTGGAAGTCCGAACCCTTCGTACAGCGACGCGTAGGTGACGACCGCCGCTGCACGGTAGAGCGCAGGCAAGTCGTCGGCGCAGACGAACCCCAGACCCACAGCGTGATTCGGTGCCTGTGGACCGTCGGAACCTGCGCCCGCGAGCACCATCGGCACATCGAGTTGGCGAGCGATATCGGCAATCATCTGGACACTTTTACGCGGCTCGACGCTGCCGACCTGAATCAGAAAACGCTCCGGCAGGTCGTATTTCGCGCGCACGGCGGCGCACTCATCGGCGCTGGGTACCCGCGTCCAGCGGGCGGGCGCCAACGGAACGACGATCGCGTGGCGGCCAAACTTCTGGGAAATGCGTTCAGCCGTGAAATCGGAAACCGTGACGAGAACGTCTGCGCGGCGCATCGCCCGCCTCAACAGCGCCCGCTCGCCCAGCGTGCGGTAGCGGCTGAAAGCCCATGGGACGTCGAACACCGAGAGGTCATGCACCGTGGCGACCGTCGCCTTGGGTCCCGTGAGCGGAAGATCCACATCCAAGCTGTGGAAGAGGTCGAAGGTGCGGACCGGCGCTAAGCCGGATAAGGCTCGGCGTGCCCCCGAGGTGACGGGCCTCACCTCCGGACGAATCACGGCTGGCAACTCCGCTGCGGCATCCGCTTGGATGATGGCCGAAAGGTGCAGTCCGGGAAGCAGCTTCGCAAGCTCGGTCAGCAGTTCGCGCTCATAGGTGGAAACACCGGCCCCGTTGGGCCGTAGGGCAAGTGCGCCAAAGCATACGTTCATGGGACAGCAATCGGGCTGCCGTTCAGCGTCCAGCCCGACGTGGTGACGCTGCCGGCCGGAACCTTCGGCGAAACGAACAACGCCGGCAGGCTGGTGTTCTCGAGTGCAATGTTGCGGTATACGACGTTGCTGACCGTGCCGTCGTCAATCACGACTCCAATGTTGCGTTGCGCCGACGACGGTGTACCGGAGACGGAAAGGCCGGAGATGGCCACGTTGCTCACTCTCTGACTTGGGTTTCCGGAATACACCAGGACTGCGCCGTAGACCACTTCAGGGTTGGTATTCGCCCCGGTCACAGTACCCCCGGAGACGTCGACCTGGTTCACCGAGAGGGTGTTCCAGGGGTTGCCCTCCGAAGCGACATAGACCCCCGCTCCGTGGGTTTGCGACACCGAGATGTTGCGATAGGAGATCCTGTCGCCGCCGACGACTGCCACGCCTCTACCAAAGGTGGTGCCGTTGACGGTTGCCGAGTCGACGACGATGTCGTGACACGGCTGCTCGTTGCCGTAGGACACCACGGCGAATCCGTCATCGCCGGTCCACTCTGTCGTGGAGCCGTCGACCCGCCCGTTATTGGCCCCATTGGTCATGTGAATTCCGTCGGCGCGGGTGTTTCGAACCATCACCCGTTGCAAGATGAAATTACTTGCCCCGTAGACAAAGACACCCGCCGCAGCTGCCCCGTTGACCGTGACATCGCTGACCGCGGCACCGTCACCCTGCACGACGAGTTTGTGTTGATCAAGACCCGCCCAACGCTTGCCGGACGGCGGCGCGGTGAGGTTCACGTTCGTCAACGAAACACCCGGGGCGGTGATCTGGACTGCGGACGTCTCGTCATTGGTGGCTTCCAGCGTCGCGCCGTTGCCGTCGATGCGGACATTTGGCACCCGGAGCTTGAGGACGCCGCTGTGCTGATACGTGCCGGGGCCGAGCTTGAGCGTGTCGCCCGGTTTCAGGTCATCGAACTTCGCCTGCAGCGCAGCAGTGCTGTCGACAGGCGGAGCTGTCTCGGCGGCGTTGCTGCCGACGAAAACGAACGCGATGCCGACCACGGCGGTGACGAATACGACTCCGAGAGCCTTCCTCATCTGACTCCTACTTCTACTTGTTGTCACGTACGCACCAGCTCTCGAGCCGCGCGGGCTAGCCGGTGGTGGGCATGCGGAGCGGGCCTCAAGACTCTGCGGGCAGTAAGCCACTGGCATGTCGCCATCGCTGAAACACTCAGCGACGAAACCACTGCCAGTGCAATCGGACCGCTCAGCCAGGCTGCGGCGACCGCACACGGCAGAGCGACGATCAACACGCCCAGAGCGGTACGCGCGGCCGCGCTGATGTGCCCGCTGACGATGAGCATGGTGATGCTGACGCTGAAGAACGCCTGGAATATCCCGCTCGCGGCGAGAATCAGCAGGATGGTGGCGGCCGGGCGCATGTCGGCGCCGTAGGCGACTTCCAACGCGAACGGGCCGAAGATCGCCAAGAAAGTCACTACCACGATCACGACGAGGGCGCTGAGCGTGGCCGCGTTGCTCAACATGCGAGCCGCCTCGTCCTTCCGGCCCGCCGCCCACAGTCGTGCGGCCGGTGGGGTAAGCGCCAGCGCGGCAAGGCTTTCCAGAACGGTGACTTGCATCGCAAGTGTCGCCGCGGCCGCGTATTGGGTCGCCGCGACGGGGGTGAACAAGGCGGTCGCCAGCCAGATCGTGCCCTGCATCATCATGAACTCGCAAAACTCCAGACTGAATAACCGCATGCCCTGCCCGATGACCGCCCGCAAGGTCGCGAGCGAAGCCGATAACCTGAACATCGCGACATCGTTTCGAGCGTGGACCAGCGCGGCGGTGAACTGTATTGCGGAGACCGCCAAATACGTCATCAAAATCGCCACCAGCGATGGCCGACTCACCGCGAAAACGATGAGGGCCACCAGCGGAAGAGCCAGCACATTGCGGATGTAGTGCATCGTTGCCACCGACGCGCGTACGCGTCCGACCGCGGCGAAGATGTCGCTGAGCATCAGGCGGGTTGACTCGATCGCAATCAGCACCGTGGTCAAAACAAACGCCGCCACGAAGTTGGAATGCCCGATGAGACCGTTGCATCCGACCAACGCGATCAGCGGCGCGGTGAGAGACGAGAGCAGAAAAGTGGCTTGCAGGTGCGTGCCGGCGATGTGACGTCGCGCCTTGGGATCGACTTCGGCTGCCATGAGCCGAATGACATTCGGGCCGAGACCGAGTCGGCCGATGAGGGGGCCGATCGCGAGCGCCGCCAGAATCGCGAAGAAGGTAGCCGCCTCGGGCGCATCGAGTGTCCGCACGACGATCACCGACAGCAGAAAGCTCGATGCCATGCCCGCGGCAGCGGCCGCAGTTCGCCAGACGAAACTGCGGCGCAACTCCACGTTGGCGCTTGCGTTGAGGCTCATATCGGTGGTGTGAGGACTTCCTACAGGTAGGTGGGGACACGGAACGAGGTCAGCGGCGCCGGTTCGCGCCTCGCGCGCCGCCCGGCCCGCCAGAGGCTGCGGATCCACCGCTTCTTCAGCAAGAACGTCAGCGGCGGCAACCAGGTTTGGGCGGGCCGGCGTTCGGCGGCGAAGTCGAAGGCTTCCCGCGCGTCGGGGCGGCCGTGAAGCAACTGCCACATCCCGTACCAGTACACGTAGTCGCCCATCTTTCTGCGCGACATCGCGTGGAGAACCCGCGCGTTCGGCAACGCCGCACCCTCGTGAGCGAAGAACGACGCGAATGCGGCCTCGTGCTCCTCGAAGTCGCGGATGGGCCGCTCGCTGTACGGAGTCGACGCCTGGGCCCGGTGCATCCTGCGGATACCGAGTACGTGGTTCGTCGCGGCGACGTCTCCGACCATCGCCAGCCGGAGGTACATCTCGAAGTCGCACGTGCGGATCAAGCTCTGCCGGAAGTGACCGGCGCTCTTTTGTGCCGAGGTCCGCCGGATCACCGCGGGAGCACCGATGTCGCAGAACGAATCCCAGCATGTCGTGCGGATGAAGTCGATGCCCTCGACGACGTTCCAACGCGAAACCGGGGGGTCACAACGTCCGGGATCAAGGCGCCCGTCGACCAGTCGCCCTTCCACGCCGTATAGGAACGCGACGTCGGGATGGCTGTCCAGGAAGGCGATTCCGCGTGCCAGCGCGTCGGCCACTAGAAGGTCGTCGGCGTCGAGGAGAACGAAATAATCCGCGCTCGCCCAATCGACGGCCCGGTTGTACGAGTCGTGAAAGCCGCGGTTGACCTCGTTCAGGACAAGGGTGACACGGCTGTCGGCGGCGGCGATTTCCTCGGCGATCTCACGGCTGCCGTCCGTCGATGCGTTGTCGATAATGAGAACCCGCAAGTTCGGCACGTCCTGGGTGAGGACGCTCATTACGCTCGCCCGCAGGAACGACCCGTACTGATAGCACGGGATGGCGACATCAATGCTGGCCATTGGTACCCCACAACACCGGCGCTTCCGGCGTAACAGCGGCCCGCGAGGATGCGGCGGAGTCGGGTGTGCGCCTTTCACAGCTCCGGGTACGGCGGCTGGGCCGTATCCTCAGGATTGGGCCGCGCGTGCACACCCCCGAAATCGGCACTTCCGTGTCGCGGGCGAGCTGACTGGCCACGCGGACGGCGGTGTTCACATCCCGCCCGATCATCGCCACGATGACGATCTGCGTGGCGCCCTCGGCCGCCTTCGGCAGTGTCGGCGACGTGTCGACAGATCCGGCGTCGATGACCGTGGTAATCCCGGTCCGCGAGTCTGCGGGGGCTTCCAGCCAGTCAAACGATTCGTAGCCGTCCGGCAGATGCTCGATGCAGACGTCCGAATGCTCGGCTGCGGCAGAAGCGACGAGCTCGGCCACTTGTTCGGTTCCCGACTGGGCTGAGGCGCCAACGACCAGAATTTGCCCGGAACGCGGAGCCGGCAGCTGCGCGAACAGTGATCGGGCGAGCCTGGCGTAAGGGGCACTCCGCACCTCCCACGCGCCTAGGCGGACAACCGGCAGCAGCACATGCTCGATCTGGTTGGCGAGAACTGCCGGGGAGGTGATCACGCCAACTCTCTTGCGCCATGCGAGAACTCCCGCGAGCGTGAGCAAGCCGCCGGCAAGTCCGCCACCAACCGCTCCCAACGCCAAACTTGGGGCGCCCGTGATCGGCGTCTTCGTCGGAGGCTGCACGATTTGCATAGGGGCGGAGCGTTGGGTTTGGACCTCGATGGCGAGGCGCTGCTGCTGGAGTTGCTCGATACGGGCTTGCGTTTCGGCGGCCAACGGTGGCTGTGCTGGACCCGTTGCCGGGTTCTGCAGAGATCCGATGACCCCGTCGAGCGCATCGATGGCGGCCCGGCCGCGGTCGACGGCCTGTTGGCGAAGATGATCGCCGTAAGCCCGCAGTGCCGCGTCGACCATCCGCTTCGCTTCTGCGACGTTCGGCTGTGTGGTCGACACCGTGACGGTGGTCGACTGAGAGTTTTGCGCGGCCGAAAGGCGCGGAGGGGTCGTTTCGTCGAGTTGCTTGGCGACCGTGTCGGCGAAGCCCGGAGAGTTCAAGTAGGCGACCTCACCCGACATATAACTTTGCTCCAGGTCAGACGAAGGCGTGCTGGCGGTCATGATCTGATTTGGGTCGATCGGCTGATACAGCCGCACCAGCGCAGTCACTTCGCTGGTGCTGTTGGCATGCAGAAGCAACCCTCCGAGAGCGGCACCTGCCAACATTCCGGCCGCGGTCGCCGCCCAGAGCGGCGTCGTCATTCGAGAGAAGACGGCTCGTGCGGTTCTACGCGGTCCGGATTCAAAACTCATGCGCCACCTTCGCTTCGCTTCGTGATACCAACACTGCGATCCCGACAAGACCAATCCACGCGTAGGTAGCCCTTCCCTGCGACCAGTAGAGGTAACGTGGCAACTCGAGCAGGCCGACGAACACGATGGGATAAAGGAAGAGGCCGAACGCTTTCGATTGGCAGAACCCGCGGTAAAGCAGACCGGCAACCAACCCCACCACTAAGAAGAAGACGATCCCGCCGAATCCTCCGTAGTCCACGAATGCCCCGACATACCCACTCTGGTTGTTGAACTCGGGATTTGCGAAGTTGCTCAGAACGGCGTAGTAGACCGAGTCGGATTCGTCTCGGGTATACGGCGGAACATGCCCGCCCAGCGTTTCGTAGAGTCCGGCCGCTTGAACACCGGGCGCTGTCCAAAACGCTTCGATTGTGTCGTACGGCAACCGGTTTGGCCACTGGAGGTGCTCCAGCACCAGATGGCCGTTGTTGAGTGCAGTGGCGTAGTAGCCGGCGAACCGATTGAGCGCAAACTCGGTGTAGGACGTCGTCACCTGCGTCCGGTAGAACGTCCACGACCGGAAATACTCGAAGAACCCGAAGATCGCCACAACGGCTACGAACGACACGAACGGGATCACTTGCATCAGTCTTCGCCGCAGTCCGCGGTGCACCGCGAGATGCGCAGCCATGATGACCGTCATCGGCACGACCAGTTCCAGCACCGCAAGCCGTTCGGAGAATATGTAAGCCCGAGGCAGCGCGAGCCCGAGAACGACTAGCAGCTTGCACAACTCGCTGCGGGAATACTTCCGGACGAGCAGGACCGTCGACGTGACGACAGCGGCGCTCCCGAATTGCGTCAACGTGGTAATCCCCGGGATCGTGCCGACCACCTCGCGGACAGACATTCCCGAACTGTGCGACGGTGACAGCGAAAATAATTCGAGCGGATTCAGGCCGGCTCGCACGATGAGGACGCCGAAGCCGGCGTAACCGGCGATCGTCACGGCAGTAAGCGCAGAGCTCGCCCGCCGGAGCAGAACCGCCGATTGATCAGACAGCTGCGGCCAAGGCGCGGAGGGCTGCCGGCTCATCGGGACCGCGGCGAGTGCGACCAAGGCGCCGAACGCGAGCGCCAATGCGCCGCAACCAAAGAGAAGCAATGTCTCACCGGTGACCGCCTTCGGCGTCCGCCATAGGCTGCGAAACTGCTGATCGCCGATCAGCGCGGCCGGGAAAATCGACGCGAAAGCGACCAGCAGCGACACGACGACCGGGGAAAGCCACCATACCTGGGGCACCGAAAAAGTCACCGCCGCGGGTTTTCGGTCGTCGACCGCGATCACTTGGCTTACCACGATCAGCCGAAATAGTCGTTCTGTGCTGCCCGCAACTCGTTCACCACCCGTTCGGCGGGCAGTTCGACGTCAGCCTCGGTGATCGGGCTGTCGGCAGGCAGCGAGCGTTTGAGCACACACCCGTCGGTCAACCCCATCGGCAGCGCGTTCGCCGCGCGCGCGGAGTCGACATTGTCGATCATGCCGTAGCAGGTGAATCCTCCGATTCCGTCGAGCTCCGTCCCAACCTCTAAGTCGACCTTGCTGTAAGCGATAACTTCGGCTCGAGGCGGTCCCGACGGCGCAATGGCAGCGTCGCCGAACAATACGGCGCGGGCCACCGACAACGGAGCCTCGAGATGTGTGAGGTGAAACGGCCGATAGAACACATAGAACGGACCCTCGCCCATCTTGAAGTACTGCATGTAGGCGCGGCGATCGGGGTCGGGGTCGTGACCGATCACGAACGCACCCGATCCCGGTTCTGCGCCAAGAACGAAGTCCACCAAGGGCTTTTCGAGCAGCGAGTCGAGATCGAACAACTCCAGGACATCCTTGACGTGCGCGCATCGATTGCCGGTCATGCCGCGCTTCGCGACCGAGAACCCAGTGGCATTGACCAACACGCTGGCCTCCATCGACAGTTTGGTCCCGTCGGCGAAAGAGGTGATCATCTTGGGTCGCTGACCGTGTTGCCGGGCGAACCCTGCCTGAGTATCCGGATTGCGATGCGGGTCATAGAACCCTTTGACGTTGCCCGCCAACACCGGCCGGCAGCCGATGCTTCGGACCAAGCGAACCAGGTTCATCGCGACCGCCGGCTCATCCCCGTCCGCATTGCTGATCACGACGCCGGCCTTATCGGCCATCAGCTTCAGGATCGGACCGACCGTCGCATCCAGTTCGGCGTTGACGAGCACCAGGTGCTTCCCGCCGTCGATCGCCGCTTTCGCGACCCGCGCACCGTATTCCACCTCACCTGTCGCCTCGACCATCGCGTCGATTGACGGTGCTGCCGCCAGGAGACGGGGATCCGACGTCACCACCCGCCGCCCCGCCGCGAGAGCGGCATCGAAATCGCGCTGCGTGGATACCTCTTCGACCCTGTCGCCGACTCCACAGCTGTCGAAGACTTCGTGGGCGGTGGCAGTCGTGCGGTTCGCGATCGCTACAACGTCGATACCGACCATCGATTCGATCATTTGGCGGGTCATGCCCTTGCCCATATAGCCGGCACCGACCATGCCGACCTGAATCGGCCTGCCTTCACGTGCCCGGGCCTGTAATGCGTTGTCGACGATGATCATGCGCTCAACTCCTTAACATCCGTTATCAGTGGCCACGACTTGTCCTGATCAGAGATCCGCTCGACGGCAAGCGGCCACTCGATCCCCAAGGCCGGGTCGTCCCACCGCACTCCGAAGGCCGACTCACGGACATACGGGTGCGACGCGAGGTATGAGAGCTCGGTCGCGTCGGCCAGTGTCTGGTACCCGTGTCCACAGCCGGGGGGCAGGTAGACAGACTTGTGGTTCTCGCCGCTGAGCTCGATGCCGAACCAGGCTAGGGCAGTGGGCGAATCCACTCGCAGATCGACGATTACGTCGAAGACTCGGCCCGTCGCGCACCACACGAGTTTGGACTCGCCGTGTGGTGCGCGCTGAAAGTGCACGCCGCGAACGGTTCCGGCGGTGTGGCTGAACCCGAGGTTGCCCTGCACCCAGTTACCGGTCATCGCGGGCAGGGCGGCTTGGTCCCAGGCCCGGGCAAAGTATCCGCGGAAGTCGGTGATCGGTTCTGGCTCGATGACGACGACGCCGTCGATCGGAGTGTTCTGCATATTCATCACGATGTCCCACCCTGGTCGATTCCGGCGTAGTTGGCCACGCAGTCGGGTGCCAGCATGCATCGGCCATCGACGACGAGAACCTGAGGTTGCAGTGAATTCACCAGTTCGGGGACGATCCGGTATTCATCCCAGCGGGTGACGATCACCAGGGCGTCGGAGCCTCCGATAACCGTTGCGAGATTGCCTTCCACGTGGACACGTTCGCGAAGCAGGGCCGGGATCGAAGCCGGCCGAACTACCGGGTCGTGCGCCACCACTCTGGCACCGTGGGCCAGCAGTTGCTCTATCACAGGGAACGCCGGCGATTCGCGCACGTCGTCGGTATCAGGCTTGAATGCGATGCCCAGCACAGCAATTCGCTTGCCCACCAACCACCCGAGCCGGTGACGGACAATACCCACCAGACGCTGCGCCCGGTTTGTGTTGATGGACAACACCGCATCGAGCAACGAGACATCGACCTGACGGCGCTCCCCTTCGGCAGAGAGCGCGGCGGTGTCCTTCGGCAGGCAACTGCCGCCGAATCCGCAGCCCGCGTCGAGAAATGCCGAGATGGCGGCCGTATGGCCGTCAGAAGTCAGGTAGCGCGAAAGATGTACACCGCGCATCACGTCGGCCACCCTGATGCCGCCGATCGCTGCACCAATGTCGCTGATCTGGTTGGCGAATGAAATCATCGTCGCCAGAAGGGTGTTGGACGCATACTTGATCATCTCGGCGGTACCGGGCGACGTCACGATCACCGGCACCGTCGGTGCCGGACCGTAGAGGTCCGCGACGGTTCTGGCGGCCTGGAGGTCGGTTGATCCGACGACGATCCGATCCGGCCGGCGGAAGTCCTCGACCGCGGTGCCCTCGGTAAGGAACTCCGGGTTGACCACGACCTGGACATTTGTGCCGACTGGTGCTCCTGCGGCTTGTGCGAGTGCAGGTGTCATCACTGAGTCGGTGGTGCCGGGAACGACGGTGCTCTTCACGACGACGATGTGGGGCCGATCGCTGGCCGCGAGCACCTCCCCGATCGCTCGGGTTGCTGACTCCACGTAGCTCAGGTCGATGCTGCCGTCGGGCCGGCTGGGAGTGCCCACTGCCACGAAAGTCACATCGCTGGCCGCGACTCCGTCTTTCAGGTCGGTGGTGAATGTCAGGTGCGTGCCGGCATGCTCGGCGACCAGTTCGTCCAAACCCGGCTCGTGGAACGGCACGATCCCGCGGTTGAGATCCGCGATTCGGTCCTCGTCCTGATCGACGCACACGACCCGATGTCCGCCTGCCGCGAAACACGCTCCGGTGACCAGTCCGACATATCCACTGCCGACGATCGATATCCGGCTCACCGGCCCACCCCGATTCGGTGACCCGCGTACCAGAGAAGGGTTCGTCGGACGCCCTCGTCCAACGTGATCTGGGGGTCGTATCCGAGTTGGGTTCTGGCTTTGGCCAAATCGGGGCAGCGGCGCGCGGGGTTGTCCACCAGATAATCCGCCTCAGAGCTGGTGCCGAGAATCACCGAGCCTTGGTATCCGAACAGTGCGCGACCGGTGTCGGCGACCAGTCCGGCCAGCGACGCCATTGAGATCTCCGGCGCGTCGGTGCCTATGTTGTACGGTTCGCCGGGTTGGTCGGACAGCAAAACCTTGTAGTAGCCGGCAACCGCGTCGGCGACGTAACAAAACGTGCGCGTGGGTGAGCCATCGGACAGCATCACGATGTCGTCGTTTTCGACGACCGCACGGCAGAAGTCAGCGATCACGCGGCCGTCGTTGATCTTCATTCCGGGGCCGTAGTTGTTGAACGGCCGGGCGATCGTGATCGGGATGCCATGCACGCGAGCGAAGTTGACGGCAAGCGTCTCGCCGTAGCGCTTGGATTCGTCATAGCAGGCACGTGGGCCGGTGCATGACACGTTGCCGCGGTAGGTCTCCGGCGTCGGGATCGCAGAAGCAACCGGATCTCCGTAGATCTCACTGGAGGAGTAGAACAAGAAGCCCGAAATCGGGCGGCCGCTCTTCTCCTGGAAGACCGCCCAGTCGAGCAGGCGCCGCAGCCCTTCGACGTTTGCGTCCATCGTCTCGATCGGAATCTGGCGATAAAGACCCGGGCTGGCGATGCCTGCGGCATGGATGACGTAGTCCACCGCCGGCAAGTCAGCGGGCATCGACGCGGTGGCATCATGGGGTAGCAATACCACGTCACGCCGATCGGCCAATCCGTCCAACCATGCCGGAGCGCCCCGACGGAAATTGTCGAGAACAGTCACCCGGGCCGGGTTGACGGCTTCGGTGTCGTTCCAGCGGAGCACGGTCTGCACCAGGTAGTAGCCAAGGAACCCGGCACCGCCGGTGATCAGAAGGTGCTTGCCGTCGAGTTTGGGCAACTCCGAATGCAGTTGGGCCCTCAGGTAGTCGAGATCGGCTGTACGCACGGCGTCGGCGCCGCCTAATCCCGTCTCTGCGGACAGTGAAACCACGCTAGTCATGAGCCTCCGAACATCACAGTTGCTTTCTCCAATACGAACGCCTCGGCATGCGGGCTGCGACACTGCACCCCCCGCAGCCGAGACAGCCCGAGAAATGATCCGTCATCGAACCAATCCCTCGATGCCTGAGACGGGTAGTGCTTGTGCAGCAATCGGACCTTCTCCTCGGCTGTAGCGGTGGCCAACGGATGAAAGATGTTGGGCCGCGGGGTGTCTGCTTCCCACTTGAGGATCTCGTAACCGAGGATGAGGTGGTTTCGGAACTCGGTGGGTAAGAGCTCTGCAAGCAGGCGGTGGTCTTGGTGAGCGTCATCGCGGTGTGGGCCGAACACGATCCGCGCAGTCGTCGTCCGCCGAAACCGGCACACAGCGTCCTTGACCCGTTCCCATTGCGCCGGCGCTCGCCCGTCAGGAACGTCGAGAATGGTCACCGAGACGTCTGCGTCGGGCAAAAACGCCTGCAGCGCTTCGACTTCCTCGGCTTCGCGTTCGGTGCCGCCGCCGCAGAGCACCAACGCGTGCACCCGCAACCCCCGCTCGCCGGCGGCCAACGTCATCAAGGTGCCGCCCATGCCGATCGCGATGTCGTCGCAATGCGCTCCGACGACCGCAATCTCCCCGAGGGCTCCGGTGGTCAAAGGAGTCATGGTGTCACTGCGAGTACTTCGCGACCCAGTTCATCGCTGCTGCGCTCCCACACCATCCACGGGCGGTCGCCGCGCTGGTAGCCGGCGTCGAGGTCGGCGCGCTCCTTGAACGTGTCTGCCGGCTTCCAGAACCCTTGGTACTTGTAGCCGAACAGCCGTCCTTGTCCTGCGAGCGCTCCGCAGGCGTCGGCGACCAGATCCCCACCGGGGGGCAGGGAATCGAAAATCTCTTGGGAGAGCACGAAATAGCCACCGTTTTCCCAAAGCGGCAGTGTAGACACGGGGACGATGTCCTTCACTTCGCCGACCTCGCTTACTTCGACGCAATGGAAAGACTGCTGTGGGGGGACAAGCATCATCGACGCGGCTGCGCCAGAGGCGCGGAAGCTTTCGATCATCGAATTCAACGGCGCGTCGGTGAGCGTGTCGGCGTAGTTCGCAAGGAAATAGTCGTCGCCGCCCAGATGATCACGGACTAGGCGCAACCGCTCTCCGATTGCGGATTGCAGACCGGTGTCGACGAACGTGATCGACCAGTCGCTGATATCGGCGTGCAGTAACTCGACTCGGCCACCGCGCATCGCGAAGTCGTTCGACGCCGCCTCCTGGTAAGTCAGAAAGAACTCCTTGATGTGCGCTGCGCCGTACCCGAGACACAAGATGAAATCCTTGTGCCCGAAGTGGGCGTAATACCGCATCACATGCCAAAGCAGCGGACGAGGGCCGACCATCTGCATCGGCTTGGGGATGTCGTCGTAACTACTGTTGCGCATCCGCATGCCGTAGCCGCCGCAGAACAGAACAACCTTCATTTCACTTGCCTCTCAGTAAATAACCTGACAACTGGGATAATTCGTGCGGCGCTCAATATGCGCCCCTGCCGCACCAGACCGCCTTGGCGGTCTTGACCGCGATCACGGCATCGGACGCCATCGACCAGTTCTCCACGTAGAACAGGTCCAGCCGCACGGAGTCCTCCCACGACAAGTCCGACCGGCCGCTGACTTGCCACAACCCGGTGATTCCGGGGCGCACCAGAAGACGCCGACGCACTTGCTTGTCGTAGGACTGAACTTCATTCGGCAGCGGCGGTCGAGGCCCGACAACGCTCATCTCACCGCGCAGCACGTTGATGAACTGGGGCAGCTCATCGATGCTGTAACGCCGTAACCACCGCCCCACCGGCGTGACCCGCGGATCTCGCTGGATCTTGAACAGCACACCTCCGACGGTTTCGTTCAGCGGAATCACTTCGGCGAGGCGCTGCTCCGCGTCGGCCGTCATGGTTCGGAACTTGATCATCCTGAATGGCTTGCCGTCCAAGCCGGTCCGCTCCGAGAGGTAGAAAACCGGGCCTTTGCTCGTCAGCTTTATCGCGGCCGCCGCAATCAGCATGATCGGCAGTACTGCGAGCAGAACGAGCAGCGAAAAGCACACATCGAATCCGCGCTTCTGAAAACCCTTGGCGCCGTCGTACTGTGGCTTGGCAACCCGGATCAGCGGCATGCCGCCCACATGCCTGACACTGAGACGCGGACCAGCGACATCGAGCATTCCGGGCGACACGAGAACGTCGATGTCGAGTTCGCCGAGTTGCCACGTCAGGTCACGTATGCCCTGAGGACCCAGATGAGCGGTCGATGCCAACGCCACGGTATCGGCACCCGAGGCGGCGATAGCGGCGCCGATGTCGCCGTCATGTCCGAACAGTGGAACCACGCCGACACCGGCGACATCCAACACTCCCGGCTCGCGGTGATCCGGGGTGCAGACGCCGACGATGGCGTAGCCATCTTCTGGGCGGCGACTCAGTGACTGCGCGAAGTTTCGCACCGATTCCTGCTCGCCGACCACCAGCAGTTCGCTGTGCAAGTGCCCACGCCGCCGCATGGTTCTGATCACCCTTCGCGCCAGCACGCGAGCAACCGACAAACCAATAAGGCCCAACGGCAACGCAATCGCGAGATAGCCGCGAGCGATGTCCAGCTTGAAGAGCATCGACACGATAGCGATGACACCGAACAACGAGAGGGTCGCTGTCCACACCCGCCGATATTCTTCTGGCCCTGCGCCGGCTATGCTTGACGTACGGCTTTGATAGATCTCCAGGACCCAGACCCAGCCGGCGATGATTAGGACCGAAACGAGTGTGTAGTCGAGGCCTTCGAGCCCAGTGAGGCTGGGAACGTTGGTGCCGAATCTGATGAGTTCGGCGAGCAGCACAGCCAAGGCAACGACCGCAATGTCGCTGATCCGTAGCACGAGGCCATACCGTCGCTGCCAGACAACCCGAGGCACCGACGGAATAGCTGAGGCGGGCCGCTGCTCGGTCGAAGGAGCTGGGTGGGCAGCCAACGCTGCCGAGGTCGTAGGTCCGATGGCCCGCTTCCTAGTTTCGGCGATCTCGAGCGGTGAGCCGGACGTGAAGACAACCTCGCCTCGACCAAGGCCGGCCACGCGCGTGCCGTCGGCCGCAACCGGAGCGACTAACGCCCTGGAACGGACTTTCATCACAAACGCTCCGCTCCGACAACCCGTACCGGGCGAGTACCGGTGATCATCGAGATCACCCACGCGGCGTCGTCAGCGGCTGTGCCGATGAGCTGAGCGCGTACCGCGTCGTTGACGGTGATGCGGTTCCCGGCAATGCTGGCGCGCCAGCCCGCAGTCCGCAGCGCTTCACAGGCAATGCCGATGGCCGGAATCCCCCCGAGAACCCCGGCGACCTGCTCAGTAGTCGGTGCGTGGTCGTCGACATGGGCGCGACGAGTCGCCACATCTGCGGTGGTCACTTTGATGACCCTCGATCTAGGGCATCAACCGAGCGCGGTCTGCCTGCACCGCGGCCTTCGCACCAGTCCTGCCCAGAAAAGCGATGTGCGAGAAATTTTGGAGCGCGTATTTGTAGCATGAAGAAACCTTCCTTCGCGGGGAGGTAGGGGGTGGGGTCGGTTTGGTCGCTGGTCCCCATCCCCGCACCAGGCGGTGAATCTGCAGTTCTTAGGCCATAAGCGCTCCCGAGTGTCGTGATAGCCCGCACCGGGCGTTCGCCTCTTCGCCCGTGCGACTGGTGTTAGCTAACGCGTGTAGTTCATTGGTCGATCGCCTGTCCGCGCGTCGCTGGGCGGGATAGGTCGAGGCGGCGAAACATTCGCGGTGCGGCGCGGACTGCCCCATTGCAGGGTCCACGTTGCGACCAACGGTGCACCAAAGGTCGGCACCAGCACTCCTCATCGATGATCGCTAATTACGGCCCGGGCGTTAGCCTCCACGACCATGTCGCAAACACCGAACGGTAGCGTGCAATCCCAATGTCGGCGAGTGGGGGTAACGACCGGCTTGAAGTCAACCAGACTCAGCCAATAATCGCCACAGAAAACCTTAATCAACTTGTGACGTATTGATGACGACTACACCAACCGCTCTGAGCTGGTGATTTGCAGCCAAATTAACTGTCGTGTAAGGCAATTAAACGTTGCCATGTGAAATATTAAACGTTGCCATGTGAAATATCGGCCTGGCAGAGGGTGCCATTTTGACGGCCGCGACAAAAACAGCTTCTCATGAAAATCTAATCGGATTTGTGACGTAGAACACGCAATTCTTCGGGCAGACGATCCCGCGAAAGCGCTTGCGCGCACACCTCTAGCAATCATGATCAAGTTTGCTGTGTGGGGCCCATTGCACTACGCATGACTGCAATCAGCTAACGCTTGTTGCACGATTCGTCGAGTACAGACCGAAGGTAGCAAACTTATCCCGATCACAGGGAAACGGTTTGTCGGCTCTGCTGACTGTCGCTGCCAGCGGTGTCGATAGCATCGACGACCATGACGAGCAGTACCAAGAACGCCGAACACACGGCGGAACCCGCCGCTGAGCACACCATCGACATTCATACCACCGCCGGCAAGCTGGCGGACCTGCGCAGGCGCGCCGAGGAGACGCTGCACCCCGTGGGCGAGGCTGCCGTCGAGAAGGTGCACGCCAAGGGCAAGCTGACCGCGCGCGAGCGGATCTACGCGCTGCTCGACGAGGGCTCGTTTGTCGAGCTGGACGCGCTGGCCAAGCACCGCAGCACCAACTTCGGCCTCGAGCACAAACGCCCCCTTGGCGACGGCGTGGTCACCGGTTACGGCACCATCGACGGCCGCGACGTGTGCATTTTCAGCCAGGACGTCACCGTGTTCGGCGGCAGCCTGGGCGAGGTGTACGGCGAGAAGATTGTCAAGGTGCAGGACCTGGCGATCAAGACCGGCCGCCCACTGATCGGCATCAACGACGGCGCCGGCGCCCGCATCCAGGAGGGCGTCGTTTCGCTGGGCCTGTACGGCGAGATCTTCCGCCGCAACATTCTCGCGTCGGGTGTGATCCCGCAGATCTCGCTGATCATGGGCGCAGCCGCCGGCGGGCACGTGTACTCCCCCGCGCTCACCGACTTCGTCGTGATGGTCGATCAGACCAGCCAGATGTTCATCACCGGGCCCGACGTCATCAAGACCGTCACCGGCGAGGACGTCACGATGGAGGAGCTCGGCGGCGGCCACACCCACATGGCCAAGTCCGGCACCGCGCACTACGTCGCCTCCGGCGAGCAGGACGCGTTCGACTACGTCCGGGACCTGCTCTCCTACCTGCCGCCCAACAACTACGCCGACCCCCCGCGCTATCCGGCGCCGATCCCCGAGGGCGCCATCGAAGACAACCTGACCGACGAGGACCTCGAGCTCGACACGCTGATCCCGGACTCGCCCAACCAGCCCTACGACATGCACGAGGTGATCACCCGCATCCTCGACGAAGACGAGTTCCTCGAGGTGCAGGCCGGGTATGCGACCAACATCGTCGTCGGTTTCGGCCGCATCGAGGGACGGCCCGTCGGCATCGTCGCCAACCAGCCGACGCATTTCGCCGGCTGCCTGGACATCAACGCCTCCGAGAAGGCCGCCCGGTTCGTGCGCACCTGCGACTGCTTCAACATCCCGATCATCACGCTGGTCGACGTGCCGGGGTTCCTGCCGGGCACCGACCAGGAGTACAACGGCATCATCCGGCGCGGCGCCAAGCTGCTGTACGCCTACGGCGAGGCGACGGTCGCCAAGATCACCGTGATCACCCGCAAAGCCTACGGCGGTGCCTACGACGTGATGGGGTCCAAGCACATGGGCGCCGACGTCAACGTCGCGTGGCCGACCGCCCAGATCGCGGTCATGGGCGCCTCCGGCGCGGTCGGCTTCGTGTACCGCCAGCAACTGCTCGAGGCCGCGAATAAGGGGGAGGACGTCGACGCGCTGCGGCTGACGCTGCAGCAGGATTACGAGGACACCCTCGTCAACCCGTACATCGCCGCCGAGCGCGGGTACGTCGACGCGGTCATTCCGCCGTCGCACACCAGGGGTTACGTGGCCACCGCGCTGCGCCTGCTGGAACGCAAGATCACCCAGATTCCGCCGAAGAAGCACGGGAACATACCGCTGTGAGCGAAGTGAACGATCCAGCACGAGTGACGCAAGACACCAACGGGCACGTCGACATCCACATCGAGCGTGGCAACCCCTCCGACGAGGAAATTGCCGCGCTGGTGGCCGTGCTCGGCGGCGCCTCGGGCGGCGTGCCCGAGCCGATCGTGCCGCCGCGCAACATGTGGGGCCATCCGGTCGGCAACCTGCGGTACGCGGATACCAGCTGGGAGCGCGTCACCCTGCTGGAACGGACATACATGCGGCGATGACCCGCGTGGTGCTCGGGTCCGCCTCGCCCGGACGACGAAAGGTGCTGCGCCAGGCGGGAATCGAGCCAATCGTCGTGGTCTCCGGTGTCGACGAAGAGGCCGTCATCGCCACTCTGGGCGATGCCGCTCCCGACGTCGTCACCGCAGCGCTGGCCACCGCCAAGGCAGTGCAGGCCGCCGAGAGCCTGGACGCATCGGTGACCGCGGACTGCGTTGTCATCGGCTGCGATTCGATGCTGTCCTGCGACGGCGAGCTTCGCGGTAAGCCGGCGTCAGCGGAGGAGGCCAAGCGACAGTGGCAGACGATGGGCGGCCGCACCGGCGAGCTGCACACCGGCCATTGCGTCATCCGGTTGCGCAACAACGCAATTACTTACCGGATCGCTGAAACACTGCTGACGGCAGTGCATTTCGCCGTACCGTCGGCCGACGAGCTCGACGCTTACCTCGCCAGCGGCGAACCGCTGAGGGTGGCCGGCAGCTTCACCATCGACGGCCTCGGCGGCTGGTTCGTCGACGCCGTCGACGGTGACCCGTCCAGCGTGATCGGCATCAGCCTGCCGCTCACCCGGCGGCTCTTCGAGAGTGCGGGGCTGTCGATCCCGCAACTGTGGGCCGCGAACCCGGTCACCTAACCCGCGAGACCGGTGTTTCGCCGGGCGCGCAGTAGGCTCAGGTTGTGCCATTGCCTGCCGATCCCAGCCCAGAACTGCAGTCCTACGCCCACCCCGAGCGGTTGGTCACCGCCGACTGGTTGGCTTCTCATCTCGGTGCGCCCGGTCTCGCGGTGGTCGAGTCCGACGAGGACGTGCTGCTCTACGACGTCGGCCACATCCCCGGCGCGGTGAAGGTCGACTGGCACACCGACCTCAACGACCCGCACGTGCGCGACTACATCGACGGCGAGCAGTTCGCCGCGCTGATGGATGCCAAGGGCATCGCCCGTGACGACACGGTCGTGATCTACGGCGACAAGAGCAATTGGTGGGCCGCGTACGCGCTGTGGGTGTTCACGCTGTTCGGCCACCCCGACGTGCGGTTGCTCGACGGCGGCCGGGACCTGTGGATCTCCAGCGGCCGCGAGACCGCGCTGGAAGTGCCCGACCGCACCTCCCGCGGCTATCCGGTGGTGCGGCGCGACGACGCCCCGATCCGGGCGTTCAAAGAAGACGTGCTCGCTTGCCTCGGGAAGCAACCGCTGATCGACGTGCGCTCCCCGCAGGAGTACACCGGCGAGCGCACCCACATGCCGGACTACCCCGAAGAGGGCGCGCTGCGCGGCGGCCACATTCCCACTGCGGTGTCGATCCCGTGGGCCAAGGCGGCAGACGACAACGGGCGATTCCGCAGGCGCGACGAGCTCGAGCAGCTGTACGGATTCATTCAGCCCGACGATAAGACCATCGCGTACTGTCGCATCGGCGAACGCTCCAGCCACACCTGGTTCGTGCTGACGCATCTGCTCGGCCTGCCCGGTGTGCGCAACTACGACGGCTCGTGGACGGAATGGGGCAACACGGTGCGGGTCCCGATCGTGGCCGGCGAAGAGCCCGGCTCGCCGTGACCATGCCCGGCCCCCTGGCCGAGGTGGTGTCGGACTTCAAGGACGTGGCCGGCCAGGACAAGCTCAAGCTGCTGCTGGAGTTCGCCGATGAGCTGCCGCCGCTGCCGGGCGACCTCGAAGAAGCCGCGATGGAGCCGGTGCCCGAATGCCAGTCGCCGGTGTTCCTGCACGTCGACGCCGGCGACCGCGCGGACGTCCGGTTGTTCTTCAGCGCCCCGGCCCAAGCGCCCACCACCCGCGGGTTCGCGTCGATCCTGGCCACCGGCCTGGACCACCAGCCCGCCGACGAAATCTTGGCGGTGCCCGACGATTTCTACTCCGACCTGGGGCTGGCGGCGTTGATCAGCCCGCTGCGGCTGCGCGGCATGTCCGCGATGCTGGCTCGCATCAAACGCCACCTGCGGTAGCCGCGTTGCCCACGCCGAACGTGCAGGCTCGTGCCGAGGGCACCGGCTCGGCGCGCCCGCACGAGGGCCGCTTAGACTGCCTGCGGACCTATTCTTAAAGACGTTTCTTAGACATTTGCCGACAGGAGGCGCAGTGCCTAGTCACGCCAGCACGGAGACATCGACCGGCGCGATCTCCAAGGTGCTCGTCGCCAACCGCGGCGAGATCGCGGTCCGAGTGATCCGGGCGGCCCGGGACGCCGGCCTGCAAAGCGTGGCTGTCTATGCGGAGCCCGACGCCGACGCACCGCACGTGCGACTGGCCGACGAGGCGTTCGCGCTGGGCGGCCAGACGTCGGCCGAGTCATACCTGGACTTCGGCAAGCTTCTCGACGCCGCCGCGAAGTCGGGGGCCAACGCGGTCCACCCCGGCTACGGCTTCCTGTCGGAGAACGCCGACTTCGCTCAGACCGTCATCGACGCGGGCCTGATCTGGATCGGGCCGAGCCCGCAGTCGATCCGAGACCTCGGCGACAAGGTCACCGCCCGCCACATCGCCGCCCGCGCGCAGGCACCGCTGGTGCCCGGCACCCCCGACCCGGTCAAGGACGCCGACGAGGTGGTGGCGTTCGCCAAGGAGCACGGGTTGCCGATAGCGATCAAGGCGGCGTTCGGCGGCGGCGGCCGCGGCATGAAGGTCGCCCGCGATATCGAGGAAATCCCGCACCTGTTCGATTCCGCCGTCCGCGAGGCGGTTTCCGCGTTCGGCCGTGGAGAATGCTTCGTCGAGCGCTACCTCGACAAACCGCGCCACGTGGAAGCGCAAGTCATCGCCGACCAGCACGGCAACGTCGTCGTCGCGGGCACCCGGGACTGCTCGCTGCAGCGCCGCTATCAGAAGCTCGTCGAAGAGGCGCCCGCGCCGTTCTTGACCGACGCTCAGCGCAAGGAGATCCACGAGTCGGCCAAGCGGATCTGCAAGGAAGCCCACTACTACGGAGCCGGCACCGTCGAATACCTGGTCGGTCAGGACGGCTTGATCACCTTCTTGGAGGTCAACACTCGCCTCCAGGTGGAGCACCCGGTCACCGAGGAAACCGCGGGCGTCGACCTGGTGCTGCAGCAGTTCAAGATCGCCAACGGCGAGAAGCTCAACCTCACCGAAGACCCGACACCGCGCGGGCACGCGATCGAGTTCCGGATCAACGGCGAGGACGCCGGCCGCGGCTTCCTGCCCGCTCCGGGGCCGGTGAGCAACTTCGTCCCGCCCAGTGGTCCGGGCGTCCGGCTGGACTCGGGCGTCGAAACCGGTTCGGTCATCGGCGGGCAGTTCGACTCGATGCTGGCCAAGCTGATCGTGTACGGCGCCACCCGCGAGGAGGCGCTGGCCCGGTCGCGCCGCGCGCTTGACGAATTCGAGGTCGAGGGCCTGGCCACCGTGATCCCGTTCCACCGCGCAGTGGTCTGCGACCCGGCGTTCATCGGCGACGGCGAGAGCTTCTCCGTGCACACCCGCTGGATCGAGACCGAGTGGGACAACACTGTCGAGCCCTTCACTGGCGGCGAGCCGCTCGAGGCCGACGAGACCCTGCCGCGACAGAAGGTGGTCGTCGAGGTGGGCGGTCGTCGGCTCGAGGTGTCACTACCCGGCGATCTGGCTCTGGGCAACGGCGCCGGGCCCGCGAACCCGGACGTCATCCGGAAGAAGCCCAAGCCGCGCAAGCGCGGGTCGCACGCTGGCGCCGGAACGGCGTCGGGCGATGCGGTGACCGCGCCGATGCAGGGCACCGTGGTCAAGGTAGCCGTCGAAGAGGGCCAAGAAGTCAGCACCGGCGATCTCGTCGTCGTGCTCGAGGCGATGAAGATGGAGAACCCGGTCACCGCCCACAAGGATGGCACCATCACCGGTCTGGCCGTCGAACCCGGTGCCGCGATCACCCAGGGCACCGTGCTCGCCGAGATCAAGTAGGCCTGCGGACGCGAGGAGGAGAACCTCCGTGGAGCCGGTCGAAATCAATGCCGGCGCTTGGTATTTGCGCGCACTCAGGGCAGACGAACGCGTCGACGACCGGCCGGCGCTGGCCCGGCTGGGCGAGACGGATCCCGACTACATCGGGCGCCGCAGCGCGCAGTGGCAGTCCGGCGCCGCCTATTCGTGGGCTGTCTGCGAGCCCACGACGGGCGAGCTCGTCGCCGAGGTCGTCCTCCACCCCGCCACCGGGGCGGTGAGCTGTCGAGCCCGCGCGGGCTACCAGGACGCAGCGGCCGCCGCCGAAGAATCGGTGCGACGCTTTGCCGGGGAAGTGCTGGCAGCAAACGACTTTCGCGCTCGACCCGGTCGCCAGTCACCGGGTTGAGAATCGGTTGGAGCCGGCTTAAAAAAAGCTAAGAAGATGGCTGGCCATCATCATTGCCCGTTGTCACCACCACCCCGCCGGAGTAGGGTCTGGGCGAGGGTTGAGTTCACAGCCTGAGCGGAGCGCATCGGGCGGCGCGAGACTCTGGACTCAATGCTCGTGGGGCTGGTTGCCCGAGCGATCCGGCATCAATGCGACACATTCGAACTGATGAGGTCGTCGATGAACGTTGTTCACAATGCTGCACCTTCCGCGAAGCGGAGTCCGGGCAAGCTCGACCACTTTTTTGGCCGCGGCGTGCACTTGCACACCCAAATCCACAGCGGCGCCGCGGTAATCGGCGCTACCGGTGAGCTGGACGCCGCCAACATCGAACACTTGACCAACTATGCGCGCCGTTGCCTGGGCGCCCGCCGCGCCCTGGTGCTGGATCTCAGCCAGCTGGATTTCCTTGCCGCGCAAGGGATCATATGCCTATTCGACATCGGGGACGAATTCGAACGGAACGGCATCGAATGGGCCCTGGTGCCCGGCCGCGCCGTGCTCCGACTGCTGCGGATCTGCGACCGGGACGCGCGGCTGCCCGCAGTGTCATCGGTTGACGAAGCAGTGCAACGCTTTTCAGCCGCCAATCAGTCCGGGAGGTTACTGCAGCTCGTCGCGAAGTCGGGCTAACGTCCGCGCCAGCAACCGCGAAACGTGCATCTGCGAGATCCCGACACGCTCGGCGATCTGGCTCTGGGTCAGCGATTCGAAGAACCGCAGCACGACGACGGTGCGCTCACGTTCGGGCAGTGCGTCAAGCAGCGGCCGCAACGCTTCGTGATTCTCAATGCGATCGAGGTTCGTGTCGTGGCTGCCCAGCGTCTCGGTCAGCGGCGGGCTGTCCTCGTCGCCCCCGCCCCCGCTGTCCATCGACAACGTGTTGTACCCGCTGCCGGCGATCAGGGCCTCGACCACCTCCTCGCGGCCCAGCTCCAGCTCGGTGGCCAACTCTGAAGGGGTCGGGGCACGCCCGAGCCGCTGCGACATCTCGGCGGTGGCGCTGCCGAGTTGCAAGTGCAATTCCTTGAGCCGGCGCGGAACCTTGACCGCCCAGCTGTTGTCACGGAAGTGGCGGCGGACTTCGCCCATGATCGTGGGCACCGCGAACGACACGAAGTCGCTGCCGCACTCCACATCGAACCGGTTCACCGCGTTGACCAGGCCGAGCCGGGCCACCTGGGCGATGTCTTCGCGCGGCTCCCCACGCCCGTCGAACCGATGGGCGATGTGCTCGGCCAACGGCATGCAGCGGCGGACGATCCTCTCGCGGGTCCGTTCCCGTTCCGTCGAGTCGGTGGGCAGGGCATGCATTTGCCGGAACATGTCCGGCACGTCGGCGTATTCAGAGCGGGTTCGCGGTGACGAACTTTCCTTCACCTGGCGGAATCCAACCGTCTTGCTGTCATGGTGATGCCGAACACGCCGCCGGGATCACCAACGTCGGCGCCGTCGCGGAACGTTTCGACGTCGTCGGTCAGCGAGCTGATGACATGCCAACTGAAGGTCCCCGGCCTCAGCACGTCGTCGTCGACGGTCGGCGCCGACACCGAGACCCACAGGTCATGCTCGCGGGGCTGGACCGTCACGGTCAGTCGACAGTCCCCGGCGGCAGACCGGATCAGCGCGGTGCATGCCTCGTCGAGGGCCAACCGCAGGTCGGCGATCGCGTCGAGGTCCAAGTCCTCCAGGGTGCCCAGCGCCGTCACCAACGCGCGGATCACAGCGAGGCTTTCCAATTGGGCGGGTACCCGGAACTCGACGGGCTGGCCGTGGGGCATCGGCGTGGGATGGTTGTCAGCCTCGGACATCTGGCCTCCTGGCATTGGCACGACGATACCCTTCGACGTCTTGCCGCCCGTCATCACAGTGCTCCCGGGCGGGGATGAATTCGCACGAAATAGGGTATTCCGGTCCCGTGCCGAACCGACCAGCCACCCATCCCGCGGATGCCGCATTGCAGGCGTTCCGCAGCGTGGTGTCCGTGGTGGCCGTCGTCGTGCTCGTCGTGGCGCTGTTGGTGGTGGGCGTCTACGCGGTGGTGTTCATGGACCTCATGCCGCAGATGCAATGACCCGGCGCGCACCCGCAGGGGGCATGCTTCGAACTCGTCCATCACGGCTCCGGATACCCGACCGAAACGGTGGGTCAAACGGCGATGTTTGAGGCGTAAATCTCAGTGGAAAAACCAAGTCCGTGAGGCTGCGCCGAACCGCTGTCGGTGGCCCCGGCGTACGACGCATCCGCCGGGGCCGCGGCTTCTCCTATCTCGAGGCCGACGGCACCCCGGCGACCGAGCCCGACACCTTGTCGCGCATCGAAGAACTCGTCATCCCGCCGGCCTGGAAGAGCGTCTGGATCTGCCCGTATCCCAACGGCCACATCCAGGCCGTCGGCACCGACGCGGCGGGCCGCAAGCAGTACCTGTACCACCAGCGGTGGCAGCAGGAGCGGGCCGAGGAGAAGTACGACCGGACGCTGCGCCTGGCGAAGCGGTTGCCGGACTGGCGCATCGTGGTGGTCGGCGATCTGCGCGGGCGCGGGCTGCACTGTGCCCGCGTGCTCGCGGTCGCGCATCGGCTGCTCGACCGCGGGTACTTTCGCGCGGGCGGTGAGGAGTACGCGCAGGAGAACGGCAGCTTCGGGCTTGCCACGCTGCGCCGCGAACACGTGCGGGTGCGCCGCGACAGCGTCGAGTTCGACTACCCCGCCAAGAGCGGGGTGCAGCGCTCGATCGAACTGGAGGATCCGCTGGTGGTGCGCGCGGTGCGGGCGTTGCTGCGCGCGGAACACCGGCTGGCCCGACTGCTGGTGTACCGCAACGACGAAGGCGACTGGTCGAGATGCGCGCCGACGGCGTCAACGCCCGGTTTCGTGAGGTGGTCGGCGACGAGTACAGCATCAAGGACCTGCGCACCTGGCACGGCACCGTGCTGGCCGCAGAGGCGTTCGCGCATTCGCCCGAGCCGACGAGCAAGACCGCCCGCAAGCGCGCCGAATCGACGGTGATGAAGGCCGTCGCAGCGGAACTCGGCAACACCCCGGCGGTGGCACGTGCCTCCTACGTCGACCCACGCGTGGTGCAGGCCTACCAGGACGGTCTGACGATCGCACCGGCGATCCGACGGGCCAAGCGGCACCGGTCGTTGTCGACCCGCCAAGAACTGATCGAGAAGGCGACCTGCCGGCTGATTCACCGCGTCGAGAAGGGCCGGTAGGTTCCGGCCGCTGCGGGCAGAGTCACTGCGACCGGGTCAGGTCCCGGGTCGCCGGTCCCTCCAGCAGCGTGCCGTCGGGCGCGAAGCGTGAGGCGTGCAGCGGGCATTCCCACGCCTTGTCGGCGTCGTTCCAGTTGACGATCCCGCCGAGGTGAGGGCACACCGGCGACACCCGGTGCTCGACGCCGTCGACGACGCATCGTGCCTCCATGTGCCACGGCGGCCCGCTGACCACCCCACCCTCGTCCCCACCCTCGTCGTCAGTGGGTTGCCGGTGCAGCACCCGGGTGAGCGGCGCGACCCAACCCGTCGCGAGGTTGAAGCCGGCTTCGAGATTCGCCAGCAGCGCCGAGGAAATGCCGGACAACTCGTGCGGGCTCCAGCTGGCGAACGCCTTCGCCCAATCCATCCGGCCGCCGAGAATCCGGCTTGCCAGGGCGAGCGCTGCGGCAGCACCGTTGGTCATCCCCCACTTGTTGAAACCCGTTGCCACGAAGATTTTTTCGCTCCCCGGCAGAATCGGGCCGACATGCGGCAGCAGGTCGGCGGGCGTGTAATCCTGCGCCGACCAGAAATGCGTCTGCACCGCTCCCGGGTAGTGCACCCGCGCCCACGACGACAGTTCCTCCAGCGCCTTGGACGGGCTCTTCTCACGGCCGACCGGGTGGCCGGCGCCGCCGACGATGAGCCGCTCACCGCCGGGGGTCGGCGCGTACCGCACCGACCGGGTGGGCGAATCGGTGGAGATCATCATCGGGCGCGTGAGGTTGCCAGGCACGTCGAAGGCCAGGCAGTACGACCGGCTTGGCTTGAGGCGCGCGAAATAGCCGCCGCGGTCGAGGATCGGAATGCCGGTGGCCACCACCAGCTGTCCGGCACGCACCTCGATATCTGATGCTCGCTGCGCGTCTTCGTCGCCGGGGGCGTTGACGTGCAGCGTGAGCCCGTCGCCGCGGTTGGACACCCGGCGCACCCGGCTGCCCTCGACGAGCCGGCCGCCGCGGTCGAGCAGTTCGACCGCCAACGAGTCGAGAAACGGCATCGGGTCGAATTGCGCCTGGTCCGGCAGCCGCACACCGCCGTGGTACGGGAACGGCACGTCGGCCTCGTCGTCCCACTTCGCGTTCAGCCCGACGGCCTCGCACGCCTTAAACTCGGCGCGGGCGGCCGGCACTCCCCTGCCGGTCTGCGCGTAGGTGTAGGCGTCTTCGCGCTGCACCGCCACGCCGTTCGTCTGGCAGTGGTGTACTACCCACTCCTGTCCCTCGCGGTTGCCGTCGACGTAGGCCTTCGCCGTCTCGACGCCGTGCCGCGCAATGATTCTGGACAGATGCGTGCCCTGCAGCAGGCTGATCTTGGCGGTGGTGTTGCCCGTAGCACAGGCGCCGACGGTGCGCGCCTCGAGCACGAGCACGCGCTTGCCCGCGCGCGCCAGCAACACCGCGGTCATCAGTCCGGTGATACCGGCTCCCGCGACGACGACATCGGCCGAGCGCTCTTGAGCCCCAAGGGTGCTTGGCCGCGGTTCGCTAACCACAGTGAAGTCATGCGGTGCGTCATACCCGGTGCCCCGCCGCTGAAACCGCACGTCACGCGTTTTGCCTGTTGCAGGGTAGGGTACCTTCGATTGGTGGCCCCCGAACTGACACCCGACGAACCAATCGACGAAGACGTTCCGCTCGCCGACGCCGTTGAGCAGCAACTCGAGGTTGACGAAACCCCCAGTCTTTCAGAGAATTTCGAGCCGACCGCGGTGAACGAGATCGCCACCGAGGGCGTGCCCGAGGACGCCAATCCCGCTGACTGGCAGGAGCAGAGAACCGGCGCAGCCGACGGCTGGGATCCGGACGTCGATCTGTAGAGCAGCGACCGTGCCCGGCGACTGGCACGACAAGTCGGGAGGGTGCCGGCAGCGCGAAACTCTCCCGGCCGCGTGGGAAGATGTCCCCGACTCGTACATGACCTGCGTCACGCTGGGAGCCGGTTTCCGCTGGTTCGCCGCATCACTGAACGCCCCTCGGCGCGCACCGAGGTTTAGCGCAGAAACCCCCCGGGAAGTCAGACGCAGCGACGGGCACGGTGGCCCGCCCGTGGCGCAACACGAGGAAAGCCAACAAGGAGGAATCCATGGCGGAGAACAGCGGACCCCAGGAAGCTGTCCGGGGCGTCGTCGAAGACGTCAAGGGCAAGGCGAAAGAAGCTGCCGGGACCGTCGCAGGTCGCGACGATTTGGTTCGCGAGGGCAAGGCACAGCAGGACAAGGCCGAAGCACAGCGCGACGCCGCCAAGAAGGAAGCAGAAGCCGACTCCGCGCGCGGCAGCGCCAAGGCCGCAGAGAAGCGGCAAGAGTCCAACCAGTAGCCTGCTCCGGCCGACGCGCGATGGGCCCAGTCCGAAAAGGACTGGGCCCATCGCTGTTGCGCTATGCGCGGCGCTCGGTCGGCCGCGCGTTCCGGCGCGCTGTCCGTGCGACCCGGCGGCGCTCGGCGTACACCCAGACCGATCCCGCGGTTGCCGTCACCACCGCCGCGACGCCGGCACCCACCGCCCAGCCCGGCGCGCCTCGAGCCGCCGCGCCGATGCAGATCACCAGTGCCAGAACGGCCAATCCGAGCAAGGCGTAGCCGCCCAGGCTGCGGTTGTCCTTCATCGCTTCTCCAGCCCGCGGAAGGTGGGTACGAGCGTGGTCGGTCGGGTCGGGCTGCGTCGGTTCCATTGTCAGGGCGGCTACCCTGTCGACTCGCACGCAAAACCGCCGGCGCTGCGAAACGCGCGTCGTCAGGCAGCGTGCCGGTGCGTCGGTGGGGCGGGATGCTCCGCCAGCCACCTGGCCTCGATGCGCCGCACCCGACGACGTTCGACCGTCAGCCAGGAAAGGCCTCCGGCGACCGTCAGGGCGGCGGTGAGGCCTGCCCAGACCAGTAGTTCGGGGTGTTTGTAGGCGAGAGCCGCCACAAAGGCGACTACCGCGAGAACGCCCGCCGCGATCAAGAACAGACCCGGCCAAAAGTAGACGTCGATCATCGACTCACCGGCGTGCTGTTGATATGTGCGGGAGTGATCCGTCGGATCGTGATGCGTATCTCCCATCACAGTCTCCTTCTTCGAGATATCTCTGAGGATACTCGGCATGCGACGCGAAGGAAACGCGAGAATTGCCTACTGCCCTGTTGTTTACCCGTACGGCGGTTAGCGATGTTGGCGCAGCACTTCGGCAACGTGGACCGCATTGCGGGCAGCCGATGCGGTGGTCTGGGCGATCACATCCGGTACCTCGTCGAGGTCGTTGAAATCTGTGCCCTGCATGGCTTCGCCGTTCCAGTACGTGCAGCCCTGCGCGGGAATCGTGAAACCAATGTCGTTGAGCGCCTGGAAAAGATCGGCAACGATCTTGTGCGCGCCGTCTTCGTTGCCCACCACCGCCGCCAGCGCCACCTTGCCCACCATGGCCGGCCTGCCGTCGTCGTCGGTGTTGGACAACTCGGCGGCGAGGCGCTCCAGCACTCGCTGGGCAACGCTGGACATGTGGCCCACCCACGTCGGCGTCGAAATCACCAAAATGTCTGCGGCAAGGATCTTTTCGCGGAGTTGCGGCCATTCGTCTCCGTGGCCCATATCGGCCCCGACGCCTGCTGCGATGTTCAGCTCGACGGCACGTACCGCATCGCATGTCACGCCGGCGCGGTGCAGCTGATCGAGTACCTGCTGCGCCATCAGATCACTGCTCGACGGCGACGGGCTGGGCTTGAGCGTGCAAACGACCGCGAGCGCGCGAAGCTGCGAATCAGCCGATGACATGCCCGCCGATTACCCGCGCTCGGCAATGCGGAAACGGCTATGACAACGCGGCTATGACAACAGGGCGGCCGGCACGGTCATCGTCAATATGACAAGCATCAGCACGAGCAGGAACCAGCCGGCGCCCTGCCAGATCCACCACCCGCCGCGGGCGCGCCATGTCAGATACGTGCGCACGAATGCCCATACGCCGCCGGCGAACAGCACGACAGCCGGACCGACGGCGAATGTGTTGCGCTGCAGCGCGTTGCAACTGTCCAGCGCGCCGTCGCCCGTTCCGGTCCTGCAGCCGCTCAACCATGCCATCGCGGCAAGCAGCACGGCGAGTGCGACCACCACGAAGGCGCCGACGAACTTCACCGCCGCGGCGAACGTCGCACGGTCGCGCTGCGGGTCGTCGGTGTCGGGCGACATCTTCATGGCACTAACCCTCGACCGGCGTCGTCGCGGCGGGGCTGTGGCAGTCGTTGCCGCAGGTGTCGCAAATGGGCACGTAGATCAGGTTCCCGAAGCCGGGAGAGCGCAAACGTTGTGCATGCCCGCGGGCGTCGAGCCGACAAACAGTGAACGCCGACATTCAAGTCGTCACCGCACCCGATACCCGGCAGGCGGAGGTTACAGTGTCGTACCCCCTTGGCACGATGGTGAGGTGAGCTCCTCCCCCGGATCCCTGGAGCGTTTCAGCCCCGCCACTCGCGAATGGTTCACGGGCACGTTCGCCGCGCCCACGCCGGCGCAGGCCGAAGCCTGGTCGGCCATCGCCGACGGTGACAACACGCTGGTCATCGCGCCGACAGGGTCCGGCAAGACGCTGGCGGCGTTCCTGTGGGCGATCGACCGGCTGGCTTGGCGAGCCGCTAGCGCAGCGGCATCGGACCCGCAGCACGGCGACGGCACCAGGGTGCTGTACGTGTCCCCGCTCAAGGCGCTGGCCGTCGACGTCGAACGCAACCTGCGCACGCCGCTCACCGGCATCACCCGCACTGCGCAGCGGCTGGGTCTGGCCGACCCGCAGATCAGCGTCGGTGTCCGCTCCGGTGACACGCCGCCACGCCGACGGCGGGAGTTGATCGCCCGGCCGCCCGACATCCTCATTACCACCCCGGAGTCGCTGTTTCTGATGCTCACTTCCGCCGCCCGCGACACTCTGCGCGGCGTCGAGACGGTGATCGTCGACGAGGTGCACGCGGTCGCCGCCACAAAGCGCGGTTCGCACCTCGCGCTGTCGCTGGAACGCCTCGACACGATGCTTCGGCGGCCCGCGCAACGCATCGGGTTGTCGGCCACCGTGCGCCCGGCCGAAGAGGTCGCTCGGTTCCTGTCGGGACGGGCGCCGACCGCCGTCGTTGCGCCACCGGCGGCCAAGACGTTCGACCTTTCGGTGGTGGTGCCGGTGCCCGACATGGCGAATCTGGAGAACAACACGATCTGGCCCGAGGTCGAGCAGCGCATTGCCGACTTGATCGAGGCGCACCAGTCCACGATCGTGTTCGCCAATTCGCGGCGGCTGGCCGAGCGCTTGACCTCGCGGCTCAACGAGATTCATGCCGAACGCTGCGGTGTCGAACTCGCGCCGCAGCGCAATCCCGACGTTCCGGGCGGCCCGCCCGCCCACATCATGGGCGCGGTACAGACCTACGGCGCCGAGCCATTGCTGGCCCGCGCGCACCACGGTTCGGTGAGCAAGGAACAGCGCGCCGCGGTCGAGGACGACCTCAAGAGCGGACGACTCAAAGCAGTGGTTGCCACCTCGAGCCTCGAGCTCGGAATCGACATGGGCGCTGTTGATCTCGTGATCCAGGTCGAAGCGCCGCCGTCAGTGGCCAGCGGGCTGCAGCGCATCGGCCGGGCCGGGCACCAGGTCGGCGAGATCTCACGCGGCGTCGTGTTCCCGAAGCACCGCACCGACCTGATCAGCTGCGCGGTCACTGTCCAGAGGATGCTTGCCGGGCAGATCGAAAACCTCACGGTGCCGGCGAATCCGCTCGACGTGCTCGCGCAGCACACCATCGCCGCGTGCGCGTTGGAGGCGCTGGACGCCGACGTGTGGTTCGACTCGGTGCGGCGCAGCGCGCCGTTTGCGACGTTGCCGCGCAGCGCATTCGAGGCGACGCTGGATCTGCTGTCCGGCAAGTACCCGTCAACGGAGTTCGCCGAGCTTCGGCCGCGGCTGGTCTACGACCGCGACGCCGGAGTGCTGACGGCGCGGCCCGGCGCGCAGCGGCTGGCCGTCACATCCGGCGGTGCCATCCCCGACCGCGGCCTGTTCACCGTGTATCTCGCCGCTGGCGCCGATTCCGAAAAACCTTCTCGCGTAGGCGAGCTCGACGAGGAGATGGTCTACGAGTCGCGTCCAGGCGACGTGATATCGCTGGGCGCCACCAGTTGGCGCATCACCGAGATCACCCACGACCGCGTGCTGGTGATCCCGGCGTTCGGCGAGCCGGCGAGGCTGCCGTTCTGGCGCGGGGACGGTGTCGGGCGGCCCGCCGAGCTCGGTGCCGCGCTGGGCGCGTTCACCGGGGAGCTGGCCAGCCTGGCGCCGGAGGCGTTCGGCCGGCGCTGCGCAGCTATGGGATTGGATGAGCACGCCATCGAGAATCTGCGCCGGCTGCTCGACGATCAGCGACAAGCAACCACGGCGGTGCCCACCGATTCCACGCTGGTGGTGGAGCGGTTCCGCGACGAACTCGGCGACTGGCGGGTGATTCTGCACTCGCCGTACGGGTTGCGGGTGCACGGACCGCTGGCGCTGGCGGTCGGCCGACGGCTGCGCGAACGGTACGGCATCGATGAGAAGCCGACTGCATCGGACGACGGCATCGTCGTGCGGCTGCCGGACACCGTGCCCGATTCGGGCGAGCCACCCCCGATGGCCGACCTCTTCGTGTTCGAGCCCGACGAAATCGGGCCCGCCGTGACTGCGGAGGTCGGCGGCTCGGCGCTGTTCGCGTCGCGGTTCCGGGAGTGCGCCGCACGTGCGCTGCTGCTGCCGCGCCGCCATCCGGGCAAGCGCTCCCCGCTGTGGCACCAGCGCCAGCGGGCGGCTCAACTCCTTGACGTCGCCCGCAAATACCCGGACTTCCCGATCGTGTTGGAGACCGTGCGCGAATGCCTGCAGGACGTCTACGACGTGCCGGCCCTGACCGCGCTGATGGCCCGGGTCCAACAACGTCGGGCCCGGGTCGTCGAGGTCGAGACGCCCACGCCGTCGCCATACGCGGCGTCGCTGCTGTTCGGCTACGTCGGTGCGTTCATGTACGAAGGGGATGCGCCGTTGGCGGAGCGGCGCGCGGCGGCGCTATCGCTGGACACGACGTTGTTGGCCGAGCTGCTCGGCAGGGTCGAGCTGCGCGAGCTGCTCGACGCCGGCGTCGTCGCCGCCACGCATCGCCAACTCCAGCACTTGAGCCCCGAACGACTGGCGCACGACGCCGAAGCCGTGGCCGACCTGCTGCGACTGCTCGGCCCGCTGACCGAGGAGGAGGTCACCGAGCGCTCATCGGCCGCCGGCGCGGGCGGCTGGCTGGAGGGCCTGCGCGCGGCCCGGCGAGCGGTGACCGTGTCCTATGCGGGACGGACCTGGTGGACGGCCGTCGAAGACATCGGCCGGCTGCGCGACGGCGTGGGCATCGCGGTGCCGCCCGGCGTGCCGGTGAGCTTCACCGAACCGGTGGCCGATCCGCTGGCCGAGCTGAACGGGCGCTACGCGCGCACCCGCGGGCCGTTCACCACCGCCGACGCCGCGGCGAGGTTCGGGCTGGGCCTGCGGGTGGCCGCCGACGTGCTGGGCCGGCTGGCGCTCGATGGCAAGCTCGTGCACGGCGAATTCGCCGACAGTCCGGCAGATTCCGACCAGTGGTGCGACGCCGACGTGTTGCGGATGCTGCGGCGGCGATCGCTGGCCGCGCTGCGCGCCCAGGTCGAGCCCGTCAGCACCGCCGCCTACGGCCGGTTCTTGCCCGGCTGGCAGCAGGTCGGCGCGAACAGTTCGGCAGGCATCGACGGTGTGGCCGGGGTCATCGAGCAACTCGCCGGCGTGCCAGTGCCGGCGTCGGCGCTCGAACCGCTGGTCATCGGCCAGCGGGTCCGGGGCTACCAGCCGGCGATGCTCGACGAGCTGCTGGCATCCGGGGAGGTTCTCTGGTCGGGCGCCGGCGCGATCTCCGGCAGCGACGGCTGGATTGCGTTGCACATGGCCGACACCGCGCCGCTGTCGCTGCAGGCGCCGGCGCAGATCGAGTTTCTTGACCGCCACCGGCTGATCCTCGACACGCTCGGTCGCGGCGGCGGGTACTTCTTCCGGCAACTTGCCGACGGCCACGAGGACCAGGCGCTGAAAGCGGCGCTGTGGGAGCTGGTGTGGGCCGGCTGGGTGACCGGCGACACCTTCGCACCGGTGCGGGGACTGTTGGCGGGTTCGGGTCGAGGCGGCCGTCCGGCGCCCGCACATCGGCAACGTCGGCGCGCACCGCGGCTCAGCCACTACAGTGTCGCCCACGCTGCGACCAGGAACACGGACCCCACCGTCGTCGGCAGGTGGTCCGCATTGCCTTCTCCCGAACTGGATTCGACAGTGCGAGCGCACTTTTCGGCTGAGTTGTTGCTCGGCCGCTACGGGGTGCTGACCAAGGGCAGCGTGGTCGCAGAAGGAGTGCCCGGTGGGTTCGGCACGCTTTACAAGGTGCTGACCGCGTTAGAGGACGCCGGTCGCTGCCAGCGCGGCTATTTCGTCGAGTCCCTGGGCGGGGCGCAGTTCGCCGTCGCATCGACCGTCGACCGGCTGCGTTCGCATCAGGACAGTGTCGACCCCGAGCGTCAGGCGTATCAGGCCCTGGCACTGGCCGCCGCCGACCCGGCGAACCCCTACGGCTCGGCACTGCCGTGGCCCAGGTCGGCATCCGACGACACCACGCACAGGCCCGGCCGCAAGGCCGGCGCGCTGGTGGTGCTCGTCGACGGCAACCTGGTCTGGTTCCTCGAGCGCGGCGGTCGGTCGCTTCTGAACTTCGCCTCAGACCCCATGGCACACCGCGCGGCTGCGGGAGCGTTGGCCGGGTTGGTCGTTGACGGCCGCGTCGCGTCGGTCCTCGTCGAACGGGTCGACGGCGTGCCGGTCCTCGAGCCGGGGCAGTCCGGCGACCGCGCGGGGGTGGCGGACGCGCTTGCCGACGCGGGTTTCGCTCGGACCCCGCGCGGGTTGCGGCTGAGGCCGTAGGGCCGGCGATGAGCGCTCGCGCCAAGAGCAGACCCTGATGCCTGAAGGCGACACCGTATGGCACACCGCGGCGAAGTTGCGCGACGGACTGCTGGGCAAGACGCTGACCCGCTGCGACGTGCAGGTGCCTCGTTTTGCCGCCGCCGACCTTACCGGCCACACCGTCGACGAAGTGCTCAGTCGCGGCAAGCACCTGTTCATCCGCGCCGGCCCGGCCAGCATCCACTCGCATCTGAAGATGGACGGCAGCTGGCGGGTCACGGCCAGGAGCCGCGGCGTGCGCCGTCACGACCATCGCGTACGAATCATCCTCGAGGCGGGCGACATTCAGGCGGCCGGCACCGATCTCGGTCAACTCGAGATTCTCGTGCGCGACGACGACATGTCGACGGTCGCACATCTCGGCCCAGACCTGCTCGGCACCGACTGGGATCCCGCGCGAGCCGCCGCGAATCTGACCGCCGACCCCGTCCGCCCGATCGCGGCAGCGCTGCTCGATCAACGTGTGATGGCCGGCGTCGGCAACGTCTACTGCAACGAATTGTGTTTTGTGTTCGGGGTTTTGCCCACCGCGCCGGTGGCCCGGGTGGCCGATCCGCTGCGAATGGTGTCCCGCGCGCACGACATGCTGGTGGCCAACCGGGCGCGCTGGAACCGCACCACCACCGGAGACCGCCGGCGCGGCAACGAACTGTGGGTGTACGGCCGCGCCGGGCAACCGTGCCGCCGCTGCGGCACGCTCATCGAATTCGATCGCCGCGGCGACCGAGTCACGTATTGGTGCTCGCGTTGCCAGGGTTAGCGCCCTGCGCTAGCTGGTGCTCGTGCAGCGCCCGCTCGATCTCCTTCTCCAGGCTGCGCACCGTCGACTTGTCCATCGGGACAATCGACTTGCACACCGCACCCGACAGGTCACGCTCGGCGAACATCAGACTGCTGGGAGCCACCAGGGCTACCACCGCACCCGTCCCGGCCTCCAAGGCCCGACTGACCTCGTGGCGCAAACCGATCTTGATTTCGTGGCTTGCGAAGGCCGCCACCAGCGCACCGGCAGCCGCACCAAGCAGGATCGAAGCGGCGACCGGCGGCACGAAGAACCCGACCAGGATGCCGATCCCCGCGCCGAAACCGGCACCTTTGAGGCCGAGGTGGTTACCGATTTCGACGACAGTGGGCGTGCCGTCCGCGTCCCGGGTGAGCAGAGCCGCCCCTTTTACCAGGAATCGCTCGTGTTCTACCTCTTCGGTGAGCTTGGCGAAATCGCGTCGTGCGATCTCCAGATCTCGGTAGCCGGCAACCAACACCAGCTCGTGTTCCTGATGAAGAGCCTTCTCCTCGTCCATAGCGTGATCCTCGTCGACCACCAAGCGCCCGGAACAGGGGCGGAAGGCCCCAATATGTCAGGGCAATACGCCGTTATCCTCCGAACGGCTGCGGATGCGCGGCGATGTACTGCTCGACGGTCTGCGGGGGCTCGCCGACCACCTTCGCGAAGTCGTCGCTCAACCGGCTGTAACGGTCCTCGTGGTGCAGTCTCGCCATCGTGGCGATGTGCTGCTGGACGTGGTCGGGCAGACCAGACACCCGCAGGTACTGCCGAATCCACTCATCGTATGAAGTGTCCTCTGCTGCCACGGGCCGCCTCAGCGCCCGGGAGTAGCGCTCGGCCAGCCCGCTGATGTCGAGCAGCTCCGGCCCGGTGAGCTCGTAATTGTGTCCGGTCCGGTCCGCCGGATCGAGCAGCACCTGGGTGATGACCCGCGCGACGTCGACTGCCGCAATCGGCGACGTGCGCCCGGTGCCGAACGGCAGCGGCAACACCCCGCGTTCGTGCACCGACCGGCGCGCAAGCATGGTGAACAGCGGGTTGTCGAGGAAGACGGTAGGACGTACGTGCACCACCGGCACCTGCGACCAGTTCATGACCTGTTCGGACAGCCAGTGCAGCCACTGCTGAAACGATTCCCCCGTGCTGGTCAATGTCATCTGAGAGACCGTCATCTGCGACATGTTCACGATCACGTCGAAACCGCCCGCCTCGCGCGCCGCCGCGCAGACGACCGCCGTCGCCTCGAGGTAGTCCAGCGACACGCTCATGTTGAAGAACATCCGCTCGACGCCGGTCATCGCGTCGAAGACGCTGTCCGGTTTGGTGAGGTCCCCGATCACCACCTCGGCACCGGCCTCCCGCAGCCGCTGCGCGCGCGCGTCTTCGCGGTGCACCATCGCGCGCACCCGCTGCCCGTTGTCGAGAAGCATCCCGACAACGAAGCGACTGACTCCGCCGGACTTCCCGGCCGCCCCCGTGATCAGATACATGCTCTTTAAGTTAGTCGCCCCAGACCGCCGACGGCGTCTCGAAATGATCAGTCCGCGAGCATCCAGCTCGACGTGGCAATCAGGTCGCCGTGGTCCAGCGCCGCGGCCCGATGTTGATGCACCTCCAGATAGCCCTCGTCGGTGACCATCGAGATGAACGCAGCGGGAGACGGATACTCGACGACAAGAATTGCGTCCCACCAAGGCCGCTCACCCTCGCCGATGACGACTCCGGGGGCGGCTCCGCCGTAGCGTACTTGGGCGCCGACCCGCTGCAGGTGCGGTCCGACTTCCCGGCCGTACTGCAGGTAGCGTTCCAGTCCGGCCGGCTGCCTGAACTTCAGCAAGTTGATCATCACCACCGGCTGGTCGGCTGGTCGAGCCGCCAGCGCCGCGAACTGCTCCGGTGTCGGTTCCAACGAGCTCATGCGTATCTCCTCGTCCACTTGGGGTATTGGATGCGAATGGGATCTCCGGTTCGTACCGCACCGGGCCGGATCACATCGGCATACCAACCGGCACAGTCGAATTCACCGCTGGAGCGGGTTGACGTGGCCTCCACTGCCGCGATCGTGCGCAGGATGTCTGGATCCCGCCGAAGCCCGGGCTGAGGAAGTGTCGTCATCACGCAACGCGGCGTCCGGCCGACGATGTGCACGACCGCCTCCGCGCCGAAGCGCAGGTGACAGCCGAGCCATTGAACTTCGTCCGCCGACTCGTCCCCGGCTACCAGGATGTTCGGTCGCATCCGCCGCGGGTCCCAGTCGCCGGCGGGATGTTCGGATGACAGCATGCGCAGCGTGCTCTCCGCAAGGAGGTGCACCGCGGCGAGATCGAGCATCGCGCCCGGTGCGGCGAGACCGACGCCGTCGGGTGCGGTTGTCACCAGGCGCACCTGGCGGCCGAACAACTCGGACGCGCGCCGGGTGAGTTCGGCCTCGTCGTCTCGCACCGAATTCCCATCCGGGAAAGTGACTTCGATCGGTGACGACGGCGAGTGCTCGGTGGGTGCCACCAAGTACCGAGGCCGGCAGTTGAGCAACCTGCCAAAACGCTTGTGGCGCTTCGCACTTATCAGCTTGCCGGTGGCCGCATCCACGAAGCCGTATGCGCGGTCGCCGACCACGCCACCGACACCGAGCCGTATTTCGCGTGCTTCCTCGCCGAGCATCGACTTGACGGGATAGCGCCAGAGCCGGCCGATACTACCGATGTGATGAAATCGATTGGCTGACAATATGATGACGCGCCGGCCTCATCGCCCCAGAGCAGCGGCGGGTCGGCCGGTGATGGCCCGGGCCTCCGTGAGGATCTTCGCGGCTTGGCGCGGTTGCGCATGGTGGATGAACGTGCGCCCGTCCCACCACATCATCTTGGTCTGATACCGCGCGTCGGGATACGGAGTTGCCGGCACCGGGGCGATGACACCGCCAGAGGAGCGCCACCGGTTGAGAACATAGGCAGCCGCGGTGGCCATGAAGAACTGCACGCCCAGCAGTGCCAGCATGTGAACGCCGCTGCGGGCGACTGCGTCGGCAACCGCCGACGCATGCGGGGTCTCGTCGCTGACCCACGCCGATTTCATTTCCAGCACTCCATACGGAATCCGGTCGGTGATCATCTTGTGCACGGCATCTCGGCCGGGCTGATCCCGCCACTCGACCAGGGAATGGGACTCCTCGGCGCATGCGAGCGGGCCCTTCGCGCGTACCCCGGCGACGACCTTGTCCGCCGAGTCGAGCACCACGAAGAACATCACCGTGTCGTCTCCGCTGTCCATCGCGGCGCGGTCCAACGCGCACTCCACACCGTGGCGCCGGTAGCTGCGCACGGCACCGCGGCCGTACTCTGCCCACAACTGCGGGTCCAGCTTCGGCTGCGACATCACCAACCGGCATCGCGCGTCGGGGTCCCACCAGCTCAACTGTTCGTCGAGGCAGTGCTCTTCGCGCACCATGCGTGGGCCCGCAATGGTCATCTGACGTCTCCTTTGTGCCACCATGGCGGCGTCGCGCGCGTGCCTGTCGATAAAATACTCATGGTTCATTAAACCCGCTGTTTTCATACCACTGGTGCATTTGGGCCTCCGTTACGGAAAACCACTTCGGTACTAGTCCTGAGCTGGGACTCTGCGAACTGCGGTTGTCGGATCGAATTTTTTCAGTATGCGCCTCTGTTGTTTGTTGCAATTACTGTAACCGGGTACCCGCCAAACCACCGATAAGCGATTTGTTAGAACCAATATCGCGCGTCAATGACGCAAATTCTCGCCGCGACGGCGTTGACGAGTGACCTTCTCGCCATCGGGGTCATTGGTTGGGCCCACCAACGGTTACTCGACACGGTGGCGAGCGCATGCGACCCTGAACCCCACTTGTGACAACCGAGGCTTCCGATTTCCCCGAACATCGTGCGCGCATTCTCCACGCCGCCGACGCGGACGACCATGCCTTCTTGACCCGGCTCTTCGCCGACCGCGGCATCGACGTCATCGACACAGTGAACCATCAACGGCGCAGCCTCGACGGCCTGCTGCCGTCACCGGTGCCGCCTGTGTCTTCCGAACCGACGCGATGGGCCTACTACCCGTGGCGGCGAACGGCGGTCGCGATACTCGGTCCGCGGGCGTATCGGCGTGCGCGCCTTGACCGTAACCGCAACCTCGTCACCATCGAGGAACAGGACCGGCTTGCCAGGCTGCGCGTGGGCATCCTCGGCTTGAGCGTCGGGCACGCCTTGGCGCACACGGTGGCTCTGCAAGGGTTGTGCGGAGCGTTGCGCCTTGCGGACTTCGACGGTCTCGAGCTGCACAACCTGAACCGGGTGCCGGCAACGGTCTTCGACCTCGGCGTCAACAAAGCGATCGTCGCGGCGCGCCGAATCGCCGAGGTGGACCCCTATCTCCCGGTGCACGTGATGACCGGCGGACTCACTCCCCACTCCATCGACGAGTTCCTCGAGGGGCTGGATGTGGTTGTCGAGGAGTGTGATTCGCTGGAGATGAAGTTGCTTGTGCGGCAAGCCGCGAGGGCACACCGGCTGCCGGTGCTGATGGCAACGAGCGACCGCGGATTAGTCGATGTCGAGCGTTTCGATCTGCAGCCCGGGCGCCCGGTGTGTCACGGTCTGCTGGGCGACGTCGACGGCGCGGATCTCGCCCGTCTCGGCACGGTCGACAAGGTGCCGCACGTGCTTCGCCTCCTCGATCCCGCGGCGCTGTCCGCCCGCGGCGCGGCATCGCTGCTCGAGGTCGGACATACCCTGTGTACCTGGCCCCAATTGGCCGGGGACGTCGCCGTCGGTGCCGGCACCGTTGCCGAGGCCATCCGCAGGATCGGCCTCGGTGAAGACCTGCCCTCGGGACGGGTGCGCGTCGATGTCGCGGCCGCCCTCCGTGACCTCAACGATCCGTCGGCACAGCCGGTCTCGCCTCACCGCCAACAGCCGGCTGCCGCTCCGCCCGGGCGGCGCCGCCCCCCTGCGCCGCATAACGCCGCCGAATCGATTGCCGCCGCGGCCATTCGCGCGCCCTCGGGCGGCAATGCGCAGCCGTGGCACATCGACGTCGCCGGTTCCTCGGTCACCGTGCGCCTGGCACCCGAACATACGTCGTCGATGGACGTCGGCCTTCGCGCCAGCGCGGTGGCCGTCGGCGCGGCGGTGTTCAACGCACGCGTGGCAGCCGCAGTGCACGGCGTTCTCGGCGCCGTCGCAATATCCGAGCGGGTCAACGGTTCTCCGCTGTATGCGCGGCTCACGCTCGGCAGCGATGACGACCCTGCCCTGGGGCGGCTTTTGGAACCGATGCTGGCCCGGGAGACGAATCGTCACCGAGGCACGGCCAGCGTTCTCGATGCCTCGAGCGCAGCGTGGCTGGAGTCGGCCGCGTCCTCCGAGGGCGCACGGCTGCGGCTTCTCACCGCCGCCGAGGACATCGACGCGTGCGCACGTGTCCTGGGCGAATCCGACCGCATCCGCTACCTGACGCCGAAGCTGCACGCAGAGATGGTCTCCGAATTGCGCTGGCCCGGAGACGCCTTTCCCGACTCCGGTATCGACGTACACAGCCTCGAACTCGACGAGGGCCGATGGGCCTCGATCGACATCCTGCGACGACCGGATGTGATGGCCGAGCTGGCGTCCTGGCGCGGCGGCGCCGCGCTGGCCGCCGAGATGCGGACCCGGATAGCGGGCTGTTCGGCTGTTGCCGTCGTGTGCGTGCGTGGACGCGGGCTGCTCGACTACGCCCGCGGCGGATCAGCGATGGAAGCGGTGTGGATCGCCGCACAAGAGCTTGGAGTCGCTGTTCAGCCGGTGTCGCCGGTGTTCTTGTACGCTCATAGCCGTGCTGAGCTTGTCAGCCTGTCCCCGGTTTACGCCGACCAATTGACCGCCCTGCGACAAGAGTTCGTCGATGTGGCGGGTTTGTCGCCCGACGAGTCGGCGGTTCTGGTGTTGAGGTTGTTCGACGGCCCCCGGCCGTCGGTCCGCAGCCGTCGGCGGCCCTGGCGAACCGCTGTGCGCCCGGGCGCGCAATACTCGTCGCCGGAACTGCCATGTCCGTGAGCCTCGATCTCGTCGTCACTTCCGTTGCGACCAGGCTGATGTCGGCGACGGCCGGCGATGCCGCCCAGGTCAGCCAGCAGGTACTGGCCCACCTGGTCGAGTATTTCAATGTCGACGTCAGCTTCCTGAGGCATAACGATCACAACATCCGCGCCTCCAGGTTGGTCGCCGAGTGGCCGCCTCGGACCGACGTTCCGGACCCCGACCCGCTGGCGCTGGTGTACTTCGAGGACGCCGACCCGGTTTTCGCGTTCTCCGAGCACGCCAAGGAGCGCCTCGTGATTCGCCCGGAGCCCGCCACCGACGACTACCAGCGCCGCATCGAAGAGGGCCGCCACGTACCGGCGACGTCGATGGCCGCCGCTCCGCTGCTGTCGGGCGACATCACCACGGGGGCATTGGGTTTCGTCAAGTTCGGTGACCGGGTGTGGACCACCGAGGAACTCAACGTGGTAGAGGCGATCGCGTCGTTGTTCGCTCAGCTGCAGGCGAGGATCACCGCCGAGGAGCAGTTGCGCTACCTCGCCGAACACGACGACCTGACCGGCATGCACAACCGCCGGGCGCTGTTGGCGCACCTCGACGGCCGGCTGCGTCCGGGGCGTCGGGGCCCCGTGGCGCTGCTGTTCCTCGATCTGGACCGGCTGAAGGCCATCAACGACTTCTTGGGCCACACCGCCGGAGATCGGTTCATCGAAGCTTCCGCGGAGCGGCTGGCGACGAAGATGGGCGATTCGTCGCTCGTCGCCCGGCTCGGCGGCGACGAGTTCGTCGTCGTCCCACACTCGCCGACGAACATCGTAAAAGCCGAATCGTTGGCGCGGGAACTTCAGGCCGCGTTGTGCGATCGGGTGGACATCGACGGTGAATTGGTCACCCGGACCGTCAGCATCGGGGTGGCGCTGGGTTTCCCCGGCGCCGACACGACCTCAGACCTGCTGCGGCGCGCCGATCAAGCGGTGCTGTCGGCGAAGAACTCGGGCGGCAACGACACCGCGGTGTTCACCCAGGAATTGTCGCAGAAGAGCGCGTTTCGCAACGACATCGAACTGCACCTGCAGGGCGTGATCGAAAGTGGCGCGCTCACACTGCACTATCTGCCGGAAGTTGACATGCGCACCGGCGAGATCCTGGCGGTCGAGGCACTTGTCCGATGGCAGCATCCGGTCTGGGGGCTACTGTCCCCGGATGCTTTCATCGGCGTTGCCGAATCCATAAACCTGGCAGGCGAATTGGGGCGCTGGATCATGAGAGCTGCCTGCGCCCAGTTCGCGGCATGGCGTAGCCGCGGTGTCGGCCGTCCCGTCCTTCTGCGCTTGAACGTCTCTCCGGTTCAGTTGGTCACCGACGGTTTCGTGCGAACTGTCGCCAACATCATCGACGAGTTCGGCCTCGACGGCAGTTCGTTGTGCCTGGAGATCACGGAAAGTGTGGTGGTGCAGGACATCGAAACCACTCGCATCACGCTCACCGGTCTCAAGAAGCTCGGCGTGCGGACCGCCATCGACGACTTCGGCACCGGCTACAGCGTGCTGTCATCCCTGAAAGACCTGCCGGTGGACGCGTTGAAGATCGACAAGAGCTTCGTGCGCGAGCTTGGTTCCAATGCAGGCGATCTGGCCATCGTGCGGGCGATCATCGCGCTCGCCGAGGCCTTCGAATTGAACCTGGTTGCCGAAGGCGTCGAGACTGAATCGGCGGCACAGATGCTGTTAGCTCACGGCTGCTATCGGGGACAGGGCTTCCTGCTGTCAAAGCCCCTGCCCGCCGGCGCGACGGCGTCGTTGCTGGCGGTGGGACGGGTGCCGGTGCGGTTTTCGCCCGTATCGCACGCGTAAGCGGTCGTCGTTGCGCACGACGTGGCACAATTGCCCAGCAATATGTGCCTCTTTCGAGCCGCAGGAGGGCATAGGACATGTCGTTGGGTCGGGCGTGACACAAGCGAACGACAAGCGAGCCGATCTCACGCGTCGGCAGATTCTTCGCGCGGCCGCGCACCGATTCGCGCACCGGCCGTACAGCCGGGTCAGCCTCGACGACATCCTCGTCGATGCCGCCGTCACCAAGGGCGCGATGTACTTCCATTTCCGGTCCAAGTACGCGTTGGCGTTGGCGCTCATCGCTGAGCAGACCGACAAGGGGCGCGCCTCGGCGAACGAGGTGCTGGCTCGGCGATTATCCGCGCTGGAAGCGTTGATCGACATCTCGTATCAGTTTGCTGCCCATGACCTCAGTGACGAAGTGACCCGGGCGGGAATGAATCTCGCCACCAGTGTGGGGCTGGCCGACGGCCTGCAGGCGAAGCTGCTCTCCGAGTGGATCGACGCGTTCGCGCTGATTCTGCAGCGGGCAATCGCCGAGGGTGACGTGCGCTCTGGGGTGGAACCCGAGGTGGCAGGACGCCTGCTTGTGTCCTTCCACATGGGTTTTCGCCAGACCAGCGAGATGTCCGATTCACACAGCTACTTCACCGATCTGGAACAAATCTGGCTGTTGATTCTTGCCGGCCTGGCTGAGCCGGACCGCATCGACTACATGACGCAGTTCGTCCGGCGACGGACCACCGTGGCGTTCGACACGGTGCCGCTGCGGCATGGTCAGCCCTGACCCCTTTGCTGGAGCCGCCGATCCGCGCGTGATTTCGCAGGGCGCTGCTAGTCTGACGGCGCTGCAGACCGCGCGGACGTCGCGACACGAGCAGCTGCCCGGAGGTGTGCAGGCGTGGTACGGCAGGCCCGGTCGGAGGTGACCCGACAGAAGATCATCGACGCCGCCGCGGACCTGTTCACCGAACAAGGCTATGGTGCCACCGGCCTGGGCGACATCATCGACCGGGTCGGGGTCACCAAAGGGGCTCTTTACTACCACTTCGACTGCAAGGAGTCGCTGGCACGGGCAATCGTGGCCGGCGGTGCGGCGGCCATCACGAAGGCGTTCGCCGGAATTTCGGTGGCGCCGGCACCCGCCTTCGAGAACATGATTCACGGCGTCTTCGTGGTCGCCGATATGGTTCGCAGCGACAAGCAGGCTCGCACCGCCCTCTACCTCACCCGGGTCTTGGGCGAGTCCAGCGACGCGGCTTCTGAGGCCTACGACGGCTGGCGGCAGCTGCTCTCGGAGCAGGCGGCACAGGCTCAGCAGCAAGGTGACCTCCGCGACGGCGTGGCGCCGGCGGCGGCGGCTGAATTGGTTCTCGCCACCATCCTGGGGGTGGAGCTCCTGTCGCGGGGAGCCTCCGGAGGCGCGGATCTGACCGAACGGCTTGCAAGCACGTGGGAGGTGCTGCTGCCGGCGCTCGCCAGCCCGGAGGCGTTGGCGTTCTTCAAGGAGTACCTGGCCCGGGAATCGATGCGACATGCCGGACCGGCATTGATCATCTGACGGGATCATCTGACGGCCTTCGTCAGGACCCGCGGACCCAGAGCTCCTCGGTGAGGTCTTGGAACGTGGCCAGCGCCACCGGGTCGTCATCGCGTTGGAGGGCCGATTTGCTCATGCGGGCTTTCACCGGCGATCCGTCACGATGCTTCAGCTCGACGATGACGCCTGCGGAGGCGCGCATCGCAGCCACCGCGGAGCTGTCAGCCGGCATGGCACAAAACAGGTCCCTGAACGTCAGCGCGGTCATCTCCTTCTGGGTGAAACCGAGCATCTCGGCGCAGGCCCGGTTGGCGAAAACGATCGCGCCATCGTCGGCCACAGCCAACGCGGCCACCGGAAGGCGGTCCAGCACCACCAGCGACGGCAGCTGGCTGAGCACTTCGATGGGTGACTGACTTGCTTGACCGGTACGTCGACGCTCCATGCTACCCAATTCCCCCGGGTCGTCCGACCCCGTGACTATGAGCAATTCATACCACAGCTCAGAAGCGCGTATTGCGAGGTAGGACCGGCGCGGGCACTGTCCGCCGACATACCTCGGACCCGGCATGCAGCGCTCGCCGGTGGCATCCCACGGCCCATTAGGGCCCCCGGAGACCGGAAGTTAACCGATTCGCTGCTAATCATTCTTTCCGTATGTAAAATTGGTCCCCGTTGGCAGTAATTGGTCTGGAGGAGACATCGACCCGTGAGACGGACTACGGCCTGTCGACGACTCCTGTCCACCGCGCCAGCGGTCTCCGGCTTTTGCCGTGGCGTATCGAGAGGCGCCCGGTGACGGAGACTTTTGCCCAGCGGTTGAACCGCTTGTTCGACACGGTGTATCCGCCGACCCGCGGACCGCACACGTCGGCGGAGCTGATCAGCGCATTGAAGGCACAAGGTGTGCGGATCTCGGCGCCCTATCTGTCGCAGCTGCGAAGCGCCGCCCGTGCGAACCCGTCGAGGGAGACGATCGACAGCATCGCCGCCTTCTTTCGGATCAGTCCTGCGTATTTCACCGATGACTGGTACTTCGAGATCATGGAAAAGGAGCTCACCGTCCTCGCCGCGATGCGCAACGAGGCTGTACGACGCATCGCGAATCGTGTCGTCGGCCTGTCGGCCGCCGCGGTCGACGAACTGGCAGCCAGAGTCGAAGAACTACGCCACGCTGAAAACCTGACCTGACGATCGCCCCAGACCGGCAACCGGGGAACGCCCTTCGACGTTCGAACCCCCCGCGAGCGCCAACGACGTTCCCCGGTTGCCAACCCTTTCCGATTCGCAAGCCGTCCCGCGGGCCAGCATATTTGACTGGTACGTTAATTTGCTGGCGCACTTTACCGGCGCGCCGGGCACGGGTACTGTTCCATCTCGTCCGTCAACGATCGCATCGCCGGAACGGCACATCGAACGCATAGGAGCTGCCTCAGGCACAAAGTCGCGGCAGCTCACTGCTCGAGCGGGGGTCGGGCGGGTTGGCGCTGGTCCATCGAGTCCCGGTGGCCAGCGCCACCTGCATTTCTAAACGGCGCGCCGGCTGACGAACCGGTGGCGGGCCCCGGTCAGCGGATCATCGAACTCGATGCTGTGCGCGAGAAGCGCCAGCGGCGTGATGAAGTCGCCGGCGGCGACGTCGACGATGTGGGGATACAGGGGATCCCCGTCGATCGGCACGCCGAGTGACGCCATGTGCACGCGCAGCTGATGCGTGCGGCCGGTGCGGGGCGTGAGCCGGTACAGACCTCCACCCAACGGCTCCACCAGCGTTTCGGCGTTGAGAGTTCCAGCTTCTACGCAGGACTGTAAGTTGCCGCGACGCTTGATGATTCGGTTGTGGACGATTCGCGGCAGCTCCCCGGTCGGCCGTCCGGCCGAGCGTGCCAGGTAGGTCTTGCGCACCAAACCGTGCGCGAACAGTGACTGGTAACGGCCGCGGATTTCGCGCTGCGCGGTGAACAGAAGCACGCCCGCGGTCAGACGGTCGAGCCGGTGCGCGGGACTCAGTTCGGGCATGTTCAGCTCGCGCCGTAGCCGCACCAGCGCCGTCTGGGCGACATGGCGACCACGCGGCATCGTCGCGAGAAAGTGCGGCTTGTCGACGACCACGATGGCGTCGTCGCGGTACAGCACCGGAATGTCGAACGGGACCAGCACCTCGTCGGCGAGTTCGCGGTAGAAGTAGACGTGCGAGCCGGCCGGCATCTCGCTCATGTCGTTGAGCACGTTGCCGTCGGCGTCGACGACCTCGCCGGCGACAACCTTGGCCGCGGCAGCCGCACCGAAACGCCCGTGCAACTCCTCGACCACGGATCCGCCGCGAAGCGCCAGCCGCGCAGGCCCAAGCCCGTCGCGGACGGGCAGCGGCGCTCGCCTCAATTGAGCGGCACCGGGTCGAGGATCTGCGCGCGAGCCTCCGGCGCGGCTTGCCGCAGCGCGTCGGCCGACTCGTCGTCGGGCTGCTGCTGCGACAGCACCTCTGCGTCCACGCGCGCGACGTACGTGTCGACCTCGCGCTGGACGTCGGCGTCGTCCCAGCCCAGCACCGGCGCCACCACCTCGGCCACCTCGCGGGCGCAGTCCACGCCGCGGTGCGGGTACTCGATGGAGATCCGCATCCGCCGCGCCAGGATGTCCTCGAGGTGCAACGCGCCCTCGGCCGCCACCGCGTACACCGCCTCCACCTTCAGATACACCGGCGCCTCGGTGATCGGGCTCAGCAGGTCCGGCCTGTCTTCGGCCATGGCCAAGACCTCTCCGATCAGCGAGCCGTAGCGGTCCAGCAGGTGACGCACCCGGTAAGGGTGCAGGCCGTAGTAGGCGCCCACCCGTTCGGCCTGGTTCACTAGCGCGAAATAGCCGTCGGCGCCCAGCAGCGGCACCTTCTCGGTGATCGACGGCGCCACCCGCGCCGGGATGAACTCGCTGGCCGCGTCGATCGCGTCCTCCCCCATCACCCGGTACGTCGTGTACTTGCCGCCCGCGATCGCCACCAATCCCGGTGCCGGTACCGCGACCGCATGCTCTCGCGACAGCTTCGACGTGTCGTCGCTTTCACCGGCAAGCAGCGGACGTAGCCCGGCGTAGACGCCGTCGATGTCGTCGTGGGTCAGCGGCGTGGCCAGCACCGTGTTGACCGTGTGCAGGAGGTAGTCGATGTCGGCCTTGGTGGCGGCCGGGTGAGCCAGGTCGAGGTTCCAGTCCGTGTCGGTGGTGCCGATGATCCAATGCGTGCCCCACGGAATCACGAACAGCACCGACTTCTCGGTGCGCAGGATGATCGCGACCTCGCTGACGATGCGGTCACGTGGCACGACGATGTGCACGCCCTTGGAGGCCCGGACCCGGAAGCGCCCGCGCTGTTTGGACAGTGACTGGATCTCGTCGGTCCACACTCCGGTGGCGTTGACGACGACGTGGCCGCGCACCTCGGTGACCGCGCCGTTCTCAGAGTCGCGAACCCGCACGCCGATCACCCGGTCACCCTCGCGCAGTAGCGACACGACCTGCGTGGAGGCCCGGACCACGGCTCCGTAGTGCCCGGCCGTGCGGGCGACCGTCATGGTGTGCCGGGCGTCGTCGACGACTGTGTCGTAGTAGCGGACGCCGCCGATCAGCGAGCTGCGCTTGAGTCCGGGCGCCAGCCGCAGTGCGCCGGCCTTGAGCAAATGCTTTTGGGCCGGAACTGATTTCGCGCCGCCCAGCTGGTCATAAAGGAAGATGCCAGCCGCCACATACGGGCGCTCCCACCACCGCTTGGTGAGCGGGAACAGGAACGGCAGGGGCTTGATCAAGTGCGGGGCCAGGGTGGTCAGTGACAGCTCGCGCTCGTGCAGCGCCTCGCGGACCAAGCCGAACTCCAGCTGCTCGAGGTAACGCAGGCCGCCGTGGAACATCTTGCTGCTGCGGCTGGACGTGCCCGCAGCGAAGTCGCGGGCCTCCACCAGCGCGACCTTGAGCCCGCGGGTAGCCGCATCCAGCGCCGCACCGGCACCCACCACGCCGCCGCCGATCACAACGACGTCGAACTGCTCAGAGCCCAGTCGTTCCCAGGCGACCTCGCGTTCGCGCGGCCCGAGAAACGTCTGCCCGTTGCCGGGGGCGGGGGCAGCCTCGATCACAAACACTCCTTGTTACTGGTCGGTACTACCAGGTTAACGGCACTGGGCGGCTACCCGCTTACCTGTCCTGCTCTCGCCAAGCACGCGTCACTCGAGGTCGTCGTGCGCCATCAACCGGCGGGCCGCCTCGGTGATCGACCCGGTCAGCGACGGGTAGACCGACAGCGTCTGCGCGAGCTCGGCGACGGAGTTGCCGTTTTGCACCGCGAGCGCGATCGGCAGGATCAGCTCCGAGGCGACCGGGGCGACCACCACCCCGCCGATCACGACGCCGGTCGCCGGGCGGCAGAAAATCTTGACGAATCCCTTGCGCAGGCCGGACATCTTCGCCCGCGCGTTGGTGTTCAGCGGCAGCGTCAACGTGCGGGCCGGAACGGTGCCGTCGTCGATCGCGGCCTGAGGCACACCGACCGCGGCGATCTCGGGGCGGGTGAACACCGCGGCAGCGACGGTCCGCAGCCGGATCGGCGTCACACCGTCGCCAAGCGCGTGATACATCGCGATGCGGCCCTGCATCGCGGCCACCGATGCCAACGGCAGCAGGCCGGTGCAGTCGCCGGCGGCGTAGATCGTCGGCACCGACGTGCGCGAGACCCGGTCGACGGGGATGTAGTCGGCATTGTCGAGTTCGATGCCGACTCGATCAAGGCCCAGCCCCGACGTGTTCGGCACCGACCCGACCGTGATCAGCGCGTGGCTGCCCTCGACGCAGCGCCCGTCGGTCATCTTGACCGTCACTCCCCCGTCACCGCGGGTCACTGACTGCGCGCGGGCGTTCTTGATCAGCGTGACGCCGCGCTCGGCGAACACCTCCTCGAGCACGGCGGCCGCATCCGAGTCCTCGTGGGGCAGGATCTGGTCGCGGCTGGCCACCACGGTTACGTAGACGCCGAGCTCGGTGTAAGCGTTGACGAACTCTGCGCCCGTCACGCCGGAGCCGACCACGATCAGGTGGTCGGGTAAGTCGGTGAGGTCGTAGAGCTGGCGCCAAGTGAGAATTCGTTCGCCGTCCGGGCGGGCATCGGGCAGCACGCGGGGGCTGGCGCCCGTAGCGATCAGCACGACGTCGGCGTCGAGCACCTGCTCGGCACCGTCGGGCTCGGTGACCTTGACCCGGTGCTGGGCCATGCCCGGCACGGGGTCGACGAGCTCACCGCGGCCGCTGATCGATCGGACGCCCTGGCTGCGCAGTCGCTCGGCGATGTCTGCGGACTGCGCAGCCGCGAGCCTCTTCACCCGGTCGTGGATCTGCGGCAGCGAGATCTTGGCGTCCTCGATGGCGATGTCGAAACCGAGATGCGGTGCGCGGCGCAAGTCGGTGCGCACGCCCGTCGAGGCGATGAATGTCTTGGAGGGCACACAGTCGAACAGCACGCAAGCCCCGCCGATGCCGTCCGAGTCGATCACGGTCACCTCTGCGGCTGTCTGTTCTTCGCGCAAGCGTCCCCCGCTAGCAGGAGGTACCCCCACATCGGCCGGATGCGCCGCGGCCACCAACGCCGCCTCGTAGCCCGCTGGCCCTCCCCCGATGATCACGATGCGGGTCGGCATGACTCCAACGGTAGTCATGGCAGTACTCGAGCGCCGGGTATGCCGATTACCCTCTACGCTTTCCCCGTGCCGATCTATGCCGCGTACGGGTCGAACATGCATCCGGAGCAGATGCTGCAGCGAGCACCACACTCCCCGATGGCCGGCACCGGGTGGTTGCACGGCTGGCGGCTGACCTTCGGGGGCGAGGACATCGGCTGGGAGGGTGCGCTGGCCACGATCGTCGAGGATCCGAACTCCAAGGTGTTCGTCGTGCTTTACGACATGACCAAGGAAGACGAGAAGAACCTCGACCGTTGGGAAGGCTCGGAGTTCGGTATCCACAAGAAGATCCGATGCCGGGTCGAACGCTTATCGTCGGACACCACAACGGATCCCGTGCTGGCCTGGCTGTATGTGCTCGACGCTTGGGAGGGCGGCCTACCGTCGGCGCGTTACCTCGGCGTGATGGCTGATGCGGCTGAAACCGCCGGCGCGCCAGCCGATTACGTACATGCGCTACGGACCCGACCGTCGCGCAACATTGGCCCCGGCCACGGCGATTGAGCCACTCGATCTATCTGGGTTTCGCGGACTTGGCGGCCTTGCGAGGAGCCGCCTTCTTCGTGGCGGCCCTGCGAGGAGCCGCCTTCTTCGCAGCAGCCTTGCGAGGAGCAGTCTTTCGTGCCGGCGCGCCTTGTTGACGTGCCGGCGCCGGTTCCTCGTCGGCGAAGTGGCGGG
>Ga0210086_1000106_pt1 | contig 51101 bp, 40 predicted proteins | sample China_Galinas_PW_3_FD_184867 | JGI IMG/M metagenome (GOLD analysis project Ga0210086, IMG submission 184867) | Wetland microbial communities from San Francisco Bay, California, USA, that impact long-term carbon sequestration - China_Galinas_PWB_D2... | ecosystem: Environmental > Aquatic > Marine...
CGTAACTGGCCATTTCTTTACCGCATCCACGAACCGCCCGCCGAGACTAAATTGCAGGAATTTCAACAGCTGGCCGCCGAATGCGGCGTCGGCCTGATTCTCGGGAAAAATCTTCAGCAGGAATTGCAGAAACTGCTGGGTGATATCGCCGGACGGCCGGAAGCGCGGTTGTTGAATCAACAGCTGCTGCGCAGCCTGCAGCAGGCCTGCTATGCGGCGGAAAATCAGGGCCATTTCGGCCTGGCGGCGGATTGCTACTGTCACTTCACCTCGCCGATCCGGCGTTATCCCGACCTGGCCGTACATCGGGTTCTCAAGCAGGCGCTTGCCGGCGCCGATCCCGGTGCTGCCCCAGTGCGGGGAACGGCTCTTGCCGAGCTGGGCAGGGCCTGTTCCGATCAGGAACGTCGGGCAATGGCGGCCGAGCGGGACCTGATCGAGCTGCGGCGCTGTCAGCTGATGGAACAGCATCTCGGCGAGGAATTTACCGGCATTATCTCATCCGTCACTGAATTCGGGTTTTTCGTGGAACTGGATGACTACTTTGTTGAAGGGCTGGTGCATATCCGCAGTCTGCGGGATGATTTCTACCATTTTGATCCGCTCACCCGAACCCTGGCTGGCGAGCGACGTCGAAAACTCTTCCAGGTCGGAAGGTGCGTGACCATCCGTATCGCCAAGGTTGAACTCTGGCGCCGCCGGCTCGATTTTACCCTTGTCGAAATGAGAAAATAATCGTTAGTATTCAGCACCTATTCAAATTGACCCGACTGCTGTAATGGATACCGCTATTTATGGATATTCTAAATTCTCTTGATCGTCTTGATGCTCCGATCGGCCCCAGTGTCGTGACCTTGGGAAATTTCGACGGGGTGCACCTGGGGCATCGCGAGATTTTCCGGAATCTGGTGAAAAAATCCCGACAACTCGGCTGCAGGTCGGTGGTTTATACTTTCAACCCCCACCCGCTGAAATTTCTGGCGCCGGACAAGGCGCCTCTGCTGTTGAATACCCCGGAGGAAAAACAGCGCCTGATTGCCGCTTCCCATGTTGATCTGCTGATTGAGGCGCCATTTACGCGCGAACTGGCTTCCATGACTCCGGAACGATTTGTCGACGATGTGTTGGTTGCCAAGCTGCAGACCAAGGCGCTGGTGATTGGCTACGATTATGCCTTCGGCAAGGGGCGACAAGGGGATGCCGCCTTTTTACAGACTTGCGGAACTAAAAAGGGATTCTCGGTCGAGGTTTTGCAGCCGGTCGGGGCCGATGGCGAACCTTACAGTTCGACCCGCATTCGCCGGATGATCGCCGCCGGAGAGGTCTCAGCGGTAGTTGACCAGCTCGGTCGCCATTACAATCTGGAAGGGCGTGTGGTTCCGGGGGAACAGAGGGGGCGGAAACTCGGGTTTCCAACCGCCAACCTGACCACTGATAAGGAACTGCTTCCCGCCGCCGGTGTTTATGCCGTGAAGGTGCGCTATAGACAACAGGAGTTCAATGGCGTTCTAAACCTCGGTCAGCGGCCGACTTTCGGCGATGGAGATTCGACGATTGAAGTCCATCTGCTCGACTATACCGGTCGTCTCTATGACCAATCATTACGGATCTATTTTGTCGAACGACTGCGTGATGAACAACGATTTTCCGGGCCACAGGAGCTGGCGGCAGCCATCTCCGCGGATGTACTGCGGGCGCGGCAGATTCTGGATAATGCCCAGATTGTTCAATACCGGCAATATCTCTCTTCCTGAAAGGGCTCAACTGCTGTCGGCTATAAAAGAAATCTGGTTATCCACTTCTTTCAAGTGGTACCAAGATCAAAAACCTAAAGCAATTTAACAAGGATAAAAGGGATCAGATGCTGATTCTTTGGAGATGATTTATCTCCTCCATCCCCTTAACCCCTGTGAAATCCTGCTTGCTTTTGCTTTGGTCAGGCATTCGCTGGAGTAAAGTGGAAAACCAGAAAAAGAATATATTATGTGCCTTGAAAAATTTGGATTTGATCGTCAATGCAACTTCGGTCGGATTGAGAAGAAAAAAGTTGGATTTTTTCCCATTGGAAAACATTAAAGCTAGTGCATTAATATTTGATATGATATATTCTAGGGTCGAAAGTCCGTTAATGCATACATGCCAGGGTCTTGGAGTGCATGCCTTTGACGGACCTGGAAGGCTGGTCATCTTAAACGTAAAATTTTCGTATTTTCTCCGGACCGGCCGCAATCCGGCCACCACTAAGATGTGCTCCTGTCTGGAGCACTATCTGCAAATTGACAAAATGTTAAGTGAAGGGGCTCAGAGTCAATGAGTACAAATCGCCTTGGTGAACTGCTGGTTCGTAATCAGATGATATCTGATGACCAACTGGCTAAGGCAATGGTTGAACAGAAAAAGGAGGGGATTCGACTTGGCGCCGCCCTGATCAAGCTGGGCTACGTGCAGGAAAATGACCTTGCGTCCTTTCTATCCAAACATTATGGCGTTCCATCCATAAATCTCACCGAATTTGAAGTTGACCCGGCCGTTATCGCCCTGATTCCCCCCGAGGTTGCGCAAAAATATCAAATGGTGCCGATCAACCGTGCGGGTGCCACCTTGATCGTTGCCATGGCGGACCCCTCCAATATTTTTGCCATCGACGACATCAAGTTCATGACCGGCTTCAACGTCGAGGTGGTTGTCGCCACCGAAGCGGCCATCAAGGATGCCATCGACAATTATTACGATCAAAGCTCATCTCTCGCTGACGTTATGAATGGGCTGGAAGATTTCGATGATCTGGAGCTGGTGGAGGATGCCAGTTTCGAAGATGTCGGAGAACTGGAAAAAGCGAGTGAAGATGCGCCTGTCGTTAAGCTTGTCAATCTGATCCTGACTGACGCCATCAAAAAGAAAGCGTCGGATATTCATATTGAACCTTACGAACATATTTTTCGGGTTCGCTACCGGATAGACGGGGTGCTTTACGAAGTCATGAAGCCGCCGCGCAAGTTGAAGAATGCCATCACCTCGCGCTTGAAGATCATGGCCGATCTTGATATCGCCGAGCGGCGTTTGCCGCAGGATGGCCGGATCAAGATCAAAATGGGCCGCAACCAGGAAATGGATTACCGGGTCAACTGCCTGCCGACCCTGTTCGGCGAAAAGGTGGTTCTGCGACTGCTGGACAAGAGTAATCTGCAACTTGACATGACCAAACTCGGCTATGAGGAGCAGGCGCTCAAGTGGTTCAAAGCAGAAATCCATAAGCCGTTCGGGATGGTGCTGGTCACCGGTCCGACGGGGAGCGGCAAGACGGTTTCCCTCTATTCGGCACTGTCCGAGTTAAATAAAACTACCGAAAATATTTCGACCGCCGAAGATCCGGTGGAGTTCAACTTTGCCGGGATCAACCAGGTGCAGATGCACGAGGAGATCGGGCTGAATTTTGCCGCTGCTCTGCGGGCGTTTCTGCGCCAGGACCCGGATATTATCATGATCGGCGAGATTCGGGATTTCGAAACGGCCGAAATCGGCGTCAAGGCCGCTTTGACCGGTCACCTGGTGCTGTCGACTCTGCACACCAACGATGCTCCAAGTACCGTCAACCGCCTGCTCAATATGGGCATCGAGCCGTTCCTGGTGGCCTCGGCGGTCAATCTGATCTCGGCACAGCGGCTCGGTCGGCGGGTTTGTTCCGAATGCAAGGAGCCGGAAGAGATAGCGAAGGATGCCCTGATCACCGCGGGAGTTCCCGAAGGTGAAATCGGTAAATTTACGAATTATAAAGGGCGTGGTTGCTCGGCCTGCAACGATACCGGCTACAAGGGGCGGATCGGGATTTATCAGGTCATGCCGATGTTTGAAGAGATCAAGGAAATGGTTCTTTCGGGGGCGAATACCGCCGAAATCAAGCAGGAATCAATGCGTATCGGGGTCAAGACCATGCGTCAATCTGCTTTGACGAAGATGATGGAGGGAGTCACGACTCTCGAAGAGGTTCTGCGCTGTACCGTTGCGGATGATTAATTATTCCCCTAATTAATTGATTTACCAGTGAGGTAATCCAGCTTATGGCCAACATGCATCAATTGCTGAAGGCGATGATTGAAAAGGGCGCATCCGATCTGCATGTTTCAACCGGAACCGCTCCGCAGATCCGGATTGATGGGCAGATGGTGGTTCTCAATATGCCTCCCCTGTCTCCGGCTGAAACCAAGCAGCTCTGTTACAGTGTGTTGACCGATGCCCAGAAGCGCAGGTTTGAAGAGGAAAATGAACTCGACCTTTCCTTCGGGGTGAAGGGATTGTCCCGTTTCCGGGGAAATATATTCCTGCAGCGCGGCGCGGTCGCCGGGGCATTTCGGGCGATTCCTTTCGAGATCAAGAGCTTTGAGCAGTTGGGCCTGCCGCCGGTGGTCAAATTGCTTTCGAAGAAACCACGCGGATTGGTCCTGGTGACCGGTCCGACCGGGAGCGGAAAGTCAACAACCCTGGCAGCGATTATCGATGCGATCAATGAAGAGCGGAATGAGCATATCATCACCATTGAAGACCCGATCGAATATCTGCATCCGCATAAAAAATGCCTGGTCAATCAGCGGGAGGTCGGCGCCGATACCGTATCTTTCAAAAAGGCTCTTAAATATATCCTGCGGCAGGACCCGGATGTTGTGCTGCTGGGGGAGTTGCGGGACATTGAAACCATTGAAGCGGCCTTGACGATTGCTGAAACGGGACACCTCTGTTTTGCGACGCTGCATACCAATTCCTGCGTGCAGACCATCAACCGGATCGTCGATGTCTTTCCGACCAATCAGCAGTCCCAGGTCCGGACCCAGCTCTCTTTCGTCCTGGAAGGGGTCCTATCACAAACCTTGATGAAAAAGGCCGGCGGAACCGGCCGCTGCATGGCGCTGGAAGTCATGGTTCCGAATCCGGCGATCCGCAACCTGATCCGGGAAGACAAAATCCACCAGATCTATTCTCAGATGCAGATCGGGCAGGATAAATTCGGCATGCAGACGCTCAATCAATCCCTCTTCTTGCTGGCTCATGCTCATCAGATTTCCCAGGACGATGCGTTCATGCGCTCGCCGGATCTGGAAGAACTGAAACAGATGTTTGCGAATCCCAACGCCGTTCTTCGGCGTCAGAAATCGATTAATCCAGGCCGTGGTATGTAAATACAGGTCAGAGTTACTGAAACGAAAAATGGAAAGGGGCGGACCATGCCAAAGTTCTCATGGACAGGCCGGTCAAAAGACGGAAAATCATTGAAGGGGATCATGGAAGCTTCCAGCGAAGCGGCAGTCATGGCACAGTTGCGCCGCCAGCGGGTCCTGCCGAATCGTATTAAGGAACGGGGAAAAGGACTTCTTGATATGGAGATAAATATCAAGGCCCTGCAACCCAAAATTACGACCAAGGATATCGTGGTCTTTACCCGCCAGTTTGCGACCATGATCGATGCCGGTCTGCCGTTGGTTCAATGCCTTGACATCCTTTCCTCGCAGCAGGAAAACAAAACCTTCAAGACCGTATTGATGAAAGTCAAGGAAGATGTGGAGTCCGGCTCGACATTTGCCGATGCCCTGGCAAAACATCCCAAGGCGTTCAACGATCTTTACGTTAACCTGGTTGCTGCTGGCGAGGTCGGCGGTATTCTCGATACAATTCTGAATCGTCTGGCGGCCTATATTGAAAAAGCGCTGAAGTTGAAGAAGCAGGTGAAAAGTGCGATGACCTATCCGACCACGATCGTTGGTATCGCTTTGGTTGTTATTGCTGTAATCCTGATTTTTGTCATCCCGGCCTTCGAAAAAATGTTTGCCGATTTCGGCAGTGCTTTGCCGATGCCGACCCAGATCGTCATCAATATCAGCAATTTTGTTCAGCACTATATCCTGGTCATCATCGGGACAATCATATTAATAATCTTCGCGTTCAAAAAGATTTATGCCACGCAAAAAGGGCGAGACAAGATTGATGATCTGGCACTCAAATTGCCAGTGTTCGGGGTTCTGATCCGCAAGGTCGCGGTCGCGAAATTTTCCCGGACCATGTCCACGATGATCTCCAGCGGAGTGCCGATTCTTGACGGACTCGATATCGTCGGCAAAACGGCCGGCAACCGGACAGTAGAGAAAGCAATCAACCGGGTTCGGGCCAGTATCAGCGAAGGGAAGACGATTGCCGAGCCGCTGAAGGAATCCGGGGTCTTCCCGCCGATGGTCTGTCAGATGATCGAGGTCGGTGAGCAGGCTGGCGCTCTCGATACCATGCTGAGCAAGATCGCCGATTTTTACGATGATGAAGTCGATGATGCAGTCGGCAATCTCACCGCAATGATGGAACCTTTGCTGATGTTGTTCCTGGGGACAACGGTCGGTGGCCTGGTTATCGCCATGTACCTGCCGATCTTCAAGTTGGCTGGAGCTGTCGGCGGTTGATGGGTCCGAAAACCTTTGGTAGTAAACCAGGAACAGTTGAACGCCGTACTCTTAAACTGTTTTTAAGTTTCCGTTTGCTGGTCGTCACCCTGTTGCTGGGTGGTTCGACGGTATTTTATGTCCAGGCGGAGAATGTGAGAAGTCACATTGCCCCGCTTTTTTTTCTGATCGCCCTGACATATTTCCAGACGCTGGTTTCTGCAATCTGGTTGCAGAAAATACAGCGTTTTCATTTTTTTTCCCAGATCCAGGTGGTCTGGGATCTGGTTTTTGTCACCTGTCTGGTTCTGCTCAGCGGCGGTTTGGAGAGTGTTTTCTCCTTCGTCTACCTGCTGATCGTTGTCGCCGCAAGTTTTCTGCTTAGTCGGCAACAGACAATCTTTGCCGCGGCTTGTGCGGCAATTCTTTTCGGCGGCATCCTTGATCTTCAATATTTTGGTTATCTTCCATGGATGCAACTGGATCCCACAATCCCCGCAACAAAATTACTGGTCACGGTATTTGTCCATTTCACTGCACTATTGCTGACGGCGATTCTGAGTGGGACTCTTGCAGATCGGTGGCGTCTTAGTGAAGTAGAATTACAAAAACGCCAGATCGATCTGGATGAATTGGAAAAATACAACCGCATGATTCTGGCGCACATCAGCAGCGGCCTGATGGTTGTCAATTTGGCAGGAAAGATCCGTTCCTTCAATCGAGCTGCTGTTGAGATTACCGGTTATTCGTTGGAAGATGTCTATGATCGAGATGTCGAAGAACTTTTTCATGGTTTCGTTTTGTTCCGTGACGGTCAATATAATCTGGTCAGTCGCGCCGAAGGGGCGGTCGAGAACAAAAACGGTCAAATGATGGTGCTCGGTTATGCCACGACCGCGACCAAGGACCGACATGGTTATGATGCCGGATTGCTGGTCACGTTTCAGGATTTGACGCAACTGAAAATCGTTGAAGAACAACTGCAGAGGGCTGATCGTCTGGCAGCTATCGGCCGGCTGGCATCGGGGATGGCCCACGAGATTCGCAATCCACTGGCTTCGATCAGCGGATCGGTGCAGTTGCTGATGGAAAGCAATTTAACCGTCGAAAATCGCCGCTTGATGGGCATTGTCGTTCGTGAGGCCGACCGCCTCAGTTTGTTGTTGAGCGAATTTCTTTCATATGCTCGTCCGCAACCACCAAAAATCGAATATGTCAATGTCTCTGAGAAGTTTGATGATTTTCTGAAATTGTTGAGTGCGGATGAACGTTTCAAGGGGATCGAACTCCTCACGGATTATCCGGACAATCTCCATCTCTGGTTGGACGGCGCTCAGTTGCACCAGGCATTGTGGGATATTTCAGTGAACGCTGCTGAAGCGATGCAAGGTGTGGGGTTTCTGCGGTTGTCTCTCAAACCCAATGGTATTGTCCTGCTCGAAGACTCCGGGCCGGGAATTCCGGCGGAAATCAAAGATCGGATTTTTGATCCGTTTTTTTCAACCAAGGACAAAGGCACCGGGCTGGGGTTGGCAACTGCGCATTCCCTGGTTGAGGCCCAGGGGGGAACGATTCGCGTCAGCGACAGTGAACTTGGTGGCACTGTTTTTTCTCTGAATTTCAGTCCGCTGCAGGGTGAATTACATGACTGACCGGAAACCAAAAGGAAATATCCTGATTGTTGATGATGAAGCCAGCATGCGGGAGCTGTTACAGATCATGCTGGAACGTGAAGGTTACCAGGTGCAATGCGCTGAAGATGGCGCCGTTGCTTTTGAACTGTTGAAAAAGAATGAATTCGACCTGTTGATCTCTGATATCCAGATGCCGAAATTGACCGGCATCGAACTGTTACGCCTACTGCGTGAGCAGGATCTGGACCAGACCGTTCTGATGATTACCGCTTTCTCTTCCACGGAAGAGGCGGTCGAGGCGATGAAGCTGGGGGCTTACGACTACATCACCAAGCCATTCAAGAATGATGAGATCCGCCTGGTGATCCGCAACGCTTTGGAACGGAAGGAACTGCGCCGGGAAAACCGTGAGCTGAAGAAACAGCTCGGCAACAGGTTCTCTTTTGAACAGCTGATTGGTAATAGTGAACCGATGAGGAAGCTGATTTCTCTGCTGGAACGGATTGCGCCCAGCCAGGCGAATGTATTGATTCAGGGTGAAAGTGGAACCGGCAAAGAACTGGTTGCCAAGGCCCTGCATTATAATAGCGCCAGAAAAGATATGCCGTTTATTGCCATCAACTGTGGGGCAATCCCGGAAAACCTACTGGAAAGCGAATTATTCGGCCATGAGCGGGGCTCGTTTACTGGAGCCGATCGGCAGAAACATGGGCTGTTCGAGGCGGCGAACGGCGGCACGGTGTTTCTCGACGAAATCGGCGAGCTGCCGATGGCCATGCAGGTCAAGCTGTTGCGCGTGCTCCAGGAGCGGGAGTTTCGCAGGGTCGGAGGGACGAAAACGTTGCCGCTGGATATCCGCCTGCTGGCAGCGACCAATCGCAACCTCGCCGATGCTGCCGGCGCCGGAGAGTTTCGTGAGGACCTCTATTATCGGCTGAATGTCGTCCAGATCGATCTGCCGCCGTTACGCGACAGGCAGATCGATATACCCATGCTAATCGATTATTTCTGCGAATTGCGGACCGGTCGGCCTCATTTGCCCCTGTCGAAGGAAGTGCTCAATTGCCTGCTGAAATATAATTGGCCGGGTAATATTCGTGAACTGGAAAATTTTGTTGAGCGCTGTGTGGTGCTGGGGTGGGATAAAGAGCTCACGCTCGATTGCCTTCCCGAGCAGATCCGCAGCTCTGGGCAAAACCGGCTGGCTGCGGTCATCGAGGACTTGCCGGACGAAGGGTTTGAATTGGAAAAATGGTTAGCGGACATGGAGCGTTCCGTTTTGCTCAAGGCATTGACAAAATCCGGGGGGATACGTAAAAAAGCCGCGGCCATGTTGGGGATTAGTTTTCGTTCTATCCGATATCGGTTGGCAAAACTGGGAATTGGCGATGACGAGGGGATGGAATGATGCCAGAGGAATAGAATAAAATTACAATAGAGAGGTCTTGGATTGGCCATTGATTCTTTATAAGACTTTCCTGTGACAAAAATTGTTACTGAACTTGACGCAAATTGGCATATTGTAATTGGAGAGAGTGTGGAGCCTGTAAGTGTAATTTGCTAAGAAGCTGTAACCACAGGAGAAATCTATTTATTTTGAAATTGTTAATTTTTTGGTATGCCCCTTGCTCTTATTGGAGAGACAAAATGAGATCAGAAACGAAATTTGATCCTTGAGTTGCCGATTATCGGCCCGTTTTTCTCTCTTTGAAAGGAGACATCAGATGTTAAACAAATTCCGTAAGTCTGAAGAAGGTTTCACCCTGATCGAGCTGTTGATCGTTGTTGCGATCATCGGTATTTTGGCTGCGATTGCTATCCCGCAGTTTTCTGCTTATCGGATGAAAGCCTTCAATGCGTCCGCACAGAGTGATATCCGTAATGTCACCACTTCAGAGGCGACTTTCTTTTCTGACTGGCATTTGTTCGGCAATAGTCAAAATGTCGCTCCTGCTGCCGCTGTTCTTGCTCAAGGCGCTGGTGCTATTCTGGTTGGGCCGGGGACTCCGACGACAATTATCGGGACACAAGACTCTAATCCGTCGTCCCGTGGTCTGCAGGTTGGTATCGGCAACGGAGTTGAATTGGAGGTTGATACCGACGGTACCGACGCGAGTTTCACTGCGGTAGGCAAGCACACCCTGGGTGAGACCTATTTTGCGTCGGATAGTGACTCAACTGCCGCTTACTTTGACGTAGTTCCTGCCACCAACGCACTTCTCGGTGCCGGCGTTACCCTGACAGCCTCTGGTGTTACACCCATCGCCCCGGTTAATAATAATGATGATTACGCAGGCGTAAATGGCCCGAGCGGTCAGGCCTGGGTTGCCAAGTAAATTTGATATAAGTTAGGGAATAGAGCATATTCAGGGCGCTGGGACCATTCTCCAGCGCCCTTTCTTCCATTGTTATTTCTGAACCGTAATTTAGGGGATGCCATTTAGGTATGTCTGTGATCGAATTTACTCGGGTATCAAAGACCTACGAGAGAGAGCTCGGTTCTAAGGCTCATCCAGCTTTAAAGGACCTATCTTTCAAGCTAGAAGTCGGGCAGACCCTGGGACTGATAGGGGCTAATGGTGCGGGGAAAAGCACCTGTCTGCGACTGTTGATGGATTTTATCCGCCCCAATGCTGGAACGATTACCCTTCTAGGTAAAGTGCCCGGAAGTTATGATGTCCGTCGAAATATCGGCTATCTCCCCGAAATTGCCGGGTTCCCGGCAAATTTAACCGTGCTTGACATGCTTAGGTTCACCGGGAAATCTTGTGGTTTGGATTACAGGCTGATGACCGAGCGAAGTGAGGAGTTGCTGTGCAAACTTGAGCTATGGGAGGCGCGAAAAAAACCGTTGCGCTCATACTCGAAGGGGATGCAGCAACGGGCAAGTTTTGCCGTCGCTCTCGTCAATGATCCGAATTTGTTGATTCTGGACGAGCCGATGAGCGGCCTAGATCCTCTCGGGCGAGACAAGATTATTTCTCTTATTCACGATTTGAAGCTGCAGGGGAAATCGATTTTATTCTGTTCGCACATCCTTGAAGATGTTGATCGGTTGGTTGATTCATTGCTGATCTTGCACAAAGGGCAAAAGTTGTTCGATGGTTCTGCGGCTGAACTCTGTACTGAAATGGGAGCAAAATCGATGGTCGACGCGTTTTTGGCTCTTTTGAGGCAGAAGGGATTTGTCAATGGCTAAGAACCTTCGTCATATTCTTAGCTTTTCCAGGCTCGTGGTCCTGGATGGCCTGCGGCGGCATGCCTTGCTGGGCCTGGTGGTGTTGGCCCTGGCCAGTCAGGTGGCCGGGCTGCTGTTTTATGGCATGATTCCTCGTGATGTCGGCCGTGCATCGAACGATTTTGTTTTTTCCATCAGTTGGTTAAGTGGATTATTGTTCATATTTTTTCACGCAGTTAACGCAACTGCATGGGGAGAGGACCGCCGTGTCATCCACTCAATTTTAGCACGGCCGATTTCACGAGCAGAATATGTTCTTGGACTTTTTACCGGGTTGGCTGGGTTGCTGCTGGTATTGAATTTGATTCTTGGAAGTTTGGGGTGGGTGGTTCTTATTTTGATCAGAAAAGGTGTTGATCCAGCCTTCTTTCCGGATTTATCCAGTAGCTACTATTTGTTGTCTTGGCTGGGGCTGTATGCCCTTGAATTGATGATTTTGTCGGTAGTTTTGACGTTCTCTGGAATGGTTCGCGGCAGCTTCACAGTTCTATTGTTGACCGTTTCTTACTATTTCACCTGTAACGGCTTGCCGGTTGTGAGAGAGTCCTTGATTGCACGTGGTATTTTGCCCGGACAGGGCTTGGCGGTCATGCTGAAGTGGATGACGGCGATCTTCCCTGATTTCGACCGTTTCAATTATAAAATGTATGTGACCGTTGGGGAAAATTTCCCCGCAGCATTGGACTTGGTCATCAATCTTGGGATATCGATCGGGTATGTTTGCCTGATGTTATGGTTTGCATGTCTGATATACCAAAAGCGAGACCTCAAGTGATGTTATCGCGTTTTCTGCTGATAGTGCTCATATTTTGTTATGTAGTAATTTTCCAGATTCATGACGAGCGGGCGGGTATGAAACCCCCACAAATTTCTCCTGCCCTGCCTGCGTCGGTTCAGAAAGTTGTCTTAGGGTACCTCTCGGAAATCGGTTCGGAATTCCTGTTTGTCAAAACCGCAGTTTTTTTGGGCAATACCGATATTGGCTCCCCTGAAAAATATGTTGATAATCTTGCGCAGAATTTTGATGTGATGACAGATCTTTACCCTCAGTTCATCGATCCTTATTATTTCTCTGAGTCGAGTTTAGCTTATGTCGGCCCTGAATATGCGGCTAGGGCAAATGAGATATTGTTAAAAGGAGTCAACGCCTACCCTGCGAACATGGTACTTCTATTTTTCCGCGGGTTTAATTATTTTTATTATATGGATAAGCCTAAGCGGGCAGCGGAAATTTTCACCGAATTAGGTAAACGTCCAGATGCCCCATCTTGGTTGGGGCATCTGGCGGGTGTTTTGGCGGCCAGAGGGGGCGACCTCTATGGCGGCTTAATGACTTTAAGAGCAATGCTTTCAACTGAAAAAGATGAACTCATGCAGGAACGTTATCGCCGGGATATCGTTGTATTTGAAAATGCCATTAAAGTTTATGAAGCCGTGGAAGCATATAAAAGTAAATTTGCCAAGTATCCTGAAATGCTTCAAGATCTCGTGCCTGATTTTTTGGAAAAATTACCAACATTTGAAGATGGTTACTCCCTAAGATGGGATTCTCCGACGTTGAGATTGATTCGTCCAATAAAAAAAGGTGAGGAGTAAAATATCATTATCTTGATCGTGGCGGGGAGGATGTTTTATATTGTTGATAAATTATTATTCTTCTTGGATTGTTTTTATATTTGGCACTATTGTTGGTTCCTTCCTGAATGTCTGTATTTACCGAATTCCGGCCGGTCTTTCGATTGTTTCTCCTCCCTCCTCATGCCCTAACTGCGGGCATAAAATCCGCTGGTACGAAAATATTCCGATCCTAAGTTATCTCTTTCTCCGAGGCCGCTGTGCCGGATGCAAGGCACTGATCTCCTTACGTTATCCGTTGGTTGAAGCTCTCAATGGGCTGTTATTTGTCCTGATATTATATTCGTTTGGCGTAATCTGGGTGACCCCAATCTATTTTCTGCTGGCTTCTGCGCTGGTCGTCATTACCTTTATCGATCTGGATCACCAGATCATTCCCGATGTTATCAGCCTGCCGGGAATCGGGACCGGCTTTCTCTGCTCCTTTCTGATTCCTTGGATCACCTGGCTGGATTCTCTGCTCGGCATTGTTCTTGGTGGCGGTTTGTTACTGCTGATCGCAATGGGTTACGAGTATCTGGCCAAAAGAGAAGGGATGGGCGGGGGGGATATCAAACTGCTGGCCATGCTTGGGGCATTCATGGGGTGGAAGGCAATATTTCCGATCGTGTTCATCGCTTCACTGGTCGGGACCCTGATCGGAGTGCCGGTCATGTTGCTGGGTAAAAAAGACACCAAGCTGGCCCTGCCTTTCGGTCCTTTTCTCTCTTTTGCTGCTATAATTTATCTTCTTTGGGGGGATGAAATTGTGACCTGGTATTTGAACCTGTTTGCCTGAAATCCCCCTTTGCAATCGTAATAAATATTTCTTGTTGAGGTTTTTTGGGAAATTATTTATTGGTGAACGCTTAAATTTCTTGACAATAATGCACACTGACCTATAATTATGCACAATTTGATCATTATTGATATTCAGGGGTCAGGTGCATGCCGCAAAATCAAGTCATGAAAATACGTGAGTCGTTACTGATGAGTAAGGCCGAACTTGCACGGAAAGCAGACGTTTCACCGTTGACAATTACCCGTATTGAACGTGGCTATCCCTGTCGCATGGAAACCATGCGGAAAATTATATTGGCCCTTGGCTACAAGCTCTCAGATAAGTCGAAGATATTTCCGGGTGAGTAGCTCGGACGTGGTTGGCTTTTTGGGTTGATCGTTGTAACTCTATTCTGACTGGATAAGAAATGTTTGCCTCGAAAAAAGATATTGTCGGTATCGATGTTGGCTCGAGTGCAGTCAAATTGGTGCGACTACGCGAGTCTCGCGGCAACTTCCATTTGGTGAATATCGGGATAATGCCGTTAGCGCCGGAAACGATTGTTGACAACACCATCATGGATTCATCGACGATCGTTGAATCGATCCGGAATCTGCTGACCTCGATGAAAATCAAGGTGAAGCGGGTGGCGACATCGATTTCCGGTCATTCCGTTATCATCCGTAAAATCATGCTCCCGATCATGACCGATGCTGAATTGGAAGCTTCGATCAGCTGGGAAGCGGAACAATATATTCCTTTCGACATTTCCGAAGTAAATCTTGATTTTCAAATTCTCGGGCCCGATGCAAAAGATCCGTCGCAAATGAATGTGATGCTGGTCGCGGCCAAAAAAGATTTTGTCGATGATTTCGTCGCAGTGTTCGCAGAGACCGGCCTTGAACCGGTTGTCATGGACATTGACTGTTTTGCCGTGGAGAACATGTTTGATTACAACTACGGATTTGTCGAAGAGGAAGTTGTCGCCCTGATTGATCTGGGAGCCAGCGCAACCAGCGTCAACGTTCTTAAGGGAAATGTTTCACTGTTTACCCGGGATATCCAGACCGGGGGGAATCTTCTCGGGGAAGAGTTGCAGAAGCGCTTGGGGGTGAGCAGTGAAGAGGCGGAAAGGGCAAAGCTGGGTGATCGTGATCTGCCCGATGTTGATCCTGAATCTGTTGATGAGGTCTTGCGGGACGCCATTGAAAATCTCGTTCAGGAAGTACAGCGTTCTCTGGATTTTTTCACTGCCACTTCAAGTGAAGACCGGGTGACCAAGGTCTATCTGACCGGCGGTGTTTCAAGTTCTCAACGGGTACGCGAAGCTTTGGAAAAGCGCTTGGGACTGCCGACTGAACGGGCGAATCCGTTCCGCAATCTGACCATCAGTGACAAAGAATTTGATTCTGAATACCTTGATGCCATCGGGCCGATGTTTTCAGTTGCCGTGGGTTTGGCAATGAGGAAGGTAGGTGACAAATGATTCGAATCAACCTACTTCCGATTCGGGCTGCGCAGAAGAAGGAAAAACTACGGTCTCAGCTTTCCGTATTGTTCTTGTGTATTATCTTGGTTTGCGCCGGCTGCGGAGCACTTTATGTCCAGCAGATGTTTGCGATTGATGACCTCAAGGAAGAAATTGCGACCCTGAATAAACAAAATGCTGATTTGAAGAAAACCTTGGGGGAGGTCGCTGATATTGAAAAGAAGAAAAAGGATCTGGAGCAAAAATTATCCGTCCTGAAACAGCTGGAAGAAGGGCGAAGTGGCCCGGTAAGATTGCTCGACGAACTGAGCAATGCGTTGCCGGCATTGCCGGATAAGGTCTGGTTGACTGAGTTTTCAGAGTCCGGTGGGGCCATCAAAATGGATGGTTTCGGAGGAAATGAGGAAACTGTCGCTAAATTTATGCAAAATTTAGAGGCTTCCGCCTATTATAAAAACATTGAACTGAGTGTGACGGAGCAAGCGACTGTAGGTGATATACGAATGCAGAAATTTTCCATCAGATGCCAAACTGAATCACCGGCGTCCAAGCGCTGAGGGTTGATCAATGGATGCTAGAGTAGAAAAAGTATTAAATCTGCCGGTCTATCAAAGATTTTTTTTGGTTGTCATCGTCATGGCAGTTATTTCTGCGGGGTTTTATCTCCTTGTTTACCAGGGACAGCTTGCTGAGAAGGACAGTCTCTCAAGCCGTAAAGCTTCAGCCCAGGCTCTTCTGATGAAGAATCAGAAGATTGCTAATAACCTCACTGTATACAAAGCTGAATATGAAAAGCTTCAGGGAGAATTGCAGACAGCATTAAGCAAGTTGCCGGAAAAAAAGGAAATACCGACTTTGCTGACCAATATTGGCAACCTCGCCAGAGAAAAAGGTTTGGACATCTTGAGATTCAAACCAGCAGATGAATCGCCAAAAGGTTTTTATGCCGAGGTGCCTGTCGATTTGCAACTGGTTGGTTCTTATCATGATGCTGCATTGTTTTTCGAGGCTGTCGGCAATATGCCGCGAATCGTGAATATTAAAGGGTTAAAGCTTAGCAATGCAAAGGATGTCAATGGGAAAACATCTCTTTCAATTGATTGTCGAGCGATAACTTTTCGATTTATTGAAACTCCTCCTGAAAAACCGAAGAAAGGAGGAAGGCGGAAATGATTAATGTATATTCGTTTGGACAGATCATCGGCAGATTTTTTGTTTTGCTACTGGTTTTCACGTTTTTCGGCATCGGCCAATATGCATATGCTGCAAACCAAGAAAAATCCATGGAGATGACGGCTGAAAAGACTACAGTTGACTCTGATTCATCGGCCCAAAAGGGGTTTGCTTACAACCCGGTTGGGAAACGCGATCCTTTTGAGCCTTTAGTTAATCAATTTAGACAGTTGGGGGGGGGATCGGAAAAGGTAAAAGGCCCACTGGAAAAATTCGAGTTGGGGCAATTCCGCTTGCTGGCCATGTTGCTGGGCAAAGGAACCCCGCATGCCATGGTCAAAGCCCCCGATGGAAAGAGCTATATCGTTAAGCCTGGTGACAAGATAGGGAAACTGGATGGCAAAATAGTGCGAATTGAAACCAAGGTCGTTGATCCGGTAAGTCGATCTATCATCAGTCCGGATCGAATTGTGATCAAAGAGATTGGATTCGACCCATATACCAATAAGCAAGTTGTGGAATATCGCTATATCACAATGTAGTACGGCGCTTTATTTTATAGGTGGTAAAGTTATGAAGTTTAGGGGAATCGATATGAGAAGAAGCATTTTGCTCCTCAGTACAATTTTTCTGGTGTTGACGGTCGGCATTTCAACTATTTACGCCGCCAACTCGGTTTCTGCAGTTGAGATAGCGGCGAAACGGGTTGAGTTGACTGCGAGTAACGGGTTTGAGCAGTTACGTTATTTCACTCTCGATTCACCTAAGCGCCTGGTGGTTGACCTCTACGGTGTACAACCGGGCGAACATAGCCGCAGCTATGAGCTGACAGATGGTTTCAGCGCTCTGCGCGTCGGCCCTTATGAGGATAAAACACGTTTTGTATTCGATGTCAGTGGACAGACATTTCCGATCTTCAAGGTAGAGCCCAAAGATTCCAAGGTTGTGGTGACCTGGCAGAGTTCTGATGATGTCACCCGCGAAGCACAAAGCGAAGCGTCCAGTACCGGAAGCGCTCAGGTGACTGCCATCGATTTTACTTCTGAAGAGGGCGAGTCCAAATTTCTGATAACGGTGGATGGCAAGACCACAGCGACCGAGCCGACCCGTGAAGATAACAAAGTGCAATTTGCCCTGAAGAATTCCACCTTGCCCAGGGCTTTACGCAGAGTGTTTGATACCTTTGCATTCCCCACCGCAATTCACTCGGTTTCTCCCTATTTGGTAAATGTTGCCGGGCAGCCTCAGGTTCGTTTTTCGGTGACCCTAAAAGGAGATGTCCCATACCGACTGCAGAAAACCAGTGAAGGCTTTGTATTTACCGTCGAAGATGGGAAGTTCGCCAAAACCTTCCCCCCGGTTGCCGGGCTTCAGGCGGTTCCGGTTACGGGTGCTGAAGTTAATGCCTCGTCTTCGACAGGTGTCAGCAGTCCTCCTGCTGCTGGGGCAATGGCCGCGCCAATGCCCGGGCCTGGACCTGGAACAACTCCTGTTGTTCAACAGATTAATGGCAAAAACAAGAAGTACACCGGCGAAAAAACATCGATGGTTTTCGATAATGCTGATGTTAGGGATATCCTTCGTTTAATTGCCGAGATCAGTAATTTGAATATTATCGCAAGTGATGAAGTCAAAGGAAATATTACGATTCGACTGATCGACGTACCTTGGGATCAGGCGTTGGACCTGGTCCTGGATGTTTCTGGCTTGGGTATGCTTCAGGAAGGGAATGTTGTCCGGGTGTTGCCGATAGAAAAAATTCGCTCCATGAAAGAGGCGGAACTTACGGCAGCTCGTTCGCAGGAAAAACTTGAACCACTGAAAACTGAAGTTGTTACCGTTAGTTATGCTGATTTAACAAAAGTTTCAGGGCCTGCGAAGGGAACCCTCAGTGATAGGGGAAGTATTACCGAAGATAGCCGCAATAAGCTTCTAATTATAACTGATGTGTCATCCCGCATTGAAAAAGCCAAAGAACTGATTTCTATTCTTGACACACCGGAACGGCAGGTGATGATTGAAGCCCGGATTGTCCAGGTCAATTCAAATTATTCGCGGGATCTGGGTGTTAACTGGTTTGTGCAGGGGCAGGATGGTGGCGCGAACCCTAGTTTCCAAGGGATAGGTGGCGCTGGCGGTGGTTTCCTGGTTGATGTGGTGGATGAAGATTTGGGTGCCTTGATCGCTACTCCTGGATTTTCAACGCAGATGCGGATCGGAAGATCCCTGATTGATGATCTTGTTTTATCTTTGCAGTTGTCGGCCCTGGAAGCGAACGGCAAGGGGAAAATTATCTCGACTCCGCGGGTGACGACCCTAAATGGTGAAAAAGCAACCATCAGTCAAGGGACGACCATCCCCTACCAGACTTCGGGAGCGGATGGACCGAAAACTGAATTTGTGAATGCCGAGTTGAAATTGGAAGTCACGCCAGTTATTAACCCGGATAACTCGATTATCATGAAAATCCTGGCAACCAAAGACTCGCCATCATTGACAGCCGGTGCTTCCGCGCCGAGTATCGATACCAAAAAGGCGGAAACCAAGGTCTTGATCAAGGACGGTGAAACCACGGTTATCGGCGGAATTTTCGTGGAAAACAACCAGGATTCAGCCAATGGGGTGCCGGGCCTGATGAATATTCCACTGCTGGGGAATTTATTCAAATCTTCCAAAAATCAGACGGTCAAGGACGAATTGTTGATTTTCATTACTCCAAGAATTGTTCATGATGAGTAATTGCTGACAGGTCCTGGAAGAAAGGGCAGGGAAACCTGCCCTTTTTTTATCGAAAAATAGCGATTTGAAGGGTAGACATGCTGGAAAAAATAACCGTAAACCTGGCTGAACGCAGCTATCCGATATTGATAGGCGCCGAGATTCTTGGAAATCTTGCAAAACATTTGGATGAGATCGGTTTTCCGAAACGAGTCGCGCTGGTTTCAAATCCTAAAGTTTATGATTTGTTTGGCCAGATCGTCACTGATTCTTTGCGAGCGGCCGGTTATTCGGTTCATGAAATCAATGTCCCTGATGGTGAAGAGTATAAAACGCTGCAGACTCTGGAACAGATTTATGATGAATTGATCAGAAATAACTTTGATCGCGGCAGCGGATTGATTGCTTTGGGTGGTGGAGTAATCGGAGATATGGTTGGATTTGCCGCGGCAACCTTCCTGCGGGGAATTCCATTCGTTCAGGTTCCGACCACCGTTTTGGCGCAAGTCGACAGTTCGGTCGGAGGAAAGACAGCCGTTAATCATCCTTTAGGGAAAAATCTGATCGGTGCTTTTTATCAACCGGCACTGGTTTTGATCGATGTTGTTACTCTTGAAACACTTGAACCCAGGGAAGTTGCCGCTGGATTTGCGGAGGTTGTCAAGTACGGAATCATAAAAGATTTTGATTTCTTTTGTTGGCTGGAGCAGCATGCCGATGCGCTGAAAAAATTAGAACGCAGTGCCTTGGTTGAAGCGGTAAAGAGATCTTGCCAAATTAAGGCGGATATTGTAGAAGTTGACGAGAAAGAAGGCTCTATTCGGGCTTTTTTGAACTTCGGGCACACCTTTGGACATGCCGTAGAAACCTTGTCCGGTTACAATAAATGGAAGCATGGTGAAGCTGTTGCCATCGGGATGGTTGTGGCCGCAACAATTGCCCAGCAAGAAAATTTGTGCCGCTTCGAAGATGTAGCCCGCATTGAATCGCTGCTGCTTCGGTTTGATCTGCCCGTAACTCCGCCCGGTTTTCCACTTGAAGACTATGTTGCCGCCATGCAGCGGGACAAGAAGGTTAAGGAAGGGACATTGTCTCTGGTTTTGAACCAGGGGATCGGTACCGTTCAATTGAGGAAAGTTACAGATATCTCAAATGTTTTTTCTTCAATCCTGAATTCTGAGAGGAAACCATGACAGAGCAGAATCAGCGGAGTTCGCTGTTAGGGAAAATTGCCGCTTATACGGAAATCCTTGCGAAAGACCCGAAATCGACAATCTTTGTTTCGCTTGGTGAAGCCTATCGGAAGATGGGAATGTTGGATGACGCCCGGCAGGTTATCGAACAGGGGATGAATTTTCATAATGAATTTAGTCCCGCCTGCATTGTCCAAGCGCGTATCCTTTGCCAGCAGGGAGATTACCAGGCCTCTGAGGCCGCTTTCGACAAAGCTCTTGCCCTCGACAATGAAAGCCTTGCCGCGTTGGTTGGTTATGCTCGACTCAATATCCTGCTGGGGAGAGAAGCAAAAGCACGCGAACTTTTATTGACTGCCCGAAAGCTGAGCCCCGCAGACCCGGTCATCAACAAGCTTCTCCTGTCATTACCGGGCGAAGAAAAACCGGTTGAAGAGCAGGTCGATACGGGTGAAACAGAAGAGGTTGTTCAACCGCCCCTGGCTTCTGCAACCTTGGCGGAACTCTACCTGAAGCAGGGCCTTGATCAGCAAGCTCTGGACATTTATCGGCAACTTTCCAATGAAGATCCGAATAATCTGGTTTTGCGCCGCCAGATTCGCGATCTTGAAGAAAAATTATACGGGGCGGGTGAAGAAACAGGCATTATTGAGGAAGGCGAGGATGTTGTCACGACGGAGAGTGAACAGGAACTGAACTCTGCAGAAGGGGTGAATGGCACTGAAAGTTCCGTGTCACTGGTATCATCTGAATCCGCCGCAGTGGATATTGACGATACCGGGCGGGTTCTGAATGTACTCAATCGATGGCTAGACAGCATCCAGCAAAGGAGATCGGATGTTTAAGGAGATACTAGAGAAGATTGTCACTACTTGTGCCGGTGGGGTTGGGGCGGTCCTGATGGGTTTTGACGGGATTGCTATCGAACAGTTTGCGGTCGATGACGTCACCCTTGATCTGAATCTGGTTGCCATCGAATACTCAAATGTCACCAAGGAAATCAGCAAGGCTGCAGAAGTTCTCAATACCGGTGGGTTGCAGGAAGTTGCGATCAAAACCGAACATTATTTCGTGATAATTTATGCGCTGACCAAGGATTATTTTATCGCTCTTACCATTGCCCGGAGCGGGAATTACGGGCAGGGACGCTATCTGCTGATGCGGGAAGCGAGCAATCTGAGGCAGGCGTTGGTCTGATATGGTGAAAATACTGATACTGAACGGACCGAATCTGAATCTCCTCGGGACCCGTGAGCCGGAAATATATGGAACTCAGACCCTTGCTGAAATCATGCAGGCTCTGGCCAGTGAGGCGCAAACAATGGGGTTCGAGCTTGAGACTTGTCAGTCCAACCACGAAGGTGGTCTGGTCGACCGGATTCATCAGTCAGTGCAAAAAGGGTATGCCGGAATCATTATCAACCCAGGTGGTTTCACCCATACCAGTATCGCCTTGCGTGATGCGATTAGCGGGGTCGGGCTTCCGACCATCGAGGTCCACCTGTCAAACATTCATGCTCGGGAAGCGTTCCGGCACCAATCCTATATTGCGCCGGTCGCGATCGGGCAGATTTGCGGGTTTGGCGCCGCCGGCTACAGTTTGGCCCTGAAAGCCATGCAGTTGCACCTTGCCAAGGCGCAGGAGGGAACGTGAATGAAAAGAGAATTGAATCGGCCAGGCAGGTACTTTTAACGGAAGGGCTTGATGCCCTGCTGTTTTTTTCTCTGCCGAACATACGCTATTTGTGCGGCTTTACCGGCACGGATGGCGTTTTGTTTATTTCGCCGGTGGAGACCGTATTTCTGACTGATTCACGCTACCAGACCCAGGCGGTCCAACAGACCGAAGTCAAGCGATGCGTTTGTTACAAAAACAAATTTACCGGAATTGTCGACGAACTGTCGCAACAACATGTCAAACGAATCGGTTTTGACGCAGAAGGAGTGACAGTCGCGGTCTTCAACGAACTGCAAAAAACGGCCCCCGAAGGGTTCGAATGGGTACCAATGACGGAGCAGTTACGCCCGTTGCGGGCTTGTAAGTCAAAATCTGAACTGAAGATTCTGCGGCAAGCCGCGGCCCTGAACCGAAAAGCTTTCAAAGAAATTCTGCCGTTGATCAAGCCTGGTGTGAGCGAACGCCGGATCGCTTTAGAGCTGGAATTTTCCCTCAAGCGTCTGGGGGGGGAAGCCAACGCTTTCGACTTTATTGTCGCATCCGGAGAGCGGGGAGCTTTGCCGCATGGTGTCGCCAGCGACAAACAGCTTCAGGCCGGTGAACTGGTCACCATCGATTTCGGCACCCGCGTCGCTGGTTATTACTCCGATGAAACAGTGACTCTGGCGATCGGAGAAGTCGACGGAAACCTTCGACAAATTTTTGATATCGTGCTAAAAGCACATGATTTGGCTCTTGAGGCAATTCATCCGGGAATGCTGATTCCTGATCTTGATGCGGTTGCCCGGAATTACATCGCCGCTCAGGGGTATGGCGAATATTTCGGTCATGGGCTGGGGCACGGTGTCGGTCTGGAAATTCATGAATATCCGGCGGTCTCATCGAGAACCGATGCGATGCTTCAGGAAGGAATGGTGATCACGATCGAACCTGGAATCTATCTGCCCGGCGTTGGTGGTGTGCGTATTGAAGATACAGTTGTAGTGACCGCAGATGGCTACCAGGCACTGACCACCATTCCGAAGCAGTTCAAAAAACTCGCTGTCAAATAATCTCGGCAGGACAGCGGCAGGACAATACCGGCTGCCACAAGCAGCCCGATTCTTTGCAGAGAATTTCCTCAGGAGGATGGTAATGGATATCAAAGAACTGAAATCATTGATTAAAATGGTGACCGAAACCGATATCACCGAATTCAAGATGGAAAATAGCGACGGCAAACTGCACATCAGGCGCGGCCCGGAAAAAGAATTTGTGCAGATGGCCGCCCCGGCGCCAGTCACGATGGCGGCACCCGCAGCACCGGCCCAGACTCCGGCCGCCTCGGCAGCCGCCCCTGCAGCGGCTGACCCCGAACAGGCCGCTGTCAGCGATAAATATGATGCCATCCCGTCACCCATTGTTGGGACTTTCTATCGCAAACCTTCTCCCGAAGCCGCACCTTTTGTTGAAGTGGGTGATGTCGTTGAAGCCGGCCAGGTTCTCTGTCTGGTCGAAGCGATGAAGATGTTCAACGAAATCGAGGCGGAATTCAAGTGCAAGATCGTCGAAATCGTCAAGGACGATGCGGCTCCTGTTGAATATGGCGAAACCTTATTCCTGGTTGAACGACTTTAAGACCGGTTGATACGCCAACTGAAGATGAACTTCACCGAGATTCTTTCGGTTTGTCAGGGAGTCAAAGACGATGTTTCACAAAATTCTGATTGCCAATCGCGGGGAAATTGCCCTGCGGATCATCCGCGCCTGTAAAGAGCTCGGAATCAAGACTGTGGCGATCCACTCCGATGTTGATCACGAGGCCCTGCATGTCAGTCTGGCCGATGAAAGTATCTGCATCGGCCCGGCCGCCAGTGCCAACAGTTATCTCAATATCAAAGCGATCATCAGCGCCGCCCAGCTGGCGGATGCCGATGCCATTCATCCCGGCTACGGTTTTCTTTCGGAAAATGCCGAGTTTGCTGAAATCTGCGAGCAGTGCGGGATAACCTTTATCGGTCCGACTGCGGAAAACATGCGTAAAATGGGGGACAAGATCACCGCCCGCCAGACGGTTACCGCGGCCGGAGTACCGATTCTGCCCGGCACCAATGAAAGTATCGAGACCATCGAGGAGGCCAGGAGGATTGCCGATGAGATCGGTTATCCGGTGATCATCAAGGCGTCTGCCGGAGGCGGCGGACGCGGCATGAAGATTGTGCATTCGCCCGCCTCGCTGGCCAATTCCCTGGCCACGGCGAGGACCGAGGCCCAGGCCGGATTCGGCAAGGCCGATGTCTATATCGAGAAATTCTGCGAGCATCCACGTCATGTGGAAATCCAGGTTCTCGGTGACAAGCACGGCAATGTGATCCACCTCGGGGAACGGGATTGCTCTATCCAGCGGCGTCATCAGAAACTGATCGAAGAGGCGCCCTGTCCGGTTCTGACACCTGAATTGCGCAAGCGGATGGGGAAATGCGCCGTTGCCGCAGCCATGGAGGTCGGTTACACCAGTGCCGGAACCGTTGAATTTCTGCTCGATACCGACGGCAGTTTTTATTTTATGGAGATGAATACCCGGGTTCAGGTGGAGCACCCGGTTACCGAAATGGTGACCGGCGTCGACATCATCAAAGAGCAGATCAACTCTGCCGCGGGAATCCCTCTGCGCTATAAACAATCCGACATCAAAATCAGCGGTCATGCCATCGAGTGCCGGATCAACGCCGAAGATCCCGAGAAGTTCACCCCCTTTCCCGGAAAGATCACCGGTTATCATACTCCCGGCGGCATGGGGGTGCGGGTGGAAAGCGCCCTCTACCATCAGTACACGGTTCTGCCGCACTATGATTCCATGATCGGTAAGCTGATCGTCCATGCGGAAACCCGCAAAGAAGCGATTACGCGGATGGCTTGCGCCCTTGATGAGTACATTATCGAGGGGATCAAAACCACCATTCCGTTTCACCAGAAAATGATGGCCAACAAGGAATTTATTGACGGTAATTTCGATACCAATTTTCTTGAGCGGGTCAAAATTTAACCGACCGTTGCAGAGCTCATGGTGTCGCCAGGCGGGAATGTTCCCGCCTGGCGTTCCTTCGCGGGCGATACAGGTGCCGAACCTCACATGACCGCCGCAGGCGAACTGAATATCGGGCATATCCCTTACCTGAACAGCGTACCGTTTTTTCATTTTCTGCAGGAAAGCGGTTTCGCCGGGAATCTGGTTTCCGGAGTCCCTTCCGAACTGAACCGGATGCTGCAGCAGGGAGAGCTGGCCGTCAGTCCATCCTCGTCCTTCGAGTATGCCCGCAACTGGCAGGACTATTTTCTGCTCCCCGGGCACTCGATTTCTTCCTGTGGCAAGGTGCAGAGCGTTCTGCTTTTTTCTCCGGTTGCCCTGGGTGCGCTGGAAGGGGAAGAAATCGCCATTACCGGCGAGTCTGCCACTTCGATAAATCTACTGCGGGTGATTCTCCGCGAATTCCAGGGCCTGAGAAAAGTCGTCGATGCCGTTCCGGACCGCCCGGTTGAAGAATTGATTGCCGCCGGTCGACCGGCCCTGCTGATCGGTGACCGCGCTCTGCAGACAGCCGAGGGTATGCCGGTTGGGATGCAATGTTTTGATCTGGGGGAGCTCTGGTACCGGCAGACCGGGCTGCCGTTTGTCTTTGCCCTGTGGATGGTTCGCAGGGACGCCGTGAGCAGCTTCCCGGAAGCCTTGGCAAAACTTGCAGATCAGTTGCGGTATTCTCGGGAGAAAGTCCTGGCGACACCGGATGAGATTGCCGCTGCCTGCGCCCCCTCCTCGGGATTGACAGCTGCGCAGATCATTACCTACTGGAACGGCATCGATTACCGTCTGGAAAAGGCCCATTTGACCGGTCTGAAACTGTTTTTCAAACTCTGCGCCAAATATGATCTGCTCAACCGGGAACCACCGCTCGAATTCCTGCCGGACCGGACCGATTAACGGTTGACAGTCCACCGAGATTCACTAAGATAGGACCACTCGCCCGGGTGGCGGAACTGGTAGACGCAAGGGACTTAAAATCCCTCGGGCTTCGGCCTGTACGAGTTCAAGTCTCGTCCCGGGTACCAAAACGAAACAAGAGGTCGGCTGGTAAGAAATAGCCGACCTCTTGTTTTGTTTTGAGCAAGTTACAGGTGGAATAGTAGATTAATTTGATCAAGTCCGCCGAAAGAATTGTTGACCTGATTTTGCTTCGTCTGTAAGGTTATAAATTTCAATGCTATGTAAGGGAGGATCATGCGGAAAAGGTTTATAACACTCAGCCGCATTGCATTTCTGTGCCTGTCAGGCTCACATTCCAGTGTTACAACCTTGTCAATTCACTAAATAAAGGCACTAGAAGGTTCAGCATCCTCATGACAATATTTACCTCAAAATTCCCCTTCTTTGTTGCCTTTTCACCAGGTCGCCCATGCAGAGCCCCTCGCTACGCACCGCTCTGATATTTCCCTACGTTGCTCTGGTCGTTATTCTCGCCGTTGCCATCGGGACCCTCTCCTACCTGACCGGAAGCCAGGCGGTTATGACCGTATCGGATCATCTGCTGGAGGAAACTGTCAGCCGTATCGGCCAGGCTATCGACCGGCATGTAGTCGGTTCGGCCGCAACCCTGGAAGCGGCTTTTCCCAACGGCATGCTGGCTCCGAACACCATCGAAGAGGATCTTGATGATATCCGTACCCGTTTCTGGATTGCGACCTCATTACATCTCGACCCCAACAACTACGTCTATTACGGCAACCTGGAAGGGCAGGCCATCGGCCTCTACCGGCATTCCTACGGACAGGGCGAATTGCGCGTCAAATATAAAGCGGAAGAACATCGCAAACGTTACCGGATCGACGGGATCAACGGTGCCTCGAAATATGAGTCGAAGGAACAGTCTCTTTTCGACCCCCGCAAGCGTCCCTGGTTTCAGGCTGCCCAATCTTCTCCCGGAGATATCTGGACTTCCGTTTACATCGACTTCGGAACCCGTGATCTGGTCACCACCCGGGCTCGACGCGTGGTGGGGAAAACTGGCGAGATACGGGGTGTGGTCGCGACAGACATGTCGTTGCACTCTCTGAACGATTTTATCGGCAACCTCAAAATTTCACCGAACGGGCTGGCCTTTATCCTTGAGCCGGATGGACAACTGATCGCTTCATCCTGTAGCCCCAATGTCGGGCATTCTGCTGACGGCTCCAATATCAGAATCAATGCCGCTGACAGTGGGCATCCACTGCTGACGGAAATATATCAGCAGCTTCAGCCCAGGCTATCCCAACCACTGGAAAACAATTTGAGTCGGACGTTTTCTTTCACGGACAGGGGGGGCGATAATATCCACGTTGCCTTTTCCATGTATCAGGATGGGGCCGGCTTGCAATGGATCAACGTTGTCGCGCTACCGGACAGCGATTTTATGGGTGGGATCAGTTCCAATATCATGCGCACGGTATTTCTCGGGGCGCTGGCCACAATCGTTGTGGTCATCATCGGCCTGTCGATTCTCAACTGGGTGACAACCGATCTCAAACAGCTTTCAATCGCGGTAAACCAGGTCGGCAGTGGTTTCCTGGGTGAACCCCTGAGCATCCGTCGTAAAGACGAAATTGGAACCCTGGCCAAAAGCTTTGAAGCAATGCAGTTTCGTCTGCAGACCGATCACCTGACTGGGTTGCCGAACCGGTATGCCTTTGAACAGAATCTGAATGCTGCCATTCAGCAGCACTCACAGGATAGTCAACCTTTTGCCATCATGTTTATTGACATAAACGATTTCAAAACGATTAATGACCGTTTCGGCCATGAGGTGGGAGATCAGGCCCTGATTGAAATTGCCCTGCGCCTTCGGGAACATGTCCGCCAGCATGATCTGGTTGCCCGTTATGCCGGAGACGAGTTTGTGGTGATTTTGGAAAACGTCCAATCCCGTGCGGATCTTTCCCCGATCAAGGACAATATAGAAAAAGCTCTTTTAACCCCCCTGCAGGCCACCGAAGGTTCCCCCATCCGCCTGGGAGGAGCCATCGGTGTGGCCCATTTCCCGGAAGATGCCGATAATGCCAAGGACCTGGTAATTGTGGCCGACCATAATATGTACAGCCGCAAAGCCGATCTTAAAGAAGAAAATATCGGGTAGCTTATTTATCGTTTTTACCTGCGGTGAGTCTTATTCCGGTTTTTGCTGTTCGGGCAGGACTTGACAGTTGCTTCCTCAGCTGATAGTTACTATAAAGTAACTATCAGCTGAGGTTTTTATGCGAAGACTGACGTCTCGTCAACAGCAGGTTTATGCCTTTCTCCTGGCGTATGTAGAGAAAAACGGCTATCCCCCGACCCTTAAGGAGATTGCCGGGCATCTTGGGATAACCGGCAATCTCGGAGTACTGCGCCATCTGCAGGCGCTGGAAAAGAAGGGGTTCCTCAGCCGCGCCGCCGGCAGCTCGCGGGGGATCATTCTATCCCGCCGCGCCAGGTCGGTAACTCTGCCGCTGGTCGGTACCGTGCCGGCCGGCCCGCTCTCCGAGGCCCTGGAGAACATCGAGGAGCAGCTTGTCGTTGATCCTTCGCTGGTGCGCGGGGAGAACTCCTTTGCCCTGCGGGTGCACGGCGATTCGATGATCGAAGCGCAGATCGCGCCCGGCGACCTGGCCATTGTCCGGCCGCAGGCGACCGCCGAAAACGGCGATATCGTGGTGGCGATGCTCAATGGCGAAGCGACCCTGAAGCGCTTTTTTCGCGAATCCGGCGGCATCCGCCTGCAGCCGGAAAACTCCCGTCTCCAGCCGATCATCCTGCGCCCCGAAGACGGTGACCTGCAGATTCTCGGCAAGGTGACCGGGGTTGTCCGGTCACTGGAGTGACGGCGATGCAGGAAGTGATTGACGGCATCCGGGTCGGTGTCATCCATGGGCCGGGCAACCGGCTGACACCGGTCTGGTTCGATCTTCACCGCCGCAAGCACAGTATCCGCCAGATCACCAACTGCTGGCGTGAGCGCCGGGGTGCAACCGAGTTGATTCACTTTCACGTCACCGACGACGGGGCGCTCTATGAATTGACCTACAACCCCGTCAGCGGCTGCTGGCAGCTGGAGCTGGTGGAGGTGTTGTGAATCGAGTGATCATGCACGCGGACATGAATGCCTTTTTCGCCTCGGTCGAGCAGCAGTCGAATCCGGGTCTGCGCGGCGTGCCGATGGCGGTGACCGGCAGCCAGCAGCGCACAATCATCCTGGCCGCGTCCTACGAAGCGCGAGCCTTCGGGGTAAAAACCGGCATGACCCTCGCCGAAGCGCGGCAGAAATGTCCCCAATTACAGCTGGTGGCAGCCAACAACCGGCTCTATACCCATGTCTCGGCGCAGATCATCAAAATTTTCCAGGATTACACGCCGCTGGTGGAAATTTTTTCGGTCGATGAAGCCTTTCTCGATCTGTCCGGATCGCTGCAGCTGTTCGGCGGCGCCGAGCGGATCGCCTACCTGATCAAGTCACGCCTCAAGGCCCGCTATGGTCTGACCTGCTCCATCGGCATCGCTCCGAACAAGCTGCTGGCGAAACTTGCGTCGGAGATGAAAAAACCGGATGGGTTGACGGTCATCACGCCGGAGCGGGTTGCCGAAATTCTTGAAGAGCTACCGATCGGCGCCATCTGCGGCATCGGCCGGAAGACCGAAACCGTGCTCAACCGGCTGGGAATTTTCACCTGCGGTCAATTGGGACGCTTTTCCGTACCGCGGCTCAAGGCACGGTTCGGGATTATTGGCGAGCGCCTGGCGATGATGGGGCGGGGGAGCGATGATTCGCCGGTGGTCCCACCCGAACAGGAGCCGGAGGTTAAAACCGTCGGCCACAGCATGACCTTGCCGCGGGATATCTCGACCCGCGAAGAGATCGCCCGTATTCTGCTGCAGTTGGCCGAGATGGTCGGGCGGCGGGCGCGGCGCTACGGAGTGACTGGACGCACCCTGACCCTGACAATCCGTTATGCCGATTTCACGACTTTCAGCCGGCAGCAGGTCCAGGCCATAGCGCTTGGGCGCAGCGAGGAAATCTACCGCGCGGCATTGAAAATTCTCGACAGTCTGCTGCTGACCCAGCCGGTGCGGCTGCTCGGCGTGCGGCTTTCAAGCCTGCAATATCATGAACGGCAATTATTACTGTTGTTTGAGGAACGGCGCCGCCAGCAGCTGACGGAATCCCTCGATCAGGTGAACGACCGGTACGGTGAATTCAGCGTGATGTCGGCAAGTCTGCTGCGGGTCAAAGGGAAGGGGAGCCACGTTATTTCTCCGGCCTGGCGGCCGGAAGGAATTCGAAATGTCGGGGTACGGTAACTCCTGCCGTTTGGCTGTGCTGTAGTCGGCGCTGGTAAAGTGAAGTATTATTTTTTTACGGTGCCTACCTTATTTGCTTGGCAGGACAGACCCTTTTTGGCATAATCGCCCGGTTTTGCAAAAATAACGATTTATAAAGGGTTTAGCTGATGTCGGAAAAGATTCGTAACATTGCGATTATTGCTCACGTCGATCACGGCAAGACCACCCTGGTCGATGCCATGCTGATCCAGTCCGGGGTGTTCCGTGAAAACCAGGCGATCACCGAGCGGGTGATGGACAGCAACGATCTGGAGAAGGAGCGGGGGATCACCATCCTTTCGAAAAACCTGTCGATCCAGCACGGGGGCCTGAAAATCAACATTGTCGACACCCCGGGACACGCCGATTTCGGCGGCGAGGTGGAGCGGATTCTGAAGATGGTCGATTCAGTGCTGCTGCTGGTTGATGCCTTCGACGGGCCGATGCCGCAGACCCGTTTCGTGTTGAAGAAATCCCTTGATCTGGGGCTGAAGCCGATCGTCGTCATCAACAAGATCGACCGTCCCGGCGCCCGGCCGGTCGAGGTGGTCGATATGGTGTTCGACCTGTTCTGCGATCTCAACGCCGACGAGGAGCAGCTCGATTTTCCGATCGTTTACGCCAGCGCCAAGAACGGCATCGCCAAATTTGAATTGGAGGACGACTCGAACAATCTGGAGCCGCTGTTCCAGACGATCCGCGACCGGGTTGCGCCGCCGCAGGGCGATGTGAATGCGCCGTTCCAGTTGCTGGTCAGTAATATCGCCTACAACAAATTCATCGGCCGGATTGCCACCGGCAAGATTTTCAACGGTCGAGTCAAATCGGGAGAGACCGTCGCTCATATCGATAAGGAAGGGAAAGTCAGGACCGGCCGGATTAGCAAGCTGCTCGGTTACCAGGGGCTGCAACAGGTGGAAATTGACGAGGCTTTGGCCGGGGATATTATCACCATCGCCGGTTTTGAGGAACTGGGGATCGGCGAGACTCTTGCCAGCGCGGAAAAACCTCAGGCGCTCCCCTACGTGGCGATCGACGAGCCGACCCTGTCGATGAACTTCGTGGTCAGTAACTCCCCCTTCGCCGGACGGGAAGGGAAATTCGTCACCTCGCGGAATATTCGTGACCGGCTGATGAGGGAGCTGCGCACCAATGTTTCGCTGCGGGTCGAGGAAACCGACAACACCGATACCTTCAAGGTCTCCGGTCGTGGCGAACTGCACCTGTCGATCCTGATCGAGAACATGCGCCGCGAAGGGTTCGAGATGTCGGTTTCGAAACCCGAGGTCATCTACCGCGAGATCGACGGCCAACGCTGCGAGCCGATGGAGTATCTGTCGATCGATGTCCCGGAAGAATATCAGGGAACGGTGATCGAGAAACTCGGCACCCGCCGGGCCGAGATGGTTTCGCTGCAACCGATGGACGGCACCAACCGGATCGAGTTCATCATCCCGGCGCGTGGCCTGATCGGTTTCCGCACCGAGTTTCTGACCGAAACTCGCGGCACCGGGGTGATGAATCATATCTTCCATGAATATGCGCCCTACAAAGGGCCGATCACCGGCCGCAAAAATGGCGTATTGATCTCGATGGATTCAGGCGAAACGGTCGCTTACGCCCTGTTCGGTTTGCAGGAACGTGGCATCCTTTTCCTCGGTCCCGGCGTGGACGTCTACGAAGGGATGATTATCGGCCAGCACGCCAAGGAGAACGACCTGGTGGTCAATGCCTGCAAGGGGAAGAAATTAACCAATGTCCGGGCTTCCGGTAGTGATGACGCCATCCGGCTGACACCGCCGACAGTGCTGTCGCTGGAGCAGGCGCTTGAATTTATTGACGATGACGAGTTGGTCGAAGTGACGCCGAAATCAATCCGCCTGCGGAAAAAATTCCTCGATGCCAACGAGCGCAAGAAAAAGGAAAAGCAGCATAAATAACCAGGAGCAGTTGTATTTATTTCACAAAAGGCCGGTCCCAATGGAACCGGCCTTTATTATATTGCACCTACCAGCCTCCAGCCTCGGGCCTCGGGCCTTCCCCTCTCTAAAGTTCCATCCCCAACCGCTTGATTTTTTCGACCAAGGTGGTCCGGTTGATGTGCAATAAGTCGGCGGCGCGGGCTTTGACGCCGTTCCCCAATTGGATGGCCTGTAGAATCATCTGCCGTTCAATATCGGCAATCACCTGATTCATATCGACCCCCTCACTGGTCACCTGCGGAGCGGAAGCGGGCAACGCATTGCGGGCTTTGCCGATGTCGAAGGGGAGGTCATTGCAGGTGATGGTGTCCCCGTCGGTCAGAGCAACGGTCCGCTCGATGACATTCTCCATCTCCCGGACATTGCCCGGCCACTCGTAGGTTTCAATGGCGCTAAATGCGTCCTGATCGAGGGACATCAGTGGACGGTGCATTTCCTTGCAGATTTTTTCCAGAAAATAGCGGGCCAGCAACGGGATGTCGCCACGCCGCTCTTTCAGCGACGGCAAGGTAATCGGGATGACGTTCAGTCGGTAATAAAGGTCTTCACGGAACTTTCCGGATTTGACCTGCGCGGCAAGATCGACGTTGGTTGCCGAGATCAGACGCACGTCGAGGCGGATTTTGCGGCTAGAGCCGACCCGCTCGAATTCATGCTCCTGCAGCACCCGCAGCAGCTTCATCTGCAGTTGCAGCGGCATATCGCCGATTTCGTCAAGAAAGATGGTACCGCCATTGGCGATCTCGAATTTACCCGGTTTATCGACGACGGCCCCGGTGAATGAGCCCTTGACGTGTCCGAACAGTTCCGATTCCAGCAGATCGGCGGGAATAGCTCCGCAGTTGATGGCGATAAACGGTTTATCCTTACGTGGGCTGTTGTAGTGAATCGCCTTGGCGACCAGTTCCTTACCGGTCCCGGAGGCGCCGAGAATCAGGATTGTCGAATCAGTGTTAACCACCCTCTCCATGCGGGTAAAGACCTGCTGCATCGCCTGGCTGGTGCCGATGATGTTGTCGAAGCGGTAGCGACCACGCAACTGCTGACGCAGGTACTGGTTTTCGAGCAGCAGGCGACTCTTTTCGAGCGCCTTGGCCACCTGCAGCTTCAGCTTTTCAAAATTGAAAGGCTTGGTAATGTAGTCGAAGGCTCCTTCTTTCATGGCTTCAACGGCCGTTTCCGCAGAAGCATTGCCGGTAATCAGAATGACACAGGTTTGCGGTGAGTCTTCCTTGACCTGTTTGAGGATGTCGATGCCACTGACCCCGGGAAGAAACAGGTCACTGATTATCAGTTCGAACGATTGTTTTTTCAGGAGGGAAAGCGCTTTTTCGCCGGAGTGCCTGATTTCGACCGTGTATCCGGCGCGACCCAACAACAGAGAAAGGGCTTTGCAGCTTTCCAGTTCGTCATCAATCAGCAGAATCTGGGATGTTTGCGGCATAAGCATCCTCCACAAGAAGCGTCATTTCATTGACGTAGCCTAGCATGGCGGTGAAAATATGATCAAGAAAATTTAGCCGATGGCTTCCATAAGAAGATTTATTGACTCTAATAGTTGTCTATGTTATTAAGAAATAGGCAATTTATCTCCAGGGGTGGAAAAGTTCGATGTTTGATGCACTTCAGCAATACTCCTCAGTGGTTCCTTTCCGAACAGCTGAACAGCCCGGTCGGATTATCACCAGGGTGTCCAGAGCTGACCAGGGCGAGGCTTCACAACAAACGACTCAATCAATCAGTGTTTTCCCCGGCCAGCAGGAAACCGGCCCGGATGGGCAGAAGAAAGACTCCGTCGAACTGAGTAAAGAGGCGGAGGAAATTCACCAGCTTCAGGCCCGTGACCGCGAAGTTCGCGCTCATGAAGCGGCACATGCATCAGTCGGCGGAGCCTACGCCGGTTCGCCGACTTACAGCTTTCAACGGGGGGCGGACGGTCAATCCTATGCCGTTGGAGGAGAGGTCAGTATTGATGTATCACCGATCTCCGGCGATCCTGAAGCGACTCTGCAAAAAGCCCAGCAGGTTCAGGCGGCCGCTTTGGCACCCGCAGAACCGAGTGCTCAGGATCTTAAAGTGGCCCAGCGCGCTGCCGCGATGGCAGCCAAGGCGCGGGTGGAAATGTTTCAGCAGCATGCTAAAGAATTGTCTTCGACGAAGGACAAGTCGCCAGGCACAACTTTGGATAATGTCGCTGCCGCAGACGATGGTGGCGTAAAAAGAGCCGGTTCCTACCAGAACGCGTCTGCTTCGGGCGCGAGTTCCAGTTTGGGAGCAATTTCCCGGTTGGATATTCGGGCCTGATCGGAGGGGGGCATCCGTGCTTTTTTTTTGCCAACTGGCATACAAATCTGATAATATATTATATTAGTGGAATTATTCGGATTCATTCGATTTTCAATCTTATTCTCATTTTAAGTCAAAATAATCCTACCTTTTCTGATATAAATAGAACACTATTCTAACTTGACATTTGTTTCAATTGTCTGTTTCTATGACATGATATGTATCTATAAGGGTTTGAAATTACAATTAAAAATTAGCTTCAGTGAAAATATTTAGCAATCTCAAAAATTATCAAATCTGATAATTGAACACATAATCTGAAAGGAATAACCCATGGCTGTAACAAAGTTCAAAAAGATCATGGCGGCCAACCGCGGCGAAATCGCTATCCGGATTTTCCGCGCCTGCACCGAACTGGGAATTTCCACCGTCGCGATCTATTCGGAACAGGATCGTCTGTCGCTGCATCGCTACAAGGCTGATGAAGCCTATCAGATCGGTAAAGGGAAAGGGCCGATCGACGCTTATCTGTCGATCGATGAAATCATCGATCTGGCTCGCAAGAAGGATGTCGATGCGATCCATCCCGGCTACGGATTTCTCTCGGAAAATGCCGATTTTGCCGAGGCCTGCGAGCGCGCCGGAATTGTTTTCATCGGCCCGACTCCGGATATTCAGCGGCGTCTGGGAGACAAGGTTTCAGGTCGACAGGTTGCCCTTGAAGCCGGAGTACCGATTGTGCCGGGGACCGAAAAGCCGGTCCAGACCGAAGAAGAAGCGCTGATCTTCGCCAAGGATTGCGGTTATCCGATCATTGTCAAGGCGAGCGCCGGCGGCGGCGGGCGGGGAATGCGGGTAGTTCACAATCAGAAGGAACTGCTCGAAGGCCTACGTAGCGCCGCCTCGGAAGCTCAGGCCGCCTTCGGTGACGCGACCATTTTCATGGAAAAGTACATTGAAAACCCGAAGCATGTCGAAGTTCAGGTTCTGGGTGATACGCACGGGAATCTGGTCCATTTTTATGAACGGGACTGCTCCATTCAGCGGCGACATCAGAAGGTGATCGAGATTGCTCCTTCACTCTATCTGTCCAAAAAGAAGCGTGAGGAGATTTGTAATCACGCCCTGAAGATCGCCAGGGCGGTCAACTATCGCAATGCCGGAACCGTCGAGTTTTTGTTGGATAAGGATGAAAATTTCTATTTCATCGAAGTCAATCCGCGGATCCAGGTCGAGCACACGGTGACCGAACTGGTCACCATGCGCAACCTGGTTCAGGCGCAGATCCGTATTGCGGAGGGGCATAAACTCTCAGATCCGGAAATCGGTATCAAGAGTCAGAAAGATATTGAACTGCGCGGCTTCGCTATTCAGTGTCGGATTACCACTGAGGATCCGGCCAACAACTTTGCTCCCGATTTCGGCACCATTAAGGCCTACCGGACTGCGGCCGGCTTCGGCGTCCGTCTCGATGCGGCGGCCGGCTATGCCGGCGCCCATATCACCCCGCACTATGATTCGCTGCTGGTGAAGATTTCCACCTGGGGGCTGGCCTTCGCCGATGCGGCGCGCACCATGCACCGGTCGCTGCAGGAATTCCGGATCCGTGGGGTGAAGACCAATATCGGTTTTCTGGAAAAAGTAATTACCCATCCGATATTCCTGGAAGGGACCTGCGACACTTCTTTCCTCGACAAGCATCCGGAAGTTTTCGATCTGCGCGTCAAAAAGGACCGGGCCAACAAAATACTCAATTTTATCGGCCACACCACGGTCAACGGCTATCCCGGCATCGCGCCGTATAAGGCTTTGAAATACAAGGATTTGCGCGAGGCCGAGGTCCCTGAGATTCCTTACGGCCAAGCCCATCCGCGCGGCACTCGCGACATTCTGCGGGAAAAGGGCGCCAAAGGGCTAGCCGAATGGGCACGCAAACAGAAACATCTGCTGATTTCCGATACCACCATGCGCGATGCCCACCAGTCGCTGATGGCGACCCGCTTCCGAACCTACGACCTGGATCGGATCGCCGAGGCGACGGCGCATCTAGGCGGCGGGCTGTTCTCGCTGGAGATGTGGGGTGGCGCAACTTACGACGTTTCGATGCGGTTTCTGCGCGAGGATCCCTGGGAGCGCCTGGAACGGCTGCGCAACAAGATTCCCAATATTCTTTTCCAGATGCTGCTGCGCGGTTCCAACGCGGTCGGCTACACCAACTACCCCGACAACGTGGTGCAGGAGTTCGTCGCCAAGGCGGCCGAAAGAGGGATCGATGTCTTCCGGATATTCGATTCCCTCAACTGGACCACCGGAATGAGGGTGGCGATGGAGGCGGTCAACAAAAGCGGCGCGATCTGCGAGGCGGCGATCTGCTACACCGGCGATATCCTCGATCCGAAACGTGACAAATACCCACTGCAGTACTATGTCAAAATGGCCAAGGAACTGGAATCGATGGGCGCTCATATCCTGGCGATCAAGGATATGGCCGGGCTGCTCAAACCGTTTGCCGCCGAAAAACTGGTCAAGGCACTCAAAAGCGAAATCGGTCTGCCGGTGCATCTGCATACCCACGACACCTCGAGCAATGGCAGCGCCATGCTGCTGATGGCTGCCCAGGCCGGCTGCGATATCGTCGATGCGGCGCTGTCCTCGGTCTCCGGATTGACCGCCCAGCCGAATATGAACGCGCTGCTGGCTGCTCTTGAGGGGACCATCTGGGATCCGAAACTGGATATGGGCGGCTTGCAGAAACTGGCCAACTACTGGGAAACCTGCCGCACCTATTACGCGCCGTTTGAATCGGAATTGCGCAGTGGCACCGCTCAGGTCTATCACCACGAAATCCCCGGCGGCCAGTATTCCAACTACAAACCGCAGGTCGAAGGGATGGGGTTGGGGCATCGCTGGGAAGAGTGCAAAGAGATGTACCGCAAGGTCAATGACATGTTCGGTGACCTGGTCAAGGTCACCCCTTCGTCGAAGATCGTCGGCGATATGGCCATGTTCATGATTCAGAACAACCTTGAACCGAAGGATGTTTTCGAGCGCGGCCATGAGCTGATCTTTCCTCAGGGAGTCATCGATTTCTTCAAGGGGATGATCGGTCAACCGTACGGTGGCTTTCCGCAAGAGTTGCAGAAGATCATTCTGAAAGGGGAGCAGCCGTTGACCTGCCGGCCGGGCGAACTGCTCGAACCGGTCGATTTTGGGCTGAAAAGGGACGAACTGGAGAAAAAACTCGGACACAAGGTGCGGGATGAGGATGTCCTGTCTGCCGTTCTTTATCCGGGCGTTTTCGAGGAATATGACCGGTTCCGCCAGGAGTACAGCGATACCTCGGTGCTGCCGACCCCGGTCTTCTTCTATGGACTGGATGTCGGCGACGAGGTGACCATCGACATCGAAGCCGGGAAGACCCTGATCGTCAAGCTCAATGCCATCGGCCGGGTGCGGGAAGACGGAACCCGCAACATTTACTTCGAGTTGAATGGCGAACCGCGTAGCGCGACGGTCAAGGATGAATCGGCCGAGTCGGATGAAGGCAGCCACGTCAAGGCCGATCCGGAGAATGTCAAGGAAGTCGGCGCGCCGATGCCGGGCAAAATTTTCAAGTTGAACGTCAGGTCGGGCGACGAAGTCAAGGAAGGGGATGTTTTGCTGGTGACCGAAGCGATGAAGATGGAGACCAACATCAAGGCGAAAAAGGATGGCGTGGTCAAGGAGCTGATCTTCGGCGAAGGAGATCAGGTGGATCAGGGCGATCTGCTGCTGGTCTTCGAATAAACGAATTTCACCTGGAGAAATTTTTTGACCGGGCCGTCAGGCCCGGTTTTTTTTATGTGGTGGGTGGTCAGGTCGTTTCGGTAATGGACAGAGAACTGATTTGGTCTTCCAACAACTTACGGATGGTTCTGCCGTCGGCTTCCTGTAGAATCCTGCCGATCAGCTGTTCCGCTTCCCGGGAATCGATCCGACTGATGAATTCCTTGAGTTTGGGGATGTAAGGTGCGGAGAGGGAAAATTGTCGGATACCCAAGCCAACCAAGGCCAGCAGACAGGCGGGGTCGGTCGCCATTTCGCCGCACAGGCAGAGATCGACCTGCTGTTTCTCGGCCACCTGTGCCAGGTACTCTACGGACAGCAGAACGGCAGGGTGGAGCGGGTCGTAGTAACGCTGCACCAGCGGATTTGAACGGTCGGCCGCCAGCAGGTACTGAATCAGATCGTTGGTGCCCAGAGCGAAGAAATCGACTTCCCGGGCCAGGTGCGGGGCCAGGCGCACCGCAGCCGGGACTTCGATCATGGCGCCGATCGAAACCGATTCAGCGAAGGGAATATGCTGAGAACGCAGGTTGCTCTTCGCCTCTTCAACGACGGTTTTGCAGGCGCGGATTTCTTCCATGTTCGAGATCATCGGAAAGAGCAACCGGACCGGACCATGCAGGGCCGCCATCAGGATCGCTTCGATCTGGGTCTGGAAGATTTCCCGGTTTTCGAGGGTCACGCGGACCGAGCGCCACCCCATGAACGGGTTGTCTTCAGCCGGCGGGGTGAAATAGGGGAGGGCTTTGTCTCCACCGATATCGAGGGTGCGGATGGTCACCAACTGGCCGGCGAACTCCTCGACAACCCGTTTGTACAGCTGGTACTGATCTTCACGATCAGGAAAACTGCTGCGGGCCATGTAGGGGAACTCGGTGCGGTAGAGTCCGACCCCTTCTGCGCCGTTGCGTCGAGCGATATTGATATCGCTGACCAGGCCGATATTGGCGCGGAGCAGGATCCGTTTCCCATCGCGGGTCTGCGCCGGGACATCGCGCAGTTCGTTCAGTCGCTCCTGTTCCAGCAGCCGGTCGTGTTCCAGACGGAAATATTCATCCAGAATCGAGTCACTCGGATTCAGATAAACGCAGCCGGCGTTGGCGTCAAGAATCAACTGGTCATCCGGCTCGATCATCGCGACCGCCCCTTTGACCCCGATCAATGCCGGAATGCCGAGCGCTTTCGCCATGATCACCGAATGCGAGTTGGCTTCCTTCGACTCGATGACCATGCCGCGAATCTGTTCGTGATCAAGAATCGCCATGTCCGACGGGAGCAGTCGTTTGGCGACCAGAATCCCTTCATGGTGAAGATGCAGCCTTTCCGGTTCCTGGCCGACCAGGTTGGCCAGCAGTCGGCGGCCGATATCTTCCATGTCGGCCGCGCGTTCCCGCAGGTAGGGATCCTCCATATTCGAGAAGGCGTCCAGGTACCCGGCAATGACCTTTTTCAGGGCATAGGGGGCGCTATGCTCGTCTTCGATCAGATCGTGCAGTTTTTCGACAAACCCGCGGTCTTCCAGAATCATCAGATGGGTGTGGAAAATCGTCGCGTCTTCCCGCGTCAACTGATCGGCCACCCGCTTTTCCAGGTACAGGGTCTGGATCCGGGTTTTGCGCAAAGCTTCGTCAAGACGTTGTAGCTCCGCAGTGATATCGACATTCTCTTCATCGAAAATATCCGCGAAGCCATGTTTCTGGTCGAGGACATTGGCAATTCCGCTGACCACCCCGGGATAAGCGACCTGACCGCGCAGAACAGCTGTTTCCGGTTCAATGTCGGTTTGCGGGCCGGGTTGCAGGTCTGGAAGTGTCGCCAGCCTGTAAGGCTGTTTGTCGATTGTATCGAGCAGTCGTGCGTTGACGACAATTGAGGCGACCTGAAAGGCGATGGTCGACAGGGTCGCGAGCTCTTCCTCGGTAAAGCGGCGGGCTTCCCGGGTCTGAATAACCAGAACCCCGATCGGTTGGCTTCGATCAAACAGCGGGATGCCGACGAAAGTGTGAAACTGTTCTTCCTTGGTTTCCGCGAAGTAGCGGTAGAGGGGGTGATTCTGTGGTTCTTCTATGGCAAGAACCCGGCGTTCCTGCGCTACCTGACCGGTCAGACCTTCGCCGACTTTCAAGTTGACTTTGCCGATGGCTGCCGGATCGAGACCTTTGGTTGCCCTGAGTCTCAGAGTATTGTGGTCATCTTCAAGCAGGTACAGGGAACAAACATCCGAATTGGCGCGTTCCGCGACCAGATGGACGATATTGGCGATGGTTTCATTGAGGTCATGGGATTGCAGGATCAGGGTACTGATGTCCTGCAGGGTGCTCAAGCCGAGTTTGTGATCGGATTTTTTCTGGTTTCTGGGCGTCATCGGATGGCCGGAGAAAGAGTCGTGAAATTTCAAAAAATCATTTTAACTTAAATACTCCTTCTGCAACAGAAAAAAAGCGCCGACAAGGGGAGAGAGATCCTTGTCGGCGAAAGAGGGATGTGCTTTGAATCCGTTCGGGCGGGAACGGTATATCCCTAGATGAATTTTTAATATAGCAATGCCTGTGCCATTTTTCGGGAAAAGAGCATATGTTAATAAAAGCGCGGTATTAAGGGAGGTGAGAAAATTCAACTCAGAATTAGATGTGCCACAAATGACACAGAAAATAGATACTGTTTGTCCCGTTGTGTAATATCACTGCAGCGGTTGGTAAAATTGCCACGTGTCATGGCTGGCACACTTTCGTGGTATTTGTGCATGTGTTGACACAGTTTAGCGTGTAAGACGATGAGCCTTGCTGTCGATGTTGTGTCGAGTCAGCATCCGGTAAAAAGTCCGGCGCGGGATCTCCGCAAGTTTTGCCGCGGCTGAAACATTTCCCGAGGTTTCGCGCAAATAGCTGATGAGCAGATCCGCTTCGACTTTACTGACCTGCTGGTCACGCTGTCTGCGCAGGCCGGTATCGATAGCAGAGGTGCCTCCGGATTGCTGCTTGCGGAGCAAGTCACCGAAGATGACCGGCAACTGTTCGAGGCGGATAGTCTGATCGGGGGAGAGAACCACCGCGCGCTCAATGATGTTCTGCAGTTCCCGGATATTTCCCGGCCAGTGGTAGCAGGTCAGCGCCTGCAGGGCCTGCTGGTCGATTTTGTGGATGGTTTTATTCAGGCGTCGTGCCGCCCGGTTTAGGAAGTGATCGACCAGCTGCGGTATCGAGTTGAGGCGATTGCGCAGCGGCGGCAGGGTGATCGTGAAAACATTGATCCGGTAAAAGAGGTCCTCACGGAACCAGCCTTTGCTGATTCCCTCCTCCAACTGACGGTTAGTAGCCGCGATAATCCGGACATTTACTTTTATGGAATGGTGACTGCCGACCGGTCTGATTTCACCGCTGTCGAGCACCCGGAGCAGTTCCACCTGCAGTTTCGGCGTAATATCGCCGATTTCGTCAAGAAAAATGGTGCCGCCGTCGGCCGCTTCGAAAAGCCCTTTTTTGTCGCTCGCCGCCCCGGTGAAAGCCCCCTTTTTGTGACCGAAGAGTTCGCTTTCCAGCAGGCTGTCGGTCAGGGTCGTGCAATTGACGGTCACCAGCGGTTTGTCGGAGAGCTGGCTGGCCATGTGAATGGCTCGCGCGGTCAGTTCTTTGCCGGTCCCGCTTTCCCCGCGGATCAGAACCGATGTCGGTGTCGGACCGACCTGCTGGATCAAGTGCATGACCCCCAGCGTCCGCGGGTCGTTGCCGATAATGGTGGTCCCATCATATTCCTGGTCCAGGGCGCGGCGCGCCAGGTTGTACTTCTGCTCCAGCTGGGTGCGGTCATCCTCCAGGCGCTGCAGGGAATAGGGGAGGCACATGCGTGTATCGGCCAGACCGTGGTAGACGGCGACCGCATGCTCACGACAGCTGGGATAACCGCAGCTGGCGCAGTTCAATTCATCCTGCTCGGAAAACTTGCCGGTCTCCTGCAGAATCCGTTTAACGGCGTTACCGCTGGGGCTTTCAAGTTGGTACTGTTTGTTGGAGAAGTGCCGATCGAAATGCAGCTGCTTCGGCACGGTCAGGTAATGCGCGGCCGGCTGGTAGAAGAGTTCACGCTTCTGGTAGTCGATGATCAGGTTGCGTTTGGAAAAGGAGGTCAGGCGGTTGGTGCGGCCGGGACCGCCGATGCAGCCGCCGCTGCAGAAGCGCACATCGACGTAGTGCGGTGATATCCGTCCGGCGGCCAGGTCGCGAATCACCTCCATGGTGGCCTGCTCGCCGACGGTTGAGACAAAGTTCGGATCCAGTCCGTTATTGACAATCCCGAAATTGTCAAAAGGGCCGCCGACAATGGAGAAAGTTCGACCGCTGCTGGTCGGCAGACCGGAGAAGGGGGTTCTGCCGAGGCGTTGCGGGTCGATATTGCGCTCTTTCAACATACGGTTGAGTTCATTGTAAGTAAGTACGGTATCGATCGCGCCTTGGACCGGTTTCGAGGCGATTTCAAACTTGCCGCCGATGCAGGAGCTGATATAGACCACCTGGGTGTCCTGGCCGCGGTGGGCCTTGATAAAACGGCCGATGGCGACCATCGGCGAGACCACCGGCACCAGGTTTTTCAGCAGTTGTGGATAGTGGCGCTCAATCAGGTCGACGATGGTCGGGCAGTGACTGGAAATCAGGGGGAAATCGGACTTGTTGCCGATTCTTTCCCGGTACTCCGGGGCAATCAGTTCAACTCCGGCGGCTCCTTCGAGAACTTCGTCAAAGCCAAGTTTTTTCAGCGCGGTAACCATCTGGGCAGGCGCCAGATCGTAGAAAAACGCCGGGAAGGAACAACCGAGAACCGCGACCACCGGTTTTTTACCGCGCAGCCGCTCTTCGGTTTCCTTGATCGCATCAGCGATCTGCTTGGCATTCTGGGAACAGGATTGGATACATTTGCCACAACCGATACAGCGCTGATGGATGACCTCCGCGCAATCATGGAAAACGCCGATCGCTTTGGTCGGACAGTTACGGACACAGGCGTAGCATTTGCGGCAACGTTGGCGGATTGTGGTGATCGGCCCGGTTGAATGGGTCTCGGTCATGCGAGGAATCCTTCCTGGAAAGCGGATTCCGGATTGTGCCACTTCTGGCACAGAAGAGTCAAGCCGAGTATTTGCGCAGCAGGTAACGACCAACCTGATCGCTGAAGTGGCAGGCCGTCAAATGCTTGTCTCCGCAGGGATTCAGAGGCGGGGCCTCGGTCCGGCAGAGTGATTGCGCATAGGGGCAGCGGGGATGGAAGGTGCAGCCGCCGGGAGGGTTGACCGGTGACGGGACCTCGCCAGTCAACGGTTTGGGGCGCGGTTGTTCCGGATCGGGGACCGGGATGGCATTGAGCAGGGCTTCGGTGTAGGGATGGCGGGGATTCCGATACAATTCGTCGGCAGTCGTCAGTTCAACGATCCGGCCGAGATACATGACCGCGACCCGGTCGCTGACATGTTCGATCACCGCCAGATCATGCGCGATGAACAGATAGCTGAGATCATGTTCCCGCTGAACCTGCTGCAGCAGGTTCAGTATCTGGGCCTGGACCGAAAGGTCGAGAGCCGAGACCGGTTCGTCGGCGATAATCAGTTGCGGCTCGACGGCCAGAGCCCGGGCGATGCCAACCCGCTGCCGCTGCCCTCCGGAGAATTCGTGCGGGTAGCGGTGCTCATGATCGGCCGAAAGACCGACCTTTTCCAGCAGTTCAATTACCCGCTCACGAACCTTTCGTCCCCGGCACAAATTGTGGATCAGTAATGGTTCACTGAGGATGGCGCCGACGGTCATGCGGGGATTAAGCGAGGAGAATGGGTCCTGAAAAATTATCTGCAGTTGACGCCGATAGGGGCGCATCTGCCGAGGGGGGAGCTGCGCCAGGTCAACGCCTGAAAAGAGCACTTCTCCTCGATCGGCCTTGAGCAGCTGCATAATCAGTTTGCCGGTGGTTGATTTTCCGCACCCCGATTCCCCTACCAGCCCGAGGGTTTCTCCAGCTTCAAGGGCCAGGGAAAGATCATCGACGGCCACCAGCCGGCCGGACGATTTACCGAGAGGATCATTGACCCGGAAACTCTTGCGCAGATTGCGTACTTCCAGTAAGGGGGGCATCAATATCTCCAGCAACGTACCCAGTGTCCCGATTCCAGCTCTTCCAGCTGTGGCATTTGATTACCGCAGGGAGTGCAGGGGCCGGGGCAGCGGTCGATGAACAGGCAGCCGTCCTGATGCAGACGCAGGTTCGGCAGCTGCCCGGAAATCGCCGCCAGCGCTTCTTTCTGCCCCAACCGTGGAATACAATCAAGCAACCCCTGGGTGTAGGGGTGCAGCGGATTGTCGAACAGCTGCGGCACCGATCCGGTTTCGACAATCTGGCCGGCGTACATCACCGCAACGCGATCGGCATTGCTGGCGACAATCCCTAGATCATGGGTGATCAACAGGGTAGCCATCCGCCGTTCTTCCTTCAATCCGGCCAGCAGATCCATGATCTGCGCCTGGACGGTAACATCGAGGGCGGTGGTCGGCTCATCGGCGATCAGCAGCTGCGGATCGCAAGCCAGCGCCATGGCGATCATCACCCGCTGTCGCTGGCCGCCTGACAACTGGTGGGGGTAGTCGCGCAGTCGCCGTCCGGGGTCGGAAATTCCGACCTGCAGCAGCAGTTCCGCCGCCTGTTCAAGCGCCTGCTGCGGGCTGTCACCCTGATGCAGACGCAGGACCTCGGCGATCTGATCGCCGACCCGCAGCACCGGGTTGAGGGAGGTCATCGGTTCCTGGAAAATCATCGAGATCTGATTGCCGCGGATGCGGCGCATTTCGATCTGCGGCAGACGCAGCAGGTCCTTGCCGTCAAGCCGGATTTCGCCGCCGACGATCCGTCCCGGTTCCGGCAACAACCGCAACAACGACAGGGCGGTCATCGACTTGCCGCACCCCGATTCGCCGACCAGGGCCAGAGTTTCGCCGCCGGCGATCCGGAAGGAGACATCGTCGACCGCCTTGACCAGTCCTGCACGGGTAAAGAAATAGCTGCTGAGATTTTCAACGGTAAGACGTGCCGGCATGATAATCCTGTATCAATGAAGTTGCTTCATGTGTACACGGAGATGAGCCGGCGGTCAAGCATCCTTAGTCGCAACCATGGCTATGCAAAAACGGTTCTGCGTGCTACCATTCGCGGCCAAAATCAAAATCTCCGAACAGAAGGATTGTCAGCCTATGCGGGATAGCAATTCAGCAGCGATCGAGCTGCTGTTGGTCGAAGAAACCGGCCTCAAGCCGACCCAGGTAGAACAGACCGTCGCCCTGCTGGAACAGGGTGCGACGGTCCCCTTCATTGCCCGTTACCGCAAGGAAGTGACCGGCGAACTGGACGAGGTGCAGATCCGCCAGCTTCAAGAGCGGCTGGTTTATCACCGGGACCTGTCCGAGCGCCGGGCAACGATTCTGAAATCGATCGAGGATCAGGGTAAACTGACCCCGGAGCTGCGCCGGCGGATCGAGGCGGTGCGGCAGAAGACCGAACTGGAGGATCTCTACCTGCCATTCAAGCCGAGGCGGCGCACCAAGGCGTTGCTCGCCCGTGAGCGCGGGCTGGAGCCGCTCGCCGAGCAACTGCTGTCAGCGCTCGGCTCAGGTATCCCGGCCGAAACGCTGGCCGCTGATTATGTCAATCCGGAGTTGGAAATTGCCGATGCTCAGGCCGCGCTGGCTGGAGCCGGGCATATCCTTGCCGAGCAGTTCGCCGAGACGGCTGAAGCCCGGGCGCTCGTTCGCGAACTGACCTGGGAACAGGGACTGTTCCGGTCACAGCCGGCACGGGGCAAAGAAGGGACCCTCAGCAAGTACGAAATGTACTACGAATTCAGCGAACCGCTCCGCCAGGTCCCCTCGCACCGGATGCTGGCGATGCGGCGTGGGGAAAAGGAAGAGGTGTTGCGTCTGGGAATCGAGGCCCCCGAGGCGGAGATTCTGTCACGTCTCGGGCGACTGTTGCTGCCGCCCGACGGCCGCTATCGCCGCTGGCTGGAGTCGGTGATCGAAGATGCCTATCAGCGTTTGCTGGCGCCATCGATCGAGGTGGAATTGCGGCTGCAGGCGAAACAGGCCGCTGACGGGGAAGCGATCCGGGTCTTCGCCGAAAATCTGCGCAACCTGCTGCTGGCGGCGCCGGCCGGCAGTCGGCGGGTGCTCGGAATCGACCCCGGCCTGCGGACCGGATCGAAACTGGCGATGGTCGACGGCACCGGGCGTTTTCTCGAACATGTCACCATCTATCCGCATGCCGGTGCCGCCCGGCTTGAGCCGGCCAGGCGGGAACTGTTGCGGCTGATCGCGACCCATCGGCCGGAAATGGTGGCGATCGGGAACGGCACCGCCGGCCGGGAGATGGACCTGTTTGTTCGCGAAACCCTCAAAGGGGCCGGGGAGAAACTGCCGGTGGTGATGGTCAGCGAGGCGGGAGCCAGTGTTTATTCCGCCTCCGAGATCGCCCGGGAGGAATTTCCGGACCTCGATCTGACCGTGCGCGGCGCCATTTCCATTGCCCGTCGGCTGCAGGACCCGCTGGCCGAACTGGTCAAGGTCGACCCGAAAAGTATCGGCGTCGGCCAGTACCAGCACGATGTCAGCCAGAGTGCTTTAAAAAAGGCCCTGGACGAAGTGGTCGAGTCCTGTGTCAACTATGTCGGGGTCGATTCGAATACCGCCAGCTGGGCGCTGCTTAGTTTTGTCTCCGGGATCGGCGAATCCCTGGCCAAGGCGATCGTCCGCTATCGGGACGAGAATGGGGCTTTTCTGCGGCGGGAGCAGCTGCTGCAGGTGCCGCGCTTCGGACAGAAGGCCTACGAGCAGGCGGCCGGGTTCCTGCGCATCAGGAACGGCGAGCAGCTGCTTGACAATACCGCCGTACACCCGGAGCGTTATCGACTGGTTGAAAAGATGGCCGCCGACGCCGGCGTCGGTCTGCAGCAGTTGATCGCCGCTCCGGAGCTGCTGGACAGGATCGACCTGCAGCGCTATGTTGACGGGAATGTCGGGCTGCCGACCTTGCGGGACATCATTGCCGAGTTGAAAAAACCGGGCCGCGATCCGCGGGAGACTTTTGTCGCGACCGGCTTTCGGGAAGATGTCCTGGAGATCAAGGATCTGCGCGAAGGAATGATCCTTAACGGCGTGGTGACCAATGTCGCCGCCTTCGGCGCCTTTGTTGACATCGGCGTCCATCAGGACGGGCTGGTGCACATCAGCCAGCTGGCCGATCGGTTCGTCAAGGATCCGAATCAAGTCGTCAAGGTCGGTCAGCAGGTCTCGGTACGGGTGCTGTCGGTCGATCTGCAGCGGAAGCGGATCGGCTTGACAATGCGCAGCGGAAAGCTGCCGGAGCCGGCCGGACCGGTTGGAAAAGGGGAAAAGCCGATGCGCAGAGAAGTGCAGAAAAAGCCCTCGACCGATCTGGCCGCGGCGTTAGAAAAGTCTGGTTTCCGGGTCAGGAAAAAGAAATAATAAGCTATGGATACCAAACTGGTCGATCTGCATATCCACTCCACCTGCTCCGACGGCTATTATGCGCCGGATGATCTGGTGCGTCTGGCAGCCGAGGTCGGACTGGCGGCGATCGCCCTGGCCGATCATGACAATGTCGACGGAATCAGCGCCGCGCGGCTGGCGGGAGCTGAGCAGGGGATCGAAGTGCTGGCCGCGGTTGAGCTGTCGACCCAATGGTACGACTACTACGACATGCACCTGCTCGGCTACGGCTTTGACCACCAGGACCCCTACCTGATTCGCGAACTGAAAAATTTTCAGGAATTCCGGGCCAATCGGAACCGGCAGATTATCGAGCGGGTCAACCAGAAACTGGTCGGTGAAGAGCGCATGCCACTCGACCCGGATGAGGTTCGCCAGCTCGCCGGAGGAACGATCGGCCGGCCGCATATTGCCCAGGCGCTACGCGAGGCCGGTTATGTGACGCATAACGATGAAGCCTTTGAACGCTATCTGGTCCCCTGTAATGTGCCGAAACGGTATTTCCCGATCGATGAGGCGATCCGGATGATTCATCGCAGCGGAGGGCTCGCCGTGCTTGCGCATCCGCCCTATATTACCCGGGATCCACGCCGGCTAGAGGCGTTAGTAAAAGAATTGATTCCGCTCGGGCTCGACGGCATCGAGGCTTACAACAACGGCGCCAGTCTGGAAGTCACCGACGCCACCATCAGGATGGCGCGCAACAACAATCTGATCGTGACCGGCGGCTCCGATTTTCATGGCGACCCCGGCTCGAACATTGAAATCGGCAAGGGCTTCCGGGGCATGCGCATCCCCTACAGTTGCGTTGAAGAGATTCGTGAAGCGTTGGAGAAAAGGAAAGAAACCAGGCTTTAGGCCCGAGGCTCGAGGATTGATCAAGATCATAATTATTTTTCAGCCCCAGCCTTTTGCCTTTTGCCTCGAACCTCAAACCTCGAACCTATCACTTTCCCCCGTCTCCCTCCCACACCGGTCGCCGTTTTTCCAGAAACGCCAGCATCCCTTCCTTCTGGTCATTGGTAGCGAAACAGAGACCGAACAGATCGGCTTCGTAACTGAAGGCCCGGTTGATGTCCATCTCCAGGCCGTTGTCGACCGCCTGCTTGATCAGACGTATTGCCGATTGCGATTTTCCGGCGATCTTCAGCGCCAGCTGCCGGGTTTCCTCCAACAGTTCTTCCCCGGGCACCACCCGATTGACCAGCCCGATCCGTTCCGCTTCCGCGGCGGATACCATGTCGCCGGTGTACATCAGTTCCTTGGCTTTCCCTTTGCCGACCAAGCGCGGCAGCCGCTGGGTGCCGGCCCAGCCGGGGATAATTCCCAGGTTGACTTCCGGCTGGCCGAGTTTGGCCCCGGCCGCGGCGATGCGAATATCACAGGCCATCGCCAGCTCGCACCCGCCGCCGAGGGCATAACCGTTGATTGCGGCGATCACCACCTTCGGGCCGAATTCGATAGCATTGAACAGCTGCTGGGCTTGGTGAGCGACCTGTCGCGCCTGTTCGGGACCGAGCGGCTGCATTACGGCAATATCCCCCCCGGCGACGAAAGCTTTCTCCCCGGCGCCGGTGATAATGATCACCTTGACCTGGGAATTCGCCTGCAGTTCGGCGATCATCGTCGCGAGTTCCTGCAGGGTCTGAGGGTTGAGAGAATTCAACGCTTCGGGTCGATTGATGGTCAGCAGGGCAATCTGGTCGCTGATGTCCAGCAGCAGGTTCCGGTAACTCATTTTTCCGGTGACTCCTTTTTCAGCAATTTGCGTTTGGTTTTTGCGGTCGGCAAAGCCGTTAGCGGATTCTCGGGCCAGGGGTGCTTGGGATAGCGCCCTTTCATCTCCTTGCGGATTTCCGGGTAGCCGTGCTCCCAGAAATGAGCCAGATCCCCGGTGATCTGCAAGGGCCGGCCGGCCGGTGAGAGCAGCTGGATAACCAGCGGGCAGCGCCCGTCGGCGATGGTCGGGGTCTCGGTCAGGCCGAACATTTCCTGCAGCTTGACGGCCAGGACCGGTGGTCCATCCGGTGGATACTGCAGGCGGATTTGCGAACCGCTGGGAACCTGGTAGCGCTCAGGCGCCAGTTTTTCCGAGCGCTGCAGCCGGTTCCAGTCGAAGCGACTGCGCAGGGCAGGCAACAGATCGACCTTCTGCAAATCGGCACGACTCCGGGCGTTGCCGAGAAAGGGGAGCAGCCAATCTTCGAGCGACTTCAGTAGTGACGCATCAGTAAAATCCGGCCAGTTTTCCTCGGGAAAGGTATTGTGCAGGAAATTTACCCGGGCGATGAAGTTTAACGCTTCCCGGGAGGGATCGAGCAGTTTCAGCCCTTCGTTTCGCAGGGCGCCGAGCACCACCTGCTGAGTCAGTTGCGGTTCAACCTCAGCCGATTTTTCGCCGAGAACCAGGGCGCCGATCTGTTGTCGCCGGCAACTGACGACCCGGCCCAATTCGGAATCCCAGTAAACGACTTGCTGCCAGGGCAGATCCGGATAGAGTTTGGGTAAATCATCTTTATCAACAGCGCTGGCAAGAGTAATTTGCGGCTCAAGCTGCGAAGTCCCCCGCAGTTCCACGGCGATCAGACATTCCTCCTGATGGAGGGTCGATCGTTTGGAAAGTTGTGTTCCCTGCCCGGAACTGAGCAGATAGCGATCGGCGCTGCCCGCGCGCAGTTTGCCGAGGCGCTCGGGGTAGGAGCTGAGCAGCAGGGATGCAACCTGCCGATGATCGATTTCACCCATCGTTGGGGGCCTGACATCGAGGTTGAAAAAGCTGCGCCAGTAACAGGCTGCGCGGTCAAGGGCCTGAAACTCTTTCGGCAGATTGTTTCGCCGCCGTTTCCAGAACTCTTCCAGCCGGTCGAGAATATCGCTGCGGCTGCGTTGTTGGAACGGCTGTTCCCTGAACCAGGGATCGGGTTCGGAAAGAAGTGCCGTCAGATCACATCCGAGCGGCAGCAGGTCCAGCTGTTGCGCCTTGATTAGCAGGCAGCCAAGCCGTGGGTGGACCGGCAGCTCCGCAAGTTGTCGACCCCGTTCCGTCAGTTGCTGTTGCGGAGTGATGGCGCCGAGCAACTGCAAAAGCTTTAGCGCCGCCCGCCAGGCAGTTTCAGGCGGCGGGTCGAGCCAAGTCAACTGGTCAGGCTGAACGACTCCCCAATTCAGCAGCTCCA
>Ga0210086_1000107_pt1 | contig 50915 bp, 35 predicted proteins | sample China_Galinas_PW_3_FD_184867 | JGI IMG/M metagenome (GOLD analysis project Ga0210086, IMG submission 184867) | Wetland microbial communities from San Francisco Bay, California, USA, that impact long-term carbon sequestration - China_Galinas_PWB_D2... | ecosystem: Environmental > Aquatic > Marine...
TCACCCGCGGCGACGATCTGGTCCTGACGCCGCGCTTCAGCCCGTCGACCCAGGAGGTCACCTACATGGCCTATGACGGCGATACGCCGCGCGTCTATCTCCTCAACATCGAGACCGGCCAGCGCGAGCTGGTCGGCAATTTCCCCGGCATGACCTTCGCGCCGCGCTTTTCGCCGGACGGCCAGCAGGTCATCATGAGCCTGGAGCAGGGCGGCAACGCCAACATCTACACCATGGACCTGCAGTCGCGGCGAACGACGCGGCTGACCGCGGATGCGGCCATCGACACCAGCCCGTCCTATTCGCCGGACGGTTCGAAAATCGCGTTCGAATCGGACCGCGGCGGCTCGCAACAGCTCTATGTGATGAACGCGGACGGCTCCAACCCACAGCGCATCACCTTCGGCGAAGGCACCTATTCGACCCCGGTCTGGTCACCGCGCGGCGATTACATCGCCTTCACCCGGCGGCATGCCGGGCAGTTCGCCATCGGCGTCATCCGCCCCGACGGCACCGGCGAGCGGATCCTGACGGAGGGCTTTCACAACGAAGGGCCGACATGGTCGCCGAACGGCCGGGTGATCATGTTCTTCCGCGATACGCCGGGCGCCAATGGCGGACCGCAACTGTGGACCATCGACCTCACCGGCTACAACGAATACCGGGTGCCGACGCCGGACTTCGCGTCGGACCCGGCATGGTCGCCCTTGATCAACTGACCGCCGCCGTTTACCGTGCCGGCGGCGGGCGAGGGGGCGCGGATGCGCGACGAAAAAGCGTCGTCGCGCGACAGTCGCAGACAGGGGCGCGACCTCAGCAATTCATTCTTAACCACGTCGCTGAACGCGGGCTTAACCACGCGCCGGCAAGATGGCTGGCATGGTGGACGAGGAGTTAAGTGAATGCCGCAGATTTTCACCACGTCGCGCTTCGGCCGGCTGGTCGTGCTCATCGGAGTGGCGCTCGCCCTCGGCGCCTGTGCTTCGAAGCAGAGCCTGACCGGCTCCGATCTCAGCATCACGGGCGCGGCGGCCCGTCCCGGCAGCACCCAGGAATTCGTCGTTAGCGTCGGCGATCGGGTGTTCTTCGACACCGATTCCGCCACGTTCACGCCGCAGGCGATCGCCACGCTCAACCGCCAGGTCCAGTGGCTCCGGCAATACCCGCAATACACCTTCGTCATCGAGGGCCACGCCGACGAGCGCGGCACGCGCGAGTACAACATCGCCCTCGGCGCGCGGCGCGCCACGGCGGTGCGGGATTATTTCGTGGCGCGGGGGATCGCCGCCAACCGCATGCGCACGATCTCCTACGGCAAGGAACGGCCGGTCGCGGTCTGCAATGACATCTCGTGCTGGTCGCAGAACCGTCGCGCCGTCATCGTGCTCAGCACCGCTGGGGTCTGACGGGCCTCCTCATCAGATCGGAAAACGGCGGCTTTGGCCGCCGTTGCCGTTTTGGACGCCAAAATTTGGCCGAACTCGCACGCCCTATGCTAGACGACCGCCGGGCGGCCTCGCAGCCGCCTTTTCTTCACGGGTGGCGTAGAGGGACAAAAGCTCAGTGACGTTGAAAGCCGGTTCCGTTGTTCTCGCCGCCACGGTTTTCGCGGTGACCGCTGCTTGGCCACCGACGGCATCGGATGCGGCGTGGTGGCCTTGGTCGAAGCGTCAGGACCGCACCGAGCAGCCGGCCCCGGCACCGGTTCAAGGCCCCGCACCGGCCGGAAACGGCGTCCCGGTCGCCCAGGCCGACCTGGCCGATCGCCTCAACCAGGCCGAGGCGCGCATTCGCGAGTTGACCGGCCAGGTGCAGGAGCTTGATTTCCGGCTCCGCCAGATCCAGCAGCAATTGGGGATCGAGACCGGCGACGCCCAGCCGAGGGCCGGCATGATGACGATCCCCGACAATGCCGCCGGCGCCGCCGCGGGCGCCCCGCCCCAGGATCTCGGCAATCTCGTCATCGATGCGCCCGGCAATCAACCCATCGACCTTACGGCGCCGGGCACTGCTCCGGTGGCTGCGCCAGCCGAGAAAGGCCAGCTGCGGTCCAACACCCAGGTCGTTTCGACAGGCGATCCGCAGGCCGACTACGAGCGGGCCTATTCCGGCATCCTGTCCGGCGACTACGCGCTCGCCGAAGCGTCGTTCCGCAATTTCCTCGCCACCTATCCCGGCGACGGTCACGCACCCGACGCGCAATATTGGCTGGGCGAAAGCTTGTTCGCCCGCGGCCAGTACAGCGAAGCGGCCGATGCGTTCCTGTCCGGCTACAAGGCCTATCCGCAAAGCGGCAAGGCGGCCGACACGCTGCTCAAGCTCGGACTGTCGCTTGCCGGCCTTGGCGAGCGTGAGGCGGCGTGCCAAACTTACGCCGAGGTGTTGAAGAAATACCCCGACGCCTCGAACGCGCTCCACCAGAGGGTTATCGCCGAACAGGCCGTTGCGAACTGCTGAAGCAACCGAACCGCTGACCGACGGCGAGATCGAGGCGCTCTTCGCGCCGGTCGCCGGCAGCCGGACGATTGCCTTGGCCGTCTCCGGCGGTGCTGATTCGCTGGCGCTTCTCGATGCGATCGACCGGTGGCGCAAGCGGGCCGGTCGGCCCGAAGTCGTCGTGCTGACTGTCGATCACGGGCTGCGGCCGGAGTCGGCCCGTGAAGCAAAGACCGTTGTCAAGATTGCCAAGCAGCGCGGCATGCGGGCGCGCTTGCTCGCCGCGACCGGGCCGGCCCCGAAGAGCGACATCGAAGCCGAGGCGCGGCGGGTGCGCTACCGCTTGCTGCTCGGAGCGGCCCGCGAAGCGGGGGCGTCGCACCTGTTGCTTGCCCATCACCAGGATGATCAGGCCGAGACGTTCCTCATCCGCCTCCAGCGCGGCTCCGGCGTCTTCGGGCTCGCGGCCATGCGGCCGATGGTCGAAAGTGACGAGCTGATGATCTTCCGGCCGTTCCTCGAGGTCCCCCGTTCGCGTCTCGCCGCGACGACTGCCGCGGCCGGTCTCGAAGCCGTCGACGATCCGATGAACAGCGATCCGCGCTTCTTGCGGGCGCGGATCAGGCGGATCATGCCGACGCTCGCCGCGGTCGGCATCGGGCCGGAGGACCTCGCGATGACTGCGGCGCGCTTCGCGACCGCCGCCGCCGCGATCGATGCTGCCACCGACAGCTTCATCGAGGCCTCGGTGGTGGTCAGCGAGATGGCGGTTGCCAGGATCCCCCTCCAGGCATTCCGTGCCGAGCCGGAGGAAATCCGGCTGCGGTTTCTGGTCCGGATGATGATGGCAATCGGCGGCGACCCCTATCCGCCCCGTTACCAGAGGCTGAAGGCTCTCCATGCCGGGCTCGTCGGTGCAGCGCACGGCCGCTTGAAGCGCACGCTGTCCGGCGTGGTTGCCGAAATCCGTAGTGGTTTCGTTCTCTTCTACCGTGAGGCGGGACGGGCCGGCCTTCCCGAGGTGCGGGTCGGGCCCGGCTACCGGGGCGTATGGGATCGCCGCTTCCATATCCACGTCAGTGACGACGCTCCAGCGGACCTCGTTCTCGGGGCGCTCGGCGAGGCGAGCAGTCGCTTCCGGGCAGACGGCCCGAACCACATTCCGCCGGCCGCGTTATGGGTACAGCCGGCGATCCGGAGGAAGGGAAAGGTCGTGGCGGTGCCGACGATCGGGCCAGCCGAAGGGACAACCGAGGGAGGCAAAGCCGCGTTCTCGGTTACCGCCCGTGAGGTCATCAGCGACCGTCTGGCCGATCCGGCGCGGTTCCCGACCTACCACGAACCATGATGAAACGCTGTTCACCCTGCCGTAATTTCAGCATGATAGGACAGCAGAGTCTTGTTGGAATTCAGCCACCCGGCACCTATCTTAACGCTTGAGAAACCGGGTTGGAGCGGCTGGCGCGCCGCCGAGGGACCAGAATGAACGCTAATTTCCGTAATTTTGCGTTGTGGGTGATCATCGGCCTCGTGCTGATCGCCCTGTTTAACCTGTTCCAGAATTCCGGCCAGCGTGTTTCGGGCCACGACATTTCCTATTCGCAGTTCCTCAACGACGTCGATCAGGGCCGGGTGCGCAACGTCGTCATCTCCGGTCAGCAGATCGCCGGCATGTACACCGATGGCGGCGCTTTCCAGACTTTCGCCCCCGAGGACCCCGAGCTGGTCAAGCGGCTCGAGGAGCGGGGCGTCACGATCACCGCCAAGCCGCCGGCCGAGGCCGGACAGTCGCTGATCGGGATGCTCGTCTCCTGGCTGCCCATGTTCCTCATCCTTGCCGTGTGGATATTCTTCATGCGGCAGATGCAGGGGACCGGCGGCAAGGCGCTTGGCTTCGGCAAGTCCAAGGCAAAGCTCCTGACCGAGGCGCATGGCCGCGTCACCTTCGAGGACGTGGCCGGGGTCGACGAGGCGAAGGAAGACCTTCAGGAGATCGTCGAATTCCTGCGCGACCCGCAGAAGTTCCAGCGGCTCGGCGGCCGGATTCCGCGCGGCGTGCTCCTAGTCGGGCCTCCCGGCACCGGCAAGACGCTGCTCGCCCGGGCGATCGCCGGCGAGGCCAATGTGCCGTTCTTCACCATTTCCGGCTCGGACTTCGTCGAGATGTTCGTCGGCGTCGGCGCCAGCCGTGTCCGCGACATGTTCGAGCAGGCCAAGAAAAACGCGCCCTGCATCATCTTCATCGACGAGATCGACGCGGTCGGTCGGCATCGCGGCGCCGGCCTCGGCGGCGGCAACGACGAGCGCGAGCAGACCCTGAACCAGCTTCTGGTGGAGATGGACGGTTTCGAGGCGAACGAGGGCATCATCCTCATCGCCGCCACCAACCGGCCGGACGTGCTCGACCCGGCGCTGCTCCGTCCCGGCCGTTTCGACCGGCAGATCGTCGTGCCCAATCCGGACGTCGTCGGCCGCGAGAAGATCCTCAAGGTGCACGTGCGCAAGGTGCCGCTTGCCCCCGACGTCGACCTCAGGACGGTCGCTCGTGGGACGCCCGGCTTCTCCGGCGCCGACCTGATGAACCTCGTCAACGAGGCGGCTCTGCTTGCCGCCCGGCGCGGCAAGCGGCTGGTCACCATGGCGGAGTTCGAGGACGCCAAGGACAAGGTGATGATGGGCGCCGAGCGTCGCACCCTGGTGATGACGGAGGACGAGAAGCGTCTGACCGCCTATCACGAGGGCGGTCATGCCATCGTCGCATTGCACGTTCCGGCCACCGACCCGGTACACAAGGCGACGATCATCCCGCGCGGCCGCGCGCTCGGCATGGTGATGCAGCTGCCCGAACGCGACAAGCTGTCGATGAGCCTCGAACAGATGACCTCGCGTCTCGCCATCATGATGGGCGGCCGCGTCGCCGAGGAGATCATCTTCGGCCGCGACAAGGTCACCTCTGGCGCGGCTTCCGACATCGAAGGCGCCACCCGGCTCGCCCGGATGATGGTCACCCGCTGGGGACTGTCGGACGAGCTCGGCACGGTCGCCTATGGCGAGAATCAGGAAGAGGTCTTCCTTGGCCATTCGGTGTCCCGCCAGCAGAACGTCTCCGAAGAGACGGCGCAGAAGATCGACGCCGAGATCCGCCGGCTGGTCGAGAGCGGGCTCGCCGAGGCGCGCAGAATCCTCACCGACCACCGGGACGAGCTCGAGACGCTGGCCCAGGGGCTGCTCGAATACGAGACGCTCTCCGGTGAGGAGATCAGGAACCTGCTCGCCGGCAAGCCGCCGGTGCGTGATACCGGCGACGATCAGCCGGCCTCGCGCGGCTCCGCGGTCCCCGTCACCAAGGGCAAGCCGAAGGGCGCCGGGGGAGAACCCGACACCGGGCTCGAGCCGCAGCCGCAAGCCTGATTCGCGTCGGGCCGCGGGCTCGCGACGCGAATCAACCAAGGTGATTCGGGCGGCTCCTGAGAATTGGTTAAGAAATAGCTAGCGACGCACGCAGACAGTCTTGTTGGCCGGCTTGGTGCGTCGATTCCACCCTATACCTCAAGTCTCTGATTCGTAAGGCTTTCGTGCCGTTGCCGGCTGGGGGCGCCCCTTCCCCTTGTTCGGCGAGAAAGGTAATTGCTTAAGGTTAGCAAACGTGGTTAAGCCGACATTAACGATTAACCATAACAATTCCCTTCCAGAGACCAACTATGCTTGGCGCCCGCGCAAGTGCGGAGGGGCGCAACGGGGAAAGGGACTGGACATGGGGAGCTTCGGCAAATTTGCGCTGGTGGGCGCGGTCGGCCTGATCGGGCCGGCGGCATCGGTGCTGGCGGCCGACATGCCGCAAATCTACTACGAGATGGCGACACCCTATGAGGTCGGCAGCAACTGGTACCTGCGCGGCGACCTCGGCTACAAATGGTATGCGGCGCCGGACGCCAGCTTCAACCAGCCGGGCTACGGCAACATGAAGGACGAGAGCCTGAGCAGCACGGGCATCGTCGGCGGCGGTTTCGGCTACCGCTTCAATAACTCGTTCCGCACCGATGTCACGGTCGACTACGAGTGGCCGGGCACCTTCAAGGGCAAGCTCAGGTGCCCGGATCCCTGCACCGGTAAGCCCGGCAAGGAGTATTCGACCGAATACGCTGACATTGCCGCCTGGAGCGGACTGGTGAATTTCTACTGGGACTTCGACCTGAGCGGCGAGGGCGTCGCGCCGGTCATCCCCTATGTTGGCGTCGGTCTCGGCGGCTCGAGCCTCAGCACCAGCAAGGTCCACTACGTCAACCCTAACGGCACCACCGGAACGTACGGCGGCGCTACACAGCTGAATTTCGCCTGGGCGCTGATGGCCGGCGTCTCCGTCCCGATGGGCAAGAACTGGCTGATGGATCTCAACTACCGCTACGTCAATCTCGGCGACGCGCAATCGGGCAAGACGTTGCCGCAGTTCGGCAACAAGCGGATCAGGTACGACAACATCGCGGCCTCCGAAGTCCGCCTCGGCTTCCGCTATCTGCTCAACTAGCGGGGCGGCCGTCCTCCTCTGGCCGCACCGGGGGCGCTGTGGAATGCGGCGGAGCTCTGCTTCGCCGCATTCCCGTTTTCAGCGCCCTCCCGCGTGGCGCGCATGATTGCCGCCCGAATATCCCGCCGGATCGTGCGCTTCAGCTTGTCGATGTCGAGCGGCGCGGGATTCCAGTCGATCTTGTAGGGCGGCGTCTGATAGCGATGGCGTGTAATCCCGATCTCGTCCAGCAGCGCAAGCCGCCCTTCGATCCAGAAGTCGTCTCCCCGCTGGAAGTAGATGACCGGGATGCCCATCGCAACCGACGGCAGGCACGCATGGAGCTTGGTGGTGATCACCAATGACGCGTGGCGACGGTAAAGCCTCAGCAAGGTGCGGGCGAAGCGCATCTCCCGTTCGGCGTCCGGAAGGCCATCGTCGACTTCGGGCAGGCCGACCTCGGCGAACAGTCGGTTGAGCCGGTCGAGATTGTCGGGATCGACGTCGTGGGACAAGGCAGTCGCCGCCTGTCTCACAGCCTGCGGAAGGCTGACCCCCTTCTCGCTCAGGTCGACCAGAAAGATGCGTCCGCCGTTCGCCGGGCTGTCTCGCCGCTTCGGAAATGTCAGAGTCAGGCACAGGCTCAGATAGGCGTCGATGCCCCGCGCCCGAAGCATGTCCATCGTCGCGCGGTCCCGACAGCCGATCGGCGCGTGCGCTCTGAGATAGTCCAGATGCTCGCCCGCTTCGTCCATGCGCTCGTAGAGCTCGCCGGCGACGCGAAAGCCGAAGAAGATGGGCTTGATGCTTGATGACGGAGGAAAGGTCCCGCCGCCCTGATGGAAGTTGCCGTTGAGGACAAGGTGATAGACCTCCGGCTCGCAGACCTGATGCAGCTCGTCGCGGAAGAAGTACTTGGCCGGCCTCCCGATGTGCTGCGCAATCGCGATGCTCTGGATGCAGTCGCCGAGGTTGCGGCCGATATTCCTGTACTTGAGGTTGGCGAACTCCACGGCCGTAAATCTCGCAATATGTCTGGTCGGTCTTTGTGTACAGGTGGCCCGTCGGCCTGGAAAGGGCCGCCACTGGAAACAGTTTCAACGTCGGTGAAAACGCAAGCGGCGGCAAGGCCCATCATTTCCAGCAAGAAGACCGGCGCGCTCTACGCGACAAAGACGGCAAGGGGACGCTGACCAGTTTGAATTTGCTCACCTTGTCAGTACAGCCATGGAGTCGTCATCTTCGCTGGAAATGCCGTGCCGTGGCGCGGTTGCTAACGGGGAAACCGAATAGCTATAAGGGTCGCATTCGTCGCCGCGCCGTTGCGGCAGTTCTGGACTGACTGGAGGCGACGGGCAGTCACAACCATGCGCGCTATTGGTGGGGATTCTCAGGTAGTGTCTAAAGACCGACGGGTGGCAAGACCACTATCGATTCTCGCCGCCGTGTTCGGCGTCGCGACTGCCCTGTGCCTCGCGCCCACGACAAAGGTCGAAGCCGGCAGTGCGCCGTCGATCGATCTGGAGCAGCTCGGCCTGCCGGCCGATGGCGCGTGCGGGACCAAGGCAGTCACATTCCGGGCAAAGAAGAAATCGCCAGAGCATACGGTGTTCGAGGTCGACCTCACATCGGCCCAGCATCGGCACTGCCTTTCGACTCTCCTGACTGCGGCCGAAAAGCAGCCGAAGACTGCCCCGATCCACGATTTCATCTACTTCCAGGTTCTGCACAACCTCTCGAACAGGATCGTCCGCTTCTACCAGCATGGAAGCGCCGAGCGAACCGGCCTTGCGCACGTGGTCGACTCAAATGAGCAGTTCAATTTTGCCAAGTTCGATCGGGTTATTTTCGTGAACAAGCATGGCTTGCCGCATAATTCGATGGCGCAAGCCAAGCTCGGGTCGCTGTTTTTCCTGGCCAGTCTTGATGAGTTCACGAGCAAGAATCCTGATACGGAGCGCGCGAACGCCTATCTCAGACTCGGTCTCGCTTCGTACGGCCCCGTGTTGGACGAGATCGGTGAGGGCGGCCTGCGCTCGCGCGGCAAGTGCGATTTGAAGCCGGAGTATAAGTGTTCGTGGTTCCATGCTGTGACCAGCCGCTCGCGGCAAGACGCGCCGCTCTCGGGGGGCACGCTCAACAAGCACCTCATCGCGACGGCGCGCCTCTTCGAGTCGGCGGACATTCTTTCGAAGATCGATGGTTATATCGATCTCGATCTGAAGCCGACAATCGAGGCGTACAGGACGGCAGCGATCGAAGGTGTCAATCAACTCTCCTTCTCGAGCGGAAATCGTGCTCCCGGAGCAGCGCCCAACCTGATCGACTACATACCGAAGACGCAGGATGGCAAGCCCGTCAAGGAAAGTTGGCTATATTACGCCCTCAATCCGGCCACTCAAAAACCGTATTTTTTGAAGCATAAGCAATACAAGAACTGTAGATACCACATAATAGATGTAAATTCTATATTTACAATTCTAGCGGAATATGGTTCATACACTGATCTCAATGGTCTTACACAATTCAATCCCTACCTTGGCGAATCAATTCTCGATTTTGTTGTGGATACTTATCGATTCAAGCAATCTCACGGCGGAATATATACAGACTCCGAGACCATGGGCGACGGCAATTTCAGAGGATGTCTGGACGGAGATGTCGGCCTCGGTGAAGACGTAATGAACTATCTGTCTGACCTCGGACCCGAGTGGCATCCGCCTGCGTCGGGCGGAGATTCGAGCCTCTAGTAACTTAAGAGCCCGGTCACCAATCTTGCAATGTTCGGGTAGGGGCCAGGTCCGCAGGCAAATCGCGGGTGGCGCCGGCAGTCTCTCGCGGCCATGATGCCGGCTTTGCCGGGCTCTCGTGATCTGACTTACCATGTCGAGCAGCTGGGCAAAGGCGAAGCGACAGCTCGGCGCTCGAGCGGTTCGGCGCAAGCCCTCGGTTACGGCTTTTCGGCCTGCGGGCGGAGATAGGGCGCAACTTCGCGGCTGAGATCCCAGTGGGACCGGCGCGCCTTCCAGGCTGGCGGAACAATGCCCGGCAGGAAGGTATCGTTGATGGTTTCGATCCGGGCAATAAAGGCGTCTACCGCCTCCCGATCGAAATCTGCGGCAAAGATGCCGAGGGCGGCTTTTGCGAAATGGGCGTGGTACACGAAGCAGGCACCGCTCACTAGGCCGCCGAGGCCCCGGAAGTTGTAGTTCGGCGGCAATTGAAACGTTTTCGGCTCGAGATCCTGAAGAGCATCCGCGAGCGCCGGTTGGTCCAATGCTTCTGGCCCCTGCCCCTCGACCTCGATCTGAAAGTGGTGGGCCCACCTCTCGCCCAGGGCGCTACACAGGGTACCCCGAATGAAAATTACTCCGGAATTGAAGTCATGGCGCTTGCGCCGCTCCAACTTCAGCGCCTTGTCGATGTCTGTGATGTCGTGCCGGAGAGGAGCGGGTACTCCGGCGAACGCGAAGTCGTCGAACTCGGAGACGCGACTGATATCGCCCATGATGATGGTGTCGGTGTCGAGAAAAATGGTGTCCCTGCCGGCCCGCTTGGCGATCGACGCCACCTTCAGGAACCTGGGTGAGACGTCGGTATCCGCAATTTCGACATCGGTGAACGGGAACCACTCCCGCCCTTCGAACCGCGTGACGAACGCACGATTGTTGGTGATCAGCGAAATTGCGGCGCTGGTGTGCCGCCGCAGCGAATAGGCGGAAATCAGTGCTTCCGAACTGTATTTCGGCTCAGAAAGGTCTTTGTCATATGAAACATAGAGGAACATCTGGTGTTGATACTATTCCAGGTCGCAGGCAAAGAGTACCCGGCGAACGGCGCCGGGTCAGCCTTGTGCCACACCATCCCTCACGTTCACAATGAGAACCTGCGGCAACGTGCATCACCCGTGCAGGAAAGGCTTGCGATTTCGAACGGGGGCGCTAAACCCCTCGGCGGGACACCCCTCCCCAACGAGGGGCGCCTATCTGAAAGGGTAGACACGATGACCAATCCTGTCATGGGACCGGCCAAGCCGGCCCGCAAGCCTGCCAACCCCAATTTCTCCTCAGGACCCTGCGCCAAGCGACCCGGCTGGTCGCTGGACGAGCTTGCCGACGCCGCGCTCGGCCGCTCGCACCGCTCGAAGCTCGGCAAGGCGAAGCTCAGGCGCGCCATCGACCTGACCCGCGAGGTGCTGGAGGTACCTGCCGACTACCGCATCGGCATCGTCCCGGCCTCCGATACGGGGGCGGTCGAGATGGCGATGTGGTCGCTGCTCGGGGCGCGGCCGGTCGATGTACTGGCCTGGGAGAGCTTCGGCCTCGGCTGGGTGACCGACGTCGTCAAACAGCTGAAGCTCGCCGATGCCCGGGTGATCAAGGCCGACTACGGCAAGCTCGCCGACCTCGGCGCCGTCGATTTCAGCCACGACGTGATCTTCACCTGGAACGGCACCACCTCCGGCGTGCGGGTGCCGGACGGCGCGTGGATCGCTGCCGACCGCTCAGGCCTGACGATCTGCGACGCGACGTCGGCCGCCTTCGCCCAGCCGCTGCCCTTCGACAAGCTCGACGTCGTCACCTTCTCCTGGCAGAAGGCGCTCGGCGGCGAGGCGGCGCATGGCATGCTGATCCTCAGTCCGTGGGCGGTCGAGCGGCTCGAGACCTATACGCCGCCGTGGCCGCTCCCCAAGATCTTCCGCATGACCAAGGGCGGCAAGCTCAACGAGGGCATCTTCATCGGCGAGACCATCAACACGCCGTCGATGCTGTGCGTCGAGGATTATCTCGATGCGCTCGAATGGGGGAAATCGGTCGGCGGGCTGGACGGGCTGATCGGCCGCGCCAACGCCAATTTCAAGGTGCTCGCCGACTGGGTGGAGCGGACCGCATGGGTCGATTTCTTCGCTGAAGATGCGGCGACGCGATCGAACACCTCGGTGTGCCTGAGGGTGGTCGATCCGGAGGTCACGACCCTCGACCTTGCCGCCCACGAAGCCTTCGTCCGCGCCATCGTCGCCCGTCTCGACAAGGAGGGCGTCGCCTATGACATCGCCTTCCACCGCGACGCGCCCCCGCATCTGCGCATCTGGGCCGGCGCTACCATCGAGGCGGCCGATCTCGCCATCCTCACCGAGTGGCTCGACTGGGCCTTCGCGGTTGAGAAGGCATCGCTCAAGCAGGCGGCCTGAACCCTCTCCCCTTGTGGGAGAGGGTGGCGAGGCCGAAGGCCGAGCCGGGTGAGGCGGCGATCCTCCTTGCTCCGGCCCAAAGATCCCCTCACCCGGGGCTGCCGCGCACCTCCTCTCCCACAAGGGGAGAGGGGTTGAGCCAGCCGGGCAACGTTAGGACCCACCGATGACCACCCCCCGCGTACTCGTCTCCGACAAGCTTTCTCCCACCGCCGTCCAGGTGTTCAAGGACCGCGGCATCGAGGTCGACTACAAGCCGGACCTCGGCAAGGACAAGGAAGCGCTGCTTGCCGCCATCGGCGACTACGAAGGCCTTGCCATCCGCTCGGCCACCAAGGTCACCGAGAAAGTGATCGCCGGCGCGCCGAAGCTCAAGGTGATCGGCCGTGCCGGCATCGGTGTCGACAATGTCGACGTGCAGGCCGCCACCGCCCGCGGCGTCATCGTCATGAACACGCCCTTCGGCAATTCGATCACCACCGCCGAGCATGCTGTCGCCATGATGTTCGCCGTCGCCCGGCAAATTCCGGCGGCGGACGCCTCGACCCAGGCCGGCAAATGGGAGAAGAACCGCTTCATGGGCGTCGAGATCACCGGCAAGACGCTCGGCATCATCGGCTGCGGCAACATCGGTTCGATCGTCGCCGAGCGGGCGCTCGGCCTCAGGATGCGGGTGATCGCCTTCGATCCCTATCTGTCGGACGAGCGCGCCGTCCAGGTCGGCGTCGAGAAGGTGAAGCTCGACGAGTTGTTTCAGCGCTCGGATTTCATCACCCTCCATACGCCGCTCACCGACAACACCAGGCATATCATCGACGCCAAGGCGATCGCCGCCATGAAGAACGGGGTGCGCATCATCAATTGCGCCCGAGGCGGCCTGGTGGTCGAGGAGGATCTTGCCGAGGCGATCAAGAGCGGCAAGGTCGCCGGCGCCGGTGTCGACGTGTTCGTCACCGAGCCGGCCGAGGCCAGCCCGCTGTTCGGCCTGCCCAATGTCGTGTGCACGCCGCATCTCGGCGCGGCGACCACGGAAGCGCAGGAGAATGTCGCGGTTCAGGTCGCTGAGCAGATGGCGGACTATCTCCTCAACGGCGCGGTGGCGAACGCCCTCAACATGCCGTCGATCACCGCCGAGGAAGCGGTGCGTCTGACGCCGTTCGTCCGGCTGGCCGAGGATCTCGGCTCCTTTGCCGGCCAGCTCACCGAGACCACCATCCGCGGCATCGCCATTGAATACGCCGGCGACGTGGCGGAGATGAACACCAAGGCGCTGACTTCGGCACTGCTTGCCGGTCTGCTGCGGCCGATCCTCACCGAGGTGAACATGGTCAACGCGCCGCTCGTCGCCGAGGGCCGCGGCATGGCGGTCGATGAAGTCCGCCAGTCGCGCCGCGGCGCCTTCGAGACCTATATCCGGCTGACGGTGCGCACCGAGCGGCAGGAGCGCTCGGTCGCCGGCACGGTGTTTTCCGACGGCAAGCCCCGCCTCATCCAGATCAAGGGCATCGACATGGAGGCGGCCTTCGGCCCCCACATGCTTTACATTACCAACCGCGACAGGCCGGGCTTCATCGGCCGCCTCGGCTCGCTGCTCGGCGAGGAAGAGGTCAACATCGCCACCTTCAATCTCGGCCGCTCGGCGCCGGGCAACGAGGCTATCTCGCTGATCGAGGTCGACGAGGCGATCAGCGACACGGTGCTGGAGCGGGTGCGCGGTCTCGAAGGTGTGGTCCAGGCGAAGCGCCTGAGCTTCTGACTCGCTCACCCGTCGCCATCGGTCAGTTCGGCCGGCAGTGGCCGGTCCGTGATCCACGCTTCGACCATTCGGCAGTGAAGCTCGCGCTCGGCGCTGATCCAGCCATGCCATTTGCCAGGCACGACTCGCGCAGTGGCGTGCTGCATGGTGCGCGCGAGAAGCCGGTTCGAGGCCAGCGTCGAGAGCGGTTCGCGACTGCCAGCGACCAGAAGGGTAGGGCACACGGCTCGTTCAAGGCCCGGCGGCTGGCGGAAGTCGAGCGCTTCGACGAAGGCGGCGACATAGGAAGCGGCTGACATCCGGCGATAGTTGGTCCGGAAGTCGGCAATGGCCGCCTCGGGTAGCCCAAGGCTTCGCGCTATGATGCCGCTCACCAGGTCGGTCTTGACGACCGGCTCCAGCAACCGCAGCCCGAGCTTGGCGAGCGTGAGGTGCCTCAGTGGCAATACGCTGGCGCCGTCAATCACCGCATGGTCAACCAGCTCGGCCGCCTCGGCTATGAGCTTGATGACGACGATGCCGCCGAGGCTGACGCCCACAACATGGGCGCGCCCATCCCTGGCGCGCTTGCGGATCAGGTTGGCAACCGCCGCGGTGGTCTCGTCCAGCGACACCCAAGGCTCTCCGGCGCTGTCCCCGAAGCCGGGGAGATCTGGCACCAGACAGTGGTACTGCGCGAAATGGCGCATGTGCGCGCTCCACATTGTGGCGCTCGCCCCGGCCCCGTGGAGGAAGACGATGGTCTCGCCCGCTTCGGGGCCGCTCTCGTGGACGTGCATGCCGGAAGTGTGGTGGGCGGAACGCCTAATTGCGAGGGAACACGCCTCAGGCTTTCGCCCGGCTCCAGTTCCGTTGGGCGACGACGATGCCGGTGATGATCAGTGCGTAGCCGACGCCGTGGAACCATTGCGGCCGCTCGCCGAGGAAGACAATGGCGATCGCCGACCCGAATACCGGGATGAGGTGGAAGAACTGGCCGGCGCGGTTGGCGCCGATCAGCTGGACACCGCGGTTGAAGCAGAAATAGGCGAGCACCGAAGGGAAGATGATCACGTAGAGGATCACCCCGAAGGCGGCCGGCGTCGGGTTGATGCGGTAGCCGGCGCTGAATTCGACCAGGAAGAGCGGGATCAGCATCACGGCGCCGGCCGCGATGGTGAAGGCGAGGAACGAGAGGAAGTGAATCCGCGGGCCCTTCCTTAGTAGTACCGTGTACAGGGCGTAGACGGCCATCGCCGCCACCAGCCATAGGTCGCCGCGGTTGACGGTGAGCCCGAAGAGGACCTCCGGATGGCCGCGGGTGATGATGGTGATGACACCGAGCAGAGAGATCAGGATGCCGATCAGCTGCGGCCGCGTCAGCCGGTCGCGAAAGAGGATCAGCGACCACAGACCGACGAGCAGCGGGCCGCTCGACTGCATGAGCAATGCGTTCAGTGCCTGGGTGTAGTTGAGGCCGGTATAGGCCATGGAGTTATAGAGGGTGATGCCGGTGAGGGCGAGTACCAGCAGGATCGGCAGGCTGCTGCGGATCACCGGCCAGTCGCGTCTTAGATGCCGCCAACCGATCAGGAGCAGGATCAGCGCGGCGCCGGCCCACCGGATCTGGGAAAGCGCCACCGGCGGAATGGTGCCGGCGATGAAGCGGCCGAGCACGATGTTGATCGCCCAGAAAAGCGATGTCAGGGACAAGAGCAAGTAAGGGCGGTCGATGATCGACCGGCCGCCCGTCGGCCTCGCCTCCAAGTGCGTTTCTCCCGCGGTTGCCGGTCGGGCGTAACGTCGTTCCGCCGTGGTGTAAAGCAGGCTTGGCTGGCGCCGATGGGCTATGCTCGCGCCGCGAATCGTCACTGCCTTGTGGAAGCGGTCGCCCTCGGTGGGTGGCGTCGCTATAGTGCCGCGGCTCTGAGCGGGACGGCGGCGGCCGCCGCCGGGCAATGATAAAGGGTGGGTGGGGGACCGGACCTGCATGGCCAATGTCGTGGTCGTCGGCTCGCAGTGGGGCGACGAGGGCAAGGGAAAGATCGTCGACTGGCTGTCGGAGCGGGCGGATATCGTCGTGCGCTTCCAGGGCGGCCACAATGCCGGCCATACGCTCGTCATCGATGGGGTGGCCTACAAGCTCAGCCTGCTTCCCTCAGGGGTGGTGCGTCCGGGCAAGATGTCGGTCATCGGCAACGGCGTGGTCGTCGATCCGCACGCGCTCCTCGACGAGATCGACCGGCTCGCCGCCCAAGGCATTGCGGTATCGCCGGAAACGCTGCGCGTTGCCGAGAACGCGGCGCTCATCCTGCCTCTCCACCGCGAGCTCGACCTCGCCCGCGAAATGTCGAATCTGGGAACGCGCATCGGCACCACGGGCCGCGGCATCGGGCCAGCCTACGAGGACAAGGTCGGCCGGCGGGCGGTCCGCCTGATGGACCTCAGCGATCAGAAGACGCTGGAATCGCGGATCGAGCGGCTTCTCGCCCACCACAATGCGCTGCGGCGTGGCCTCGGTCGCGACGAGGTCGATCCGCAGCCGCTCCTCGACGACCTGCTCGCGCTGGCACCGCGCATTCTGCCCTACGCCGATTCGACGTGGCGACTGCTCAACCAGGCGCGGCGCGACGGCCGTCGCATCCTGTTTGAAGGGGCGCAGGGCATTCTCCTCGACATCGACCAGGGCACCTATCCCTTCGTCACCTCGTCCAATACCGGGGCCGGCCAGGCGGCGACCGGCTCAGGCCTCGGGCCCGGTGCCATCGACTACGTGCTTGGCATCACCAAGGCCTACACCACCCGCGTCGGCGAGGGACCGTTTCCCACCGAGGATCACGGCGAGGCCGGCGACTTCCTCGGCCGGCGGGGCAACGAATTCGGCACGGTCACCGGCCGCAAGCGCCGCTGCGGCTGGTTCGATTCGGTTCTGGTGCGCCAAAGCATCGGAACCTCGGGCATCAACGGCATTGCCTTGACCAAGCTCGATGTGCTCGATGGCCTTGAAACGATCAAAATTGCAGTAGGATATCGGCTGGACGGGCGCGAGATTGACTATCTTCCTTCGGTCGAGAACGCTCAGGCCCGTGTTGAGCCGATTTACGAGACGATGGAAGGCTGGCAAGATTCGACGGCCGGGGCCCGAACATGGAATGATCTGCCGGCGCAGGCGGTGAAATACGTCCGCCACGTCGAAGAACTGATTGGTGCGCCGGTGGCCTTACTTTCGACAAGCCCCGAGCGTGAGGATACGATTCTGGTTCACGATCCCTTCCACGGTTAAGGGCGGCACGCTAAGAGGGTCCTCTCGGCAGGGCGAAAAGATGGCCGAATACTACACGGTATTGAAACGAGCGATTGCAGGCATCGACCCGAACGTCGCCGAGGCGCGGCGGGCGGTCTACGACAAGGCGCGCAATGCGCTGATCGGGCAATTGAAGGCGGTCGACCCGCCGTTGACGACGGCGGAGATATCGCGCCAGCGCCTGGAGCTCGAGGAAGCGATCCGTCGCGTCGAGCGCGAAAGCGCCGGGGTCGGCGCACCTCCGCCGGAACCACAGCATTTCCCTGCCGAGCCGCCACGCCGCGCTGAGCCGCCGCCCCGCGCTGAGCCACCGCGCCACGCTGCGCCGCACGAGGCGGCGATGGCCGCGCGCTCGGGAACACCGGCGCCGGCCGCCTATCAAGAGTCAGGCCGGGCGGCCCCCCAGGACGTGTTTCGCCGCGCCATTCAGCAGGCGGGTATCCGCGGCGGCAACCGGGAGCCCGTCGCTCGAGAGCCGGCGTCGGCGCGGGCCGAAGTGGCCCGGCACAGTGCCACCGCCCCCGACCTCAGTCGGCCCGAAGACCGCCCGATGCGGCAGGACGAGCGGCCGGCGCGCCGCGAGCAGGGCTATCGGGCGCCGCCGCCACCCGACGACCGCTACCGGGCGCCGCACCCTGAAGACCGCAACCGGGCGCCGCACCCTGAAGACCGCTATCAGGCGCCACCCCCGCCGTCGTCTGACCTCTACGAGCCGGAGCCGCGTCTGGCCCCCGAATACGACCAGGATTGGGAGGCCGCCCCGGCGCCGGCCGCCAGCCGGCCGTCCGCCCCACCGCCTCCCCAGCTCGACGGCCGTGATCGCCTCGCCTTTGCCAAGAAGGGCAGGCGGCGCGGCTATCTCGAGGAGGAAGACGCCGAACTCCTGGAGAAGCCCGCGCGCCGCTCGCGCCTCCCTGGCCTCATCCTTCTCGTCCTCATCGTCGGTGTGGTCGGCGGGTTGGCCGCTTTGGGCTGGTCGCAGCGGGCGATGCTTGACGATCTCCTGGCTTCGTTCGAGTCCAATGAAAAGCCGACGCTGAGCGAACAGCCGCCGGACGCAGCGGAGCCGGCCTCGACCAAGAACAGCGACAGGCTGCTCGCGGGCAACGGTGCACAGCCGGAGCAGGCTGCAACGGCGGCACCCGATAGCGATGTGCGCGTCGTCGGCGACGAAGGGGACGGCAATACCGAGATGGCGGCTGCCGATGCTGGAGACGCCGGCGCCGAGCCGCTGCCGGTGTCGGCTGGCGACGCGACGAGCACGGCGGCGCCGACCGCGCAAAAGGCGATCCTCTATGAAGAGCCGGTCGGCGATTCGTCGAACGGCAGCGTTACCGCCATCAATGCTGCCGTCACCTGGCGATACAACAAGGATGGGCCGAACGGTCCTGAGATCGACGCCAGCCTCGAAGTGCCGGAGCGCAAGATGACCGTGCGCTTCTCGCTCCACAAGAACTCGGACGACACGCTGCCGGCCAGCCACCTGATCGAGGTGACCGTCGACACGCCGGCTGATTTCCCCGGCAAGGGGATCGACGAAATTCCACGGATCGTCTTCAAGCCGAAAGAAGATGCACGCGGACAGCCGCTGGTCGGCGCTGCCGCCAAGGTCGCCGACGGGTTCTTCTGGATCGCGCTGTCGGCGAACCAGAACGACATCGCATCCAATCTGGAGTTGCTTCGCGGCCGCGAATGGATCGACCTGCCGTTCGTCTATGGCAACGGTCAACGGGCGATCCTGACCTTCGAGAAGGGGCCGCAGGGCGACAAGGTATTCGCTGACGCGCTGGCCGCCTGGGGAGCCGGCTGACCGAACCTGCCGCAGGTGCATGGCTGGCCGGCGTCGATTTGGGTTGCTCTCGACGCCGCTCCCTGCGATCCTAGCCTCCGTTCCGAGGGGTGCTCGCGCGCGAGCTGAGATGACCTGACGGTCGAACCCTTCGAACCTGATCCGGGTCATGCCGGCGAAGGAACGGAACGGGTTCATCCGAAACCTCGTTGCATGACCGGGATCGCCACACGAAGGCGGCAGTCGGTCAATGACGTTGGGACGGAGACTGAGGCATTCCCCTGCGGGCGCGGGCTGCGGGCGATGATTGTCGTCCGCGCCCTCTTCGTCGCGATCGGACTGATCGTCGTCTGGCAGGCGGTGATCTTCGTGTTCGCCCCGCCCGCCTTCATGCTCCCGTCGCCGGCCGCTGTCTTCGCCGCGCTGCGCGACCGGCCCGACCTCTGGCGGGTCGACGCGGTGACGACGCTGACCGAGACCGTGATCGGTCTGATCGCCGGTGCGGCGCTCGGTGCTCTGCTGGCGCTCTTGATGAGCTTCGTGCCACCGACCAGGCGGATGCTGTTGCCGCTGATGGTGGTGAGTCAGGCGCTGCCGGTGTTTGCCATCGCGCCGCTTCTGGTGCTGTGGTTCGGCTTCGGTCTCGCTTCGAAGATCGTCATGGCGACGGTGGCGATCTTCTTCCCCGTCGCCTCCGCCTTCAATGACGGGCTGGCGCGTACGGATGACGGTCTGCTCGATCTCGCCCGCCTCTACGGCGCCAACCATGCGCAGCAGGTGGCGCTCTTACGGGTGCCGTCGGCCTTGCCGTCGCTGATCACCGGCGTGCGGCTTGCCGCCGTCTACGCGCCGATCGGCGCGCTGATCGGCGAATGGGTCGGCGCCTCGTCCGGGCTCGGCTACGCCATGCTGCTCGCCAATGCCCGCGCGCAGACGGCCGTGATGTTCGCCTGCCTGTTTCTGCTCGCCGCGATGTCGGTGCTCTTACGCGCCGTCGTCGACCTTCTCACCCGCAACCTGACCCCCTGGGTCCCTGAAACCGCATGACGGGAGTGACCATGTTCCGCACCTTCTTCGCCATCACCGCCGCGTTCTGGCTGGCGCTCGGCCCGGCTTCGGCCGACGACAAGCTCACCGTTCTCCTCGACTGGTTCGTCAATCCCGATCATGCGCCGCTGGTGATCGCCAAGGAGGGCGGCTACTTCAAGAAGCACGGCCTCGACGTCACCATCATCGCTCCGGCCGACCCCAGTGCGCCGCCGCGCCTGGTCGCGGCGGGGCAGGGCGACATCGCCATCACCTACCAGCCCGATTTCATGCTCCAGCTCAACGAGGGCCTGCCGCTGGTCCGCTTCGGCACGCTGATCGAGACGCCGCTCAACGCGCTGATCGTCCTCAAGGACGGCCCGATCAAGACGCTCGCCGACCTCAAGGGCAAACGGGTCGGCTATTCGGTCGCCAGCATCCAGACCGCCTATCTCGACGAGGTCTTGAAGTCGGTCGACCTGACGTCGAAGGATGTCACCCTGGTCAATGTCAATTTCAACCTGGTGAGCGCGCTGCTGTCGGGTCAGATCGACGCGGCGATCGATGGCTACCGCAATTTCGAGCTGATCCAGCTTGGCCTCGAGGGCAAGCCCGCCATCGCCTTCTACCCGGAGGAGCATGGCGTGCCGATCTATGACGAGCTGATCTTCGTCGCCAAAGCCGACCGCCGTGACGATCCGATCCTCGGCCGCTTCCTCGCCGCGGTGGAAGAGGCGACGATCTTCCTTACCAATCACCCGGACGAGGCGAAGGCGATGTTCATGGCCGCCCACACCGATCTCAACGACGAGCTCAACCGGGAGTCCTTCGACGCGACCCTGCCGCGCTTCGCGAAGCGTCCGGCGGCGGTCGACGTCGGACGCTACGAGCGCTTCGCTCAGTTCCTCAAGGACCAGGGCCTGATCGACAAGGTGCTGCCGGTCGACAGCTACACCGTCGCGCCGAAGTAGGGCGCGACGCCGCGGGTGCTAGGCAAAGGCGACCTTGCCGGTCTTGATGTCGTAGATGCCGGAGGACGCCTTGAGTTTCCCCGCGGCGTGCATGTCGGCGAGGATCGGCTTCGCCGTCTGCGCATACTCGGCGTTGAGCCGGGCGTTCTCGGCTGTCGCGGCGGCGAGCAGGTCGGCCGGCTTTTGGGCGATGGCCGTTTCGACAGCCGGCCGGATGGCGGCCACCAGGCTCGGCAGATGACCCGGCAGATCGGGACCCCCCTGCACCACCCTGATCGTGGCGTTGATGGCGCCGCAGGCAGAGTGGCCGAGGACGAGGATCAACTGGATGCCGAGAACGGCTGCGCCGTATTCCAGGCTCGCCAGCCCGTCCTCGTTGATGAAGTTGCCGGCGACGCGGACGACGAACAACTCGGCCGGTCCCTGGTCGAAGATCAGCTCCGGCGCGACGCGCGAGTCGGCGCAGCTGACGATGGCGGCGAAGGGTCGTTGTCCGAGCGCCCGCTCGGCCCGCCCGACGGAATAGTCGGTGTTGATCGCCGCATTCGCCACGTAGCGCGCGTTGCCGTCCATCAGGCGCTGCAGCGCCTCGTCGGGGGAGACCGGCATCGCATCGCCCGACTGGGCGGCGGCGAAGGAGCTGAAGGGGACCGTCGCGGCGACGGCTAGACCGGCCACGCCGCCGGCGATTAATCCCCGGCGGGTCAGGCCCGCCGTCACGCAGTCTTGGCACATGGCTCGTCTTCTCCTCTTATTCGGGGAAAACAGAGAGCATAGGATTTCCTGCCGAACCCTTAACGTTGGGCGGCGAATGCGGCTAAGCCCCCAGCGCGCCGCCGCCGTCGACCACCACGTCCTGCATGGTGAGATAGGTCGAGCGGTCGGAGAGCAGGAAGGCGACCACGTCGGCGATCTCCTCCGACCGCGCCAGCCGGCCGAGCGGCACGCCGACCCGGAAGTTCTCGAGACTGCCGCCGACCACCAGCTCCGGCGCCTCCATCGTCGCCATCAGGCGCTGGACCATGCCGGTGTCGGTGACGCCGGGCGATACGCAGTTGACCCGGATGTTGCTCGGTGCCAGCTCGAGGCCGAGCACGCACATCATCTGCGCCACCGCCGCCTTCGAGCCGCAATAGGCGCCCTGGCCGATACGTGGCGTGCGCGCCGCCGTCGAGGCGATGGCGACGATCGAGCCGCGCTTGCGGGGCAGCATGCGTCCGGCGACCGCCTTGGCGACCAGGAAGGCGCCTCTGACGTTGACGTTGAAGGTCGCGTCGAAATCGGCCTCGCTCATCTCGGCGATCCTGCCGAAGCGCTGGATGCCGACCACGTGGGCGAGCCCGTCGATCGGCCCGAGCTCATCCTCGACCCTGGCGACACACGCATTGACGGCCGTTCCGTCGGTGACGTCGAGGCGGAAGGTCATGATGTCGCCGCCGAGATCCTTCGCCAGCGCCGCCAGCCCGTCGCTGTCGACGTCGGCGAGCGCCAGCTTCATGCCGGCCGCGTGGAGCTTGCGTGCTACCCCCTCGCCGATGCCCTTCGCAGCCCCGGTCACCAGACCGACCCGTCCGGCAAGGCCGGCAAACTCATCCGTCATGGATGCCCCCTGTTGATGAATCCCTTGAGGGCGACACCTTTAGCCTCGGACGGCGGAATCGAAAACCCGAAATCGGGCCGGGCTGTGCGCGGGCACGGCGAAGCGAGTGCGCATGTGGAGACTGACGCGTCGTGCAGTCCCTGCTAAGGCTCGGGCACGAGCGCGACCCGCATCCGCTTCCACATCAATGCCCCGCGCGCGGCCGTCTATGGGGCGCTGGTCGACGCGCGCGCCGTGGCGACGTGGATGGTGCCGACCGGCATGACCAGCCACGTGCGCGCGTTCGATGCCCGCGAAGGCGGCGCCTTCCGCATCTCGCTCACCTATGACGCGCCGACCGGCGCCGGCAAGACGACCGCCCACACCGACACCTTCCACGGTCGCTTCGCCAGGCTTGTCCCGGATGAAGAGGTCGTCGAGGTGGTCGAATTCGAGACCGACGATCCGGCGCTCCGCGGCGAGATGACGATCACCATCACGCTGGCCGATGCCGACGGCGGCACGGTCCTCGTCGCGGCGCATGACAACCTGCCGCCGGGCCTTTCGGCCGCCGACAACGAGACTGGCTGGCGCTCGTCGCTGGCCAAGCTCGCGGCGCTTGTCGAGGCGGAATGAGGGGGGTCATAGCCCTGTGGCCGGCGTCTGGGTCTGCGCGGCGGTTGGCGTCGCGCAAACTGACGCAAAGCGCTTGACACTGGCTCCATGATAGGAATATATTCCAGACATCCTCGCTCGTGAGAGGCGCGTTCCGGATGGCGTCTTGAAGGCGGAGCGGGGTGCGGCGCCTGCCGGCATGCTTCGCCAAGCGTGCCGCCGGGTCGCCCCGGTCGGGACCGTGGGGCACTATGACCCTGCCGCCCGTGGGGCTTAAGGCGAGGCCCGAGGGGCCGACGCCCCGGACGAGTCCGCAGCGCGACAGTGCTGCGGTGGCCGATCCGGGATCGGAAACCGGGATTTCTTGCCGAAGCAGCCCGGCCGGGCTCGCAAAATCGCCGCGGCGGGCGCTTCGATGAGCGCCCCTATTGAGACTGCCTCGGACTGGCGTTCACCAAGCGCCCGCCACCTCTCGTTCGAGCGAGAGGCAAGAGTGCAAGAGGCGAGGACGGCCGCAGGCCGGACCGGGAAGGGAAGCAAGAGGGCGAGGACGGCCGCAGGCCGGACCGGGAAGGGACCACAAAACAGAAGGGACGCGTAGGCCCCGGACCGCCAATCGGTCGCGGGAAGGATGGAGTATGTCCATGCGTCCTGTCGCGCCGACCGCTTCCCATAGCAGCCGTCTTCCTCCTGTCTGCCGTGGCGCGTCAGTCTTCCTGCCTTCCATCCTCTCTTCCGTCGTCCTCCGGCTTGACCGGAGGACCGACTGCCGCGCGCAAGACTCTGCAACGTTCACTCGGCGGCTTGGGGTCGTCCGGTCAAGCCGGAGGACGACAGCGGTGGGCGAGAACCGTTCCGCCGCTCCTGCCCTCCCGCGTGCCGCGACGGAGCACGTCCCATGAGTGCGCGACTATCGGAGATGATGGTGAGCGGCTCGCAGAGCGCCGGAGATCGTCCGCAGGATAACGTTGCCGGTGGCGGTGACTTGGCGCGCCGGCTGGTCGACTGGTGTCAGCTGTGGGAAATCTGCGGGCACACGGCATGTCGCCGCGCCCGTGCCTGTCGCGTCGCCGCCGTCCCCTGTTTCGATGCGCATATCGCCACCGTCTTCGCTCTCGTCGACGAGGATGCCGCCTTCCGCCGTCTGCTGGAGATGGCGGAGGAGGCGAAGGGGTGGATCGACGGGTGAGCCGCCTTCCGACGACTCGGGCGCGTGGTCACCCGTTCCGCCGTCTCGGGACTCTGTCTTCCGGCCGGGGGCTGAAGGCGCCTGCGAAGCCGGAGTATGAAGGCTTTATGTGTGCTTGCTTCAAGCATGGCTTGTCTGGAGCACGTCCACGTCTTCGTCGCCCCGGCGGAAGCCGGGGTCCATCGCGCAGCTGTGTCAAAAAGCCTGCGATCCGATCAGATTCCCCCAACGGAGATGGAGTCCGCCAGTTACCCCTCGACCAGCGCTTCGGCGCGCGGGCGCTCGAGGTCCTTGGCGCCCTTCTTGACGGCCTTCTGTACCTTCTCGAAGGCGCGGACCTCGATCTGGCGCACGCGCTCGCGGCTGACGCCGAACTCGCCGGAAAGCTCCTCCAGCGTGATCGGGTCCTCCGACAGACGCCGCGCCTCGAAGATACGGCGCTCGCGGTCGTTGAGTACGCCCATGGCGTCCTTGAGGAGCTGGCGGCGGCTGTCGAGCTCTTCGCTCTCGGCGAGCCGCTCTTCCTGATCGGGTGTGGTGTCGACCAGCCAGTCCTGCCACTGGCCGCCGGCGTCCTCGTCAGAGCGGAGCGGCGCGTTGAGCGAGGCGTCGCCGCCGAGCCGGCGGTTCATCGAGATGACGTCCTCTTCGGGCACGCCGAGCTTCTCGGAGATCTCCTTGACCTGCTCAGGGCGGAGATCGCCCTCGTCGAGGGCGCTGATCTGCCCCTTCACCTTGCGCAGGTTGAAGAACAGCCGCTTCTGGTTCGCCGTGGTGCCCATCTTCACCAGGCTCCACGAGCGAAGGATGTATTCCTGGATCGACGCCCTGATCCACCACATGGCGTAGGTGGCGAGGCGGAAGCCCTTTTCGGGGTCGAAGCGCTTGACGGCCTGCATCAGGCCGACATTGCCCTCGGAGATCACCTCGCCGATCGGCAGGCCGTAGCCGCGATAGCCCATGGCGATCTTGGCGACGAGCCGGAGATGGCTGGTCACCAGTTGATGCGCGGCGTCGCGATCCCCATGTTCCTTGTAGCGCTTGGCCAGCATGTATTCCTGGTCAGGCGCAAGCATCGGGAACTTGCGGATCTCGTTCAGGTAGTGCGAAAGGCCGGATTCACCGGCCGCGATGACAGGCAGACTTGTACGGGCCATAAGCTGGCGCCCCTCCTTCTCAACCCCCGGAACGTCCGGCGGGTCCGGTTGTCGTGCCTCCTTAGGCCACGACAACCATCCTATATAGGGACAATTCTGGCGGAAACACGTTCACACTTGCGTGGCCGGAATTTATCCCGCCCGCGCAAAGCATTAGCTCAAACAATCAGCACCGGGGCCGGTTTCCCGGCACAGATCGGGGGGGTGAGGCGTTATGGTACGCAGCGCCCCCGCGCGCGATCCCTGGTGGTTATATGGTGAATGCGCAGTCCGATCGCAATGCCGCGATCAGGCTGGCCATATCCTCTGGTGGGTCCCGTTCGAAGCGCATCACCACGCCGGTTACCGGGTGCTGGAAGCCGAGCAGGAAGGCGTGCAGCGCCTGGCGCGGGAAGGCCTGGACGAGGCTCCGCAGCGGCTCCGGCAAGCGCGCCGCCTTGGTGGCGAAGCCGGCGCCATAGACCGGATCACCGATCACCGGGTGGCCGATCGAGGCAAGGTGGACGCGGATCTGGTGGGTGCGGCCGGTTTCGAGCCGGCATTCGATGAGCGAGGCGACGCTGGTGCCGTCCGCCCGCCGGTAGCGCTCGGCGACTGTATAATGGGTGACCGCGCGGCGCCCTCCCTCCCGCTTGGTCTCCATCTTCTCCCGGTTGTGCGCCGCCCGCCCGAGCGGCGCGTCGATGGTGCCCCGGCTCCGTTCCGGCGTCCCCCAACAAACGGCCAGATAGCCCCGTTCGAGCGGTCCCTCCCGCCCGTGGTCGGCGAACTGGGCGGCGAGGCGGTGGTGGGCGCGGTCGGTCTTGGCGACTACCATCAGGCCGCTGGTGTCCTTGTCGAGGCGGTGGACGATGCCCGGCCGCATGACGCCGCCGATCCCGGAGAGCGAGGCGCCGCAATGGGCGATCAGGGCGTTGACCAGCGTCCCGGTGCGGTTCCCTGCGGCCGGATGCACCACCATGCCGGCCGGCTTGTCGATGACGATCAGCTCGGCGTCCTCGTAGACGATGTCGAGCGGGATCGCTTCGCCGGCCGGCTTCGCCGGCTCCGGCGGCGGCAGGGTGACGACGACCCGTTCGCCCGGTTTGACCGGCCTTTTCGCCTCCACTATCGTCGCGCCGCCGACCGCGACCCTGCCCGACACGATCAGGGTTTTGGCGCGACTTCGCGACAGATCGGCGACCGCGCCGGCGAGATAGGTATCGAGCCGCGAACCAGCATCGGCTTCGCCGACGACAACCTCGACAGGATGACCGGTTTCGCCGGCTGACATGGCTGATCCGTTCGACGACAACGAAAAGCCGCTCGACCCCGCCGTCGCGCGGGTCAGGCAGAAGCTCGGCCGGCTGATGCTGATCGCCGGCCTGACGCTCGGAATCGGCATCCTCGCCGTCTTTGGCGGCATCGTCTACCGCCTGTCGCTGACGGAGCCTGGCGCACCGGCACCGCTGCCGAAGGAAGGGGCGGTGCCGACCGTCTCGCTGTCGGCGCTCGGGCTGCCGCCCGACGCGCGGATCGTCTCTGCCGCCCTCGACGGCGACACCCTTGCCCTCACCTATGCCGATGGCAACGGAACCACCGTGATCATCTTCCGCTTGCCCGAGATGGCGGTCGTCAGCCGGCTGCGGGTGACGGCCGACTAGGCTTCTGCCGGCTGGTCGAATCCGGTATGTCTGACCGGCCGGGAACCGGCCGTCGACCACGAGGGCTGACCAGTGGAGCGAAAACCCACGGAAGGCGGGGTGCCGCAAACGTCGACTTTCGACCGCGTGCTGGCTGCCATCGTGGTCGGCTTCCTGCTGCTGGCGACCGCCATCACACTCAAGCCGTTCCTCCCGGCGATCCTTTGGGCGGTCGTGCTGGCGATCACGTCGGCGCCGCTCCACGCGTGGATCGAGAGGCACATGCCGCGCTGGCCCCGGCTGGCGGCGGCGCTGACCAGCTTGATCCTCGTGCTCATCTTCGTGATCCCGGCGATCGGACTTACCCGAAGCATCATCACTTACACGCCGGGGGTCCTTGCCTGGGTGGACGAGGTGTCGAGCACCAGCGTCACGCAGGCGCCGGAGAGCATCAAGAACATCCCGTGGGTCGGCGATCTCCTCAGCCGGAACTGGGAACTGATCGCTGCCGAGGGGAAGTCCTACATCGCCCACTTCCGCACCGATATCGAAGCGTGGCTGGCGTGGGGGGTGCAGCAGATCGAAAATGTCGGCCTCTTCATGTTCGAGATTGCGCTCGGCGTGGTGCTCGCCGGCGTCTTCCTCGCCCACAGGAAAAGCCTGTCCGCATTCGTCGACACCTTCTTCGGCCGGATCGGCGGGCCGCTCGGCGACGCGCTCCTGGAACGGGCGGTGCATACGACGCGAAGCACTGTGCGTGGCGTTGTCGGCAGCGCCATCGCCGAATCCATCGTTGCCACCTTCGCCTATTTCATCGCCGGCGTGCCGGCCTGGCTGTTCCTCGGCGGCCTTACCTTCTTTGCGGCGCTGGTCCAGATCGGCGCACCGCTGGTGTGGATTCCCGTCGCGGTGTGGCTTGTCGCCAGCAACGAGCCAGGCTGGGCGATCTTCGTGGTGGTGTGGGGCGTGCTGGTCGTCTATTCGGTCGAGAACTTCTCGCGACCGCTGCTTGCCGGCCGGGCCGCCCATCTGCCAGGCCTGCTCATCTTCGTCGGCGTGCTCGGCGGCCTTTTTGCCTGGGGGCTGATCGGCGTCTTCCTCGGGCCGGTGATCCTGGCTGTCGCCTACGAGCTCGTGCAGGAGTGGTTGAGGATCCCGCCAGGCTCCGACGAGGGGTCACCCGACACGCCTGCCGGTGGCCGCCGGCCCCCATCGAGAGGGTGAGCCGGCACCGCAGCCTTGAAGTCGACAGCGCCGATAGCTATAGATTGCCGGCCGGTTCCGCTCCCTTCGTCTAGCGGTCTAGGACGCTGCCCTCTCACGGCAGAAACAGGGGTTCGAGTCCCCTAGGGAGCGCCACCCCGTTCTAGGAATGGCTGTTTTCTGCGGGTTTGCGGACCGGTGGGACACTTCGAGCGCGGAAAACGGGACTAGGTGAGACGCAGACTAGGATTTCCGGCCAAGTGGATTCGGTGCGGTCCGTTGGCGGCTACATGCGGTCCCTAGCGCTACTACAGGTTCTCAGGCCCGGTACGTTCCCACTAGGCTTACACACCGCTCCGCGTCGTCCGTCTGTCGTTGGCTTCGCCTATCCCACCGGATCGTCCGGAATTGGGGTCCAGGTCAGCTCTCGCCCGCCGAGTGCGCGAACCGAAATGAAGCGATCCTGCAAAGCGCTTCACGGCCATTACGAAAAGCAGGATGAAGCCCCACGAGGCGAGTGCCAGATGCGGGCTGATATTCATGAGATTGAAGCCGCTGGCGATCATTTGCAGGATCCACAGGGCGACGAACAGGCCGACGATGCGGCCGAAGCCGCCGTATGGGTCCACACCGCCGAGGATGGCGGCAAGGATTGTGATCAACAGGTACGACTGGGCGATATCCGCTCCGGCTGAATTGAACCGGGCCATCATCACGACCGCGGCAAGCCAGCACAGCAGGCTTGACATCACATAGACCGAGACCAGCACGCGGCGAGTGTCAACGCCGGAGAAGCGTGTCGCCTCAAGGTTGGAGCCGATCATGTGAATGCGGACGCCGAGCGCCGTTCTCGTCAGGAGCAGGTGCGTGATGACCGCCACGACGGTGAAGATGACGAACGAGATCGGCACGCCCCAGACGGTCTCGTTGGAAACTAGAATCAGGGCGTCGGGAAATCCTGAAAGCGTTCGTCCGCGGGTGAAATAGATGCTGAACCCGTGAAGCAAGGTCATGGTGCCGAGCGTCACCAGGATCGGGTGCACCCCCAGCGCAGCCACTAGCAGGCCCGTCATCACGCCGACAATGACGCAGAGCAACAACCCGGCAGCGAGCGCGCCTGCCATCCAAAAAGCCAGAGTGGCGCCGCCGGCGTCGGGTGGCATCACTGCGGTCAGGATCCAAGCCATCAGCAGGCCTGCCGAATTAGCCGTTGCGATGATGGCGAGATTGATCCCGCCGGAGATAAGCGGAATCGCCATCGCCAGCGACAGAAGCCCGAGTTCCGGCACCTGGAACATCATGGCCTGCAGCGTGGTCACACGGGGGAATGTCGTCGGCATCAACAAGGAGAACAGGCCGACCAGCGCAGCGAGCAGCACGAGCAGGCCACCGACATTGACGGAACCGCGGCGGAGGGCGGCTACCAGCCCGTCAAACTGGGCCGTCATGCCGCGACCAGCGCCGCCGGTCCAGGGCGCCACATGCCGCATCAACTTGCTCTCGCCACATGACGCCGGCGCGCGTGCTTCTCGGCATAGCCGGTCATGCTGATGGAGATGAGAATTGCGAGACCGATGACGACGCCAAAGAAATACGGCGACACGCCGAGAAGGTTCAGGCCGTTCTGCAACATGGCGAGGAACAGGACACCGAGAACGACGCCACCCATGGATCCGATGCCACCGACCAGGCTGGCACCGCCGAGAATCGCAACGGCGAGCACGTTCAGCTCCTGACCGGCCATGGCGGTCGGGACCGCTTGGTGAACGCGACCGGCCTGAATGAAGCCCGCGACGGCGGCAAGGAATCCCAGATAACCGTAGGCAAGCAACTGGACGCCGAGGACGTTGATACCGATCCGACTGGCCGCTTCGGGATTGCCACCGAGGGCGTAAACCTGGCGACCGATCCGCGTGTGGGCCATGAGATATTGGGTCAGCACGACGGCCGCGACCATGACGACGATCGGCAAGGTGATCTTCACAACGTCATCGGAGGCGGTCACGTAACGGACGAAGGCGAAGCGGTTGGACCACCAGTCCGGCAGATTGTAGATCTCGGTCGCATTGGTGAGGTAGATGAGGAGTGCGTAGTAGATGCTCGACGTGGCGATCGTCACGATGATCGAAACAACACGAAGATAGTAAGTGAGGAGCGCGTTGATGCTGCCCATCGCAACGCCGAGAGCGGCGGCCAGCGCGAGCGCAGGTACTGCCGGAAATCCGTAGCTGGTGGCGAGATAGGCGGCGAGATATTGCGTCGCCGAGGCGGTTGCTGCGAAAGAAATATCGATGCCTCCCGAGACCAGGACGACGAAGACGCCGGCGGCGAGAACGGTCGTCACCGAATAGGCTTCGATCAGATTCACGAAGTTCGGGAGCGTCAGAAAATAGGGAGAGGACAATGAAAGGATGACCGCCGCGATAAGGATCGCCGCGGCCAGCGCCGTCTCTGTGCGTCCGAAGACGACGCTGAAGGCCCTAGGCATAGAGCGCCTCCGACAACGCGTGTTCATTTGCCGTGCCGGGCACGAACTCGCCAGCGATCCGTCCGCCGCGCATATGCAGCACGCGGTCGCAATGGAAGTAGACCTCGGGAACCTCGTCAGAGATGAGAAGTATGGCGACGCCCTGTGCCGCGAGCTCACGCACCACGTCGTAGATGCCCTGCTTGTTCTTGATATCGACGCCGACTGTGGGGCTATCGAGGATCAGAACCTTGGGGCCTGTCGCAAGCCATTTGGAAAGCACCACCCGCTGCTGATTGCCGCCGGAGAGGGTCTGCACCGGCGCACCAACGTTGGCTGCCCTGATCCCCAATCGCGTTACCCAGCTGGTAGCAAGCTCGTTCCTGCGGCGGGGTGCGACCAGCCCGAGCGAATTGCCGAGCCGGTCGAGCACCGAAATCGAGATATTTTCCGCGATCGACTGTCTCAGGTTGAGGCCGAGCGACAGACGGTCTTCGGAGACATAGGCGATGCCGGCTGTGATGGCGTCCTGATTTGACCGAAGCCGGAGCGGCGCACCATCCAGCCGGATTTCTCCACTTTCAAGTGGCGTCATGCCGAACAGCGCTAGGGCGAGCTCGGTTCGGCCGGCGCCCAGCAGGCCGATGAGGCCGAGGATCTCTCCCTGATGCAGCACCAACGAGACGTCTTCGAACTCGCCCTCCCGGGTTGCATGGCGGACCTCCAGCGTCGGATGACGCTCTGCAAGTACGCGGGCGTTGACCGTGTGCTCGATGGTCTCGCCGGTCATCAACTCGGCCAGTCGATGGTCATTGACCTCGGCTGCAGCGAAGGTGCCGACTTTCCGACCATCGCGGAGCACCGTGACCCTTTCTGCGATCTCGACCACCTCCTCGAGGCGATGACTGACGAAAACCACCGCCACCCCCTGCGCCTTCAGCCGGCGGACCGTTTCGAGGAGCAGTTCAACCTCATGCCGCGTCAGCGATGAGGTCGGTTCGTCCATGAACAGGACCCGGGCATTGACGGCGAGGCCGCGACAGATCGCGACGATCTGTCGTTGCGCGACCGGCAGTGTTCCGACACGCGCGTCAAGGGGCAGGTCGGCTTCAAGTCGGGCCAGCGCCTCCTGGGCAGCCTGGCGCATCGCGTGCTGCGGCGGCGGTCGAAATGGAGAACCCAGTTCGAGGTCGATCGCGATGTTCTCGAGCACGGTGAGATTCGGAAATAGTGAAAGGTCCTGGAAGATGACCTGGATGCCGAGGGACTTGGCCTGATGTGGCGTCAACGCCGCGTAGGGCACACCCTCGACGCTTATCGTTCCACCAGTATCGGGCGCGTGCACGCCTGCCAGGATCTTGATCAGCGTCGACTTGCCGGAACCGTTCTCGCCGACCAGGCAATGCACTTCGCCGCGCTCAACCGACCATTCGATCGCGTCAAGCGCCACCGTTCCTCCGAAGCGTTTACTAATGCCGGAGAGCGCAAGGAAGGGCATTTCCGGGGCAGTGGAAGATAGAACCGCGGTCGTCATCTCAAGCGCGGAATCCTCAGGCCGTCCCGAGAGGGGCTGCCACGATGCAGTTGAAACGGCTGCGCCGCCACCGGGAGAACGATGGGGCGCAGCCTAGCACCGATTGATCGTCTGGCCGCAAGGTGCTCTGTTTGCCGGTCAGATGATCTCGGCCCACTTGTCGATCGTATCGGGATTGAGGTCGATCTGCTTGTTGGCGCGGATGACGTGGGTGCTCGTGTCCACCTGGACCTGCCCCATGCCGGGCAGGTCCATGCCGTCCTTGATCTCGCCGCCGGTCGCTAGCGTCTTGCCGAGGGCGACCATGGCGTAGCCAGAGTCGATCGGGTTCCAGAGGAAGCCGCGCGTGATCGCGCCTTCCTTCATCAGCTTGATGCCTTGGCTGGGGATGAACGGGCCGACGACGATGACCTTGCCGATCTTCTCGCGGTCGGCCACCGCCTGGCCGGCACCGATTGGACCATTGGCGCCGAAAATGAGGAATCCCTTGAGGTCGGGGTGTGCCTGCATCTGGTCGATCGCGGTCTTGTAGCTATCCTCGACGCTGTTGGAGACGCCGAAGCGATCCCCGATCTGCTCCATTTTGGGATATTTCTGCTTCTGTAGCGCCACGGCATAATCGGCCCACAGATTGTGCAGGGCGACAGTCAGACCACCTACGAAGACGACGTATTTGCCCTCGCCGCCGATGGCATCCGCGAAGGCCTCCAGATGCGCTTCGCCAAAGGCCTTGTCCTGAATGAGCTCGATGTCCCAGTCGGCGTTCTTCTGGCCCGGCGACTCGTTCATGACCACATATATGCCGGCATCCTGGGCGCGCTTCAGCACGGGCTCCAGGGCTTTCCCATCGTTCGGGACGACACCGATCACGTCGACCTTTTTGGCAATGAGGTCCTCGATCGCCCGCACCTGCTCCGCCGGATCATCGGTCGTTGGATTGATAATGGAGGCATCCACCCCCAGGTCCTCACCCGCCTTCTCGACGCCCTTGGCGACATTGTCGAACCAAGGAATCTTGACTTTGCCGACAACGCCGATTTGGAGCGGATCGTTGGCGGCCAGAGCCTTACCCGATGCCAGCACGGTCAGCGCGCCGAGGGCGCCTGCACCCTTGATCACGGTCCTCCGAGAAAGTTCACGCATTGCGGTTCCTCCCTTGATAGTTGGTCTTGGTCCACCACCCAATGGCTCGGCGAAAGTGGACAGACCACTTTGGATAGGCCATTCCGGTGAGACAAGTCAATCGCTCGGCGAGCAAAACCGGGGACCGGCGTCGTATAGACCATTGGCCGCTTGGTCTGAGTTACGGATGCCAAAGTGGTCGCTCCGAGCGAAGCGATAACCGACAATCAGCATCCCGATCGTCAACTCGGGATCAATCCTCACGCGACATACGACTGACACGCATCGGAGGAATAGAGCGACGCACGGCGGACGCGAACAAAGCTCACGTCAGGCAGTTGATCCAGCGGTGCCGACTGACCATCATCCTGGCGACCGTCCAAGGGTCGATCCCGCCTCGCTGTGGTTCACCCTCGGTTCGGACCGCATGGTGGCGCCGTTTGTGAAGCTCCACGCCCTTCAACCCGCTCTCTTCAAGACGGCAAAGAACGGTTCGCCAGGGATTTTCTCGGCGGCGCAAGCCGGAACGCTCCCTGCCATTTTCATAGAGGGATTTTGTCTGCAGCGCTTGCAGAGGCGATAATCGGCCAAACCACACATAGCGGCAGCCTATGGGATCGATATTCATTGGCCACGCCAGCGCGAACAATCGCGAAGCGGCCGCCATTCGCGACTGGCTTGCCGCACAGGGCTGGACCGATATCTTTCTTGACTTCGACCCCGCGCGTGGGCTGGCGGCGGGGGAGCGCTGGCAGTCGGCCCTGAAGAGCGCGGCCGAACGCTGCGAGCTCGTGCTGTTTCTCATCTCGCCGGAGTGGGCCAGCTCGCAATGGTGCGTGGCGGAATTCCTCCTCGCCAAGCAGCTGAACAAGCAGGTCTTCGGCGTCATCGTCGTACCGACGCCGCTCGAGAACATACCCGTCGAGATGACCGCGGAATGGCAGCTTGTCGATCTGACCGCGGGTGAGCGGGATACGATCTTCGAGGTCGTGGTCCCTCCGGACGGCCAGCCGGCCAGCGTTGCTTTTTCCGCCCAAGGCCTCGACCGCCTCAAAGCCGGCCTTCGGGCCGCCGGACTCGATCCGGCATTCTTCCCCTGGCCTCCCGCCAACGATCCCGATCGCCCTCCGTATCCCGGTCTGCGGCCGCTCGAAGCCGCGGACGCCGGGATCTTCTTCGGCCGCGATGGCCCGATGGCCGCCGGGCTCGAACTGATTCGCGGCATTCGCAACGCCGGCGAGCCCGCAATTGCCGTGATCCTCGGCGCTTCGGGATCGGGAAAGTCGTCCTTCCTGCGCGCCGGGCTGCTGCCGCGCCTTGCCCGGGATGACCTGCACTTCCTGCCGCTGCCGGTGGTGCGGCCGGAGCGTGCGGTGCTCTCCGGCGACAAGGGGTTTGTTGCCGCGCTTGAAGGCGCGCTGCGACAGGCAGGCCTCAGACGAAACCGCGCCGATATCCGGACGGCGGTGGCCGGTGGTGCCGAGGGGGTTCGCGCGCTCCTCGGCGAGTTGATCGGCGTTCGCGGGCCGGTCTTCGGCTCCACCGCCGGCGAGACGCCGCGCCTGCCGTCCATCGTCATCGCCGTCGATCAGGCCGAGGAGCTGTTCCTCGCCGATGGAGCCAAGGAAGCGGCCGTATTTCTTGCCCTTCTTCGCGACCTGGTCGTCTCCGATCGCGCCGGGGTCATCGCCATCTTCTCCATCCGCACCGACAGCTACGAGCGCCTTCAGACCGCGAGCGAGCTTGAAGGCATCCGCCAGCAGTTCCTCAACCTGCCGCCTATGCCGACGGGTGCGTTCGGCGAGGTCATCAAGGGACCCGCCCGCCGGCTGGCAGAGACCGATCGGCCGCTCAGGATCGACGACCGCCTCGTCGACGCGCTGCTCGCGGATATCGAAGCAGGCGGGGGCAAGGATGCGCTGCCGCTCCTCGCCTTCACGCTGGAGCGACTTTACCGAGAGCACGGCAGCGACGGCGATCTGACGCTGGCCGAGTACCAGTCGCTCGGCGAAATCCGCGGTGCCATCGAGGCGGCGGTCGACCGCGTCTTTCAGCTCGCCGACGGCAATCCGGCGATTCCGCGGGACGAGACGGCCCGACTGGCGCTCCTTCGCCGGGCCTTTATCCCGTGGCTGGCGGGGATCGACCCGGATACCGGGAGCCCGCGCCGACGGATCGCGCGCATGTCGGAGATTCCGGCCGAGGCGCGACCGCTGGTCGACCTGTTGGTCGAGCAGCGTCTGCTGGCCACCGACCGCGATCCGGAGTCAGGCGAGGTGACGGTCGAGCCGGCGCATGAGACGCTGCTTCGCCAATGGGGACTGCTGGAGGGCTGGCTCGAGGAGGATCTGCCGGTCCTCACAACGCTCGAGGATCTGCGCCGGGCGACCCGTGACTGGGCGGCGAATGACAAGCGCTCCGAGTGGCTTATCCATGCCGGCGCGCGTCTTGCCGACGCCGAGCAGGCGGTGGCGCGTGACGACCTTGCCGGGCTGCTCGAGCCGACCGAGCGCGCCTATATCGCGGCTGCGCGGCGGGCAGAGACCGAGCGGCAACAGTCGGAGATCGCCGCGCTGCGCCGGCAGCGCGCAATCGTTATTGCCGCCGCGGCGATCCTGGCGGCGGCGGCGATCGGCCTCTACTGGGCGTGGACGGTGACGGACGGAGCGCTGCGCGAAACGGCTGCCTCGCTCGGTGTCGTGCGCTCCCAGGCGGCGCTGCGCGATGGCGATGTGGAGCGCGCTGTCGGCGAAGCCGCCAACGCTTTGGCCACTCTCGACACGGTCGAGACCCGCTCGGCCGCCTTGACCGCCTTGATGGAAGTGTCGCCGCAGTTGGAGGCCGTCTACGATTTCGGCGGTGCTCGGCCGATGGCTGTTGCCTGGCCGGTCGGCAATGCCCTGGCTGTCGCCACCAATGACGGCGCGGTTCAATGGCTGACCGTCCCCTCCGATGGGAAGGGACCGGTGACGCGGCACGCCAGCAGTGCCCTCGATGACATGGCAAAGGCACTTCTCCCGCTCGAAGACGGCGCTGTCCTGGCTGTCTTGGTGAGCGAGGATGTCGTTCGGCTCGCCGACGTCGCCAAAGCGACGCCGGGATCGGCGCCGTCAGCCGGGCCCGGTGTCGGCTCGTTGGGACAGCACGCGGTCGATGCGAACGGCGACGGCTCGCTGATCGTCGAGACGTCGCTCAATCAGGGCGTCATCGTCCGCCACTGCCAGGCGGAGGCTGCTGATGTCGACCGGCTCGGCTGTCGCGACGAAACCATTGCGGTCGGCTTTCCCTCGGCTGTCGCCATCGGAGCCGAAGACACGCGCATCGCGGTCGGCGACGAGGATGGCGGCATCGGGCTCTACGCAGTCGGTGGCGAAGCGCCGCTTGCCGAAGCGAATGTCGGCGGGCGCGTTCTGGCGATCGATTGGGCCGATCACGGTTCGCTGCTGGCCGTCGGCACCGTCACCGGTGACCTGGTGATCTTCGACACCGCCGGCGACTCGCTTCGCGAGGTCTTTCGCGATCGTCCCGCACGCATCATTTCCGGGGTCCGCTGGTCGCCCTCGCGGGCTGAGCTCGCCTTCGTCTGCGACAGCACCGATGTCTGTCTTCTCGCCGAAGGGGCGGGAGCGAGCGGGCATTGGCAAGACGCCGGCCGCCTGTTCGGCCGTGGCAATGTCACCGGGCTCCGCTGGTCGCCCGACGGCCGCCGCCTCGTCACCGTTGACGACCGCAATGCGCTCCGGCTCTGGTCGCGTGAGGAGAACCGCGACGTCCGCTACACGCTCCGAACCGGGGCGCCGGCCAGCCTCCAGGCGATTGCCTTGGATCCTTCCGGCCCTCGCACGGTGGCGGGCGACGACGCGGGACGACTCTGGATCTGGGACGCCGGGGGAGGGCTGGTCGACCGCCTCGACCCGCCGTCGGGTTTCGTCGCACCGGTCACCTCGGTTGCCGCCAGCGCGACCGGGCATGTCGCTGCCGCCTATCAGGGCGCCGGCGTTGTCGTCTGGGGCAAGGAAGAGAACGCGCCGCAGCGGGTGGAACCGCTGACCGGCGCGCGCCGGCTCACCTTTGTCGGAGAAACCGTGGCGGTCGCGCTGGATGACGGGCGGATCGCCCTGCTTGAGCCGCAGCCGGGCTCCGCCATCGCCTATCTCGATCCTTTCGATGCTGCGCTTGAGCCGTGGGGCCTGGCGGGCGCCAGGGACGGTCGGCGGCTCTTCGTCAGCTATACGGACGGGTCGATCCACGTCTGGGACACGGACGACCGAACCCACGCCGGCGTGCTGGTCAGCGCCGAGCAGGCCGGTCCGGGGAGTGGCGGGGCCAGCAGCATCGCGGTCAGCGCCGACAGTCAGCGGCTGGCCACGACGCGCAAGGATGCACGAATCGTCGTCTATGACCTGGCCGGAGACAGCCCGCCGCGCGATCTTGCCCTCGATGGTTCCGGCACCAACGCTGTGGCGTTCTCGACGACGGGCGCCCGCCTCGCCGCACTCGGGGGTGACGGACGGCTCTATTTATGGGACTTGGCAGAGAAAGATGCGCCGCGCATCGTCGCGGTCGAGGCGGTGCCGGAGCGCTCGGAGGCCGGGCGGCTGGGCACACGCCAGCGGCTCGCGGCCGCCATGACCTGGATCGGCGGCGGTCGCCTGGCGATTGCCGCGGTGGCTGGCGGCGTCGAGATCATGGAGACAAACGCCGAGCGCTGGCGGGCTCGGGCGGCACAATTGACCGGCGTGACGTTCGAATAGTGAAGTGAAGGATCGACACGACGGCCGCAAGAAGGAGAGGGGCATGGTCCGACAATCGCATTTGTGGTGCAGCCGCTATGCCTTGGCGTTTGCAGCGAGCGTGCTGGCTCTTCTGACGCTGCCTGCGGTCGTGCAGGCCGCGGAGGTCGAGAAGATCGAAGCGCTTGCCCCGCCGAACGACCCGGTCGTCCTGCCAAGCGCGGAAGGCGCCTGGCGCAGCCGAACGCAGTTCGTGTTCGATCCGTCAGCCAGCCGGCTGATCCGCCGCACCTACAAGCTGTTCGACACGCTTGCGTCGGAAGGCCTGGACTTCGTCTGGATGCCCGATTCCGCGGCGGGAGCCGCCGGTGGCCGCATTACCGGGCACGGGCGTGTTGCGTGGCGAGAACCCGGCGCACCCTCCTATGATCGCTCGGCCGAGGTCGCCGCCTATGTCGGCGACATGGTTGACGGCCGGGCCGAGGGGCAAGGCACCTATGTCCACCGCTCCGGCGTTTCCTACAAGGGGCAATGGCGCAACGGGTTGATGGATGGCGAGGGGCGCCTTTCGCTGCCCAATGGCGACCAGTATGTCGGCGGCTTCGCGGGTGGCCGTCTGCATGGTGCCGGCGTCTACGTCGATGCGACCGGAACGATCTACGAAGGCGCTTTCGTCGCCGGTCTTCGCGATGGCGCCGGCCTTGTTCGCCGGCCTGACGGCGGCGTTTATCGCGCCAGCTGGAAAGCCGGCCGCGAGCTCCCCGGGACCCGCCGCCTGATCGCCGCGGCGGTCACCAATGTCCAGTACGAGGAGATTCCGGGCCTGCGCATCGGTGTTCTGGTCGATCCGCGGCCAAGCTTCGTCGACGAGCCGATTACGCCTCTCCCCTATGCCGGCGACAGCGAGGGCGAAACGCTGAGGATCGCTCCGGCGGACCAACGCCTGCTGAACGTGTGGCGCGGCCGCGACGAGATCCAGCTGACCGGGGGCGAACTGTCGGACTACTACAACTATGAGCGCGGCTTCCTGGGATCCCGCTACCGCTACGAGCCGGTGGCCGTCGTGTTCGAACTGGAGAACTCCGGCGACGAGCCGGTGCGCATCGTCGGCGGCTTCCTCGACGTCGCCCGCAGCGCCTCCGATCTCGATCCCGCCATCCACCTCGTCGTCGAGCAAAGCGAAAACGCCTGCACGGCAGGTGATATCAGCAGTCCGAGATTCCGTCTGGAGAACTACGGCTGGGCGCGTGCCGACGACGCGAAGGTGACTTTGAATCTGGTCGGCGACGACGGCCGCGCTTTTGAAGAGCCGGTCAGCAAGGATATCGGATCGATAGACCGATCGGCGGTTGTCGATCTCGCTCCCGATCTGGAGCGGTTCGGCGTGGACATCGCATCCCTCGGGAGAAAGAAGATCGCCTGCCCCCAAGGCAGTTGGCAAGAAGGCACCCCGCAATGCCTCGCCGCTGCACGGGCGCAAGGCACGTTCGGCAGGCTCGCACCCTTCGTTTCCGTCAACGACATCAATGTCGGTCTGTCGGTCAAGGGGCATCTCGACTACAGCTGGAGCGACGCAAACGGCAACCGGCGTGCCAAGACATCGCCGTTTGACCAGTGGATCGTGCTCGGGACGTTCGAATACGGCGCCGAGTGCGGGGAAGGGGGCCAACCTTCCGAAGTCGCCCAGCGGGTATTCAATTTCGATCTCGACAGGGAGAACTATCGCATCGCCGTGCCGCTCACCGACGACGTTCCGGCCGGCGTGACCGGGCGTTGGCGCATCACGCTGGATGCCGCGAAGAGTTCCGAGCACGATTTTCGCATCGTTCTCCAGCTCGCCGACGGGCGGCGTGTCGCTTCGCGGCCGATCGACTTCCTTTACTTCAAGCCGCGATCGTGAGCCGAGGCCTCGAGCGTGAGCCGGCCGGAGAGAAACAGGTTGGGGATCGGGACGAGGCGGATGGCGATCGTTCCCTGACGGAAGACACGCGCTTCGACAAGCGCTCCGGAGCTCTGCGGCATGCTCTGGTCGAACAGGAAGTTGCCGACCGAGTAGACGCCTTGCAGCGCGCCGCCGGCAACCGCCTCGACCTCTTGCGCGGCTTGATGGCTGTGGCCGCCGATGACGGCCGACACTCCGCAGTCGGCAAGTTGGCTGGCGAGATTCCGTTCTTCTTCTCCGGCGACTTTCGTGAACTCCTCACCCCAGTGAACGAAGGCGATCAGCGGCGGGTCGCCGGCGAGATCGCAGACGAAGCGCGCATCGGGCGGCTGAGGCGGTTTGCCAAGCAGTTCCTTGCCTGGAACGAAGTTGAGGGCCACCAGTCGGAAATCGCCCAGATCGACAACCTGTCCGGCAACCAGCGGCCGGATGCCGAGGCGGTCAAGATGCCGCCGTGTTTCCGAAAAGCCCAGCTGGCCGAAGTCATGACTGTGGTTGTTCGCGAGGCCCGCAGCGACGATCCCGAGCCTTCGCAAGATCGGTCCGGCAAGATCCTTCTGCATGAGGTGCGATTGTCCGCTGCCGCCAATGACAGGTTGGTCGAGGATGACCCCTTCCAGGTTGACAATCAGTGGCGCACCCCTGGTTATGGCGTGCACGGTGTTCGCAATGGACCGCAGGGCGTCTTCGTCGCTGAGAATCGAAGTGAGAAACCGGCCGAGGAGCACGTCGCCGCCGAAATAGACCGCCGTTTGGTCGTCATAGGCGAGCACGGAGCCGGCCGCCGGGTCTCGAAGGAAGGCGGTTACGACATAGCTGGTCGTGGACGATTTGCTGCCGGCATAGTCCGCCGAGTTGCGGTTGGCGATGACCACCGGTCGGGCGCCTTCCGCCGCCTGCAGCCTGAGCTGGATGAATTGTGCCGCCCTGGAATCCAGGTGGGTCGGCTGGAGAAGGCGCGCTACCGCCGAAGGGTTCTGTGCCGCTATGATGCCAATCGATTCCTGATCCCGCCGGATCGCTTCGCCGAGCGACCGATAATGGGAATAGTCGGTCGACTGGACGACGAGCGTCCGCTCCGTGACGAGCGGACCGAGCGCCTCGACCGCGCGCTCCCAGTCCTTGCTTGTTGTCGACACCGAGGCGACCACCGGCACGATCTTGGCATGCGGGAAGAAATGGCGGACGAAAGGCGCCACCGAGTGTATGCCGTGTTCATGGGCGAGGTTGACCTCCTCGAACAGAGCCGGATCGGCGAGCAGACGGTCGACCGCTGCGGTGTCGGTCTCGATCGTTCCGAACACCGTGCCAACATTGTCTCGCGTCGTCGCAAAGCGGCCGTGGACAGCGCGGAAATGGTCGGGTGAGAGCAGGATCACCCGGTCATAGTCGTTGGCCGATGCAGCCCAGAAGCCGCGGGCGATCAGGTCGGCGGCGAGCAGATGGTGTGGGACGGTGATGCCGGTGACACCGCGGGGCGGCTGAAAATCTGGTCGTTCGGCGGCAATCGCATTCTCGAAGATCCCGCGGTCGCCTGCCGCTGTCATGAAAGCGGTTTCGGCGGCAGCCGCGAAACCGGGATGGAACGCCAGCCAGGCGATCGCGAGGACAACCCACCTTGCCGCAAGATCGCTTCGTGCCGGATATGAACGACTTCGGATGGTCCGTTCTCCTCACGCAGATCGTGGGGCGGGATGACGCCCCGCGACAATGTCTCTATCATTAAAGTTGTCATGCCAAGCGAGAGAGCCCCCTGCCATGCGCCCCTCGCCCGATCCTGACCGGCATCCGGTGCCCAGGCTTCTTGCAGCGGCGGTGTTCGCTGCGACGATCAGCTTTGCCATCGACGCCGGCGCCGCCGAAAAGCTCGCGATCCAACCCAAGTTTGCCGCGGTTGGTCATTTCCACGAAGGCCTCGCCCCGGCGATGGAGGACGGTCGGTGGGGCTTCATCGACCGCAACGGCGAGTGGGTCGTCGAGCCCACCTATGAAGCCGTGCTCGCCGGCGCCGACGGCCGCTTTGGCGTCAGGCGCGATGGCAATTGGGGTTACATCAACAGCGTCGGAAGATTGGTCATCGAACCGCAATATGACGACGCGCAAGCCTTCAGCGACGGTGTGGCGGCGGTCGAAAGCGGTGGGCGGTGGGGCTACATCTCGCCTCTTGGCGCCACCGCAATACCCTTCATCTACGATCGGGCGACGCCGCGCGAGGCGGGCTTCGCCTTCGTCAGAATCGCCGAACACTGGGGCGTCGTCGATCGCCTTGGCCGGTTCCAGGACTTCTATTCTGCGAGCGCACCGGTCGATATCGCGCCTTTGTCCGACGGCATGGCCGTCGCTGCCATGCCGGACGGCAGCGTCGCCTTTCTCACTCTTTACGACGCTCCAATTGGGCTTTGGGACCGGACGATCCTCAAAGCGCGCTCCTTCAGCGAAGGCCTGGCCGCGGTGAGCTTTGCCAAGAACCGCTGGCAGTATCTCACCAAGGACGGCGAGCTTGCGTTCTCCCAGACCTTCGGAGGCGCGCGCGATTTCTCACAAGGAGTTGCGCCGGTGATGCAGAAAGGCAAATGGGGCTACGTCGACAAACGCGGCCAGATGGTGCTGCGGCCGACCTACGACGCCGCCTATTCGTTCAACGAGGGCTACGCGGTTGTCCGGGAGGGGACGGCGCGCGGTTTCTTGAAGATCGATGCCGGCGGGAAGATTTCGGCGTTCGTCGCACCGCGCTTCGAGGACGTGTTCCGCTTCCAGGAGGGGCTCGCTCCCGTCAAGGTCGGTGGCCTGTGGGGCTTCCTCGGCGCCGAGAAGGCGGGCGCGGAACAGGAGATCCGGGGGGTCGCCGAGATCTATCCCGAGTGAAATTGCGCCTCCTCAGAATAGACGGCATCACGCTGAGCATAGCCGTGATCTGCTGGATCGTTTTGGTCGTCGTTGCCACTTGGGTCCTGCATGGCTGGCGGTGCCGGCCTCAATGCGCTGGCGCATGAGCTGCGTCGTTGGCCATCCCCGATCACGTCCGATGCGATCGCGCTTTCCACGTAAGGCCGGGGCCCGGCTTCCCGGAGTCCTTGCGCCGACGCTTTTCAGCTAGGCCTGATCCGTGCCGGATTCGTCGCCGGCGCCGCCGACACGATTGGGCGAGCAGAGGTACCTGACGGCCTGCCGTCCCGGCAGGAAGAAATACGCGCCACCCTTCACCGTCACGAAGTCCCTCAGCCCCTTGACGCGAACGGGTCCGCTTTTTGTTGGTATCGTGAAGAGATCGCGCTTCGCACTGACGCCGACGAAGGGATCGACCTCCGCTTCGAGGCCGTGGAAGCTCGGCGCAAGGGCCCAGGTCTGCTGGATGAAGCCGAATTGCCGGTCGAAATCGGTGTTGAGGCACATGAACAGCAGTCCCTGCTTGCCGTCGCCGTCGGGACCGTAGGGTCGCCCGACGCGCAGGATCCGGTGACGATTGGAAATCGTCAGCTGCTGCTCTGATCCGGGATCGAAGGTTTCGCGCGGATTGGCGCGGCGGATATGGGCGCCGAGGGGGCAGCGCTGTCCTGTCGGATCCTCCTCGAACAGGAAGCCATTGTCCTGCTGCGCCGTTCCCGAACCCCGCGATTGTGTCGATGGCGCGAGTGGGTTGCGGACGAGGGACGAGCCGTCCTTCCAGCGGCCGACCATCTTCGCGGCGATCCAGTCCTCGACGCTGGTGGCGCCGGTGTCGGGCGCTTTGCCGTCGGCTGTAAGCCGGGCAGCGGTCTCCTGAAGAAAGGCGTCGAATCCCGCGCGGTCCTGCTCGAGCTGGCGTGCCACGAGAAACGTGCCGTTGCGGCCGAGGTCGTGACGGGCGTTGGGAGCCGTGGGAACGAATCGCGGCCGCTGGCGGAAGGGGTCGGCGCCGAGGGCTGGAAGGATGTCGTCCGGGTCAGCCTCGGCAGGGACCGACGGCGACGGCGGCAGGTAGCCGAGGTTGTCGGGGTAGCCGATGATGAACTCGCCCGGTTCGACCGTGTGGATATCCCGGTCGCCGCCGGTGGCGCGCCCGGCGCCGCGGATGCGCGGTTGCGAAATGCCGTCGGCGAAGCCGAATGGCTCGCGCACGCGGACCCCGGACTTGTCCGGCTTCGTCGGCAGTGGCGCCAGCGGCAGTTCGTCGGTGATCTCGTGTCCACGCGACCGCGCCTGCCTGCGCTGTGACGCCGTCATCTCGTCAAGCGCTTTCTGGGTCGTCGCGTAGAGAACGAGGATCGCATCCACTTCGTCCATCGGACCGCCCCATAGCCATCCGGCGGGATCATTGCGGCCGGTATCGCCCAGTGCCTTGGCGCGCCATGGCGCCGTGCTGCCATGCTGGAAGGCGAGCGGAAAGGTTTCGAGATCGCTGGCCATCAGGCCGAGCTTGATGAGACCCGACGTCGACAAGCCGGCAACCACCGCCTTCGTCGCGCCACGGGTGTCGCCATAGGCGATCTCCGCCTCCAGTCCGCCGAGCCACGCCTTGGCGTCGTCGACATTTGCCGCGAGCCGGACGAACAGGCATCGCGAACGGGGAAGCCGGCCGAGCCCGCCGAAGACGAGAGTCGGTATCTCGCTGGTCTCGAGGGTTCCAGGGAGGGTGGGTTCCGAGCCGAAGCAGGCGAGCCAGTCGGCGGCGTCCGCCTCGCTCTTGGCCTGGGAGATGCCCTGGCGGATCGCCGCGTTCACCCGGATCCGGTTGAGGGTGAGGTCGGGATAGGCGGTGTACCAGAACCAGGTCGTCTGCTGCTGTCGCCGGGTCCAGCGCCGCAGCCGGTCCCCGTCGTCGGCCCCCTTGAAGATCAGGTTCTCGGATTTGGGGAAACCGACGGTGTTGCTCCAGATTCCGGTGACCCCCCGGCTCGCCTTCTCGATGAAATCCTCGAGATAGCTCTCCCACACGCCGTCATAATTGGACATGAACAAGAGCTTGTTGCTGCCCGGCAGAAGAATCCAGCGGGCGAAGTGGATGACGCCGGTCGAGCCGAGAAAGCCCGGCCGCGAAAAATGCGCGGCAAGAATGCCGGCGAACCACAAGCCCAGTCGAAGCGTGAGATAGCGAAGGGAGCCCGGCTTCAGGGTCGACACTGCGGCGAGATGGCTCTGTGCCGCATGCCCCTCGCGTTTCATGCATTCGGCGACCCGCTCCGCCGACGGAGGAAGGTCGTCGGGGATATCGGTCTGTTCGGCGCGCCGCAGCGCCAGGTAGAGCGCGAGAACCAGCCCGAGCTCGACCGCGACGACAACAAGCGTGATCCAGGCGGCGAGGGCGAATCCGCCGAGCACCCATACGACGATCAGCACAACGGCCGCGAGAGCGAGCAACGGCCAGAAGAAGTTGGCGATCAGCGACGAGACGATCGGCCCGATCGCGCGGGACGGAGGCGGCGGCGGGTCGAGCGATGGTGCCGGCGCCGCGACGAAGGCCCATTTCTTGGCCCCGTCGTTCCAGAGGCGCTCGCGCACCGCATCGAGGGTGGCGAGCGCCGTCTTGCCGCCGACCGAGTCGAGCATGTCGGCGACGTCATGGGCGAGTTCGGCTTCCCGGCGGATCTGTCCGACCGTCAGTTGAGGCGTTCCATCGAAATTGACGCCGGGCGCCGAGAACCAGCTTTGTCCGACCCCCTGATGACGCTCCGCCAGGAACTTGGCGAGGCTTTCCTCTTTGCGTTCGACGCCAGCCTTTTCCAGGAGCCCGGAGATCTCCGCTCCCATCGTCTCGGCCAGCTTCCCGGTCACCTCCTCGACCGTCCCGTCGGCGTTCACTTCGATGATGATGTGGTTCGGCGCGCCGCCGTCGCTGCCGACGACCCACATGCTCATGAAATGGACGAAGGCGGCATCGTCGAGCTTCTGCCTGACCGCCTCTGCAGGCGGGTTGCCCAGCTCGTCGAGGTACGCCTCGACGGCGGCGGTGCGCTCGGCCTGGAACGGTATGGCGACGGTGACAAAGGCGTGCGGCATTGCGGCCCCCGTGTGTTGGTGGAACGATGCTCTGTCGCGCTCTACGGATCGAACTCCACCATAAGGTGCTGCGGGAACGATCCAAGGTGTTGCAGCTTTCCGGAAGGTCCTTTCGCCCGGCGGAGGTTCTTTCGCGCAACAAGCTGCTTGAGGGTCTGCGTGATCTGCGCCTCGGCTATGAACGCGCCGAGGCACCAGTGCAGTCCGTGCCCGAACAGCATGTAGTCGGTCGGCGGGCGGTCCGGATCGAAGGCCCACGGGTTGGCGACGCGGCGCTCGTCGAACATCGCCGACTGGGTGCTGACCAGCAGGACGTCTCCTTTGCGAAAGCGCTTCGCCCGCTGCGTTCCCAGCGCCACCGTGGTGTCCGTCCCGCATACCCGGAACGGACCCGGATTGATCGGCTTGAAGCGCGACGTCTCGAACAGGCACCGGCGGAGGCGCTCGTCGTCGCCGTCGCATGCCGCCTGACGGGCGACGGCGAGGAACGCGGGACGCTGGAGCAGGATTTCGAGCATGTTGCCGGCGGCCATGGTGTTGGTCGGCACAAATCCGGCGATCATGCCGACGAGATAGGTCCGGATGATCTCGTCGCTCGGGCCGTCCGCATTGTTCGCTTGCATGGCGAGCAGCCGGCGGGCGACCGTGTCGCTGTCCGGCGAAGCTGAACGGGCGGAGGCAATGGAAGCGTCGACCACCGCCCGCACCGCCTTGCCGCCGGCGAGGGCAGGGGGCTTGAGCTTCGGGTCGTTGAACGGATCGGCGAACATGTACATGCTCATGGCGAACGTCCACTGCGAGAAGGGAACTCGCTGCTCGGGCCGCAAGACGATCCCGTAGTAGTCCTCGCAGATTCTCGTCGGCACCAGCGTGATCAGACCCTCGACCGCGTCGAGCCGGCCATCCGACCCGTCGACGATTTCGCGCGAGAGGCTTTCCGCCATCGGGGCGATGATGTCGGCGATGTCCTCGCGCCGAAAGGCCCGCATCACCTGGCGCTGGTACAGCCAGTAGTCGGGCCCCGATTCCATGCCGAGCACGAAATTGGGCCCGTCGTTCAGCTCCTTCACCTTGTCGCCGAAGGGAACCGGAAAGGCCTCGTCGTTGGCGAGGACCTCCTGCACGTCGTCGTAGCGGGTGACGAAGGTCAGCCCGGTGAAGGGGATGCGGATGATCGGCCGGAACCGGCGCATAAGGCGAAGGACGGTCGGCAGGTTTGCCAGCAGCCAGGACGCGATCGACGATTTCAGCCCAGGTGTCGGCTGCAGGTCCTGCGGGTCGAAATCGCTCCCGAACGAGTCATCCGGCCGCGCCGCCGGGGATGCCGGTCCTGCGGCGGATTCCGAAACGGGGTTGCTCACGGGCATATCGCGCCTCCTCTCAGCCGTCCGCCCCCCACAGGCTCCCGCCTCTATCAATCACGCCAGATGGTCAAGTATCTCCCGTGCCGTCTTGAGGTCCGGAGTGTCGAACCCTTCGGTGAACCAGCCGTAAACTTCGCCGAGCAATGTCCGCGCCTCTGACGCTTCGCCTCGATCGGCAAGCAGGCGCGCGAGTCCCGTCGCGGCCCGCAGTTCCCACTGCTTCGCTTGGCGTCGCCGCGACGCGTCGAGAGCGGCGCGATAGCTCCGCTCCGCGCCGTCGGGATCGTGGAGGGCGACGTGGAGCTCGGCGCGGACGCGATGGATTTCTCCTTCGTCACCATAGGCTTCCGACTCGACCGCAATGCGCGTCGCTTCGTCGAGTTGCTTCAGACCCTCGTGATGGCTCCCCGCTTGTCGGTGCGCCGAGGCCAGCCAACGGTGGAAGGTCGTGGTGTAGAGATGCGCTCCGGCATTGCGGTAGGCCGCAATGCCGGTCTCGATCAGCTTGATGCCATCGGCAGCGTCGCCAAGGTCGGCGAGCGCCAGCCCGCGGAATATGAGAACGAAGGGACGGTAATAGGCGAGGCCGTGCTCCTCGTTGAGATGCTCGAGATCCTGGAGGGTGCTGAGCGCCTTCTGCGGCTCGCCGAGCATCAGTTCGGTGAAGGCGAGGCCGTTCAGCGCATGGGCCATGCTGTAGGCCTGATTGAGGTCGCGCGCCTCGTCGACGGCCCTGTCGCGCATCTTTCGGCCTTGGTCGAAGAAGCCGAGATAGATGAGGACCCAGGAAAGGTAGGTTGTCACCACCACGCGGGCGTCCTGCACGCCGAGCGCCGCGTAGGCCGCCTGGTCGGCGAGCTTGTAGATGCGCCGCGCCTCTTCGAGGTTGGTCCGCGCCCCGACGAAGCGGCCACGCGCGAAGTCGGTCACCCCGCTTGCACGATAGCCGAGAAAGGTCCAGATCCGGTCGCCGCGCGCCAGCCCGAGGTCGAGAAGCTCGGCGGACAGCTGGCTTGCGGTCTGCAGCCTGTTGCTGATCAGCGCGTAGCCCCACTGTCCGCTGAGGACTGCCGCGAGTTGCGGTGGCTGCCCGAGCTTGTCGCAGGCGCGACGTGCCCGCTCGACCGCTTCGAATGTCGCTTTCGATGTGTACCCGGTGTTCGCGACCAGCGCCTGCGCGAGATAGAGGCAGAAGTCGAGCTCCAGCCTGTATCGGCGCTCGTTTTCGGGAAGCGTCGACACCAGGTCGAGCCCCTTCTTGAGCCTGCCGATCGCCTCGACGATCGCCGAGCGCGCCAATGCGCTATGCCCGGCTTTCAGCCAGTAGCCGGTCGCCTTCTCGGTCAGCCCGGCCTCCGCACAATGATGGGCGAGGAGTTCCGGTTGCAGCTCCACCGTCTCCGGAAAGTCGGTTTCGAAAATCTCGGCGATCTCGGCGTGAAGCCCGCGCCGCCTGCTGCGGAGCATCGAGCGGTAGGCGGCCTCGTGAATAAGCGCGTGGCGGAACTGATAGGTCGCCCCGGGCGGTACCCCCCGGCGCTGGACGAGGCCCGAATCCGTCAGTTGCTCGAGCGCTTCTCGAACCACCGGTTCCAGCCGCCGGGCCAGTCCGGCCACGAGCTCGTAGCTGAACTCCCGCCCGATCGCGGCGCCGATCAGAGCTATTTCCCTGGCATCCCCCAGGCGGTCGAGGCGAGACATCAACGACGCCTGGAGGGTCGTCGGCACCGTGACTGTCTCGGATGTGCCTTTGCCCTCGCTCGCGGTAGACCGGCCAAGCCTGTCGACGGTGGTGCGAGTCAGCTCCTCGACGAACAGCGGAATCCCGTCGGCCCGCTCGATGATCTCGTTGACGACCGCGGATGGGAGCCGTGAGTCGCCGGCGCTCGCCCGCACAAGCGTGGCGCTGTCGTCGCGAGACAGCGGCGAAAGCGGCATCGACATCACATGGGCTGCAGACCAGGGTGGTTCGAACTCAGGTCGAAACGTCACGATCAGCAGGGTAGGCAGCCTGGCGATCCGCTCGATCGCTAGGCCAAGCAAATCGAGGGAGCTCGGATCGATCCAGTGGGCGTCTTCGAACACCATCAGGACCGGCCTCCTGGCAGCGAGCAGCTCGGCCTGATGCAACAGCGCGTCCATCGTTTTGTCGCGGAGCCGTCGCGGCGTCAGATCCGTTCGCGATCCGCGATCTTGGTGCGGTATCGAAAGGAGATCGGCCACCAGGAGCCGGTCCTCGTCACGGGCCGCCGGACCCAGCAGACGCGTGACCTTCTCCATCTTGCCGGAGGGCGTGTCGCCGCGGCCGATACGGGCGGCGCGTTCCAGCTGGTTGATGAACGGCCGGAACGGCGACGCCTGCTGGTGCCGCGAGCAGTAGTAGCGGAGGCGCGTATGCGGTTCGTCCGCAATGCGCTCCGAGAGCATGGCCGTGAGGCGCGATTTGCCGATCCCCGGCTCGCCGGAAATCAGCACGACCCGGCCGCGGCCTTGGCAAGCGGCCCGCCAATAGCCGACCAGGGTGTCAAGTTCCGCGTCGCGCCCGATCAGCGGGCTGTCTTCTTTCCCGCGCAGCGCCTCGAACCGGCTCTCGGCACCCGTCGTCCCGAGCACGCGATAGGCTTGCACCGGCTCGGCAAAGCCCTTCAGTGCCACGCCGCCAAGGTCCCGATACGAGAACAGCCCGCCGGCGAGCTGCCGCGTGCTGTGGGAGATGACCACCGAACCGGGTTCGGCCAGGGTCTGAAGCCGGGCAGCGAGATGGGGCGTCTCGCCGACGACGTCCCGCTCGCCGGTCGCGCCGGCGCGCACGATATCGCCGACGACGACAAGCCCGGTGGCGATGCCAACGCGAAACTGCGGTCGCAGGTCGCCCAGCAGTGTCAGGGAAGCCGCCTCCTCGATGATCTGCAAGCCGGCCTGGATCGCCCGTTCCGCATCGTCTTCATGGGCGTGCGGATAGCCGAAATAGACGAGGGCGCCATCGCCGATATAGCGCGCGGTGTAGCCGCCATGGCGTTTGACGACGTCGGTGACCATGCGGAGGGAGGCGCCGATCACCTCCCGCGTGTCCTCGGGATCGAGTCTTGAGGCGAACGTCGTCGAACCGACGAGGTCGCAGAACATGATGGTCAGCTGCCGCCGTTCCCCGGATGCCTCCGGCCGGCCCTGCGGTTGGACGCCATCGTCGGCGCGCGCCGGTGACCCGGCGGCACGTGGCGTGAGGCCGGCGCCGCATTCGGAGCAGAACTTGGCGCCTACCGGGTTCCTTCTCCCGCAAGACGGACATGCGGTGAGCATTTGCCGCATCCTTGGCCTGTCACAGACGCACCCGAGTGAGAGGCCCCGGTTTGCATCGGGTCATTCAGAATGACAATCCTGACACGCTGTTATGACAAACCAAGTGGCGCTTTGCCATGGTGCCAAACGGCGAGCGACGGGCGATCGGCTCGCGGC
>Ga0210086_1000109_pt1 | contig 50533 bp, 46 predicted proteins | sample China_Galinas_PW_3_FD_184867 | JGI IMG/M metagenome (GOLD analysis project Ga0210086, IMG submission 184867) | Wetland microbial communities from San Francisco Bay, California, USA, that impact long-term carbon sequestration - China_Galinas_PWB_D2... | ecosystem: Environmental > Aquatic > Marine...
ACCGCATCGATCAGCACGCCGAGCCCCCGGGCATGGCAGGCGTCGACCAGACGCACCAGGGCGTCCGGTCCGCCGTAGGGTTCATGGACGGCGTACCACAGCACGCCGTCGTATCCCCAGCCGTGGGTGCCGTTGAACGCGTTGACCGGCATGAGTTCCACGAAGTCGACACCGAGATCGACCAGATAGTCCAGTTTGTCGATCGCGGCATCGAAGGTGCCGGCCGTGGTGAACGTGCCGGTATGCAACTCGTAGATCACCGCACCGGCGATCGAGCGGCCCGGCCAGTGCTGGTGGTTCCGTCGGGTGCGGGCCGGGTCCCACAGCTGGGAACGCTGGTGCACGCCGTCGGGCTGGCGGGCCGACCGTGGGTCGGGCAGGACCGCCGGATCCTCGTCGAGGACGAAACCGTACCGCGCGTCCGGGGCGCACTCGAGACTGGTACGCCACCACCCGCGGTCGTCGCGGCTCATCTCGTGCAAGGACCCCTCGACGTCGAGCCGGACCCGTTTGGGCAGCGGTGCCCACACCGCGAACTCAGGCATCATCGTTCTCCAACAGAACGACCGGCAGCGCCGAGAACAGATCGGTGGCCAGGGTCGGCCCGCTCCATCGGGCCCCGCTCAGCCGGTCGGTCCACACCCCGTCCGGGAGCGGCAGGACAGTATCGCCCCAGCCGGTTTCGCGCAGCCGTACTGTCCACCGGGTGACCGCCACCAGCACATCCCGGCCGCGCCGGAACGCCACGATGTGTTCGGCTGCGCTGCCGGCGGCCAGCACCGGCAGGTGCGCCCCGGAGGCGAAGGCGTCCGGACGCTGCCGCCGGGCGTGCAGAGCCGCGCTCACGACGCGAATCTTGGGGTGTTCGAGCAGGTCCAATTCGGCCCGACGTCGCCAATAGTCGACCCGACGACGGTTGTCGGGATCGACCAGGCTGTCCTCCCACAGCTCGGTGCCCTGGTAGACGTCGGGGATACCGGGCACCGTCAACGCCAGCAGCTTCTGGCCCAGGGCGTCGTTGTGCGCATGCGGCTCCAGCCTCGTCACCAGCTCAGAGAGTTCGGCGGCGACGGGGCTGTCCAGCACCGCGTCCAGCCACGCGTGCACGGCACCCTCGAACCCGGTGTCGGGGTCGATCCACGAAGTGTGCCAGGCGGCTTCGCGAATCGCCTTTTCGGCGTAGCGGTGTAGTCGATCGCGGAACGTCGGAGTCACCGCACCGTCTGCGGGCCAGACTCCGAAGACGTTCTGCCACAGGAACAGTCCGGTCAGCGTGTCGGGGGAGGGCGCGGTCTTCTCTGAACGGGTGACGAACTCCGCCCACAGCGACGGCACCTGGGACAGCACACCGATGCGGGCGCGGACGTCCTCGCCACGCTTGGTGTCGTGGGTGGACAGCGTTGTCATCGTCTGCGGCCACAACCGCGCCCGCATCTGAGCGCTGCGGTGGAACTCCGCCGCGCTCACCCCGAACGCATCGGGCTGACCGCCGACCTCGTTGAGCGACACCAGCCGCGCATCCCGGTAGAAGTAGCAGTCCTCGACCGCCTTGGCGGTCATCGCGCCGCACAGCTGTTGCAGGCGTGCGCTCGGCTCTCCGGAGTCGCAGGCCAGCGCGGCGGACACCACCTCCAACGGGGCGGTCAGCTCCGGCTGGGCGGCGACCGTGTTGGCGATCGCGACCGACAGCACGGCCGACAGGTTGAGGTAGTCGCTTCGGTACACGCCGACATTGGCCAACAGGGCGGCCACCGCGTCGGGCAACCGCGGATGCTCGACACCGGTGGCGGCCACGATCACCCGGCACAACCGGGACATCTCGCTGACCAGTGTCGTCGTGAGGGCCTCAATTTTCAGCCGCCGCAACATCTGCGGTACTGCCGAGTAGTCGAAACCGGCGGTTTCGACCAGTGCGGTGAGTTCGTGCGCACCCGCGGGATCGACGAAGATCCCGCCCACCTCTCGCAGCACTTCGTAGCCCGTGGAGCCGTTGACCGGGAGCGCGGGGTCAAGCGGCTCGCCGACTGCCAGGATCTTCTCGACCACGATCCAGGCGTGCGGGCCAAGATGCTCACGCAACCGAACCAGGTATTCGGTCGGGTTCCACAACCCGTCCGGGTGGTCGACGCGCACGCCGTCCACCACCCCCTCGGCGAACCAGCGGAGGACCTCGGTGTGGCTGGCGTCGAAGACCGCCCGATCCTCCTGTCGTAGGCCGGCCAGCGAGGTGATCGAAAAGAAGCGGCGATAGCCGCACACACCATTGCGCCAGCCGATGAGCTTGTAGTGCTGCCTGTCGTGCACGTCGGCACCAGCGCCGCCCGTCGTGCCCGGCGCGATCGGGAACGCCAGCGTGCCCAGCCGCAGAACGTCACCGTCGACGGCCAGGTCGGCGACATCAGCGTCGGAACCCAACACCGGCAACACGATTCGGCCGCTGGGGTCGGCGGACCAGTCGATGTCGAAATACGAGGAGAACGGCGAATCGCGACCGCGCGTCAGCACGTCCCACCACCATCGGTTGCGTTCGGGCCGTTCCACCCCGAGGTGGTTGGGCACGATGTCGACGATCAGTCCCAGCCCGCGAGCCTTGGCCGCCTCGGCCAATCTCTCGAGTCCCTCGGCACCACCGAGATCGGCCGACACGGTGGTGGGATCGGTGACGTCGTAGCCGTGCGTCGAGCCCGGAGTGGCGGTGAGAACGGGGGACAGGTACAGGTGGGTGATCCCGAGTTCGTCGAGATAGTCGAGCAGATTCTCGGCATCGGCGAGGGTGAATGGCCGTTCAGTCGACCGGCCGCATAGTTGCAGGCGGTAGGTGGAGCACACCGGATAGGCCATGACGGTGGGTCGTTCCCGCTACGCGGTCTTCTGGAGCACGATCATCGAACTTGGCGGCAGCATGATCTGCTCACCGGCCTTGATGACGAAATCCGTAGTGCCCGTGGTATCCCAGGTGTTCAGCACGACGGTCCACTGCTCGGCGTAGTCGCTGTCGGGGGTGAGCATCTCCACGGGCCTGCGGTGCGCGTTGAAGCACAACAGGAAGGAGTCGTCGACGACGCGTTCGCCGCGCAGGTTCGGCTCGGCGATGGCTTCCCCGTTGAGGAACACCACCACCGACTTGAATCCCGAACCCCAGTCTTGGTGGGTCATTTCCGTGCCGGCCCGGGTCAGCCAGGCGATATCGCGCACCTGATCGCCGCTGTTGATCGTCTCGCCATCGAAGAAGCGACGGCGACGGAACACCGGATGGGCCTTGCGCAGCGCGGTGACCTTCCGGGTGAACTCGAGCAGATCGGCGTTGGTCTCGCGCATGCTCCAGTCCATCCAGGACAGCTCGGAATCCTGGCAGTAGGTGTTGTTGTTGCCGAACTGGGTGCGGCCCATCTCGTCGCCGTGGGCGATCATCGCGGTTCCCTGCGACACCATGAGGGTGGCCATGATGTTGCGGATCTGCCGGTGCCGCAGGGCCAGGATTTCCGGGTCGTCGGTCGGTCCTTCCACTCCGCAGTTCCAGGACCGGTTGTGACTCTCGCCGTCGCGGTTGTCCTCGCCGTTGGCCTGGTTGTGTTTCTCGTTGTAGGACACCAGGTCGTTCAGGGTGAAGCCGTCGTGGCAGGTGACGAAGTTGATGCTGGCGGATGGCCGGCGACCCGTCGCTTCGTAGAGGTCCGACGAGCCGGTCAGCCGGGAGGCGAACTCGCCCAGTGTGGCAGGCTCGCCACGCCAGTAGTCACGCACGGTGTCGCGGTACTTGCCGTTCCACTCGGTCCACAGACCCGGAAAGTTGCCGACCTGGTATCCGCCCTCGCCGACGTCCCATGGCTCCGCGATCAGCTTGACCTGGCTGATCACCGGATCCTGCTGGACCAGGTCGAAGAATGCGCTCAGCCGGTCCACGTCGTAGAACTCGCGGGCCAGGGTGGATGCCAGGTCGAACCGGAACCCGTCGACGTGCATCTCCTGCACCCAGTACCGCAGCGAGTCCATGATCAGCTGCAGTGTGTGTGGATGGCGGGCGTTGAGGCTGTTGCCGGTGCCGGTGAAATCCTTGTAGTAGCGCAGGTCGTCGTCGACCAGCCGGTAGTAGGCGCTGTTGTCGATGCCGCGGAAGTTGACGGTGGGGCCCAGGTGGTTGCCCTCGGCGGTGTGGTTGTAGACGACGTCGAGGATCACCTCGATACCGGCCTCGTGCAGCGAGCGCACCATCGACTTGAACTCGGCCACCGCGCCGCCGGCGTGTTGGGTGGCGGCGTACTGGTAGTGCGGGGCGAAGAAGCCCACCGTGTTGTAGCCCCAGTAGTTCCGCAGCCCGAGGTCGAGCAGCCGGTGGTCGTGCATGAACTGGTGGACCGGCATCAGCTCGATGGCGGTGACGTTCAACGACTTGAGATGGTCGATGACGGTCGGGTGCGCCAGCCCCGCGTAGGTGCCGCGCAGTTCCTCGGGGATGCCCGGATGGGTTTGGGTCATGCCCTTGACGTGCGCCTCGTAGATGATCGTCTCGTGATACGGCGTGCGCGGCGGATGGTCCGAACCCCAATGGAAGAACGGATTGATCACCACGCTGGTCATGGTGTGCCCCAGGGAGTCCACCATCGGCGGTGCACCGCCGGATGCGGGATCCGCGGCCTGGATGTCGTAGGAGTACAACGCCTGGCTGAAGTCGAAATCACCATGGAATGACTTGCCGTACGGGTCGAGCAGCAACTTGCTGGGATCGCAGCGATGCCCGGCGGCGGGATCCCACGGGCCGTGCACCCGGAAGCCGTAGCGCTGTCCGGGCGTGACGGTCGGCAGGTAGGCGTGCCAGACGTAGCCGTCGACCTCGTCGAGTTCGATCCGGGTTTCGGTTCCGTCCTTGGCGATCAGACAGAGCTCGACCTTCTCGGCCACCTCGGAGAACACCGCGAAGTTGGTGCCGGCGCCGTCGTAGGTGGCACCCAGCGGATAGGCGGCACCGGGCCACACCATGTTGAGCGTGGGCTTGGCGAGCTCAGACCCGTCCCGGACGCTGGCTGGTTGGCTCGAGGACATCAGTTGACCTTATCGGCGCCGGCGGTGGACTGCTCGTTCACCACCATCCGGTCGCCGCGGCGATCTGGCGTCCGAGTTCTGGTGCCATGGTGCGCATGTAGGTCGCCGAGAGGTGATGAGAGTCGTGGTAGATCAGCACATTTCCCTCGACTGCCCGGCAGATGTGGGGCCGGCACACCGCGTCGCTCATGTCGAGGGGCTTGAGCACCGGGAATCGTTTGACGAAATCCAGGGTCTGATTGCGATCGGAGAGCACCACGGAGCGTTTGATGCCACAGGACACCGCGTTGCCCCCGGCAGCCAGGCAATCGGCCGGGAAGAACGGCTTGCCGTTGTGCACCAGCCAGGGCGTGTCACGCATCGCCAGAACAGGAATGTTGTTGTCGGAAAACGTCTGCCAGATACCGATGTAGGTCGCCGGCATCACGTCGCCGGGTTTGATGTTCCACGGGCGGGTGGAGGTGGTGAACACGTAGTCAGGGCGATCGGCGACGATCTTGGCCATCACCTTCCGGTTCCATTCGTGACAGTTCGGGTAGGGCCGGTTGTCGCCCATGATGTGCGGGGTTTTCTGGGTCGTCAGCGGGCAGCCCATCTTCAGGTAGGTCACGATCTTGAAGTGATGCTGCTTGCCCAGGATGTCCAGGGCGGTAAGCCAGTGTTCGGCATGCGAGCCGCCGGCCAGCGCGATGGTGCGGGTCGCCGAGGGATCGCCGTAGATGCAGTTGATGACGCTGACGTTGCTGAAAGTGCTGATGCAGCCGTCCGTGGTGGATCTCGGCACGTCATCCTCGGCTTCGAGCACGGTCGGCCGCATCGGCAGTTTGGGTACCCTGGCGTGATCGAGCAGCGCGCGGGCGCCGGGGTAGTCGCCGGCGGACAGGTGTGCCAGCTCTTTGCCGCTCGCCCGCTCGACGGTGACATGTTCACGCCAGGTGAACGAAGTCGCGGTCAACGCGACCCCGAGCAAAGCGACTGTCGTGCCCAGCGCGATCGTGGGCCGGCGCAATCGGGTTCGCCACGGCACGGTGATCGGCTTCGGTTCCAGCGCGGCCGCCGAGCGCCGGTAGCGCAACGGATCTTCGACGAAGCGGGTCGTCAGGCGCGCCAGCACCGCCGAGATCAGCAGGATGACCGCACCGTCGAAGAAACCGGCGTGCGGGTTTCCGGTGTAGGCCAGCCAGAAGATCAGAAGCGGCCAATGCCACAGGTACAGGGAGTAGGCCATCGCGCCGAGGGTCACCAGCGGGGCGGCCGCGAGCAGCCGACTGGGCAACGGCAGACGATCGCGGGTGCCCGGATGGGCCTGACGGTTGGCGGCCGCGAGGATCATCAGCACCGCCGCGCCGACAGGTACCAGCGCCCACGGTCCGGGGAACTCTTTGACCCCGTCGATGAGTGCGCCGCATGACACGATGACGGCGAGCCCGAGGCTGGCGGCCACCGTGCGCAACCACATGGGCCAGCGCACATAGGGGACCAGTGCACCGACCAGCGCGCCCAGCAGCAACTCCCACGCGCGGGCGAAACTGTTGTAGTAGGCGGTGGTCTGATCGTTCTGGTGGGCGACGATGGCAAAGACGAACGACGCGATCGTCAACGAGGTCAGCAACACCACGAAGGTGAGCCGCAGATGTTTGCCGAGGAGGCGCCGCAGCAGGTAGGCGAACAGGAAGATCAGCACCAGGAACGTGATGAAGAACTGGCCCTGAACCGACATCGACCAGATGTGCTGCAGCGGGCTCACGGCCTCGCCTGCGCGCAGGTAGTTCGACGCGGTCTCCGCCAGCTCCCAGTTCTGGTAGTAACCCAGGCTTGCCAGGCTCTGGTCAGCAAACGCCTCCCAGCGGGTTTCCGGTTGCACGAGGATGGTCAGCAGGCCGGCCGCGGCAAGCACCACGACGAGCGCGGGAAGAAGGCGCCTGATCAGCCGGACGATTTCGGGCCACGGTGACAGCGACGCCTCGGAATTGAGCGCCGTGCGCAGCAGCGATCCGCCGAAGAAGAATCCGGACAGCACCAGGAACACGTCGACGCCGCCGGACACCCGGCCGAACCACACGTGGAAGACCGCCACCAGTGCAATCGCGACACCTCGCAGACCGTCGAGGTCATGCCGGTAGAACCCGGATTTCCGCGTCCCCATCACGGCGCGCTGCACGCTACCCGGGGAGGGCGCAGCCGTCGGCCGGGTCGGGGTGAGGGTCATCATGATCGAGGACAATCTACCCAACGTGGCCGAACGCCTCACCTGCAGCGGACCGCCGCAGGCGGAAGTGGTGGGGTGTCGAGCAAACGCCGCCGACGGCGTCGGGCGCTGGTGGGCGCTCCGCTAGGCTGTCACAGCGTGCCGGCGTTGACCCCAGAGCAGATCAGTGCGATCGATGCGGCGCATGTCTGGCACCCCTACAGCACCATCGGCGCCGAGGCGTTGCCGCCCGTGGTGGCGGTGGCCGCCGACGGCGCGTGGCTGACGTTGGTGCGCGACGGCGCCGAGATCCGGGTGCTCGACGCGATGAGCTCGTGGTGGACGGCGATCCACGGGCATAGGCACCCCGTGCTCGACGCGGCGGTGAAGCGGCAACTCGATGTGCTCAACCATGTGATGTTCGGTGGGCTCACCCACGAGCCGGCGGCCAGGCTGGCCCAGCTGCTGGTCGACATCACCCCGGCCGGCCTGGACACCGTGTTCTTCTCCGACTCCGGCTCGGTGGCCGTGGAGGTGGCGGTCAAGATGGCGCTGCAGTACTGGCGCAGCCAGGGCCGGTTCGGCAAGCGCCGGCTGATGACGTGGCGCGGGGGCTACCACGGTGACACGTTCACGCCGATGAGCGTCTGCGATCCCGACGGCGGTATGCACGCACTGTGGACCGACATCCTGGCCCCCCAGGTGTTCGCCCCGCCGGTGCCGTCCGGATACGACTCGGCCTACGTCGAGGCGTTCGAGGCTCGGCTCGTCGAGCACGCCGACGAACTGGCCGCCGTCATCGTCGAACCGGTCGTGCAGGGGGCGGGGGGCATGCGGTTCCACGACCCGCGTTACCTGACCGATCTGCGCGCAATCTGCGACCGCAACGACGTCCTGTTGGTATTCGACGAGATCGCGACCGGTTTCGGTCGAACCGGGGCGCTCTTCGCCGCCGACCACGTCGGGGTCAGCCCGGACATCATGTGCGTCGGGAAGGCCCTGACCGGTGGTTATGTCACGTTGGCGGCGACGCTGTGCACGCTGCAGATCGCGCGCACGATCAGCGGCAGCGAGGCCGGCGCGCTGATGCACGGTCCGACCTTCATGGCCAACGCCCTGGCGTGCGCGGTGTCGGTGGCCTCCGTTGAACTGCTGCTCGCCGGGCACTGGCGTGCCCGGGTGGCCGAGATCGGCGCCGGACTGGCAGCGGGGCTGGAACCGGCGCGGGCGCTGCCGGGTGTCGCCGACGTGCGGGTGTGCGGGGCGATCGGCGTGATCGAGACGCACCGGCCGGTCGACCTGAGGGTGGCGACTCCCGTCGCACTCGACAATGGGATCTGGTTGCGCCCGTTCCGCAACCTCGTCTATGCGATGCCGCCGTTCATCTGCCCTCCCGAGGAGATAGACCAGATCACCTCCGCGATGGTCGCCGTCGCCCGTGCACTAACCTGAACGATGTTCAAGTCGGCCCGGAGGAGCTCACCGTGACCCGCGTAGGTCTTTCACCGCTGGCCTGGCTCGACACCACCGAGCAGCAGCGCCGGCGGGCGGGTCTGCGCCGATCGCTACGCTCGCGGCCCGCGGTGGCCACCGAACTGGATCTGGCGTCCAACGACTATCTCGGCCTGTCCCAGCACCCGGCCGTCATCGACGGCGGAGTGACCGCGCTACGCACCTGGGGTGCCGGCTCGACCGGCTCGCGGCTGGTGACCGGCAACACGGAGCTGCACGAGGAGTTCGAGTCGGCGCTGGCCGATTTCGTCGGCGCCGAGGCCGGGCTGGTGTTCTCCTCGGGTTACGCCGCGAATATCGGAGCAGTGGTGAGTTTGTCGGGGCCGGGTTCGTTGCTGGTTTCCGACGCCCTCTCGCACGCGTCACTGGTGGATGCCTGCCGGCTGTCGAGGGCCCGCGTGGCCGTCACCCCGCACAACGACGTCGAGGCGGTGGAGGCTGTGCTGGCCGCCCGCGACGAGGAGCGCGCGCTGGTCATCACCGAATCGGTGTTCAGCACCGACGGTGCGCTGGCACCGTTGCGCCGACTGCACGAGGCCTGCCGGAGGCATCGGGCGGTGTTGGTCGTCGACGAGGCGCACGGGCTCGGTGTGCGCGGCGCCGGAGGACGCGGCCTGGTTCACGAGGCCGGTCTCGCCGGTGCCCCCGATGTCGTCGTGACGACCACCATGTCGAAGTCGCTGGGCAGTCAGGGCGGCGTGGTGCTCGGTCCGGCCGCGGTGCGAGCCCACCTGATCGACGCGGCGCGGACGATGATCTTCGACACCGGGCTGGCGCCGGCCGGAGTCGGTGCCGCCTTGGCGGCGCTGGCGGTGTTGATCGACGAACCGTGGCGCGCCGAGACGGTCATCGACCACGCACATGCCCTGGCCGAGATGTGCGATGTGCCCGAGTCCCCGGAGTCGGCGGTGGTCTCGGTCATCCTCGGCGACCCCGGGGTAGCGGTGGCAACCGCGGCCGCCTGCCTGGACGCCGGCGTGCGGGTGGGCTGTTTCCGCCCGCCCACCGTTCCGGCCGGAACCTCGCGACTGCGGCTGACCGCGCGGGCGTCGCTGACCGACGACGAACTGGAGCTGGCCCGCCGGGTGCTGACCAGCGTGCTGGCCCCCACGCGGCCATGACCGTCGTTGTCATCACCGGAACGGGGACCGGCGTCGGCAAGACGATCGCGACCGCCGCTCTGGCCTGCCACGCCCGCGTCACCGGCGTGGACGTCGCGGTGTGCAAGCCGGTCCAGACCGGCACCGCCGACGGTGATGACGATCTGGCCGAGGTGCGCAGGTTGTCCGGGGTGACCGAGCTGGTCGGCGTTGCCCGCTATGCCGAGCCGCTTTCCCCGGCGGCGGCTGCAGAGCTGGCCGGCCGGCCCCTGCCGTCGGGCGAGGAGCTGGCCGCCGCGGTGCGTGCCGTCGACCGGCCGGGTCGGCTGACGCTGGTCGAGGGTGCCGGTGGCCTGTTGGTCGAACTTGCCGCCGGTGGGGTGACGCTGCGTGATCTGGCGGTCGAACTCGACGCGCCGGTCCTGGTCGTCACCGAGGCCGGGCTCGGCACGCTCAACCACACCGCGTTGACCTTGGAGGCTCTCGGCGCCAAAGGCGTTTCGTGTGCGGGCCTGGTGATCGGGTCCTGGCCGGCCGACCCGGGTACTGCGGAGAAGTCCAATCGCGACGAGTTGGCCCGGTTGGCGCCGGTGCGCGCGGTACTGCCGGCCGGGGTTGCGACTCTGTCTCCGACCGATTTCGAGCTGCTGAGTTCGCGGGCGTTCGACCCGGACTGGGTCGCCGACCTGATCTGAGATGGCCCACTCGATCGAGCTGCTGTTCGATGACCGCGGTGAGGCGTCGATCCGGCGGGTGTGGCGGGTGCTCGCCGATGCCGGGCTGCCCAGCGCGCAGTGGGTGAGTTCGCCGACGAACCGGCCGCATGTCACGCTGCTGGCGGCCGAGCGCATCGGTGCCGAGGTTGACGGCCCGCTGGCCGAACTGCGGCCGCGTTTTCCGGTGCCGTGTGTGCTCGGAGCGCCGCTGGTGTTCGGTGGCGGACGGTGGACGCTGGCACAGCTGGTCGTGCCGTCGGCGGAGCTGTTGGGCGTGCAGGCGGAGGTCTACCGGCGCTGCCTGCCGCATCTGCTCGCCGAGCCGTTCGGTCATAGCGCACCCGGGTACTGGACACCGCATGTCACGCTGGGACGGCGCTTCACCTCCGCTCAGGTGTCCGACGCACTGGCGGTGGTCGCCCGCGTGGCAGGCGAGACCGCCACCCGGGCGGTAGGACTGCGTCGCTGGGACGGTGACCGCCGGGTCGAGCAGGTGCTGATCAGCTGAGCGTGGGGTCACAGACGGCGCGCTGCGCGGCCAGTCCGTCGGTCAGCAGCCGCAGGCCGAATGCGAAGCCTGCCGAGGGGTCCTCGGGGGGTGCGTCCAGGCGTGATGTCGCCGGCAGTGCGGCTCCGGTGCCTGATGTCGCCGGCAGTGCGGCTCCGGTGCCTGATGTCGCCGGCAGTGCGGCTCCGGCGGCGTCCCACTGCAGGCGGGACTGTTCGTCGGCGGTGGCGCCCAGCACGTAGTGCAGGATCGTGCGGGCGGCCTGCATGCGGTGCCCGTCGTCGACGCCGGCCTCACCGGCGGCCGCGGCGAGCAGGCTCAGGATGTGTTCGACGGCGCGGGACTGCCCGGCCGCGAAGCTGCCCGAGACCAGTTCGGCGCCATCGGTATGCGACAGCAGTGCGTTGCGCAGCGCGAGACACGCCACTTCGATGCGTTTGGCCCATCCGGCGGGCGGGATATCGGCGCACGCCGGCGCCAGCACCCGGTCGGCGACCGCGCCCAGCAGTTCCTGCTTGTTGGCGAAGTGCCAGTACAGTGCGCCCGGCGTGACGTCGAGTTCGCGGGCGAGCCTGCGCATGGTGAGGTCGGCGATCCCGTAGTTGTCGAGAATCGCCGCCGCTGTGGCGACCACATCGCGTTTGTGCAGCTGCACGCCCTGTGCGCCCTCCCCGGGTCGTTTTGCTCCTGCCCGAAGGTAGTCTAACCTGAACACCGTTCAAGTCGAGGTTTCGCGACAGGAGGAGCACCGGGTGACCCAGGCAGCCGTCGATGTTCTGGCACGAGCCACCGAGCAGGTTCTCGAACACGGCGATGGCCTGACGCAGGATCAGGTGCTGGAAGTGCTGCGGCTTCCCGATGACCGGGTTGAGGAACTGCTGGCCCTGGCCCACCAGGTGCGCATGCGCTGGTGCGGTCCCGAGGTCGAGGTCGAGGGCATCATCAGCTTGAAAACCGGTGGATGCCCTGAGGATTGCCACTTCTGTTCGCAGTCGGGGTTGTTCTCGTCCCCGGTGCGCAGCGCCTGGCTGGACGTTCCCAGCCTGGTCGAGGCGGCCAAGCAGACCGCCAAGTCGGGTGCCACCGAGTTCTGCATCGTGGCGGCGGTCCGCGGTCCCGACGAACGGTTGCTGGCCCAGGTCGCCGCCGGCATCGAGGCGATCCGCAACGAGGTCGACATCCATATCGCGTGCTCGCTGGGCATGCTGACCGCCGAGCAGGTCGATCGGCTCGCCCAGATGGGTGTGCATCGCTACAACCACAACCTCGAGACGGCGCGGTCGTTTTTCCCCAACGTCGTGACCACCCACTCGTGGGAGGAACGCTGGGACACGCTGCGGATGGTTCACGAGGCGGGCATGGAGGTGTGTTGCGGCGGGATCCTCGGCATGGGGGAGACGCTGGAGCAGCGCGCCGAGTTCGCCGCCAACCTGGCCGAGCTCGATCCGCACGAGGTGCCGCTGAACTTCCTCAACCCGCGGCCCGGCACGCCCTTCGGCGACCTGGAAGTGATGGCGGCCAGCGAGGCACTCAAGGCGGTCGCCGCCTTTAGGCTGGCGCTGCCGCGCACGATGCTGCGGTTCGCCGGTGGCCGGGAGATCACCCTCGGTGACCTCGGGGCCAAGCGGGGCATCCTCGGCGGCATCAACGCCGTGATCGTCGGCAACTACCTGACCACGCTGGGAAGGCCGGCCGAGGCAGATCTCGAACTGCTCGACGATCTGCAGATGCCGATCAAGGCTCTCAACGCCAGCCTGTAGAAAAGCAGGTGATGGTCGAGCAACTGCCCGCGCCGGTCGGCGCCGGCGTCTACAACGTCTACACCGGTGCGACGGTCGGCAGCGTCCTGCCGACGGCGGCGCAGCTCGGTCTGGAGCCGCCCCGGTTCTGCGCGGCGTGCGGGCGTCGGATGGTGGTGCAGGTGCGTCCGGATGGCTGGTGGGCGGAGTGCTCGCGGCACGGGCGGGTTGACTCCAAGAACCTGGAAGTGCAGCGATGAGCCTCTCGGGCGAAGAGCAGAAGGCGGCGATGAGCCTCTCGGGCGAAGAGCAGAAGGCAGCGATGAGCCTCTCGGGCGAAGAGCAGAAGGCGGCGATGAGCCTCTCGGGCGAAGAGCAGAAGGCGGCGATGAGCCCCTCGGGCGAACAGCAGCGGACACCCAGGCTCTCGCGGTCGGGTGCGGCGGCCATCGTGGTGGTCGCAATGGCCGTCGCGGGTGCCGTGCTGGGTGCGGTGTGGGTATGGCTGGCGCCCCCGGTCCACACCATCGTCGCCCTGACCCGTTCCGGCGAACGCATCCACACCTACCTCGGTGGCGAGGCCGATCACCTGTTCATCGCCTCGGCCATGTTCATCGGCCTGTTCGTGATGTTCGCGATCATCGCCGCTGTCCTGGTGTGGCAGTGGCGCGCGCACCGGGGTCCCGTGATGGCAGCGGCGCTGTGGGTCGGGGCGGTGGTGGCCGCCGCGACGGCTGCTGGCGTCGGCGCCGCGCTAGTGCACTGGCGCTACGATGTCGTCGACGCGGCAGCGGTACCCCTAACCCAGGACGATCGGGTGCGTTATTTCACCGAGGCGCCGCCGGTGTTCTTCGGTCACGACCCGTTTCAGGTCGCCGCGACGCTGCTCCTGCCCGCCGCGTTCGCTGCGCTGGTCTATGCGTTGATGGCGGTGGCGACCCCGCGTGACGATCTCGGTGCGTGGCCGGCCGTCGACGAGCATCCGATGCACGTCCCGCAGCCCGTCGGCACGCCGACCTAGTGCCGGGCCCGCGTCGCTGAGTTCGAGCCGTTCGGCGTCAAGCTCTTTGCAGGGCGTGCGGTCACGTGAGCAAGGCGATGGCCCAGAGCAGCACGAGCCCCGAAGCGAAGCTGAGGGTGTGGACGATCTTTCGTTGAGGGTTGGGCGACGTGGTGATTTCCGGCAACAGATCTGCCAGCGCGATGTAGATGAAGTTTCCTGCGGCGAACGGCACGAGAACCGCTACATCGACCCGCCCGGCAAAGCTGTAGGCGAGCAACCCGCCCACCGGGAACGTCAACGCCGAAGCGACGTTGTATATCAGTGCGTGCCGGACCGTCCAGCCGCTGTGCACGAGAATCCCGAAGTCGCCGAGTTCTTGGGGGATTTCGTGAGCCGCGGCCACCACCCACGTGACGATGCCGAGTCGGACATCCACGATGAACGCGCCGCCGACCGCCACTCCTCCGATGAGGTTGTGCAGGCCGTCGGCGGCGAGGATCAGGTAGCCGAGGGGGCGATGGGCGTTGATCGGACGATGGCAGTGGTGCCAGTGCAGGAATTGCTCGAGCACGTGAAAAGAGAGCATTCCCGCCGCAACCCACACGTAGACCGACAAATGGTTGCCGACCACCGAAATCGATTCGGGCAGCATGTGAAACAGCGCCCCGCCGAGCAGCGCGCCTGCCGCCAGCGCGACCAATGGCGTCACCACTTGCGAGAACAGCCGTTCCGGCAGGAGCAGGGCCACGCTGCCCGTCAGGGCGAGCGCGCTCATTGCGACACCTGCAATCACGATCCAGGCCAGCACCGGCATGGCTAGAGACGCTATCGCTCGATTAGGGACCAATGGCTCCTGACATCGGTTCGACGGGAAACCTAACCTCACTGGCATCCGGAGCAACTCGTCGAACGGACCTAGCTGGTTTCGACCGAGAAGGAGACTCGAATGTCACCTCAACAAACCCACCCCGGGATCGTGGTGGGCGTCGATGGCTCGCCGTCCTCGACCACGGCCGTCGAATGGGCGGCGCGGGACGCCGAGATGCGCAACGTTCCGTTGCGCTTGGTGTACGTCGTGCCACCGATGGTGGCCACCGAGGGCTGGTCCGAGATCCCGGTGACCGCAGGCTACGCCCCGTTCCGGGACGACCAGGCCCGCCAGGTCATCGAGCACGCTCGACAGGTTGCCGTCGAGGCGGCCGCACCGAGCCGTGCATCGCAGGTGACGGCCGAGGTGCTCCACGCTCCGATCGTTCCCGCCCTGGTCGAGCTGTCCACCCAGGTCGACATGGTGGTGGTGGGCTGCCGTGGCCAGGGCACGGTGGCCAACGCCTTGCTGGGATCGGTCAGCTCCGGGCTCGTGCACCATGCGCACTGCCCGGTCGCGGTCATCCACGATGAGGACCCGTTCACATCGCGCTCGCCGCAGGCGCCCGTGGTGGTAGGCATCGATGGCTCACCGACCTCGGAACTGGCTACCGAGATCGCCTTCGACGAGGCCTCCCGCCGAGGCGTGGGACTGGTCGCGTTGCACGCCTGGAGCGATATGGGCCCGATCGGGTTCGCCAGCGTGAACTGGGCACCGATCGAATGGAGAAACATCAAGGACCAGGAGGAGGAACTCCTGGCTGAGCGTCTGTGCGGGTGGCAGGACCGGTACCCGGACGTCGATGTGCACAGGGTCGTGGTGTGCGATTTTCCGGCGCCCCGACTACTCGAACAGACCGAGACCGCTCAGCTTGTGGTGGTCGGCAGCCATGGTCGCGGCGGCTTTCCCGGCATGCTGCTGGGCTCGGTGGGCAGGGCCGTGGTGAACTCCGCCCGAATCCCGGTGATCGTCGCCCGGACAGCCCACCACCATTGACGGCCCGGCAAGCTGGTGCGGCCGACACCGAGCCTGAACTCAGGGCGAGGTTTCCGACGATTCTTCGCCCTAGCTTCAGCCTCGCGGCAAGGAAGCGCTGCAGAGGCGAGACGATCTCGACGCTGGGGCGGCCGGTGTCCGCCGCCTCACAGCGGGCGCAACCCCACCCGTCCGCCCGAGACCACCCGCGCGACGATGCCGCCGAGCCGCCACATGCCGGCGTAGGTCAGCGGATTGAGCAGGGTCGGCCAGGTGGTGCGAACGATGTGCTCGTCGAGGGGACGCCCGGCGAACCGGTCGGTGAGCCAGCGCAGTGTCATCGGCGCCGACATCGGGTGCAACAGCATGTGCTCGCTGAACATGTCGCGGTGATACGTGACTTGAGCTCCACCGGCGTGGTAGCCGTGCGCGAGGTCGTCGATGTCCTCGACGGCGATCACCGAATCGTGCACGGCCTGCACGATCAGCACCGGCAGCCTCGGCGCGGTGCTGCCGAGCCTGATGCTGTCGAAAACCTTTCGTACCGCGGGCATCTCGAGCACCTCGTGCAGGGGCGGGTGGACGAGGTGATCCATGTCGGTCTTGAACAGCCGGATGACGGCTTCGACGGTGGTCATCCGTTCCAGCCGCTGCAGCAGTGAGCGTCCCCGCTCGGTGGCGTGTTCCTCGATGACCCGGTCCAGCTCGGGGTAGGTCTTGGCCAGCGCCGCGACGACCAGCGCCGGCAGCGCCGCCAGGTAGGTCCCGTTGAGCCGGCGAAACGTATTGCCGAGGTCGCCGACCGGTGAGCCCAGCACTGCCCCGACGACGTTCAACTCCGGGGCGTACTCGGCGTGCACTTCGGCTGCCCAGGCGCTGGCCAGGCCACCGCCCGAGTAACCCCAGAGCCCGATCCGGCTGTCCGGCGACAGGCCGAACCGTTCGAAGCCGAGGGTGGCGCGCAGGCCATCGAGCACGCAGTAGCCCGGCTCGTGCGGTGCTCCCCACATGCCCTCGGGGCCCTCGTGGTCGGGCACGGAGACCACCCAGCCCTCGGCCAGGGCGGCTGCGATCAGCAGGTATTCGAGCTGGGCCAGCGAGCCGGCCGCCCAGGCCCACCGCCGCATCGCATACGACGGGAAGCAGCGGGAGGACACCGCGTCGATGGCGCACTGGTAGGAGACCACGTGGCGGGTGTCGTCGGGTGAGTGGTCGGCCGGGATCAGCACGGTCGTGACAGTGGCCTGGGGCAGGCCGTTCATGTCGGTTGTGCGGTAGAGCAGCTGGGTGGCGCTGACCTGCTGTGGGATCAGCCCGAGAAAGCCCAGCTCGACATCGCGGGAGCGCAGCACCGTGCCGGGTCCGGCGTTTTCGAATCCGGCCGGCGGCTCGTAGAACGGGTCGTGTGAGGGCAGAACGGGCCGGCCGCGCCGGCCGGACTGCTCGTGCGGCACGCGGCCAATCCGTCCGGGGTCAACCGCCCCGGCTGCACTGCCTGAATTCACTCGCTCCTTCCTACCTTAAGAAGGGTCTAAGAATCCAGTCGGCTCACCCGGGTGGGCGCAAGGCGGCGAACTCATCGGTGACGCGAATGCTGGAGTCGGTGAAGCGGTAGAGGGCGGCGGGGCGCCCCCCGCTGCGGCCGGGGTGGGCGGTGGTTCCGGTGCGCGTGATGACCCCGCGACGTTCGAGCACGCGCTGCAGGTTGGTCGCGTCGACCTGGTAGCTCAGCGCGGCCCCGTAGATGTCTCGCAGTGTGGATAGTACGAATTCCTTTGGTGCCAAGGCGAATCCGATATTCGTATAGGACAGTTTGGCGACCAGCCGGGCCTGGGCGTAGGCCACCATGGGGCCGTGGTCGAATGCCATCGGCGGCAGCGCGTTGACCGGATGCCATCGGGTGTCCGGCGGCAGCTCCGGGGTGGCGGGGGAGGGCACCAGCCCGAGGAATGTCGACGCGATGGTGCGGACGCCGGGTACTCGCCGCGGATCGGAGAAGACCGCGAGCTGTTCCAAGTGGGCGATCTCACGCAGATCGACTTTCTCGGCCAGCTGACGGCGCACCGAGGTGGTCAGGTCCTCGTCGCTGCGCAGCCGGCCGCCGGGCAGTGACCATTTGCCGCGCTCCGGGTCCAGTGCGCGTTGCCATAACAGCACGTTAAGCGTGGGTTTACGCGAGCTGACGTCGCCGACCTGGAATACGACGGCAAGCACCTCGTGTTCAGTGCTAGTATGACTCATGTTTTCGATTATAAGTCGAAAACCCTCGGATGGAGATCAGGAGGCGATGATGACCGTCTTGGATCGTGCGGATGCCCTTGTCGGCGGCCTGGCCGCCCGCATCGCCGACGGTCCCGGTGGCTACACCGGCGTGGCCGGCGATGAGGAATGGGCTGCCGAGGTACGCCGACTGGCCGGGCTTCGGGGTGCGACCATTCTGGCCCACAACTACCAGCTGCCCGCCATCCAGGACGTCGCCGATCACGTCGGGGACTCGCTGGCGCTGTCGCGCATCGCCGCCGACGCTCCGGAGGACACCATCGTGTTCTGCGGTGTGCACTTCATGGCCGAGACCGCCAAGATCCTCAGTCCGGCCAAGACCGTGTTGATCCCCGATCAGCGGGCCGGCTGCTCGCTGGCCGATTCGATCACCGCCGAGCAGCTGCAGGCGTGGAAAGACGAGTATCCCGACGCCGTGGTGGTCTCCTACGTCAACACCACTGCGGCGGTCAAGGCGCTGACCGACATCTGCTGCACCTCCTCCAATGCCGTCGAGGTGGTGGCCTCCATCCCGGAGGACCGTGAGGTCTTGTTCTGTCCCGACCAGTTCCTCGGCGCCCATGTCCGGCGCGTGACGGGCCGCAAGAACCTGCACGTCTGGGCCGGCGAATGCCATGTGCACGCCGGCATCAACGGCGACGAACTGGCCGAGCAGGCCAGCGCGCACCCCGACGCCGAGTTGTTCGTTCACCCCGAATGTGGTTGCGCCACATCGGCCTTGTACCTGGCCGGCGAGGGGGCATTCCCGGAGGACCGGGTGAAGATCCTGTCCACGGGCGGCATGCTCGACGCCGCGAAGGCCTCGCGCGCCGGACAGGTACTGGTGGCCACCGAGGTCGGCATGTTGCACCAACTGCGCCGCGCCGCACCGGGTATCGACTTCCGCGCCGTCAACGACCGCGCCTCCTGCAAGTACATGAAGATGATCACCCCCGCGGCCCTGCTGCGGTGCCTGGTCGAGGGCGCCGACGAGGTCGACGTCGACCCGGAGACGGCTCGCCGGGGCCGGGTCAGCGTCCAGCGGATGATCGAGATCGGCCAGCCGGGCGGCGGGGAATGACCCGCGGCGTCGGCTGTGGCGGTGACGGCCGCTTCGCCTGGCAGCAGCGCGCCGACGTGGTGGTGATCGGCACCGGGGTCGCCGGGCTGGCCGCCGCCCTGGGTGCGCACCGAAAGGGCAGTCGTACGGTCGTCTTGAGCAAGGCGCCGGAACCAAGCGGGACTACGGCCACCTTCTACGCGCAGGGCGGGATCGCCGTCGTACTGCCCGATACCGACGACTCCATCGACGCCCACGTCCGCGACACCCTGGCGGCGGGGGCGGGACTGTGCGACCCCGAGGCGGTGCGCTCCGTCGTCGCCGACGGCTACCGGGCGGTGGCCGATCTGGTCGACGACGGTGCGCGATTCGACGAGAACGCACCGGGCCGGTGGGCGCTGACCCGTGAGGGCGGGCATTCCCGGCGGCGCATCATCCACGCCGGCGGTGACGCCACCGGCGCCGAGGTCCAGCGCGCCCTCGACCACGCCGCATCCCTGCTCGATATCCGCCGAGACCACATCGCCCTGGAAGTGCTGCACGACGGATCGGCCGTCACCGGGGTCCTGGTGCGCAACGCCGACGGACTCGGCGTCGTGCACACCCCGTCGGTCATCCTGGCCACCGGGGGACTCGGGCATCTCTACCGCGCCACCACCAACCCGGAAGGTTCCACCGGTGACGGGGTCGCCCTGGCGCTGTGGGCCGGTGTCGGTGTCAGCGACATCGAATTCATCCAGTTCCACCCGACGATGCTGTTCGACCGGCAGGCCGCCGGCCGGCGGCCGCTGATCACCGAGGCGCTGCGCGGCGAGGGCGCGGTGCTGCGCGACGCGCGCGGCGAACCGGTCACCGCGGGCGTGCATCCGATGGGTGACCTGGCCCCGCGCGACGTGGTGGCCGCGGCGATCGAGGCACGGCTCCGCGAAACCGGCGACGAGTGCGTGTATCTCGACGCGCGTGCCGTCGATCGGTTCGAACAGCGGTTCCCGACCGTGTCCGCTGCCTGCCATGCCGCCGGTGTCGACCCCACCTCCGAACCGATCCCGGTCGTGCCCGGCGCGCACTACAGCTGCGGCGGCGTGAGCACCGACGTGCACGGCCGCACCGGCCTGCCCGGGCTGTTCGCCGCCGGTGAGGTCGCCCGAACCGGCATGCACGGTGCAAACCGGCTGGCGTCCAACAGCCTGCTCGAAGGCCTCGTGGTCGGCGGCCGAGCCGGCCGCGCCGCCGCCGATCATTCCCGCAGCGCGGGTGCGCCGATGGCGACGGCCGAACCGCGGCAACACGACGCGCTCGACCGGTCCACCCTCCAGCTGGCGATGACCCGCTGGGCTTCGGTGGTTCGCGACGCCGACGGGCTGGCCCACCTCGCCCGGACCCTGGAGGACGCCCCGGCGCGGGCGTTGGTCACCCGCGCGGAGCTCGAGGGCGCCGCGCTGACCGTGACCGCACGTGCGGTCGCCGCCGCGGCGCTCGCCCGCACCGAGACCCGTGGTTGTCACCACCGCAATGACTACCCCGAGACGGATCCGGCCCAGGCGGTCAGCCGCATGCTGACCGGCGAACCCACGACCGCCTGCACCCGATGACGCTGACCGACTACGAACTCGCCGAGGCCCGCACGACGATCCGCCGTGCTCTGGAGGAGGACCTTCGGTATGGCCCGGACGTCACCTCGCTGGCCACGGTGCCGGAGGGCGCCGTCGCAGTGGCCTCGATGGTCACCAGGCAGCCCGGAGTGGTGGCCGGCGTCGACATCGCGCTGCTGGTCCTCGATGAGGTACTCGGCGGCGACGGATACCGCGTGCTGGACCGGGCCGAGGACGGCGCCAGGGCGGACCCCGGCGCCAAGCTCCTGACCGTCGAAGCCCGGACCCAGGGCCTGCTCACCGCCGAACGCACCCTGCTCAACCTGGTGTGCCACCTGTCCGGCATCGCGACGGCCACCGCGGCGTGGGTGGACGCGGTCGCGGGAACCCGGGCCAGGATCCGCGACACCCGCAAGACGCTGCCCGGGCTGCGCGCCCTGCAGAAGTACGCGGTGCGGGTCGGCGGGGGCGTCAACCACCGCATGGGGCTCGGCGATGCCGCGCTGATCAAGGACAACCACGTTGCGGCCGCGGGTTCGGTCGTCGCCGCGCTGCGGGCGATCCGCGCCATGGCACCGGAGCTGCCGTGTGAGGTCGAGGTCGACACCCTCGAACAGCTCGACCAGGTGCTGACCGAGGATGTCCGATTGGTGCTGCTCGATAATTTCCCGATCTGGCAGACCCAGATCGCCGCGCAGCGCCGCGACGCCCGCGCGCCGGGTGTCCTCCTGGAGTCCTCCGGCGGGCTGAGCCTGGACACGGCGGCGGAATACGCCGGAACCGGGGTCGACTACCTGGCTGTCGGAGCGCTGACCCACTCGGCGCGGGTGCTCGACGTCGGCCTGGACATGTAGGTCAGGCGATATCGGCGACGAAGACCCCGACCTGCCGCGCGCCGACGCGCGCGATCCTGGGCAGCGACGGGTCGTCAGTGCCGGCCGGCAGCACCCGGGGGTTGACGATGTGGACGTCTTTGCGGAAGAGATGGACGTCGGCCTCCCCGGCGGCCAGCACGTTCTTGGCCCAGTTGGTCTTCCCGTGGCCGAGCATGATCGCCAGCACGTTGCCCTTGCGGAACGCCGACACCGGAGTCTCGTACTGCGTACCGGACTTGCGGCCGCGGTGTTTGACGACCGCCATCGTCGGCAGGTAGCGGGCGAGCCGCCGCATGGCCGGGTTCATGTACTTGATCTGCAGGTTCTCGAACCACACCGGGAACCTCATCGGAACGCCGGGCGCATTGTTCGGGTGGTCTTTGGTGGACATCGCCCCAACTCTAGGCGTGCCCCGGGCATCGGGACACCGGCGCCGGCACACCTGCGTCGTGGCCGGGCAGCGTTGCTCCGCGCGGGACTACCACTGCGAGGCCTGCAGCAGGTCGAGGGCGGTGCGCTGCTGAAACTTGGTCGTCTCCGCGGCGATCCGGCCGCCGCTGCGACGGGCCTGCCTACGCAATCTGCGCCGGCTGCGCAGGGTGGGCAGCGAATCCAGCACTGCGGGATCGATGCCGGCCAGCGGCGGGCTGCCGCGCTCGGCAGCGATGCGCTCGATGATCCGGCGGCGTTCGTAGCGCAGCAGCAGCAGCACGGCGACGCCGAAGACCACGAGGTTGATCACGAGCTTGTCCAACAGGTTGGGGGCGGGGGCGTTCCAGATGAAGTGCATGAAGGCCCCGGCGGTCAGCAACGCCATGGCCGCGACGATGCGTCGCGGCCATGTCCAGGTCGCCCGGTCGGCGAACGTGGGCAGCACCAGCAGGACACCGACGGCGACCAGCGACGTGTAGGCCCAGTGCGCCGGGATCGCGGTGGCGATTCGCAGCATCAGGTTCCCGCCCGCTCCCAAGAGGTCGGAGTCGAGATTGCTCAGCGCCTCGTTGGTGGCATAGGTGAGGTCCTCCATGACGTCGAATCCGAAGCCGACGAACATGCCCACCAGCAGGGCTTGCGAGACCCGGTTGAACACCGCCGAGCACAGCACCAGAACGACCCCGGCACAGACCGCCTTGGCGGCTTCCTCGATGAACGGCGCGGTGAGCGCGGCCTGCCATCGCGCGAAGGTGTCAGGGTCGATGTAGCGCGCCAGGACGCTTCCGAGGGCGTCGTTCCCGTTCATCGACATCAGCATTGCGGCCGTACCGCCCAGCGCCGCCCCGGCCACCAAGACCTGCGGGTAGTGCCGGACGCTGCGGTAGGGGTCGAACCTGTACATCAGCCAGACCAGGAACACGATGAACGCCAACCACAGGGGGCCCAGCACGAGATGGGCCGTCATCGTCTCGTGGATGGCGCCGCCGTAGCCGACTGCCAGGCCGAAGGCCCCGATGGCCACGGCCACGACGTAGAGCCAGAACACCGCCGACTCGGGGCGGTAGACCACCGGCGGGCGAATGGGTGCGGCGGTGCGGCCGTACGGTGTCGTCGCGGTCATCGCCGCCCCCTGGTGATCAGGTCGACGACCTGGTCGATCGGCGGGGCGGGTTGGCCGGGGTGGGCGAGTGCCACCACGGAGACGATGACGTCCCCGTCGTTGAGGAAGGCGCATGTCCCGGTCGCGGTTTCGGTGACCGCGACGCAGGTCTGGCCGCGCAGGGCGCCCTCGGACGATTCGACACTGCCCCCGTCCAGGGCCGAGGTGACCCCCTGGACTCGGTGGAACCGGATCAGCCGCTGAACCACCGCGTCGGGGTCGCGGTGGTTCAGGTCGTAGGCCTCGATGAAGACCGTCGACCCGTGGCTGCGCAGCACCGCCCGGTCACCCCGGTCGAGGGCCTCCCAGCCCTGCGGGGTTTCGACGGTGACGACGTTGCCCTCGTCGGTGACTGCCAGCACCTGCTCGGCCGATGTCACGGCGGGCGCCCACGGCCGCTGCGGCAGCGTAGCGTCCAGGATCATCGGCACCAGCGGCACCGCGAGCATGAGCCCGCCGAGTGTGAACGCGGCCGGTTTCTGTGTGAGCCGGCGCCGGCGGGGCGAAAGCGGCGGTGACGGCTGCCGAGGCGCCGGCCCCGCGTCGTCGTTGGTTGTGGTGGACATGGTTCGATCCCAATCGACGGCACCTATCCGGCGTTTCGGTCCGAATCGGACAGACTCTAGTGGACCCACGTCGCCGCCGCGGCCATTACCGGCCGTCGCCGGTGAGGCCGGATGCGTGGCGACTTGTGCCGCTGTGCTCAGGCGGTCGCACCGCGGCGCACCAGCGACAGCACCACCGTGGCGGTGGCGAACAGGCCGCGCCGTCGGCACGCAGGCTCAGCTGTTCGCCGAGCCCGCGGCTGGCGGTGCGCCATTGCCGCACCGCCAGGTAGACGAGGTAGACCACCCCGATCCACGTGATCACGGTGCAGGTCACCGCGGACTTCGCGACGGCGGCCCCGAGGCCCACCGCTACCAGCGCCAGCTGCACCATGAGGCCGATTTCCAGGCCCGTGATGCTCCAGTAGCCGCGGCGCAAACCGTGGCTCGGCCCGGTGGCCATCGACTGGATCGCGCCCGCGCCGGGGAGACGCTGATCGCGATCGCGGCGCCGATGAAGGCGAGCCACAGGTCGCATTGCATCTCCGCAGCATCGGGCCGGCGGAGGCCGGCGCTCAATCGATTTTTATTCGGATGCGTCGATCGGGGACAATTGAACCGATGACCAGCTTCGCGATGTCCCGGATCGACCTGCGCGGCCGCACCCTGACCGCTGCCGAGCTGCGTTCGGCCCTGCCGCGAGGCGGTGTGGACGTCGACGCGATCGTGCCCAAGGTGCGACCGATCGTCGACGATGTCGTCGAACGCGGTGCGCTTGCGGCCCTGGAGTACGGCGAGAAGTTCGACAGCGTGCGTCCGGCGACGGTGCGGGTTCCGGTGCCCGACCTCGATGCGGCGCTCGCCGCGCTCGATCCCGAGGTGCGTGCGGCGCTGGAAGTCGCCATCGACCGCACCCGCGCCGTGCACGCCGACCAGCGGCGCACCGATACCACGACGCTGTTCGCATCCGGTGCTTCGGTGACCGAACGCTGGGTTCCGGTCCAACGAGTGGGCCTGTACGTGCCGGGCGGCAATGCCGTCTACCCGTCCAGTGTCGTGATGAACGTCGTACCGGCGCAGGCCGCCGGTGTCGAATCGCTGGTGGTGGCCAGTCCGCCGCAGGCGCAATTCGGGGGTCTGCCGCACCCGACGATCCTGGCGGCGGCCCGGCTGCTCGGTGTCGACGAGGTCTGGGCCGTCGGCGGTGCGCAAGCTGTGGCGCTGTTGGCCTACGGCGGTACCGATATCGGTGTCGAAGGGTCCGGGGCCGAACTGGCGCCGGTCGACATGATCACCGGGCCTGGCAACATCTACGTGACCGCGGCCAAGCGGATCTGTCGCTCGCAGGTCGGTATCGACGCCGAGGCCGGTCCGACCGAGATCGCGATCCTCGCCGACCACACCGCAGACCCGGCGCACGTGGCCGCCGACCTGATCAGCCAGGCCGAGCACGACGTCATGGCTGCCAGTGTTCTGGTGACCGACAGCGTGGGGCTGGCCGACGCCACCGACGCCGAACTGGTCACCCAGCTGGCGACCACAGTCCACCGCGAGCGGGTGACCGAGGCGCTGACCGGGCGCCAGTCGGCCATCGTGCTCGTCGACGATCTCGACACCGGGGTGCGGGTCGTCAACGCCTACGCCGCAGAACATCTGGAGATTCAGACCGCCGACGCCAACGAGGTGGCGGGCCGGGTCCGCGCCGCAGGGGCGATCTTCGTCGGCCCGTGGTCGCCGGTGAGCCTCGGTGACTACTGCGCGGGCTCCAACCACGTGTTGCCGACCGCCGGATGCGCGCGGCACTCCAGCGGGTTGTCGGTGCAGACGTTCCTGCGTGGTATCCACGTCGTGGACTACACCGAGGCCGCGTTGAAGGACGTCTCCGGCTACGTCGTCACGCTGGCCAAAGCCGAGGATCTGCCGGCCCACGGCGAGGCGGTGCGCCGGAGGTTCGAGAAATGACCGGCGTCTCGGGAGAAGATCGCAGGACCGAGCCCCTCGGTGGCGGTGTCACACTGGCCGACCTGCCCCTGCGCGACGACCTGCGGGGCAAATCACCGTACGGCGCGCCGCAGCTCGATGTGCCGGTGCGGCTGAACACCAACGAGAACCCGCATCCCCCGAGCCCGGCGCTCGTCGAGGATGTCGCGCGCTCGGTCCGGCAGGCGGCCGAGGATCTGCACCGCTATCCCGACCGGGACGCGGTCGCCCTGCGCCGTGACCTGGCCGCCTATCTGCGCGCTCAGACCGGCGTTCACGTCGAGTTCGAAAATGTCTGGGCGGCAAACGGATCCAACGAGATCCTGCAACAGCTGTTGCAGGCATTCGGCGGTCCCGGGCGCAGTGCAATCGGTTTCGTGCCGTCGTATTCGATGCACCCGATCATCTCCGACGGTACACAGACCGAGTGGCTCGAGGCGGCCAGGGCCGCCGACTTCAGCCTCGACGTCGACACCGCGGTGGCCGCCATCACGGCCAAGGATCCCGACGTGGTATTCCTCGCCAGCCCGAACAACCCTTCGGGACAGAGCATCCCGCTGGCCGACCTGCGCCGGTTGCTCGACGTGATGGGGCACGGCATCCTGATCGTGGACGAGGCCTACGGCGAGTTTTCCAGCCAGTCCAGCGCGATCGCGCTGATCGAGCAGTACCCGGCCCGGCTGATCGTCACCCGCACCATGAGCAAGGCGTTCGCGTTCGCCGGTGGTCGGCTCGGATACCTCGTTGCCGCGCCGGCGATCATCGACGCGGTACTGCTGGTTCGGCTGCCCTACCACCTGTCGGTCGTCACGCAGGCCGCCGCGCGTGCCGCGCTGCGCCACGCCGACGACACGTTGGGCAGCGTCGCCGAGCTCGTCGCCGAGCGGGAGCGGGTCAGCACCGCGTTGATCGGGCTCGGGTTCCGGGTCATCCCCAGCGACGCCAACTTCGTGTTGTTCGGCGAGTTCGCCGACGCGCCCAGGGCGTGGCGGCGCTATCTCGAGGACGGCGTCCTGATCCGAGACGTCGGTATACCCGGGTATCTGCGTACCACGATCGGTCTGTCCGACGAGAACGATGCTTTCCTGGCCGCCAGCGCACGGTTGGCCAGCGCCGAACTCGCCCAGCCGCTAGGAGCACAATGACTGCCATCAGCACACCCACTCGCCGCGCCCGGGTCGAACGCAAGACCCGGGAGTCCGACATCGTCGTCGAAGTCGACCTCGACGGCAGCGGGCAGGTCTGCATCGACACCGGTGTTCCGTTCTTCGACCACATGCTGACCGCGCTGGGTAGCCACGCCAGCTTCGACCTGACCGTCACCGCCCGCGGCGACGTCGAGATCGAGGGTCACCACACCATCGAGGACACCGCGATCGTGCTGGGCGCCGCGCTGGGCCAGGCCCTCGGCGACAAGAACGGCATCCGCCGGTTCGGGGACGCGTTCATCCCGATGGACGAGACGCTGGCGCATGCCGCGGTCGACGTGTCCGGGCGGCCGTACTTCGTGCACACCGGCGAACCGGACTACCTGGTGGACTTCACCATCGCCGGCTCGACGGTGCCCTACCACACGGTGATCAATCGGCACGTCTTCGAGACGCTGGCCCTCAACGCCCGCATCGCGCTGCATGTGCGCACCATCTACGGGCGCGATCCGCACCACATCACCGAGGCGCAGTACAAGGCGGTCGCGCGTGCGCTGCGTCAGGCCGTGGAGCCCGATCCGCGGGTGTCCGGCGTGCCGTCCACCAAAGGCGCACTGTGAGTGCCGTTTCCCGCCGGAAGTCGGTGGTCGTGCTGGACTACGGGTCGGGCAACCTGCGCTCGGCCCAGCGTGCGCTGGAGCGCGTCGGCGCACAGGTGGAGGTCACCGCCGACGCGGCACGGGCCCTGCGTGCGGACGGCTTGGTGGTGCCGGGTGTCGGGGCCTTCGAGGCCTGTATGGCGGGGCTGCACGGGGTCGGCGGCGACCGGATCATCGCCGAACGGGTGTCGGGCGGCCGGCCCGTGCTCGGAGTGTGCGTCGGCATGCAGATCCTGTTCGCCCGCGGCGTCGAATTCGGGGTCGAGTCGGTCGGCTGCGGCCAGTGGCCGGGATCGGTGACCCGGCTGGACGCGCCGGTCATCCCGCACATGGGCTGGAATGTCGTCGAAGCGGCCCCGGGCAGTCGGCTGTTCAAGGGGCTGGACGCCGACACCCGGTTCTACTTCGTGCACTCCTATGCCGCGCAGAGCTGGGAGGGCGCACCCGATGCGCTGCTGACCTGGGCCACCCACCACGTCCGATTCCTGGCCGCGGTCGAGGACGGTCCGCTGTCGGCGACACAATTTCATCCGGAGAAGAGCGGCGACGCCGGCGCGGCGCTGCTCGCCAATTGGGTTGAGGGGCTGTGAACGCGAACGTGCCACTGATCTTGTTGCCCGCTGTCGACGTGGTCGACGGCCGCGCCGTGCGTCTGGTCCAGGGAAAGGCCGGCAGCGAAACCGAGTACGGCTCGGCGCTGGACGCCGCGTCGACCTGGCAGCGCGACGGTGCCGAGTGGATCCACCTGGTGGACCTCGACGCCGCCTTCGGGCGCGGCTCCAACCGGGAGCTGCTCGCCGAGGTCGTCGGCTCCCTGGAGGTGAACGTCGAACTCTCCGGCGGCATCCGCGACGACGAGTCGTTGAAGGCCGCGCTGGCGACCGGGTGCGCGCGGGTCAACATCGGCACTGCTGCGCTGGAGAACCCGATGTGGTGTGCGGCGGCGATCGCCGAGTACGGCGACAGGGTGGCCGTCGGGCTGGATGTGCAGATCGTCGGCGGGGAGCACCGGCTACGCGGACGCGGCTGGGAGACCGACGGCGGGGATCTGTGGCAGATTCTGGAACGCCTTGACAGCGAGGGCTGTTCGCGCTTCGTGGTCACCGACGTCACCAAGGACGGCACCCTGACCGGACCGAATCTGGATCTGCTCGAAGTGGTCGCCGAGTGCACGGACTCGCCGGTGATCGCCTCGGGCGGGGTGTCGTGCCTCGACGACCTGCGGGCCATCGCGACGCTGACCGGTAGCGGCGTCGAGGGTGCGATCGTCGGAAAGGCCCTCTATGCGGGCCGCTTCACGCTGCCAGAAGCCCTCGCCGCGGTGAGCCAGTAACCGCGATGGCGTCACAGTCGACAGATCTGGAGGCATTGGTAGCCGAAGCGACGGCGGTTCTCGACGAGGTGTCAAAGCCGTTCGTGGCCGGACACCGCGCGGACTCGGCGGTGAAGAAGAAGGGCAACGACTTCGCCACCGAAGTCGACCTGGCCATCGAGCGTCAGGTGGTCGCGGCACTCGAAGCGGCGACCGGAATCGGTGTACACGGTGAGGAATTCGGCGGTGCGGACATCGACTCGCCGCTGGTGTGGGTGCTCGACCCGATCGACGGCACGTTCAACTATGCGGCGGGGTCACCCATGGCGGCGATACTGCTGGGCCTGCTGCGCGACGGTGAACCGGTCGCCGGGCTGACGTGGTTGCCGTTCACCGATCAGCGCTACACCGCGGTGGCGGGCGGACCGGTGTACTTCAACGGCGTGGAGCAGCCACCGATCCGGCCGGCCGAGATGGAGCACTCGATCATCGGCATCGGCACCTTCAACGTGGACTGGCGCGGCCGCTACCCGGGCCGCTACCGGCTGGCGGTGTTCGAGAACCTGAGCCGGGTGTGCTCCAGGCTGCGCATGCATGGCGCCACCGGTATCGACATGGCCTATACGGCGGCCGGGATTCTCGGTGCGGCAATCAGTTTCGGTGACCACATCTGGGACCATGCCGCCGGTGTGGCGCTGGTGCGAGCCGCGGGCGGGGTCGTCACCGACCTGGCCGGTCAGGTGTGGACCACGTCGTCGCGCTCGGCGCTGGCCGCCGCACCCGGTGTGCACGAACAGATCCTGGAGATCCTCGCTCATGTCGGCCCACCTGAGGAGTACCAGTAGTGGACGTGGCGGTTCGTGTCATCCCCTGCCTGGACGTCGACGCCGGCCGGGTGGTCAAGGGGGTCAACTTCGAGAATCTGCGTGACGCAGGGGATCCCGTCGAGTTGGCCGCGGCCTATGACGCCGAGGGTGCCGACGAACTGTGCTTCCTGGACGTCACCGCATCCTCGTCGGGCCGGGCGACGATGCTCGACGTGGTACGGCACACCGCCGAGCAGGTGTTCATCCCGCTCACGGTCGGTGGTGGGGTGCGCTCGGTGGCCGACGTCGACTCGCTGCTGCGGGCCGGTGCGGACAAGGCGTCGGTGAACACCGCGGCGATCACCCGTCCCGCGCTGCTGGCGGAGTTGTCGCGCCAGTTCGGGTCGCAATGCATCGTGCTGTCGGTGGACGCCCGCACGGTGCCGCCGGATTCGCCGCCGACGCCGTCGGGCTGGGAGGTCACCACGCACGGCGGCCGGCAGGGGACCGGCATCGATGCCGTCGAGTGGGCCACCCGCGGAGCCGAACTCGGAGTCGGGGAGATCCTGCTCAACTCGATGGACGCCGACGGCACCAAGGCCGGTTTCGACCTGACGATGCTGCGGGCGGTGCGCAAGGCGGTCACGGTACCCGTGATCGCCAGCGGTGGTGCCGGGGCGGTGGACCATTTCGCACCCGCCGTCGAAGCGGGTGCCGACGCGGTGCTTGCGGCCAGCGTCTTCCACTTCCGCGAGCTGACCATCGGACAGGTGAAGGCGGCGATGGCGGCCCGGGGGATTACCGTCCGATGAGCGAACGCGAAGATGGCGAATCGGGTGTGGGTCCGATGAGCGCGCTCGAGCCGGAGATCGCCGCGCGTCTCAAGCGCGACGCCGACGGTTTGTTCGCCGCCGTCGCTCAGGAGCGCGGCAGCGGCACGGTGCTGATGGTGGCCTGGATGGACGACGAGGCGTTGGCCCGCACGCTGGCCACCCGGCAGGCCACCTACTACTCCCGCTCCCGGGGCGAGTACTGGGTCAAGGGTGCAACCTCGGGGCACACTCAGCGCGTGCACGCCGTGCGGCTGGACTGCGACGGGGACGCGGTGCTGCTGGAGGTCGACCAGGTCGGAGGCGCCTGCCACACCGGTGACCACAGCTGTTTCGACGCTGACCTGCTGCTTGGGCCGGACCAGCACTAGGCGGCGTTGCGTTGCGCGGCCTTGTCGGGGCCATGGACAACAATGACGGGGTGATCGAGTCCGCGCTGAGCCTGACGCACGACAGCGCGGATGTGCGCAAGGCGAGGGGGGCGTTCTTCACGCCGGCCCAGATCGCGCAGTACCTCGCGCGATGGGCGGTCCGGTCACCGAACGACCGGGTGCTGGAGCCCTCCGCCGGCGATGCGGCTTTCCTGGTCGCGGCAACCCACCGGTTGCGTGAGCTCGGTGCGGATCCGGCCGCTCGTCCGTCGGTGGACGGGGTCGAGATCCACGCGGCGAGCGCGGCGGTGGCCCGCGCCCGGGTCAACGAGGCCGGTGGCAGGCCGCGCATCCGCGTCGGGGACTTCTTCGAGGTCGACCCCCGACCGGGGTACACGGCGGTCATCGGTAATCCGCCCTACATCCGCTACCAGGATTTTCGCGGGGATCTGCGGGCGATGTCGCGGATGGCGGCACTTCGCGGTGGCGTCGCGCTGTCGGCCTTGGCCTCGAGCTGGGCGGCCTTCACCGTGCACGCCGCGCAGTTCCTGCGCGACGGCGGGCGACTGGCCCTGGTGCTGCCCGGAGAGCTGTTGAGCGTCAACTACGCCGGACCGATCCGAGGGTTCCTCTTCGAACGGTTCCGCTCGATCGAGCTGGTGTTGTTCGACGAGCAGGTGTTCCCTGAGGTCGAAGCCGACGTCGTCCTGCTCCTTGCCGACGGTTACAACCAGGGGCCGAGCGCTCACGTCACCCTGCGACGCGCACAGAACGCGAAATCCCTGAGTGCGCCGCTGCCAGAAGAACATTGGGTGCCCGACGATCCGTCCGGCAAATGGGTCAGTGGCCTGATCGGCGGCGGTCCCGTCGACTGCCTGCAGTCCATCGTGGGCGCCGGGCACTTCGCGACCCTGGATCAGTGGGGCGACACGACGCTGGGAATGGTGACCGGCAACAACGGCTACTTCGTCTTGTCGCGCACGCGGGTCAGGGAGCTGGGACTTCGCCCGACCGACGTGATCCGGCTCTCCCCACCGGGCAGTTCGCATCTGCGCGGGTTGGTGTTGTCCAACGAGGCGCTGGCGCGGTTGGAGAGTGTCGGCAAGGCCGTCTACCTGTTCCGCCCATCGGGCGACCTCTCGCCGGCCGCCAAACGCTACGTCGCGTTCGGGCGGGAAGCCGGCACTCACACCGCCTACAAGTGCAGGGTGCGTTCGCCCTGGTACCTGGTGCCCCTGCTGAAGCCGGCCGATTTGTTGCTCACCTGTATGAATGCCGACACGCCGCGGCTGGTCACCAACCGGGCCAAGGCGCACCACCTGAATTCCGTGCACGGCGTCTACCTGCGCCAGGACCTGCGTCGCGCCGGGAAGGACCTTCTGCCGCTGGCCGCGCTGAATTCGGCCACGCTGCTCAGCGCCGAGATCGTCGGCCGGTCCTACGGCGGCGGGATCCTGAAAATAGAACCGCGTGAAGCGGACCGATGGCTGGTTCCGTCGCCGTCTTTCATCGAGAGCCGGGCGAATGCGTTGCGGGCGGTCCGTCGCCGGGTGGCGGACCTGCTGCGCCGGGGGCAGCTGATGAGTGCGGTCGCCCTCGTCGACGAGGCGTTGGCACTCGATGGGTGTGTCGGGTCGGTCGAAGAGCTGAGGTCGATGCAGGCAGCGCGTGATTCACTTGCGATGCGCCGCATGACGAGGTCTCGAAGTGGCCGCTGAGCCATCAGCCAAGACAACGGCCTGGGCGATGTTCGACCGAATCGTGGCCGATGCGGCCCCGGACGGGGCCCACACCAACCCGTGGCAGTGCGACGGCGATGGTCGGTTGGTCTACCTCCCCGATTTCGGGGTTCTGCAACGACTCCTGGGTGTACCGCTGTACTTGAAGGCGCCGACCACTACGGGTGTGCCGGCCCTGGCGTTGGACGTCTGGCTGGCGTACGAACTGCGCCGGGCAGGATTCGACAGCGACGCGGTGTGGCCGCGGCCGACCCATCCCCGGATCATGCCCCGGCCGATCGCGAGCCTGTTGGACAACCTGCCGCGCAAGGATCGCGACGCGCTGGAGAAGAGGCTGCGCGGCAAGGCGATGAAAGGCGTCGTCGCCTCGAGCGCCAACGTGCTGGGCAAGAACTATCTCAAGCAGGTCGACGTCGTCATGTCCGATTGGGACACCGGTCCCGAACTGCTCGTCAGCACGAAGCGGATGGACTCCAGCTTCGGCAAGAACGCCGCCAACCGTGTCGAGGAGAGCTACGGCGACGCCAAGAACCTGAGGCTGCGGCATCCGCTGGCCGCACTGGGATTTGTGTACGGCCTGCGATCCACGATCCTGACCGCCGAGCCCGAGAAGGCGGAGTGGCTGATCGACCTGCTCCAGAAGCTGGGCAACGAAGACGACGCCTACCATGCCGTCTCCCTCGTGATGATCGACTACGAAACCGGCGCCCCTGCCGCGGAGGCGGACGACGGCGGCGACGGAGAGGATCCGCTGGTCGCTGCCGGCGTGGATGTGCCCGAACCGGATGCCCTGACCGATGGCGTGGCGATCTCGGAAGTCGAACACGCACTTCAGCTGCTCCCGGAGGTGTCGATCCGGCACCACGCGGTTCCCCCGGGCCTTCAGCCCGGCGTCTTCCTGGCCGCGATGGTCGACCGCGTCATCGACGCCACTCCGGTCACCCGCCACCGCGAGGCGCGGCGCCGGCGTGCCGGGGCGCGTCTCGGATAGGGGAGGACGGATCGCTAGGCCGACGGTCGCTGGCGCAGTACCTCCAGCGCCTTGTCGGCATGGGTATCCATGTTCATCTCGCTGGAGATCACCTCCAGCACCGTGCGGTCGGTATCGATGACGAACGTGGTGCGCTTGACCGGTATCAACTTGCCCAGCAGACCACGCTTGACACCGAACATGGTGGCCACCGCGCCGTCGGCGTCCGACAAGAGTGGGTAGTCGAAGCGCTGGGAGTCGGCGAACTTGGCCTGCTTGTCGACCGGGTCGGTGCTGATGCCCACCCGGCTGGCGCCCAGCGCGGCGAACTCGCTGGCCAGGTCGCGGAAATGACAGGCCTCCTTGGTGCACCCGGGTGTCATCGCCGCGGGGTAGAAGAACAGGACGATCGGCCCGTCGGCGAGCAAGTTCGTCAGCGAGCGTACGGCGCCGGTCTGGTCCGGCAGTTCAAACTCGGCTACACGGTCACCACGCTTCATGGACAGCCAGGCTACGCCGCTCGGTGGGCGTGCAGGGGTCTGGGAGGATGTATCCGTGCACTCCAACCTCGCCGTCACGACCACCCGCGACGAGTTTCGGGCGCTGGCCGCCGAACACCGCGTGGTACCGGTGACCCGCAAGGTGCTTGCCGACAGCGAGACACCGCTGTCGGCGTACCGCAAGCTGGCCGCCAACCGTCCCGGGACGTTCCTGCTCGAATCCGCCGAAAACGGCCGGTCCTGGTCGCGCTGGTCGTTCATCGGCGCCGGTGCTCCCTCGGCGCTGACCGTTCACGACGGCCAGGCGGTGTGGTTGGGGACCACGCCGAAGGACGCGCCCAGCGGCGGTGATCCGCTGCAGGCGCTGTGGCAGACGATGGAGCTGCTGTCCACCGGCACGCCGGCGGGCGGGAGCGAAGCGACTCGGGGATCAACACTGGCCGGGGTCCCCCCGCTGTCGGGGGGCATGGTGGGGTTCTTCGCCTACGACTTCGTCCGCCGGCTGGAGCGCCTGCCGGAGCTGGCAGTCGACGATCTCAAGCTGCCGGACATGCTGCTGCTGCTGGCCACCGATCTCGCCGCCGTCGACCACCACGAGGGCACCATCACGCTGATCGCCAACGCGGTGAACTGGAACGGCACCGACGAGCGGGTGGACTGGGCCTACGACGACGCCGTTGCCCGCCTGGACGTGATGACCGAGGCGCTGGGCCAGCCGTTGCCGTCAACGGTGGCAACGTTCTCCCGACCCGAGCCGCGGCACCGCTCCCAGCGCACGATGGAGGAGTACGGGGCGGTGGTTGAGCGGCTGGTCAAGGAGATCGAGGCTGGCGAGGCATTCCAGGTGGTGCCCTCGCAGCGGTTCGAGATGGACACCGACGTCGACCCGATCGATGTCTACCGCATGCTGCGGGTGTCCAACCCCAGTCCGTACATGTACCTGCTTCATGTTCCGGATATGGCGGGGGGAATTGACTTCTCGATTGTCGGCTCCAGCCCTGAGGCGCTGGTGACGGTCCAGGACGGGTGGGCTACAACGCATCCGATCGCCGGGACGCGCTGGCGCGGGCAGACCGAGGAGGAAGACCTGCTGCTGGAAAAGGAGCTGCTGGCCGACGAGAAGGAACGTGCCGAGCACCTGATGCTGGTCGATCTCGGCCGCAACGATCTGGGCCGGGTTTGCGTGCCGGGAACGGTGCGGGTCGAGGACTACAGCCACATCGAGCGCTACAGCCACGTCATGCATCTGGTGTCGACGGTCACCGGGCTGCTCGCCGAGGGGCGGACCGCGCTGGACGCGGTCACGGCCTGCTTCCCGGCGGGCACCCTGTCGGGGGCGCCGAAGGTCCGGGCGATGGAGCTGATCGAAGAGGTCGAAAAGACCCGCCGCGGTCTTTACGGCGGTGTGGTCGGCTATCTCGACTTCGCCGGCAACGCCGACTTCGCGATCGCCATCAGGACCGCGCTGATGCGCAGCGGCACCGCCTACGTGCAGGCCGGTGGGGGGGTGGTCGCCGACTCCAACGGTCCCTACGAGTACACCGAAGCCGCCAACAAGGCCAAGGCGGTGCTCAATGCCATCGCCGCGGCGGAAACCCTGGGTGCGCCGTGATCCGGGTTGGGCAGCTGCTACTGGTGGTCGCGGCCATCGGCCTGTGGGTGGCGTCGCGACTGCCGTGGGTGGCGGTGCAGTCCTCCGACGGCCTGGGCCAGCCCAAGACCTCCACCCTCAACGGCGCGGCCTGGTCGAATGCCCTGCTGCCGATGGCGGTATTGCTGCTGGCGGCCGCGGTGGCCGGACTCGCGGTGCGGGGTTGGTTGCTCAGGGTTGTCGCGGTGCTGCTGGGAGTGGTCAGCCTGGCCCTGGGCTACCTCGGAATCAGTCTCTTCGTCATGCCCGACGTCGGCCCGCGCGGCGCCGAACTGGCCCAGATCTCGGTCATCTCCCTGGTCGGTAGTGAACGTCACTACGGCGGCGCCGCGGTCACATTGGGCGCGGCGGTGTGCTGCCTGGCGGCCGCGGTGCTGCTGATGCGCTCGGCTTCCTCGGGGCGGCACACCACCGCGAAATACGCGACACCGGCGGCCCGTCGGAGCGCGGCGCGCGCGGAGGACGGCGAGGCCACGATGTCGGAGCGGGGAATGTGGGACGCCCTCGACGAGGGCCACGATCCCACGGAACACCCGCGGTAGGGGTCGGGCGTCGACATCTCCACGGTTCGACACCGAGGGTCGGTGACGGCGGATGGGCACGAGGCGGCTACCCTTCCAGGGACATCAAAACGACCTTCAGAACCGTCCGAGAAGGGATTCGGCTGGCATGAGTTCGGCAACCGTGCTCGACTCCATCATCGAGGGAGTCAGCGCTGACGTTGCCGCCCGTGAGGCGATCGTGAGCCTGGCAGAGATCAGGGCGGCCGCCAAGGCCGCCCGCCCGCCGTTGGATGTGCTGGCGGCGATGCGTGAACCGGGCATCGGCGTGATTGCCGAAGTCAAGCGCGCCAGCCCATCACGCGGCCAGCTGGCCAACATTCCCGATCCTGCCGAGTTGGCGTGCGCATACCAGAGCGGCGGGGCCCGGGTGATCAGCGTGCTGACCGAGGAGCGTCGCTTCCACGGCTCGCTGGCCGATCTGGACGCGGTGCGTGCGGCGGTGCGGATTCCGGTGCTCCGCAAAGACTTCGTCGTGCGGCCCTACCAGATCCACGAGGCACGGGCGCACGGCGCGGACATGCTGCTGCTGATCGTGGCCGCCCTCGACCAGCCCGCCCTGGTGTCGATGCTCGACCGTACGGAGTCCCTGGGGATGACCGCGCTGGTCGAGGTGCACACCGAGGAGGAGGCGGATCGGGCGCTGCAGGCCGGGGCCAAGGTGATCGGCGTCAATGCCCGCGATCTGAAGACCCTGGAGGTGGATCGGGACTGTTTCGCCCGGATCGCGCCCGGTCTGCCGTCCGACATCATCCGGGTCGCCGAGTCCGGTGTGCGCGGCACCGCGGACCTGTTGGCCTACGCGGGTGCCGGGGCCGACGCCGTCCTGGTCGGCGAGGGGTTGGTGACCAGTGGCGATCCCCGTGGTGCGGTGGCCGACCTGGTGACCGCGGGCACCCATCCGTCGTGCCCGAAGCCGGCGCGTTGAGCTGCAAGCCGATGTGCCGGCCTTGCTGAGTCGTTGAGATGTCCGATTCCTCCACCCCCGACCTGCCGCGTACCAGCGCGGCCGTTGCCGAGCCCACCAGCCATGATCCCGACGCGCGGGGTCATTTCGGAGTCTTCGGGGGCCGCTACGTACCCGAAGCGCTGATGGCGGTGATCGAGGAGGTGACCGCGGCCTACGACAAGGCCCGCACCGACCAGGCGTTCCTCGACGAGCTCGACCGATTGCAGACGCACTACGCCGGCCGCCCCTCTCCGCTGTATGAGGCGGCGCGCCTGGGTGGGCACGTCGGCGGTGCGCGGATATTCCTGAAGCGCGAGGATCTCAACCACACGGGCTCGCACAAGATCAACAACGTGCTGGGCCAGGCGCTGCTGGCACGGCAGATGGGCAAGACCCGGGTTATCGCGGAGACCGGTGCAGGCCAGCACGGGGTGGCCACCGCCACGGCGTGCGCGCTGCTCGGCCTGCAGTGCGTGATCTACATGGGTGCGGTCGACACCGCACGCCAGGCGCTCAACGTCGCCAGGATGCGGCTGCTGGGTGCCGAGGTGGTCTCGGTGCAGTCCGGGTCCCGGACGCTCAAGGACGCGATCAACGACGCGTTTCGCGACTGGGTCACCAATGCCGAGAGCACCTACTACTGCTTCGGCACCGCGGCCGGGCCGCATCCGTTCCCGACCATGGTGCGTGATTTCCAGCGGGTCATCGGGCTTGAGGCGCGCGCCCAGATGCTTGCGCAGGCCGGCCGGCTGCCGGATGTGGTAACCGCTTGTGTCGGTGGGGGTTCCAACGCGATCGGTATCTTCCACCCGTTCATCGACGATCCCGCCGTTCGTCTCGTCGGATTCGAGGCCGCTGGTGAGGGCGTCGAAACCGGAAGGCACGCAGCGACTTTCACGGGAGGATCGCCGGGCGCGTTCCAGGGCTCGTACTCTTATCTGCTGCAGGACGACGACGGTCAGACCATCGAGTCCCATTCGATATCGGCGGGGCTCGACTATCCGGGCGTGGGGCCCGAGCATGCATTCCTCAAGGAGATCGGGCGCACCGAGTATCGGCCGATCACGGACGCGGAGGCGATGGACGCCTTCGGTCTGCTGTGCCGGCTGGAGGGGATCATCCCGGCCATCGAGTCGGCCCACGCCGTTGCCGGTGCGATCAAGTTGGCGGCCGAGCTGGGGCCCGGGTCGGTCATCCTGGTCAACCTCTCGGGGCGCGGCGACAAGGATGTGGAGACGGCGGCCCGGTGGTTCGGTCTGCTGGACGATCCGGTACCGGGAGCGTCATGACGGTTGCGCACAGCCAGCCCGGGCGGCTGGGTCCGATCTTCGAGGCGTGCCGCGCCGACGGGCGGGCCGCGCTGATCGGCTACCTGCCCACCGGGTACCCCGACGTCAAGACCTCGGTCGACGCCATGGTCGCGATGGCCGAATCCGGTTGCGACATCATCGAGGTGGGGGTGCCGTATTCGGATCCCGGGATGGATGGTCCGGTGATCGCGACAGCCGCAGCGGCGGCGCTGAGCGGCGGCGTCCGGGTGCGCGACACACTGCGGGCGGTCGAGACGATCAGCGCGGCCGGGGGTAACCCGGTCGTCATGACGTACTGGAACCCGGTACTGCGCTACGGGGTCGACGCCTGGGCGCGCGACCTTGCCGCTGCCGGGGGACTGGGGATGATCACCCCCGACCTGATTCCCGATGAAGCCGAGCAGTGGTTGGCTGCGTCCGATGCGCACGGCCTGGACCGGATATTTCTGGTGGCGCCATCGTCGACTCGTGAGCGCCTGGCGATGACGGTCGAGGCCTCCCGCGGTTTTGTCTACGCGGCCTCGACCATGGGTGTGACCGGTGCGCGCGCTGCCGTGTCGCAGGCGGCCCCGGCGTTGGTGCGCCGGGTCAAGGAGATTTCCGATATTCCGGTGGGGGTCGGCCTGGGGGTGCGGTCTCGTGACCAAGCCGCCGAGATGGCCCGCTTCGCCGACGGCGTGATCGTCGGCTCGGCACTGGTGTCCGCGCTCTCCGACGGGTTACCGGCGGTGCGGACGCTGACCGAGGAGCTGGCTGTTGGCGTTCGACAGAAAGTGCCTGCTACGTGACGACAACGGTGCTCGCCTATTTTCCGAGTCCCCCCCAGGGGGTCTGGCACCTCGGTCCCTTGCCGATTCGGGCGTATGCGTTGTGCATCATCGCCGGCATCATCGTCGCCCTGGTGATCGGTGACCGCCGCTGGGAGGCCCGTGGCGGGGAGCCGGGAGTCATCTACGACGTCGCCCTGTGGGCGGTGCCGTTCGGGCTGATCGGCGGCCGGCTGTACCACTTGATGACCGATTGGCGGACGTACTTCGGCGAGGGCGGCGCGGGTGTGGGTGCGGCCCTGCGGGTCTGGGATGGCGGGCTGGGTATCTGGGGTGCTGTTGCACTCGGTGGTGTCGGCGCGTGGATCGCGTGCCGGCGCCGGGGGATACCGTTGCCCGCCTTCGGCGACGCGATAGCGCCGGGCATCATCCTGGCGCAGGCCATCGGGCGCCTGGGCAACTACTTCAATCAGGAGCTGTACGGTCGCGAGACGACGCTGCCCTGGGGGATGGAGATCTTCTACCGGCGGGATGCCTCGGGCATGGTCGACGTGCACTCCCTCGACGGCGTGTCCACGGGTCAGGTGGCCGCCGTTGTGCAGCCCACGTTCCTCTACGAACTGCTCTGGAACGTGTTGGTGTTCGTGCTGTTGATCTACGTCGACCGCCGGTTCAAGATCGGTCACGGCCGACTGTTCGCGCTCTACGTGGCGGCGTATTGCGCCGGCCGGTTCTGGGTCGAGCTCTTGCGCGACGACACGGCGAGCCACATCGCGGGTATTCGGGTCAACTCCTTCACCTCGACGTTCGTGTTGATCGGGGCGGTGGTGTACATCATCCTGGCGCCGAAGGGCCGCGAGGATCCCGCGACGTTGCGCGGAAAGCAGGCCGGCGGCGGGCCCGAGGATGAGTCACCCGTCGAGGAGCTCGCCGAGGAGCTGGTGGTCGCGGCCAAGGGCACCGGACTCGTCGCCGCCGCGGAGGTGGCGGGATCGCACGAACAGGAAGACGCGGCCGCCGTGGGTGATGTCGACGTCGGCGATGAGGGCAGCGCCGAGGCCGAGCAGCCGGCGGCGACCGAGGTGGGCGCTACCGAGCCGGCCACGCAACCTCGACAGTTCCGCGCCGTCGTGCGGCGGGTCCTGTGGGGTGTGGAGATCCACCGCGACTGACCGGCGCGGCCAGGCGTGCGCGGCGGATGTTCGGCTGTCGTTCACCGATGGGTAGCGGAGCGGTCCGGTTCCGGTTCTGTGTGGTCGTTAAACAGCATCCGGCACGTCGGCACCGGCGTGGCACCTCGGCATCCCCAAGGAGCTCCATGCGCACCGTCGTACGCCGGGCCTTGTGCGCCTTCGCCGTTCTTGCCGTGCTCGGGTTCGCGGGATCGGTGGGTACCGCCGCCCACGCCGACCCACCGTTCGGCATTCTGGCGTGCGCGCCGCAGAACACCCGCTACTGCGAGGCGGCAGCCGGCGACCTGGTGGACACGACGCTGGCCGAGCTGCACCAGACCCAGCCCTCGCTGGGCTACGACGAGGTGTTCTACCGGCTGGGCCGCTACACCCGCGGAAAAGACCACCCGAACGAACTGTTCGACTCCTGGTGCGCGGCCAACGGCCAGAAAGGCGCGAAGTCGGCCGGCCCGGGCGCGAGGATCACCGACCCCGCGTCGTTCACCTGCGAGGTCCCCGTCGGCGCGGAGACCCCTGAGACCATCGCCCCGATGAAGACCGCCGTCGTCGGGCCGGCCGGCCAGCTCTACCTGACCGACGGGCATCACACCCTGACCTCGTTCTGGGAGGTGCCCGGCGGCGGGCCCACCACCCACGTGCGGCTGAAGATCACCGGCAACCTGTCCGACATGGCCCCCGATGCGTTCTGGGACACCATGCGGGCCAACGGCTGGACATGGCTACGGGATGCCAACGGCAACCCGATCACACCCGACCAGCTGCCGGCCAACCTCGGACTCAACCAGTTCGCCAACGACGTATACCGCGGTGTGCAGTATTTCGCGCGCGACATCGGCTACCGCCAGGACGACGACAGCCCGGCGTTCCAGGAGTTCTACTGGGGTCAGTGGCTGCACGGGCAGACCAACCCCGACGTGCGCCCGGACAACTTCGATCTGGACAGCCTTGCGTCGTACCTGACGCTGGTGCGCAACATCTCCGACGCGATCGTCGCGCTGCCCGGCGACACCGACGTCGCCAACGGGCGGACCGCACACGACCTGGACAGGCTGGATACCTTCGGCGAGAAGACCTTCCAGGCGCTGTCACAGCCCTACGGCGCGCCCAAGCCCGGCAAGCTGGCCTACGCGATCCTGTACAAGACATCGCACTGAGCCGCGCGGCGCCGTGGCCGTCATTCCCGTGCCCTTAGTGTCCGGCGACGATGTCGGCTTCGTTGACCAGCACCGGGTCCTTTGACCCGGGCAGGAACCAGAACAACAGACAGACCAGGCCAAAGAACAGGTAGCCCAGGGCCACTTGCGGATTGGCCGCCCAGGTGACCTCGGGTGCGTGGATGAGCCCGATGAACGACAGCGCTGCGCCGACCGCGGATGCGACGGCGGCACGGAGGAATTTCTTTTCGAGGATGAACGTCACCATCGTGCCGAGGACCAGGCCGACGAGGATCGCCCCCTCGCCCAGTGTCTGCAGGCCGTCGTAGACCAGACCCGCACCGTTGAGCGCCTCCATCCCGACGTCGGCCGCCGAGGTCCCGGCCGCCGCGAGCGCGTTGTCGATCATCCCGCTCGCCCATTGGGCCAGGTTCGGCAGCAACGCGGCGACGACCGCGACGGCGTGCAGCCGCGGAACCGCCTGAAACGCCTGGGCGCCGATGAGCAGCCCGATGTAGAGCAGGATCGGGACGATCGCCGGCACCGGCAGCAGCGCGTCGAGTACCCCGAAGAGACCCAGGAAACAGAGGATTCCGATCAGCACACCGCTGGCCAGTGAGTAGCTGGCTCCGCCGCCGGCGTCCTTCCAGCCGGGATGGCCGATGTAGACCGCGGGCGGGAAGGGCGAGCCGAATGCCGAGCCGACCACCGCACCCGCCCCGTCGGCGAGCAGCACACTGCGCAGGTTGTAGCTGTCGCCGGCGGCCGAGGCGCTCTCCACGTTGCTCATCGCCTCGGTGAAGTTGTAGACGCCGAGCGGAATCGCGGTGCCCAGCAACGGGGCCAGATTGGACAACCCGGAGATCAGCAGATCCATCCGCAGGTCCGGGATGCCGATCGCGATGTCGGAGACCGCCTGACCGACGTCGGGCGCCGACATGAATCCACCGATCCAGCCGATCGCGGTGCCCACCAGCAGCGCGGCCAGGCCTATCGGGATGTTGAAGGGCAGCTTCATGTCCGTGAAGAACCCGATGAGGATGATGGCCATGACGGGCAATCCGATCCAGGCCGCCTCCCACATCTGTGCCGCCGGGCGCATCGAGATGAACGTGATCGAGATGCCCGCCAGCGTCCCCAGCATCGCGGCCCGCGGTGTGAGCCGGCGGATGTAGGGCCCGACGAAGGCGCCGATCATGACGATGACGCCGATCATGAACGCCCACGCGAGACCCGACGACCATGCCTGCAGCGGGTCCTTGGTGTTGAGATAGACCGGAAGCATCACCACGAACACGACGATGAACATGTGCGGGACACTCGGCCCGTACGGCAGAGCCGTGACGTCCGAACGGTTTTCGCGCCTGGCGAGCCGGCGGGCCAGGAAACTGTAGTAGAGGTTGCCCAGGACGAGGGCCACCCCTAGGGCAGGTAGCACGGTTCCCAGCACGTCGGCGGCCGGCAACCCGACGACGCCGATCATCAGGCCGGTGAGGATCAAGACGTTGACCAGGATGTTGAATCCGAGGCCGAAGAATGCGTTGAGGTCCCCGCGTGTCCACCACGGCACCGACACCGGTGGGGGGTCGGTGGTGGGCGGGTCGGCGATATCGGTGCTGCTCATCGAGATTCCTCTCAAGCGTCGGTGGAGAGTGCGGGGGGAACGGCGAGTTCGTTGAGGGCCGGGATGACGGCGGATGTGTCGGCGACCCAGCCGAAGATCCCGCCCTGCGCGCTGATCATTGCCAGCGCGGCCTGGTGGAAATCGGGGAAATACGAACCGACACAGTCGGATACGACCAGACATTCGTATCCGCGATCGTTGGCCTCTCGCGTGGTGGTGTGCACGCACACCTCGGTGGTGACCCCGGTGATCAGCAGTTGGGTGATGCCGGCCGCGGTGAGGATGTTCTGCAACTCGGTGGCGTAGAAGGCGCCTTTGCCGGGCTTGTCGATGACGGCCTCCCCGTCGATGGGGGCCAGTTCGTCGATGATGTCGTGGCCGTACTCACCCCGGACCAGGATCCGGCCGAAGGTGCCCTCGTCTCCGATCCGTTTGGTCGGCATGCCCCTGTTGAGTTTGGCCGGCGGGCAGTCGGACAGGTCGGGGTGGTGCCCTTCCCGGGTGTGGATCACCATCACCCCGGCTTTGCGTGCGGCCGCCAGCAACGAGGACAGCGGGGGAACGACCTCGAGCAGCCTGCCGACGTCGTTGCCCAGCGTTTCACCGAAGCCACCGGGAAGCAGGAAATCGCGCTGCATGTCGATGACGATCAGGGCGGTACACCCCGGCACGATCCTGAACGGCGACGGTTCGGCAGGGACTTCGACGATGGTGTCGGTCGTGTCATGGGAACGGGTCACGCGAACTCCTCGACCGAGATGTCGGGCCTGTCGGTGCTGTGGGCGCGAGACTCGTCGCGCAGCTGGGCGGCGAGTTGCAGAACGGTGTCGTCGGTTTGCGCGCGCCCGAGAAGCGTCGCGCCGTGGGGGCGTCCGTCGGCGAGCGTTCCGAGCGGAATGGCGACCCCGAGCAGGTCGAGGAGGTTTCCGAAGTGGGTGTAGTGGCCAAGCATCGTGTTGCACTGGATCGGCCGGGCCAACACCTCCTCGACTGTGAAGGTGGTCCCGATGGTGGGCACGACCAGGACGTCCATGTCGTGCCAGAGCCTGGCGACCTCGGCGCGGAGCTCCTGCAGTTTCTGCAGGGCGATGAATGCATCGACGGCGGTGTACTTCTGGCCGCTGATCAGGATGTCGCGGACCACGGGATGGATGGACTCCGGTTGGGCGGCAAGGAAGTCACCGAAGACCGCCAGCCGCTCGGCCACCCAGGGGCCCTGATAGAGCAATGATCCCGCGGCCAGAAAGGGGGCGAGCGAGATCTCGGTGGTGGGCGCGCGGCCGCAAAGGCGGTCCCGGAAGGCCAGATGCGCCTGCTGCATCGCCTCGTCACCGAAGAATTCCAGTTCCGCGGCCGGGGGCAGGCCCACGCGGATCGGTGCCCCGGCATAGTCGGGTCCGCGGTCGCGCGACCACGGGTCACGGTCGTCGCGGCCCGCGATCACCGGGAAGACCCGGTCGATGTCCTCGATCGAACCGGCCATCAGTGCGATGCAGTCCAGCGACGAGCACGCCGGTACCAGACCCACGGTGCTGATCAGCCCCCGCGACGGCTTGTACCCGACGACGCCGTTGAGCGCGGCCGGGACGCGCCCGGATCCGGCGGTATCGGTGGCGACGGTGAAGGGGACCTGCCCGAGTGCGACTGCCAGTGCCGAACCGGAACTGGATCCCCCGGAGATCATGTCGCCGCCGAACACGCTGCGCGGCACCGGATAAGGGGTGCGTGTGCCGGTGAGGCCGGTGGCGAACTGGTCGAGGCTGGTCTTGCCGACGTAGAGCGCCCCGGCATCGAGCAGGCGTTGCACGGCGCTGGCCGTGGTGTTCGGTACGTAGGCGAAGTCGGGGCAGGCGAGCGTGGTCGGCACGCCGGCGACGTCGATGCTGTCTTTGACCCCGAAGGGGACGCCGTACAGCGGGAGCTCGCGGGCGTCGGGTCGATTTTCGATCTCGCGGGCGGCCGCCAGCAGCTGGTCGCGAGGCACCGTCGACAGCCAGGTGCCGTCGTCTCCGCCGGCCGCGATCGCGTCGGCCACCCGTGCGGCGGTCTTGGTGGGTGACCCGCTGCCGCCGGCGTGTGAGTCGAGAATCTCGGTCACCGACGGGCCGATCGATGGTCGAGTCATTTCCACTGGCATAGTTGTCGATTGTCGACAGAATGATGGCGGGCGCGCGACGAGCGTGTGTCGTTTGTGTTAGCAGCGTCGCGCGGTGCCGCGGGCCGGGCGGCGGCACAGGCCGCCGATACCGCTAAAGGGGCAGGTAGTGCAGGTGGCCGTGGTCGTAGAGCGCGGCTGCCGCCGTGGATGCGTCGTTGGTCTCCAGCGCCGAGAGAATCGCCTGGTGTCGTTCCATGCCGTCGCTGGCGTGTTGGTGGCGCGCCTCTTCGCGAAGGTTCATGGCCATGGGCAGTTGCAGCTTGAGCAGGATCGGCTCGATCGTGGCGTTGAGCTGACGGTTTCCGGCCAGGTCGACGACCGCGGCATGGAACAGCCGGTGCGCGTCGTCGCGCTCAAGATCGTCGCGCGCGGTGCGCATCGCCTCCAGTGCATCCCTGACCGGGCGAAGTTGAGTGGCGGGATCCTCCAGGGGCAGCGCGGTGTCGATGGCATAGCGCTCCAAGACTCCGCGCAGCTCGAACAGTTGCCGAATGTCGTGGGATGACCACTCGGCCACCCGGGAGCCCCGGCGGGGCAGGTGTTCGACCAGGCCTTGCTGTGCCAGCAGGCGCAATGCCTCCCGGATGGGAGCGCGACTCACGCCGAATTCGGTGCAGATCTGTTCTTCGAGGATCTTCTGGCCCGGCGCGAGTTCTCCGTTGAGGATCGCGTCGCGCAAACGGCGGCTCACCAACTCGACCAAGGTTGCGGGCAGGTCGTGTCGGGCCGAAGTGTCACTGGGCGCGGCCATGTCAGGCTGAGTTGTTCCCTCCCGCTATGGAGTCGATTGTCGACAATAATAGCCGGGGCGTGGCCGATGCGGTGCCGCCGGACAGTCCCGACCAGCGGGAAACCTACTGCGCGGCAGTACAGCAACCGCCCGACCCGGGCGCCAGGTCACCGCCCGGTCGGCGCCTTGCTGCCCATTTTGCGGCTGTGTCCGACGGGCCCGTGGTCATGCGCCGGGTGGTGCGCCACCGCAGATATGCGCTTCGGCCTCGGTACCGATGTGTGCCTATTCGGCCGAGTCCGCAGTGGAGGTGCTTCCGAGGCCCTGGTGTTTCGGGTCATCCGTCTTGCGGAGAAGACGAGCCGCCCACTGTCGAGGTGGGGTCCGAGGTCGGGAGTCAGTCGTGAGTACCCCGCATCGACGATGGGCCGCAGGGTGTCGTCCAACCGGTCGACCACCTCGGGCTTCACACCGAGGTCGCGCAGGGGCTGCGTCAGCGGCAGATGCGGACGCGGGATCAGATAGAACGACAATCCACCACTCTTCTAGCTTGCGCCCGCCTCTGGCATGCTGAGTGCATGACCGAGCCGCAGTACGGAGGGACCGAAGGCGCCCCGCCGCCACCCAACTACCCGCCTCCGCCCGGCTACCCGCCGCCCGGCCAATATCCGCCACCGCCGCAGTACCCGGGCGCCTACATCGACCCGGCGGCCCCGTACGGCCGGCATCCGATCACGGGTGAGCCGATGTCCGACAAGTCCAAGGTCGTGGCCGGGCTGCTTCAGCTCCTCGGTCTGATCGGCATCGTCGGCATCGGCCGCATCTACCTCGGTTACACCGGCCTGGGCATCGCCCAGCTGATCGTCGGCATTGTCACCTGCGGTATCGGCGCGGTCGTCTGGGGCATCGTCGATGCGGTTCTGCTGCTGACCGACAAGGTGCGCGACCCCCAGGGCCGCCCACTGCGCGATGGAACCTAGCGCGCGCGAGACCCAGCGGGCCCGGCTCTACGGCACGCTCGGAACCGGGGTGCTGGCCGCCGGTGCTTTCGCCTACGTCGGTCTGGTCGATCCGCACCGGCCCGGAACACTGTTCCCGCCCTGTCTGTTCAGGCTGGCCACCGGATGGAACTGCCCAGCCTGCGGCGGGCTGCGGATGACCCACGATCTGCTGCACGGCGACCTCGCCGCAGCCGTCGTCGACAACGTCTTCCTGCTGGTCGGGCTGCCGCTGCTGGCCGTTTGGGTGCTGTGGCGGCGCAGACGAGGGGAGCGGCCCTTTCCGCTGGCGGCGATCGTCGCCATCACGGTCGCGGCCGTCACCTGGACCGTTGCCCGCAACATGCCCGGTTTTCCGCTGGTCCCGACAATTCTCGGCCAGTAGGTACCTCCCCGCGCTGTTACACTCGACAGACGGTGCGACAGGTCGTCGTGCCCATAATTCGGGCCGGTGCAGTCCCGGGCATCACATGTCAGGCTGCGGCAAGGCCAACATCTGAGCGTATTTCGCGCACAACAGCTTTCCTGCCGCATGACCGACCGCGGAGGAGCGCGAATGCTGTTTTCGGCACTTCCCGAAGCGCAGGGTCTATACAACCCGGAGCACGAATCCGATTCGTGCGGTGTGGCCATGGTGGCCGACATTCAGGGCAGACCGTCGCATGCCATCGTCGCCGATGGCCTGCAAGCGCTGGAACACCTCGAACATCGGGGTGCCGCGGGTGCCGAGCCCAACAGCGGTGACGGCGCCGGGATCCTGTTGCAGCTGCCGGTCGGACTCCTGCGTGCGGTCGTGGGCTTCGAGCTGCCCGCGGCCGGTCAGGACGGCGCCAACACCTTCGCCGCCGGCATCTGCTTCCTGCCCCAGGACCCCGTCGACCGGCAGGCCGCGACCAAGCGCATCGAGGATGTCGCCGCCGAAGAGGGCCTCGAGGTCCTCGGCTGGCGCCCCGTACCGGTCGATCCCGCCGGCGCCGAGGTCGGTGTGACGGCGCTGGACTGCATGCCCCACATGTCGATGCTGTTCGTCGCCGCCCCCGAACACAACGGCACGCGCCCCGGCGGCATCGACCTCGACCGCCGCGTCTACCCGCTGCGCAAACGCGCCGAAGACCGCCAGGACAACGTCGGGGTCTACTTCCCGTCGCTGTCCAGCCGCACGATGGCCTACAAGGGCATGCTGACCACGATGCAGCTACCGAGGTACTTCGCCGACCTGCGCGACGAGCGCTGCACGAGTGCGATCGCGATCGTGCACAGCCGTTTCTCCACCAACACCTTCCCGTCCTGGCCGCTGGCTCACCCGTTCCGCTTCGTCGCCCACAACGGCGAGATCAACACGGTACGGGGTAACCGCAACCGGATGCATGCCCGGGAGGCGATGCTGACCAGCTCGAAGATCCCCGGCGACCTGAGCCGGCTGTCTCCGATCTGCACGGCCGGTTCGTCGGATTCGGCGTCGTTCGACCAGGTGCTCGAACTGCTGCATCTCGGCGGTCGCAGCCTGCCGCACGCGGTGATGATGATGATCCCGGAGGCCTGGGAGAACAACGCCACCATGAACCCGGCCCGGCGGGCGTTCTGCCAGTTCCACGCCTCCCTCATGGAGCCCTGGGACGGCCCGGCCTGTGTGACGTTCACCGACGGCACGGTGGTGGGAGCCGTGCTGGACCGCAACGGTTTGCGCCCGGGGCGGTGGTGGCGCACCATCGACGATCGCGTCATCCTCGCCAGCGAGAGCGGTGTGCTGGCCATCCCGTCGGGTGAGGTAGTCGCCAAGGGCCGCCTCGAGCCCGGCAAGATGTTCCTCATCGACACCGCCGCCGGGCGGATCGTCATCGACGACGAGATCAAGGACCAGCTCGCCGCCGAGAACGCCTACGAGGAATGGCTGCACGCCGGCCTGCTCGACCTCAAGACCCTTCCCGCCCGCGCGCGGGTGCAGCCCAACCATGAATCGGTGGTGCGCCGCCAGATCGCATTCGGCTACACCGAGGAAGACCTGCGCATCCTGCTCACCCCGATGGCCGCCTCCGGACAGGAGCCGTTGGGCTCCATGGGCACCGACACCCCGACCGCGGTCCTCTCGCAGCGGTCCAAGCTGCTCTACGACTACTTCGTCGGACTGTTCGCCCAGGTGACCAACCCGCCACTGGACGCCATCCGCGAAGAGATCGTCACCTCCATGGCCCGGGTGATGGGACCCGAGCAGAATCTGCTCGAACCCAGCGCCGCCTCGTGCCGTCAGATCGTGCTGCACTGGCCGGTTCTCGATAACGACGAGCTCGGCAAGATCGTGCACATCAATGCCGACGGCGAGCAGCCCGGCCTGAAGACGGCCGTGTTGCGCGCCCTCTATGACGTCGAGCGCGGTGGTGAAGGGCTGGCGGAGGCCATCGAGGACCTGCGCCTGCGGGCCTGCGACGCGATCGCCAAGGGCGCACACACGCTGGTGATCTCCGACCGCGACTCCGACCACACCAGGGCTCCGATTCCGTCGCTGCTGGCCGTGGCCGCCGTGCACCATCACCTGGTGCGCACCAAGCAGCGCACCTCGGTCGGCCTGGTGGTGGAAAGTGGCGACGCCCGCGAAGTTCACCACATCGCGCTGTTGATCGGCTACGGAGCGGCCGCGGTCAATCCGTACCTGGCGTTCGAGTCCATCGATGACCTGATCCGCGAGGGCGAGCTCACCGGAATCGAGGCCGGTACCGCGGTGCGCAACTACCTCAAGGCGCTCGGCAAGGGCGTCATGAAGGTGATGAGCAAGATGGGTATCTCCACCGTCGGGTCCTACACCGGTGCACAGGTTTTCGAGGCGATAGGGCTGAGCAAGGAGGTCGTCGACGAGTACCTCACCGGAACGGCCAGCCAGATCGGCGGCGTCGGGCTCGAGGTGCTCGCCGAGGAGGTCAAGCAGCGGCACCGCCGCGCCTACCCGGAGAACCCGACCGAGCGGGTGCATCGCCGGCTGGAAGTCGGTGGTGAGTACCAGTTCCGCCGTGAGGGTGAGCTGCATCTGTTCAGTCCGGAAATCGTGTTCCTGCTGCAACATTCGACGAGGACCGGACGCAACGACATCTTCGCGAAGTATTCCGATGAGGTGAACCGCCTGTCCCGGGAGGGCGGTACGTTGCGAGGGCTGTTCAGCTTCAAGCAGGGCGTGCGGCCACCGGTGCCCCTGCACGAGGTGGAATCCGTGGACTCGATCTGCACTCGGTTCAACACCGGTGCAATGAGTTACGGCTCGATCTCGATCGAGGCGCACGAGACGATGGCTGTGGCGATGAACAATCTCGGGGCCCGGTCCAATAGTGGTGAAGGCGGAGAGGATGTCGACCGGCTCTACGACCCGCGCCGCCGCAGCGCCGTCAAACAGGTCGCCTCGGGGCGTTTCGGGGTCACCAGCGACTATCTGGTCAATGCCTCCGACATCCAGATCAAGATGGCACAGGGCGCCAAGCCCGGCGAGGGCGGCCAGTTGCCCGGCCACAAGGTCGATGCCTGGATCGCCCGGGTGCGCCATTCGACGCCGGGCGTCGGCCTGATC
>Ga0210086_1000110_pt1 | contig 50388 bp, 39 predicted proteins | sample China_Galinas_PW_3_FD_184867 | JGI IMG/M metagenome (GOLD analysis project Ga0210086, IMG submission 184867) | Wetland microbial communities from San Francisco Bay, California, USA, that impact long-term carbon sequestration - China_Galinas_PWB_D2... | ecosystem: Environmental > Aquatic > Marine...
GGCGCGGTGCCCTCGGGCGCGGCGCCTTCACTGGCCGCCGGCTCCGTCGCATCGGCCTCGGTCTCCACCGCGGCTTCCACCGCGCCGGGCGTCGCCGCCGGCAGCTCGCGGGCGGTTGCGGCCTCCGCAGCGGTGCGGCCGACGTTCTGGACCGGCCGCCGGCTGGTCGCCGGGCGCTCGTCCTCCTCCAGGCTCAGCTCGGCGTTGACCGAGCGCTTGAGATCGGTGGTGGCGCGCCGGAACTCGGCCAGCCCCTTGCCGATCGTCCGCCCGACTTCGGGCAGGCGCTTGGGGCCGAAGATGAGTAGGGCGAGCACCAGGATGACGAGGATTTCGGGGAGACCGAGCGAACCGAACATGACGAATCCATCATTGGACAGGGCAGGGGCGATGTCAAGCGGGTGGCACGATCCGGGGCACGCTCCCGGCTCCTGGCGCCGGACGGTCACCGAGAGAGCCGGATGGGGGAAGCTGTTCCTCTGGGGCCGGTGGTACTATCACTGGTCTATGCGTAGACCTTGGAGAATTGCCGCTGCCGTCGTCTTCGTCCTGACCGTGATCGCGGGCACTTTGCTGGGCGACCGCCTCCTCGCCCTGTCCGACAACACCCGGGACAGCCTCCGCGCCTACACCGAGCTCCTGAGCGTGGCCCACGACCACTACGGCCAGGAGGTGGAGTACAAGGACCTGGTGTTCGCGTCGATCGGCGGCATGATCCGCACGCTCGATCCGCACACCAGCTTCCTGCCGCCGCACGCCTACCGGAACATGCGCGAGAAGCAGCAAGAGAGCTTCTACGGCCTGGGCATCCTGGTCGGGGCGCGCAACGGGCGGCTGACGGTGATCACACCGATCGAGGGCACGCCGGCCTCCAAGCTGGGCATGCGCGCCGGCGACGTCATCGACACGATCGAGGGCGAGCCGACCGAGACCATGACCGTCGACGAGGCGGTCGACAAGCTCAAGGGGCCGAAGGGCACCCAGGTCCACATCACGATCCTGCGCCGCGGCATCGACGAGCCGCTCGAGCTGACCGTGACCCGCGCCGAGATTCCCCAGACCACGGTCCGCCACGCCTACATGCTGACGCCGGACACCGGCTACATCTGGCTGACGGACTTCGCCCGGGGCACCGGCGACGAGATGACCCAGGCGATCGACAAGCTTCGACAGCAGGGCATGAAGCGGCTGCTCCTCGATCTGCGCAACAACGGCGGCGGCCTGCTGGACCAGGCGATCTCGGTCGCGGACCACTTCGTCCCCGACGGAGCGATGGTGGTGGAGACCCGCGGCCGCACGCGGGACTCGTTCGCCTCCTACACGGACACCGGCACCTACCCGGCGCTCGACCTCCCCCTGGTGGTCCTGGTCAACCGGGGCACCGCGTCGGCCGCTGAGATCGTCTCCGGCTCCATCCAGGACCACGACATGGGCCTGATCGTCGGCACCCCGACCTGGGGCAAGGGCCTGGTGCAGACGGTCTATAACCTGCCGTACGGCGCCGGCATGGCTCTCACCACGGCGCGCTACTACACGCCCACCGGCCGGCTGATCCAGCGCGACTACAGCTCGTTCTACGACTACTACACGTACTCCCCCGAGATCGAGCAGGCGGACGACGGCAACGACAAGGGTGAGGGTGAGGACGCGGACGGCAAGGCAGAGCCCAAGGAGACGGTGCCCCACGAGGGCCCGGTCTACTACACCGACCTGGGACGGAAGGTCTACGGCGGCGGCGGCATCACGCCGGACGTGATCGTCGAGGCGGACGAGCTGACGCCCTACTCCCAGTTCCTGATCAGCCGCAACGCTCACTTCGACTTCGCGGTCGACTACACGCGCCGCCACGACATCAAGAGCACGGACTGGAAGCCGGGGCCGGAGGTGCTCGACGAGTTCGAGCAGTGGCTGGTGGACGAGGATCTGAGCACCAAGGAGGAGGCGTCCAAGGGGTTCGAGGACCCGGACACGCGGTCGGACTCACTGCTCAGGATCCGGGCCGAGGTGTTCAACGCCAAGTGGGGCCAGGACGCCTCCCACCGGGTGCGGGCCGCGGGCGATCACCAGATCCAGCGGGCGCTGGAGCTGTTCGACCAGGCCAACAAGCTCCTGGTCGAGCGCGAAGCGGCCGGCCCGGAGCAGATCGCCGCCAACCACGCCCAGAACCAGGACAACAGCTAGGAGTCCGCCGGGCTCGTCCCGCGGGGCCGTCCCCCAGGGGACCGGCTCTCGCTTGCCCAGCGAATGGGACGGCTGCTCGCGCCTCGGGAACTGAGAGGGGGGCGTCCCTGTCCCCCCATGCGAGGAGACAGGGACGGAGGCTTCAGGGGGGCGATCCGGTAGATCGCAATCCTGCTAATTCGGGACGTTGTCGACCACGAACTCCCGCTCCCCCAACAGCGTCGACCCGCCCTTGTCGTCGATCACCACTGCCTGGACGCCGTGCTTGCCGTCGGCGAACTGGGTGCTGTCCACCTCCAGCCGCCAGCCCGCGACGTCGTTGTCCGGGTAACCGGGGTAGCGCTCGGCGATCCGCGGCGTCGGGAAGCCGAGCTGGGCCTGGTCGATCTCGAGGCCGTCGACGTAGATCAGCACGCGGTTGACGCCCTCCCAGTCCAGCGCCCAGCCGGAGAACTGGATCAGCCCGTCGCCGATGTTCCGCGGATGAGCCGGCGCGACCCAGCCGAAGCTGTCCTCGTTGCCGAGCCGGTTGTCGCAGTGGAAGGAGACCGGGATCTCGTCCACCTCCGCGACCTGGCCGGCGATGTCGCCCACCCGCACGCTCAGCACGTGCTGGCCTTCGGAGAAGCCGAGCGCTTCGATCAGCGCACCGGTGTCCAGGACGAAGCGGTAGCCGGCCTGGGGCGCGTTCCGGAGCGTCGGGTAGGTGCGCTCGATGTCGAGGCGGCGGAGACCGTAGCAGTTGGTCGGCCCCGGGTCGCCGAAGAAGCCGTCAGTGCGGCAGTCGACCCGGCTGTTGGCGTAGATCGAACCGTCGATCAACAGCTCCACGTAGCCCACGCCCATGTCGCCGGTCTCGACGCCCGCGTCCAGCGTCCAGCCCATGACCGCCACCTGGCGGCGCTGCTGCTCGGCCAGGTCACAGGTGCCGAAGAGCTCCGCGCCGGGGCGCGGGAACTCGATCTCGCCGAAGGGGGCCAGCAGGTGGGTGGTGTTCAGGAACTCCATCTGGATGGAGTTGAGCAATCGCCGCTCGCCGCTGTCGGACGTCACCATCGCGTCGACGGTGTGGAGACCGTTCAGGTAGTGGGTCGTGTCCAGGTGGATGCCGAAGCCGGCGGCGTCCGAATCCGGGTAGCTCGGGTACTGCCGGGTGACGCCCGGACGGTTGGTGCCGTAGGCCGCCCGGCCGGCCGGCACGCCGTCGACCAGGATGTCGACCGAGCGGACGCCGTCGTCGTCGAGAGCCCAGCCGCTGATGCGGATGACACCGGTGCCGGCGTTGCCGCCGTCGACCTTGCCGTCGAGGAAGCCGAAGGGCGCTGCCGCCCGAACAGGAAGCGCGGCCGCCAAGCCGAGCAAGAGGATGGTCAGAACTGTCTTCGACTTCATGGTGCTGTCCCTCCGCACAGGCCGGTGACCAGAGGAGTCGGCCGGCTGGGATCGATTGCTCTCGTCGCGTGCTCTTCGCATTGGAAGTGCCACCGAAATGGACTTCAAGTGTTACTCGAACTTTTCCGCCGATTCTATCGATGGATATGCAGGGAAGTCAATCTGTCGGATGACGCCCGTCCAGTCCTTCGAGATAGGCCACGACCAGTCGGGGCAGCGCATCGATGTCGTACCCCCCCTCGAGGACGGTCAGGCTGCTGCCTCCGGAGCACGCGGCAGCGAGGGCCGCGATGCGCTCGCCCAGGGCACGGAAGCCCTCCTCGGAAACCTGGAAGCCACCGATCGGATCGTGCCGCCAGATGTCGAAACCGGCCGAGACAGCGAGGAAGTCGGGCTGCCAGGCCCGCACCGCCGGCAGGATGCTCTCGTCGACCCCCCGGAGAAAGCGCTCGTCGTCCGTTCCGGCCGGCAGCGGCACGTTGACGACGCTCCCCTCCCCCGCGCCGACCCCGCGCTCCGACGCGGCACCGGTCCCCGGGTAGAACGGCGCCTGGTGGGTGCTTGCGTAGCAGATGTCGTCGCGCTCTTCGAACAGGTGCTGGGTGCCGTTGCCGTGGTGGACGTCGAAGTCGAAGATCGCCACGCGCTCGGCCTCCCCGCTCCGGCGCAACCACTCGGCGGCAACCGCCACGTTGTCGAAGAAGCAGAAGCCCATCGCCCGGTCCCGCTCCGCGTGGTGGCCCGGCGGGCGCACGGCGGCGAAGGCGTGGCGCGCACCGGCGTCGCCCCCACCGGCCTCTCCGCCTCCGCCATGCACCGCCCACGCCGCGGCCGCCAGCGTCACCTCGACCGCCGCCAGGGCGGCATCCCAGGTCCCCACTGACAGCGGGTTGTCCGCCGAGTCGATCAGGCCGTCGCCCCGCTCGATCGCCCGGCGGAGCCGGTCCACGTAGCGCGGCTCGTGGACGGCACGGATCGCTTCGTCCACGTCGCCCGCGCCGTCGGGGTCCTCGACCACGGAGCTCGCGAACCCCTCGGTCCCGCGCAGGTGGTCGAGGATCGAGCGCAGCCTCTCCGGACGCTCCGGGTAGCCCCCGGGGGCCGTGTGGGCGAGGCAGCGGCGGCTGGTGAAGACCCGGATCATGATGCTGGAATTCTAGTGGATCGCACCGGCGCCGCGGACGAACCGGAGCGCCGGTCCCGCCGGCGACGCCGCCTCTGCCGCCGCCCCGTGCTCCGTCCGGCAAGGCGGCCGCTGCGATCGGCCAGACGCAACCCCTCGGCCGCCAGACGGCGACGGAGACGGTGGACCAGGGTGTCGACCCGGGACGGGCTGTACGCGCCGCCGGTCGCCCGCGCCACGTCCCGGCTGGTCCAGCCGCCGAGGAGGACGAGCGCCAAGATGCGAGCGTCCTTCTCGCCGGGGGCCAGCGCGCGGCACCGGCGGACGAAGTGCCGCAACTGCTCACGCTGTTCCACCCGCCGTGCGGGCGACGAGCGGGGGTCGGGCGAGCTCTCGGCGAGCACCGATGCCGGCACCAGGAGGTCGCGGCCCCGCTTGTCCGCCGCCGCCGCCCGCAGGTGGTCGATCGCCGTGCGCTCGGCGATGCGCCGAAGCCACGCGCCCAGCTCGGCCGGCACGGTGCCCCGGAAGGTCCGCAGCCGGCGCCCCCGGTCCTCCAGCAGACGGCAGTACGCCTCCTGCACCAGGTCGTCCACCCGGTCGGGTGTCGGCGACTGGCCGACCCGCCGGAACGCCCGGTGCACTCCGCGCCGGAGGTGGCCGTCGTAGCGCTCGACGAGCGTCGACCAGGCGGAGCTCGCGGGATCGCGGGTGCAGCGCTCGACCAACACGGCCGGGGACGGTGCCCGCTCCGGCGGACCGTCGGGGGCCCCGTCAGGCACACTCTCCGGACAGACCGGTGGATCGAGCAAGACGGCCGGCGAGCCGGCGGCTGACGAAGGGACGGATCGGGTTGCGGGGTGGGGCATCTGCCGCTCCTTTCGGGATCGGAGCGGAGATGAGAACCGGACGGGGTGATCGACTCGATCGATCGACTGGGTGCGACTGGGTGGAGACCCCGGGCCGAGCGCCACGCGCGCCCGGCGGCCCACGAACGACCCGTCGGCAAGGCCCCGGCAGGGTAGCACGGCGGTTCAGCACATGCAACGAGGCGCCAAACCCGCCTTGGCCGTGGAGGGCGATTCGAGCGGCCATCAAAAAAGCCGGGGCAGTGCCCCGGCCTTTCGAGCGTCTCGCGATGAAACGGCGCAGACTCCTAGCGCAGCTTCTCCTCGACGAACTCCACGTGCTTGCGGACCTTCGGATCGTACTTCTTCAACCGCAGCTTCTCGGTCGAGAGCCGCTTGTTCTTGGTCGTCGTGTAGAAGTACCCGGTCCCGGCGGAGGAAACGAGCTTGATCTTGTCGCGCATCGTCGGTTCCTTGGCGTCGATCGAATGGAATGGCGGGGTCGACGGGACTCGAACCCGCGACCTCCGGCGTGACAGGCCGGCGTTCTAACCAACTGAACTACGACCCCGCATGGGTCCCTTCAAACAAGCTGAAATCGTCCGGGGCCTGGAGGGCTACCGGTCGTCCTTCGGAGCACGCAGGTGGTGGGAGGTGGGGGATTCGAACCCACGACCCCCTGCGTGTAAGGCAGGTGCTCTGACCCCTGAGCTAACCTCCCCTCCCGCCGAAGGGCTGCGATCATACAGACCCTCCGTGGCCCTGTCAACGCACACGGCGCAATTCGCATTCCGGGCCTCTCTCAGGCCCTTTCCGGTGCCGTCCGCACCTCCGGAGGCACGGATTCTGCGTGCGGTTAGAATGGTCGTCTCGACCCCGCGGCCGCGGGGTGCTCCCCCGCTCCACCGGCCCTCCGGGGTCGTGCTTCGACCGCCGAATCGGCCGCTTGATTCGCCCCCTGGGCCACCGCAGCGGCCCGCAAACAGATCATTCTTCCAGGAGGAGAGCCCTGATGCACACACTTCCCGACCTGCCCTACGATTTCAGCGCGCTCGAGCCGCACATCGACGCGCGGACCATGGAGATCCACCACGACAAGCACCACCAGGCCTACATCAACAAGCTCAACGCCGCCCTCGAAGGCCACGCCGGCCTGGCGAGCAAGAGCGTGGAGGATCTGCTGCGCGGCATCGCCGACGTGCCGGAGTCGATCCGGACGGCCGTCCGCAACCACGGTGGCGGCCACGCCAACCACAGCCTGTTCTGGACCGTCATGTCGCCCGACGGCGGCGGCAGCCCGAGCGGCGACCTGGCCGACGCCATCAACGGCACCTTCGGTAGCTTCGACGACTTCCAGAAGAAGCTCACCCAGGCGGCCGGTGGCGTGTTCGGCTCCGGCTGGGGCTGGCTGGTGGTCGGCACCGACGGCAAGCTCGCGATCGAGGGGCGCCCCAACCAGGACAGCCCGTTGATGGACGGGAAGACTCCCATCCTGGGCGTCGACGTCTGGGAGCACGCCTACTACCTCCACTACCAGAACCGCCGGCCGGACTACCTGGCGGCGTGGTGGAACACGGTCGACTGGAACGCCGTCGCCGAGCGGTTCCGGAACGCGACCTCCTGAGCGCTCGCGCCACCGCGGGAAGGAACGGGGCCCCGGGTGACCGGGGCCCTTTTTCGTGGCACGCGCCGTGCTCCGGGCCGGGGCCGGGACCGGCGTCGAAGAGCTAACTTTCCCATATTTAGAAGTTTACACCTATGTGCTCATTCATTGCGCACATGGGTGCCAACCAGAGAGCGCATATTCAAGCTCTCCTCAATGGCGGCTTCTACAATAGATCCATCAGAATCACTCCAATCGATCCGAAGGAGAGAGCGATGGCGACGCCGATCATGAAGGCAGTGAACCTGGACCGAAGTGCCCGCCGGGACGACCGTCAAATGACCAAGTTCTTCAAGGCGCTCTCGGATGGTACGCGACAGGAGATCCTGCGGCTGCTGGAGGGCAAGCAGCGGACGGTCGGCGAGATCGTCGGCAACTTCAACCTCTCCCAACCAACGATCTCTCGCCACCTCTCCGTGCTCAAAGAGGCCGACCTCGTGGTCGATCAGCGGCAGGGACAGAACGTCATCTACCGGCTGAACGACGAGGCGCTGTCGACCTCGATGCGGGACTTCTTCGGGCAGTTCCAGAGCTGCCAGCAGAGTCTCCGCTGAGCCGGTAGACGTCAGAGCGTGCTCCCGGGCCGTCCCCTCCCGGCCCGGAGGGTCGCCCTGCCCCTGGCATCCACCCCCTCACCCGGAATACAATCCTCCGTCCGGGCCGTTGTTCCCGGTCCCGCGGGCGGAAGAGCCCGCACACTCAGCGCCTCGGATCCCGCGCGGCCAATGTACGGACTTGCGCGGGCTCGGGCGATCTTGCTCCCGGCGGTGTAGCTCAGGGGTTAGAGCGAACGGCTCATAACCGTTAGGTCAAGGGTTCAAATCCCTTCACCGCCACCACGACCACGGTGCGCGCCACCGTGCCTTCCGTCCTCGAGACCACTCTCCAGACCTTCTTCCTCCGGACCGCTCCCACGCGCCCGGACGAGCGGGTGCTCGTCGCCTTCTCCGGCGGTCCGGACTCGACCGCCCTGCTGCTCGGCCTGCGCCGCCTGGCGGAGCGCCCGGGGCCGTTGGCGGAGCTCTCCCTGACCGCCGCCCACCTGGACCACGCCATGGACCCGGGCTCCGGTGACCGGGCGGCCCGAGCCGAGGAGATGGCCCGCCGGCTCGGGGTGCCGATGATCTCCGAGCGGCGACCGATCGCCGAGCACGCCCGCGCCCGCGAGAGCCTGGAAGCCGCGGGCCGCCGGGTGCGCTACGACTTCCTCGAAGCCGCACGGCGAGCCGCCGGTGCGCGCTGGATCGCCACCGCGCACCACCTGGACGACCAGGCGGAGACCGTGCTGCTACGGCTCCTCGGCGGGAGCGGTCTCGAGGGGCTCGCCGCCATCCGGCCGGTCCGCGGCACCGTCGTGCGTCCGCTGCTCGGCCTCGCCCGATCCGATCTGGCCGCGGCGGTGGCCGCCGCCGGCATGACGCCGATCGAGGACCCGACCAACCGGGACCGCTCGATCGCCCGCAACCGGGTGCGCCACGACCTGCTGCCGGCGCTCGCGGCGCAGAGCCTCGGCGCCGCCCGGCTGGCCGCGCTCGCCGCCGCCGCGGCCGGAGCAAGGGACCGGCTGGAGCGGACGCTCGAAAACCGCCTCACTCCGGCGTCACCGGACGAGGGGTCAGAGGCGCCGGCCGCCGGCCGCCCCGGCGTCGCGGTCCCGTTCGAGGCGCTCGAGGCCCTCCCCGCTCCCCTCCTGCCCCACGCCCTGGCCTTCCTCCACCGGCGGGCTGGGGCGCCGTTCCCGGCCGGCGCGGCCGCCCGCGGTGAGCTCGCCCGGCAGCTCTCGGCGAGGCGGGCGACCGGGGCCGCCTCCGGACCGACCGTCCGCGTCGGCTGTGACGCCGGCGACGGCTGGCGCTGGCAGGAACGGGGCGCGGCGCTCGAGCTCCTGCCGCCGGCTGTCGCCGCCGGTCCGGCCGGGGACGTCGCCGTCTCATATACTCTGGAGGCTCCGGGGGAGGTCCGGATTCCGGAGCTCGGTGTGACGTTCTCGATCCGCCGCGCGCCCGTGGCACCGTGGATGTTCGAGGGCGCACCGCACCGCGCCGCCCTGGCCCTGCCACTCGGCGCCGGAACCAGCGGGGAATGTGCGGTGCGCTCGCCGGGCGATCGGTTGGAAGTGCGCACCCGCCGTCCCGGGGACCGGATCCGCCCCCTGGGCGCCCCCGGCGAGCGCAAGCTCAAGGACGTCCTGATCGACCGGCGGGTGCCGCGGGACCAGCGGGACCGTCTGCCGCTTTTGTGCTTCGGAGACCGCATCGCCTGGGTCCCCGGGGTGACGGTGGATGAGGCATTCCGGATCTCCCCAGGCGCCGAGACGGCCTGGATCGCGGAGGTGGCACCATGACTGAGACCGAGCCGACGATCGAACCCCTCTTCCAGGCTGACGAGATCGAGCGGGAGGTGCTCGACCTCGGGCAACGCCTGGTGACCGACCTGGCGGACGAGGACCCCCTGTTCTTGAGCCTCCTGGGCGGTTCGGTGATCTTCCTCGCCGACCTGGTGAGGGCCTACCGGCCGCCGGTGCGCTTCGAGTTCGTCCAGGTCGGCTACCGGCACCCCGAGGTGGCGGCGACCGATCTGTTGGCGATCCAGTACCCGATCCCGATCGACGTCGCCGGCCAGAACGTGGTCGTGGTCAAGGACGTGATCTCCACCGGCGTCACCGAAACGTACCTGACCGCGCAGTTCCTGGAGAAAGGTGCCAAGTCGGTGCGCTATGCGGCGCTGATCGATCTGCCGGACGAGCGCCGCGCCGACCTCGACGTCGTCTACCGGGCATTCACCCTCGACCACGCCGGTCCGCTGGTAGGCTATGGGCTCAAGTACCACGGGCGCTTCGGCAACCTCCCCTATATCGGACGGCTGACCGCCGAGAGCTGAGTCCCCGGGGGCGTCCCGGCGGTTCCGAGACACCGCGCGCCGCGGCCTGAAACGGGGGAATCCCCAGGGTGGTCTATCGGTTACCCTGTAGGAACCGAGCTGGGTGGAAGAGTATCTTCAGCCCCGAATCCGTGGACGCTCGTATCCGTCGAACCCTCCGACCTCGACGCAGGTGGTGACACGTTGAACTCGACCATCAAAACCCTGATCTTGTGGATGGCGATCTTCCTGGTGGTCATCCTTCTCTTCCAGGCCCTTCAGGGAGGGATGAGCTCCAAGGAGGAGAAGACCCTTTCGGACTTCACCCAGGCGGTGGAAAAGGGCCAGGTCGCCAAGGTCGTCATCGAGGGCCAGGCGATCCACGGGACCCTGCGCGGCGACGCGGCGAACGGCCGGTCGAAGGAGTTCACCACCCACGTGCCGCCCGGGTTCACCGATTCGGAGTACGTCGACGGCCTGATGGCCAAGGGCGTGGACGTGGACGTCAAGGAGGTCAAGGACAGCGCGCTCCTCGGCATCCTCTCCTTCTGGGCGCCGATGCTCCTGATCATCGGCCTGTGGATCTTCTTCATGCGCCAGATGCAGGGCGGCGGCAACAAGGCCCTGTCGTTCGGCAAGTCGAAGGCCAAGCTCCTCAACACCACCGGCAAGAAGGTCACCTTCAAGGACGTGGCCGGCATCGAAGAGGCCAAGGAGGAGCTCTCCGAGATCGTCGATTTCCTGCGCGAGCCCCAGAAGTTCCAGAAGCTGGGCGGCCGCATCCCCAAGGGCGTCCTGCTGATGGGCCCGCCGGGCACCGGCAAGACGCTGCTCGCCCGGGCGATCGCCGGCGAGGCGAACGTGCCCTTCTTCTCCATCTCCGGCTCCGACTTCGTCGAGATGTTCGTCGGCGTCGGCGCCTCCCGGGTGCGTGACCTCTTCGAGCAGGGCAAGAAGAACGCTCCCTGCATCATCTTCATCGACGAGATCGACGCGGTCGGCCGCCACCGCGGCGCCGGCCTGGGCGGCGGCCACGACGAGCGCGAGCAGACCCTGAACCAGCTGCTGGTGGAGATGGACGGCTTCGAGTCCAACGAGGGGGTCATCCTGATCGCCGCCACCAACCGCCCGGACGTCCTCGACCCGGCCCTGCTGCGGCCGGGACGGTTCGACCGCCGGGTGGTGGTCGACCGGCCGGACATCAACGGCCGGCTCGGCATCCTCCAGGTCCACACGCGCACCATCCCGCTCGACGACGGCGTCAAGCTCAAGGTGATCGCCCGCGGCACCCCGGGGTTCGCCGGCGCCGACCTGATGAATCTGGTGAACGAAGCCGCCCTGGTGGCCGCCCGTCGCGGGCACAAAGCGGTCAGCATGGACGACTTCGAGTTCGCCAAGGACAAGGTCCTGATGGGGGTCGAACGCAAGACCCTCATGCTGACCGACGAAGAGAAGCAGGTCACCGCGTACCACGAGGCGGGCCACGCCCTGGTGGCGGCCTTCCTGCCGGGCGCCGACCCGGTGCACAAGGTGACGATCATCCCGCGCGGACGGGCCCTCGGCCTGACCATGCAGCTCCCCACCGAAGACAAGCACAACTACCGCCGCGGCTACGTCGAGTCCCAGATCGCCATCCTGATGGGCGGCCGAGTCGCCGAGGAGCTGACCCAGGACGACATCACCACCGGCGCCGGCAACGACATCGAACGCGCCACGGAGATGGCCCGCAAGATGGTCTGCGAGTGGGGCATGTCCCAGCTCGGCCCGCTCGCCTACGGCGGCGGCGACGAGCCGGTCTTCCTGGGCCGCGACTATGGCCAGCGCTCCGACTACAGCGAGGACACGGCGATCCGCATCGACCGGGAGGTCGAGCGCATCGTCACCGCCGGTTACGAAAAGGCGCGCCAGGTCCTCACCGAGCACAGCGACCTGCTCGACAGCCTGGCCAAGGACCTGCTCGACCAGGAGTCGATCGACGGCAAGCGGGTCTACGCGCTGATCGAAGAGAAGACCGGCGAGGACCTGACCCCCGCCCAGTCGGACATGGACGCCGGCCTCGACATCGGTGACCAGGCCCCCGAGCCGACGCTCTCCCCGGCGGCCTCCGCCGACTCGGTGGAACCCGCCCTCTCGGCCGAGGCGGATGAGTCGGCCACGACCGCCGACCCCGCCGAGCCGGCCCCCCTCGGTTCGGACGGCCCTTCCGACGGCGCCCCGTCCGAAGGCGACGAGACCGAGCAGCAGGTCGTGGCGCGCGGCTGAGCCCGCCGCGCCGCCTCGGACTCCCCCCTCTCTCCCCAGCCGGTACCCACCGCCGGGCGCCCGTTCTCGGCGGGTGGGCGGACCGGTGCGCCCTCTCTCCGCCCCGCGGGATAGGCGAATCCCGCGACCTCGCGACATGCTAAGGTTGGCAAAACTTTCAACTCTACAGAGAGGCTCGATTCTGCGGCAGGTCCACGTCGGGAAACCGTCCGCATGCATTCGCAAGGGAGAAGATCATGTCACTGCACAAGGGAATGGGGAAGTTCGTCACCCTGGGGCCGAGCGCTGAGCATGTTCCGGAAAACTGGCGCTTCGTCTATCCGAACACCGCCGATTTCAACTTCAACTACTACCAGCTCCTCGACCAGGCCGGGGGCTCCGCGATCGCGGAGAACAAGAACCCGAATCTTCGGATCGGCATCGTCGGCACCGGCGTCGCCGGCCTGATCGCGGCCCGCGAGCTCTTCCGCTGCGGCTACACCAACATCGACCTCTACGAGGCGAGCGAGCGCATCGCCGGCAGAACGTACTCGATCCCCGCGCCCGACGGCGTCACGTCGTTCGAGCTGGGCGCGATGCGCTTCCCCTACTTCGCCGCTCCGGGCTCGAAGAACTGTGTCTTCGACTACCTGACCCCGGAGCTCGGCATCACCACCCAAGACTTCCCCGACCCGGGAAGCACGGTGGCCGGAACGACCGGGATCTATCTCAACCAGGGACGGGGCCCCGATCCGTCGCACCCCTACCCGGTGCCGCGCATGGACCTCTGGACGGGCGGCGGGCCCCCGCCGACCAAGGCCCTCGAGGAGGTCTACCGGAAGTGGAGCCACTTCGCCGACCTGTTCATGGGGACGGTCAAGCCGGTCTACGACCAGGGCGGTGCCGCCTGGGAGGAGCTCTGGCATGCGATCGTCAGCAACTACTGGGCGATCAACTTCCGCGAGCTCGTCTACCTGCCGGCGCTCGCCGAGTACAACCCCTCGATGCCGGGCTATTTCGGCGGGTGCGGCATGACCGAGCAGGAGGCCTGGAACTTCTACACCATCGGCGCCGGGGACGGCTCCTGGGGCGCGTTCTACGACATCTGCAGCCTCTACCCGATGCGGACGCTGCTGTTCGGCTTCGGTACCGACCACCAGCTCATCCAGGGAACGTTCAACGCCCAGGGGGCCTTCACCCCCGGGCCGTTCGCCGGCCAGCCGGTCTCCGACAGCCTCGGCAACGCCCTCGAATCCCCGACCTACCTGGGCATCCAGTCCCTCGCGGAGTCGATGTTCTACCAGACGGTGGAGAGCCCGTTCGTCCGTCCCATCTCGCTCTACCAGGCGCTCCGCGACTCCGAGTACGACGTCCGGCTGTTCTCGCGGACCCCGGCCCAGGAGATCCGGCACCTGGACGGCGGGCAGGTGCAGGTCCTGTCGGCCGTAGGAACCGAGACCTACGACGCGGTCATCGTCACCCCGACGACGTGGGCCGTCGAGATGAGCATGAAGCTCACCGGCTTCGGCTACGACCTGCTGCCCTACTACACCGAGCTGGGCATCCAGGAATCCCACTGGATCACCAGCGCGAAGGTCTTCTACCCCTTGAAGGAGCGCTACTGGGGAGGGTCTTCGAAGATCCCCCAGATCATCAGCACCGACACGTTCCTCCAGGGAGTCTACGGCTACGCCGTCGAGACGGCCGAGCACGAGGGCGCACCCGGCGTGCTGCTGATCAGCTACACCTGGGAGGACGACGCGGTCAAGCTCGAGGCGAACCGGGACGACGCAGAGCTCGCCGCGCTCTGCCTGAAGGAGCTGGACTCCATCCTGGAAGGCTCGGAGAACATCGGCCAGCCGATCTCGCCGTTCGTCGACCAGGACCAGCCGGTGGTCATCCACTGGGAGCGCAAGCCGACCTACCGCGGCTGCTCGAAGCTCTACCGCGAGCGCACCTGGAATCTCAACTACGCGCTCCTCACGTACAACCAGGAGTACAGCGCGAAGTCGTCGCTCTACTTCGCCGGCGAAGGGTACTCGGTCGAGGGCGGCTGGACCGAGCCGGCCCTGCGGCTGGGGCTCGACGCGGTGCTCCACGTGGCCCGCAATACCGGCGCCGCCTTCTTGAACGGCTTCGACTTCGACCGCGACTACCCGCGCTACCCCGATTGGAACCCCGTCCCCCGCGGGGTGCTCGCGATCTGAACCGGGAGCGCGCCCGGCCGGTAGGAATTGGGTAGCGAATTGCTCCAGAGGGAACCGTCGTGACGTCTTCGAAGCAGCAGGACTCCGCCCCGCTCGTCCGGATTTTCGTCAGCTACAGCCACAAGGACGCCGAGTACCTGGCGGACGACTCGCTCCTCGGCTTCCTCCGCGGCCTCGAGCAGGACGAGGGGGTGGAGATCTGGACCGACGAGCGGATCGGCACCGGCAGCCTTTGGGACGACGAGATCCGCGAACGGATCGCTTCGAGCCACATCGCCCTGGTGCTGGTGAGCCAGGCCTTTCTCGACTCGGCGTACTGCCGCCAGGTCGAGCTCCGGAGCTTCCTCGAGCGCCAGCGGCAGGACGGGCTGGTGATCTTCCCGGTGGTCCTCTCGCCGGCGGAGTGGGAGCGCCACGACTGGCTGTCGAGCCGCCAGTGCCTCCCCGGCGGCCAGGAGACGATCGAGGAGCACTACAGCGAGCCGGGCCGGCGCAAGCGGCTCTTCCTGCGGATTCGCAAGGACCTGCGCACGGTCATCGAGACGGTCCGCCGGGCGCTTCTCGACGAGGGCGACAAGGCACGGGACGATCGAGCCGCAGCGCGGGTCGAGCGGCGCCAGCTCACGGTCATGCGCTGCGACATCCTACCGATGGAGGCCGACGGCTCGCCGATCGATCCGGAGGAGCTGCCCGAGATCCTCCACGAGCTGAGCCCCGAGTTCCAACAGATCTGCAGCCAGGTGGTCGGCCCGCTCGACGGCCACCTGGCCGAGCGGCTGGGCGGCGGGGTCCTGACCTACTTCGGCTACCCGGTCGCCCACGAGGACGACAGCCGGCGGGCGGTGCGCGCCGGCCTGGCCCTGGTGCAGACCATGGAGGCCCTCCGGGGCCGGTTCCGGGAGGCGCTGGATTGTGAGCCGACGGTCCGGGTCGCCATCCATACGGGGTGGGTGATCGGTGCCATGGGCGGCCCGAACGCCGAGGAAGCCCTGACCCAGGGCGAGGTCCTGAGCATCGCCGGGCAACTGGTCCGCCTCGCCGAGCCGGGCGCGGTCCTGATCAGCGAGGCGACCCAGCACCTGGTCAAGGACTTCTTCGAGTGCACCGAGGAAGAGGCGGTCACGCTCGACGGCCAGGGCCGGGAGACCCGCGTCTTCCGCGTCACCCGGGACGTCGGCATCGAGACCCGCTTCCAGGCGGCGATCCGCAAGGGCCTCACCCCCCTGGTCGCCCGCGAGGAGGAGCTCGCCCTGCTGCTCGACCGCTGGAGCAAGGCCAAGGAGGGTCGGGGCCAGGTGGTCATGGTGAGCGCCGAGGCCGGGGTCGGCAAGTCCCGGCTGCTGACCGAGCTCAAAGGCCGCATCGGCCAGGACGACCGGATCGTGACCGAGTGCCGGTGCTCGCCCTACCACCAGAACAGCGCCCTCTACCCCTTGATCGGCGCCATCGAGACCTGGCTCGGAACTGACCGCAACGACTCGGACGAGGAGCGGTTGACCAAGCTGGAGCAAGCGCTCGAGGGGCTCTTCGGCGAGATCCAGGAGGAGGTCGTCCCCCTCGTCGCCTCACTTCTGTCGATCCCCTTCGAGCATCGCTACCCCGCGACGGAGCTCAGTCCCAAGCAGCGGAAGCAGAAGATCCTGGAGGTCACCGCCGGCATCCTGATCGAAAGCGCCCTGCACCGCCCGGTCCTGCTGGTGGTCGAGGACCTCCACTGGGTCGACCCCTCGACGCTCGAATGGCTCGCCCTGGTCGCCGAACAGTTGCCGACGGTGCCGCTCCTCACCGTGCTGTCCTTCCGGCCCGAGTGGTCGCCGCCGGCCGAGTGGTCGAGCTGGCCCCAGTCCAGCCGGATCAACCTGGGCCCGCTGACCCGACAGCAGACCACAGAGATGGTGCAGGCGGTCACCGGCGGCAAGTCACTGCCGAGCGAGGTGTTCGACGAGGTCTTCCGGCGGACGGAGGGGTTTCCCCTGTTCGTCGAGGACCTGACCCGCTCGATTCTCGAGTCCGAGATGCTGGTGGAGACCGACCACGGGTACCAGCTCGTCGGCCCGCTCCACTCCCTTTCGATCCCGGCGACCCTCCAGGAGGCGCTCCTGGCACGGCTCGAGCGCCTGGAGAGCGCCCGGCCGCTGGCCCAGCTCGGCGCCGTGATCGGCCGCGAGTTCCTCTATGAGATGCTCCAAGCCATCGCCTCCCTCGACGACGAGACCCTGTCCGAGGAGCTCAACCGGCTGGTCGCCACCGGCCTCCTGTTCCGCCGCGGCCTGCTCAGCCGGGGCCGCTACATCTTCAAGCACGCCCTCGTCCAGGAAGCCCTGGAGCAGTCCCTCCTCAAGCGCCAGCGGCGGGAGTACCACGCCTCGATCGGCAAGGTGCTCGAAGAGCGCTTCCCCGAGGTCGTGGAGACCCAGCCCGAGCTCCTGGCGCACCACTTCACAGAGGCCCGCCAGCTCGGCAAGGCGATCGAGTACTGGACCCGCGCCGGCCAGCAGGCGGTCGAACGGTCCGCCCTGCTCGAGGCGGTGAACCACGCGGAGAAGGGCCTGGAGCTGGTCGAGAAGCTCGACGAGGGTCCGGAGCGGGACGAGCAGGAGCTCGTGCTCTTGACCCTCGAGGGCGCCCCGTTGCTGGCCCTCAAGGGGTGGGCTTCGCCCGAGCTGGGCACCTGCTTCCGCAGGGCGCGCGCGCTGTGCGAACGGATCGAGGAGAGCGCCAAGACGTTCCAGGTGGTCCGCGGCCTGTGGACCCACCACATGGTCAGCGCCCGGCTGCGCGAAGCCCTGGAGCTCTCCGACCTGCTCTGGTCGACCGCGGAGCGCGAGGACGACGACGAGCTCCGGCTCGAGGCCCACGCCTCCTACTGCGACACCCTGTTCTGGTACGGCGACCCGCGGGGCTCCCGGGAGCACGCCCGGCAGGGCTTCGCGATCTACGACGCGGACCGGCACCACGAGGACCACTCGCGGATCTACGGCGAGGACCCGGCGACCATGTTCTACACCTACTCCGGCCTCTCCCTCTGGTTGATGGGCTTCGCCGAGCAGTCGAAGGAGTTCAACCGCCAGGCCCTCGAGATGGTGGATCGCTGGACCCACGACCACAGCCGGTGCTTCCTCCTCTGCGGCGTCGCCTGGAACCACGTCCAGATGAACGAGCCGGCCGAGGCCGAGGCGCAGGCGCGCAGACTCTGGACCGAGTCCTCGGAGCACTCCTTCGAGCCCTGGATCGCCCTCGCCACGGTGATGACCGGCTGGGCGGTCGCGCTCCAGGGGCAGCCGGACGAAGGCCTGCCGCTCATGATCCAGGGGCGGCAGGACTGGCACGCCACCGGCGCCGTGGTCAAGACCTGCTTCTACCCCTTCCTCCTGGCGGACGTCTACCGGCGCCAGGGGCAGCCCGAGGAGGCGCTCCGCTGGATCGACAAGGGGCTCGCCGGCGCCCGGGACTGCGACGACCGCTACTTCCTCTCCGAGCTCCATCGCCTGCGGGGCGTGCTCCTCCAGGATCTGGGAGGTCCCGCGGACGACGTCGATCAGTGCTTCGCCCGTTCCCTCGAGATCTGCCGCGAGCAGGGGGCGAGGGCCCTGGAGCTCCGCACCGTGATGAGCGCCGCCCGGTTCCACGGCCGGAATGGTGACAAGGCCACCGGCCGCGACGAGTTGGTGGCGTGCTACGACGGGTTCACCGAAGGGCTGGACACGCCGGACCTCCACGACGCCCGCCAACTCCTCCAAGAGATCTCGTAACGCGACCCGGCGCTCGACCAGCTGGCCGTGGCAACGATTGCCGCGGACTCGCGATAGACTGGGCGTCGCGCCTGGCCCCGCCGCCGCTCGGCAACCGGTCAGGTTGCGCGCCACCGATGCCGAGCTCCACTCTCCACACGCCGCAAGCTGCTTCTCTACCCGGCGCCCCGACTTCGCGCTGGACGCTGGAGCTGCGCGACGGCCGCTCCCTGCCCCTGGTGGCGGGCGAGCCGGTGGTCATGGGAATCCTCAACCTGACGCCGGACTCGTTCAGCGACGGCGGGGAGTGGTTCGATCCGGAGCGCCCGGAGAGCCCCGAGCGTGCGGTGGCGAGAGCGCTCGAGATGGTCGAGCAGGGGGCCGTCATCCTCGACCTCGGCGCCGAGTCCACCCGACCCGGCGGCGGCGTCTACGGCCAGGGCGCGCGCACCGTGCCGGCCGAGGAGGAGCTGGCGCGCCTGATGCCGGTGCTCGAGCGACTCCGCGGCGCCACCGACGCCATTCTCTCGGTCGACACCCGGAAGGCGGCGGTGGCCGAGCGCGCGCTGGCCGCAGGTGCCGACCTGGTGAATGACGTCTCGGCCCTGGGCGATCCGCAAATGCCCGCGGTGCTCGCCGGCGCCGGCTGCCCGGTGGTGCTGATGCACAGCCGCGGCGAGATCTCCTCCATGCAGCGGGGCATCCGGTTCACCGACGTGGTCGGCGAGGTGTGCCAAGAGCTCGAGCAGGCCGCCGCCCGCGCCGAGGCGGCCGGGATCGCCCGGCGGCGCCTGATCGTCGACCCGGGGATCGGCTTCGGCAAGACCGCGGAGCAGAACCTGGCCCTGCTCGGGGCGCTCCCAACGCTAGGCGCCCTCGGCCTGCCGGTCCTGGTCGGCGCGAGCCGCAAGAGCTTCCTCGCCGCGACCACCGGCGATCCGCCCTCCCGGCGCCTGCCGGGTAGCCTGGCCGCGGCCGCCCGGGCGGCCGAAGGCGGCGCCGCGATCCTCCGGGTCCACGACGTCGCCGAGACGGTCTCGTTCCTCACCACCTGGCAGGCCATCGCGCGGGCAGGGCGCGGGGCCGGCGGCGAAGCGGAGCGCTAGCGGTGGCCTTCGAGCTTTTCCAGCAGGTCCAGATCCCCTGGCGCGACATCGTCGACATCCTGGCAGTCGCGATCGTCGTCTACAACCTGCTGCTCCTGATCCGCGGCACCCGCGCCGTCCAGATGCTCCTGGGAATCCTGTTCATCGGCGGCCTCTACTACATCGCCCGGGTGGCGGAGCTGCCGACCCTGAAGCGGATCCTGGAGAGCCTGCTCATCTTCCTGCCGTTCGCCATCATCGTCCTGTTCCAGCACGAGATCCGGCGGGCGCTCGCCAGCTTCGGCCGCAACCCGCTCTGGGGCCTGGCGCGAAGCCAGCAGGTGGAGTCGACCTTCAACGAGATCGTCCTCGCCGCCACCAGCCTGTCGTCGCGGCGCATCGGCGCCCTGATCGTGGTCGAGCGCCTGGACGGGCTGCGGACCTACGTCGAGAACGGCATCGAGCTCGACGCCGTCGCCTCCTACGACCTGCTGATCAACATCTTCGCCCCGGACACGCCGCTCCACGACGGCGCGGTGATCATCCAGGGCGACCGGATCGCCGCCGCCGCGTCCTTCCTGCCGCTGACCCTCAACCCGGAGCTGTCCAAGGACTTCGGCACCCGCCACCGGGCGGCCCTGGGCATCAGCGAGGAGACCGACGCCGTGGCGGTGGTGGTCTCCGAGGAGACCGGCGTCATCTCCCTGGCGTTCGACGGCCAGCTCATCCGCGGTCTCGACCCGAAGAGCCTGCGCAACGCCCTGTACAAGTACCTGATCACCGAGCTGCGGCCCGAGGAGCGTGCGGGCAAAGGGAGGGCGGCGTGACCGAGCGGTCCAGCCTCTGGACGATGCGCATCCTGGCCCTGGCGATCGCGGTCGCCCTCTGGTTCTTCCTCTCCTGGGAGAAGCGCGAGAACCAGAGCGAGCGCGTGATCCAGGCGCCCGTGACGTACAACACGGCCGACCAGATGACCGTCCTGGACCCGGTCCAGCAGGTCGACGTACGGGTGCGCGGCGACGCCCGCCGGGTGCGCACCCTGAACCCGTTCCTGGTCAACGTGCTGGTCGAGATCAAGGGCACCGAGCCGGGCTCGGTGGAGGTCACCCTGTCGCCGGAACAGGTCTTCGTCCCGGAGGGGGTGCGCGTGGTGTCGGTCAACCCGAACACGATCGAGGTGAGCCTTGACCGGGTGGTGAACAAGCGGTTGCCGGTGGAGATCGACCTGGTGGGCGAGCCGGCGGCCGGCGCCTCGGTCGGCAGCCCGGTGGCCATCCCGCCGGCGGTCGAGCTCCAGGGGCCGGAGAGCCGGATCGGGCAGGTGGAGGTGGTCAACACCCGGCCGGTGAGCCTGAACGGGCACGCCCAGACCTTCGAAGAGACCGTGTCGGTGATCCCGCCGGACCCGCTGGCGAACGTCGACCCGGGCGTGGTGCGCGTGCGCGTCCCGATGGAGCCGCCCCAGCTCTCGAGCGACGCGCTCCAGCAGACGTCCCCGGGTGGCAAGGGCGCCGCGGCCGAAGGAAACTCCGGCGGGGCTCCCCGTTCGAACCGGAGGCCGCCGCGATGAGCCCTACACGACGCCTGTTCGGCACCGACGGGATCCGTGCCCCGTTCGGCCGCTATCCGCTGGACGAGCCGACGGTGACAGCGCTCGGCCGGCAGTTGGCCGAGCACCTGACCGAGAATGGGGCCGGCAAAGCGGCCGGTGACGGAACGCCGGGCGAGCCCCTGCGCGTCGTCCTCGGCGGCGACACCCGGGCCTCGACGCCGACGCTTCTCGACTGGCTCGCCCGCGGCCTCACCTCCGGCGGCCGGATCGAAGCGCGTTCGGCGGGCGTGATCCCCACCGCCGGGGTCGCGACCCTGGTCCGGGAGCTGGGCGCCGCGGCCGGCGTGGTGGTCTCCGCCAGCCACAACCCGTACCCGGACAACGGCATCAAGCTGCTCGACGCCCAGGGCTTCAAGTGGTCCCAGGAAGCGGAAGCCCGGCTGGAGGCCCAGCTCGAGGCCCAGCTCGGAGCCAATCCCCCCCGGCGGGAGGCGCCCGAAGCGGCCGCCGAGGCCGGCGCCCCGGATGGGGAGCCGATCGCACCAGAACCGGCGCTGGTGGCGCGCTACCTCGACCGGCTCGCCGCGAGCCTCTCCGGCGAGCGCCCGCTCGCCGGCCTGCGCATCGCCCTGGACACCGGCAACGGTGCCGCTTCACCCTACGCCGGCGCCCTGTTCGAGCGCCTGGGCGCCGCGGCCGAGGTGCTCCACGACGGGCCGGACGGCACCAACGTCAACCGCGCCTGCGGCTCGACCGATCCCCGGGACCTGGTCGCCGCGGTGCGCTCCGGTGGCTTCCACCTGGGCGCCGCGTTCGACGGCGACGCCGACCGGGTGATCCTGATCGACTCCGACGGCAAGACCCGGGACGGCGACGCCATCCTCTACCTGTGGGCCTCCGCCCTCGACTCCGCCGGTGCCCTCGCGCCGCGGGCGATCGTCGCCACCTCCATGAGCAACCTGGGGCTCGAGCGGGCCCTCGCTGACCGCGGCATCGCCATGGTCCGCTGCGGCGTCGGCGACCGGGAGGTGGTCGAGACCATGCGCCGGGAGGGGATCGTCCTGGGCGGCGAGCAGTCGGGCCACATCGTCCACCTGGGCCTGACCACCACCGGCGACGGCCTTCTCACCGCCCTCCAGGTCGCCGGCATGGCCGCCAAGGAGCTCCGCGCCCACGACGGGGAGCGCCCCCTGGGCGAGCTCCTCGCCGGGTTCCGGCGCTATCCCCAGATCCTGCGCAACGTCCGGGTCTCCGCCAAGCCGAACCTGGGCGACGTTCCGGAGGTCGCCCGCGCCGTGCGCCGGGCCGAAGAACGCCTCGCCGACCACGGCCGTCTGGTGCTCCGCTACAGCGGCACGGAGCCGCTCGCCCGGGTGATGATCGAGGGCAGCGACCAGGGGGAGATCGAGGAGCTCGCCGCCACCATCGCCGGCGCCATCGAACGAACCCTCGGTGCGCGGCCGGCCGCGGCGGGCGCCGCCAGCGAGCCAGCCCAGGAGACCTCGGCATGAGCCTGAAGCTGTCCGTCAACGTCGACCACGTCGCCACCCTGCGCCAGGCCCGCGGCGCGACCTATCCGGACCCGGTGGAGGCGGCGCGCCTCGCCGAGGAGGCCGGCGCCCACGGCATCACCGTCCACCTGCGGAGTGACCGCCGCCACATCCAGGACCACGACGTGGAACGCCTGGCGGGAACGGTCCGCGGCAAGCTCAACCTGGAGATGGCCGCCACGGACGAGATGGTGGCGATCGCCTGCACCCATCGCCCCTCCCAGGTGTCGCTGGTCCCCGAGCGCCCCGAGGAGCTGACCACCGAGGGTGGGCTGGACCTGCTCCGGCACGGCGACCGCGTCCGCGCCGCCGCCGAGCGCCTGGCCGGCGCCGGCATCACCGTCTCCCTGTTCCTCGATCCCGACCTCCGCCAGGTGGACGCGGCCGCGGCCCTCCCACGGGACCTGATCGGCGGCTTCGAGATCAACACCGACGCCTACACCAAGGCCTTCCCCCTGCCGGACGACCCGCAGCCGAACGACACCGTCCCCCCGGCCGCCGCCGAGGAGCTCGAAACCATCCGTGCCGCGGCCCGCCGCGGCGGCGAGGCCGGCCTCAAGGTCTACGCCGGCCACGGCCTGACCACCGCCAACGTCGGACCGATCGCCGCGGTGCCGGAGATCGAAGAGCTCAACATCGGCCACTTCCTGGTCTGCCGCTCGGTCTTCGTCGGCCTGGCCGAGGCGGTGCGCGAGATGCACCGCGCCATGGGCGCCGCCGGCTGACCCGAGGCCGGCCCCCACGGCTCCCAGCCGTCCGAGCACCCCCGCTCCGCCTTGACATACTTCATGGCGAAATAGCATCCTTGAAACGTCATGAATTTGCACCGCCTACGTCTCGGTCCGCTCCTCGCTCTGTTCGCGCTCCTGCCATCCACGGCCGGCGCCCTGCCCACCTTCGGGACCCCGCACCTGGTCGCCGACCTGGCCCCCGGAGCCGCCAGCTCGTCCATCCGGTTCATCCTGCCGACGCCCCACGGCGCCGTCTTCCTGCGCGAGCCCCAGGAGCTCCCCGTGCCGCCCGAGCTGTGGGCGACCGACGGCACCGAGGCGGGCACCTACCCCCTCCAGGCCGCCGGCCTCGAGCTGCCGCTCGATCCCACGGTCTGGGTCACGCCCCGCTTCGTCTACTTCGAAGGGGTCGACACCGGGAGCGGGAATCTATCCATCTGGCGCACGGATGGGACCGTGGAGGGCACGATCGAGCTGGTCGAGAACCGAAGGTTCCGAGGGGTCGCCCGGACCCTCGGAGACGACGGACCGCTTGTCTTCCTGGCTGCCACGCCGACGCAGGGGATCGTTCCTGAGGACCTGCAACTCTGGGTGAGCGACGGATCCCCGGAGGGGACCCATGAGCTCAAAGACGTCCTCCTGACGTCGTTCACCCTGGTCGACAGCCCGGAGGCGTTCGACGGCGCGGTCTACTACCTGGACGGCGACTTCGCGTCGGGCGCCCTCGGCCTGTGGCGAACGGACGGGACGAGCGCCGGAACCGAGCTGGTGGAGCTCCCTCCGGGCGCGGGTTTCTGGACTCTCTGGTCGACGGACTCCGCGCTCTACCTGCTGGCGGAAGACCAGGCCGGCGGGGCGCGCTCGCTGTGGACGAGCGACGGCACGACCGCCGGCACACACGAAGTGATGAGCCTGGGAGATCCGGCGGGCGTCTTCCCCGCGCACCTCCTGGGCAGCTTCGGCGACGGCAGGTCGATCTGGACCTTCAGCACCCAGGCCATCCAGCCCTCGGTGTGGGTGAGCGACGGCACCGGAGCAGGCACCCGAGCGATCCTCGACGTGGCCGCTGACGCATCGGGCAACCCTCGGACCGATCCCTTCGCCGTGCCCTACGGCGGCCTCCTCTACTTCGCCGCCGATGACGGAGCCCACGGCCGCGAGGTCTGGCGAACCGACGGCACGCCGGAGGGCACCGAAGTAGCGATCGAGACCGCTCCGGGAGACGCCAGCATCCTGGGGTTCTTCCACGGGATCGGAGACCGGCTCTACCTGACCCTCCAGGACCCGGCTGTCGGCGAGGAGCCCAGGGTCAGCGACGGGACCCTGGAGGGGACCCACCTCCTGGGCGACCTCTGCCCCGGCTCCTGCTCCTCTGCCCCGTTCAGCTTCATGGACGTCCCCGGAGGGACCGCTTTCCTCGCGCGGAACGCGGCCGACCGCTACCAGCTCTGGGGGACCGACCTGACCTCCGCGGGGACTGCCCAGGTCACGGACTTCCCCGGAGGGATCGATTCCGAGGGACCCCAGATGCGGGTGCTGGACGACCAGATCCTGTTCGTCGCCGACGACGGGGTTCACGGCAAGGAGCTGTGGACCGTGCCGCTGGCGGGCGGCTCCGGCGAACCGCCCCCGCCGCCGGGCCCGTGGCTCACCACTCCCGAGGTGCCCGGCTTCGAGTCCAAGGTCCGGATCACGCCCCAGAGCGGCGCGCCGGTGGCCGGTGCCGCCGAGCCCGCCTGCATCCCGGAGACCCTCTGCGTGTCGGGTGCCCTGCCCGGCCGCTCGGAGGTGTTCGTGCGCGTCGTCGGCCCCAAGGGCAACGGCTACCTCTGGCCGACCCTGGTCAAGTTCTCCACCTCCCAGGTGGAGGTCTGGATCCGCCAGATCGCGACCGGCGTCACGCGCTACTACGTGCTGGCGGGCGCCCGCCCCGGCTTCGACGAGCTCCCGGGCCTATTCGACCGCAAGGGCTTCGAGCCGTGAACCGGGCTAGCGCTCGATCTCGATCTCGCCGCCGAGGGAGAGCTCTTCCGGCTCCTGGGCGATCAGGACTGTGTCAACGATGGGCAGGAGCACCCGGTGGAGACGGTCGCCGAACTTCGTGTTGACCTCGTAGTAGCCCTGGTCGCTGATGGTCAGCAGGCGCCCGGCCTTGCCCTTCAAGCCCAGGGTCTCGTTGTGGATCAGGACCTCCGCGGGTACTTCCATCGGCTCTCTCCTCCGTCGTCCTCGACTGTCGCGTGGCTCGGGATCAGTCCTCGAACACGCCCTCTTCCCGATACTCCTTGAGCTTCCTCTGGAGCGTCCGCAGGCCGATCTCGAGCAGCTTGGCGGCCTCGGCCCGGTGGCCGCCGGTCCGCTCCAGGGTCTCCAGGATCGCCTGGCGCTCGATCTCCGCCATGGTCTTGACCGGTCCGCTCCGGGGCTGCACCCGGCCGTCGGCCGCGGGCGTGCCGCCGCTCGAGCGGAGCTCGTACGGCAGGTCCTTGAGCCGGACCTCGTCGCCCTGGTGAAAGACCACCAGCGCCTCCACCTGGTTCTTGAGCTCGCGCACGTTGCCCGGCCAGCCGTAGCGCGCCAGCGCCTCGAGCGCCTCCTGGCTGAAGCGCTTCGGGCTCTTGCCGTGGTCGGTGCAGAAGCGCTCCAGGAAGTGCTCGGCCAGGAGCGCGATGTCCCCCGGGCGCTGGCGGAGCGGCGGAATCTCCAGGGTCACCACCTTGAGGCGGTAGTAGAGGTCCTCGCGGAAGCGCTCCTGGGCCACCTCCTTCTCCAGGTCCCGGTTGGTCGCCGCGATCAGGCGGAAGTCGACGTCGAAGAGATCAGAGCCGCCGACGCGCATGATCTTCCTCTCCTCGAGCACCCGCAGCAGCTTGACCTGGAGCTCCGGGTAGAGCTCGCTGATCTCGTCCAGGAAGAGGGTGCCCTTGTGGGCCAGCTCCAGCTTGCCGATCTTCTTGGCCACCGCGCCGGTGAACGCCCCCTTCTCGTGCCCGAACAGCTCGCTCTCCAGGATGTCGGTGGGGATCGCGCCGCAGTTGATCGCCAGGAAGCGCTCGTTCTTGCGCGGGCTCGACAGGTGGAGGGCGTTCGCCACCAGCTCCTTGCCGGTGCCGCTCTCGCCGATGATGAGCACGGTCGAGCGGGTGGGCGCCACCAGGCGCATGCGCTCGAACAGCCGCTCCATGGGCTCCGCGCTGCCGATGATGCTCTCGAAGCCGAAGCGCTTGTCGAGCATGGTGCGGAGCTCGGTGACCTCCTCGCGGAGCTGCTCCTTCTCGATCAGGTTCATCACCCGCCGGCGCAGCTCGTAGAGGTCGACCGGCTTGGTCAGGTAGTCGTCGGCGCCGACCCGCATCGCCTCGACCGCCGACTCGATCGAGCCGTAGCCGGTGACCAGCATGACGCGCAGATCCTCCTCGCGCTCGCGCACGGTCTGGAGGAAGGTCAGGCCATCCATCTCCGGCATGCGCAGGTCGCAGACCGCCATGCGCGCCACGCCCGGGTTTTCGGCGAGGAACTCCAGCGCGTCGGCGGCCGCGTCGAAGGTGCGCACGGCGAGGCCCGCCTTCTCGATGGCGATGGCCATCGACTCGCGCGAGCCGGTCTCGTCGTCGATCACCAGGACCAGGGGCCGTTCAGGCATGGCGGCCATTTTGGCACAGAATCGGAGCCGACAACCGCCCGCTCTCGTAAAATGCTCGCCGATGGCATCCCGCCCCCCAGACGGCACCAGCCTCCCCCTGTCCGGCCGCTCGTCCGCCCCCCGTCCCGGGGGACCCGGTAAGCCCGGCGAGCCGGCGGACGGCCAGGCCGACCGCGTCGAGGGCACCCTCGAGCGGGTGGTCTTCGCCAACGAGGACAACGCCTGGAGCGTGGTGCGCCTGGCCGTGAAGGGCCGGCGGGGGCCGGTGACCGCGGTCGGCAACCTCCTCGGAGTCCAGCCCGGCGAGCACCTGCGGCTCCAGGGCGAGTGGGTCGAGGACCCCAAGTACGGCCGCCAGTTCAAGATCTCCTCCTACGAGACGGTCCAGCCGACCAGTCTCGAGGGGATCGAGCGCTACCTCGCCTCGGGGCTGATCGAGGGGATCGGCCCGGTGATGGCCAAGCGGCTGGTGGAGGCCTTCGGCGCCGAGACCCTGGAGGTGATCGAGCACGACCCCGACCGCCTGCGCCGGGTGCAGGGGATCGGCGCCAAGCGGAGCACTTCGATCGCGGAGTCGTTCGCCGCCCAGCGCGAGCTCAAGCAGGTGATGCTCTTCCTCCAGTCCCACGAGGTCCCCACCCACCTGGCGATCAAGATCTACAAGCGCTATGGCGACACCGCCCTCGGCGTGGTCAAGACGGACCCGTACCGCCTCGCCCGGGAGGTGGTGGGGATCGGCTTCGCCACGGCGGACTCGATCGCCGGCCGCCTGGGCATGGAGCCCGGCGCCCCGGAGCGGGTGCGCGCCGGGGTGGTCCACGTGCTCGGCGAGGCCGCCGGCGCGGGCCACGTCTTCTTGCCGGAGGAGGAGCTGGCCGAGCAGGCGAGCCGCCTGCTGGCGGTCGACCGGGAGGCGGTCGCCGCGGCCGTCGAAGCCCTCGCCCGGGCCGAGGACGTGGTCGTGGAGCCTTTGACGGAGGACGACGGCGCGGGCGCCGCGCCCGGACCGGCGGCGGGCCGCGCCGTCTCCCTCGCCTCGCTCCACGCCGCCGAGGCCGGCCTCGCCCAGCGCCTGGCCGACCTGGTGGCCCACGAGGCGGAGCCGATCGAGATCGACGTCGAGCGCGCCCTCACCTGGTTCGAAAAGCGCGAACGCCTCGGCCTCGCCGGCCAGCAGCGGGAGGCCATCCGCCGCGCGGTCGACGCCAAGGTCCTGGTCATCACCGGCGGACCCGGCACCGGCAAGACGACCCTGATCCGGGGCATCGTCGAGATCCTCAAGCGCAAGGGCCGGCGCATCCGCCTGGCCGCCCCCACCGGCCGCGCCGCCAAGCGCCTGGAGCAGGCCACCGGCATGGCCGGCTCGACGATCCACCGCTTGCTGGAGTTCGATCCGCTCACCGGCGGCTTCACCCGCCGACCGGACCGGCCGCTCGACGCGGACCTGGTGATCATCGACGAGGCCTCGATGATCGACACCGTGCTCGGCTTCCACCTGGTGAGCGCCCTCGCGCCGCGGGCGCAGCTCGTGCTCGTGGGGGACGTGGACCAGCTCCCCTCGGTCGGGCCTGGCAACGTCCTGGCCGACCTGATCGCCTCCGGCGCGGTGCAGGTGGTGCGGCTGACGGAGATCTTCCGCCAGGCCCGGGAGAGCCGCATCGTCGCCAACGCCCACCGGGTCAACCAGGGGCAGATGCCGCTCTGGACCAACGGCGCGCAGCGGGAGGCCGCCGGTGCCGAGAGCGCGGACGGCGCGGGCGGCACCGAAGACTTCTTCTTCATCGAGCGGCGTGAGCCGGAAGAGGTGCTCCGGACCATCGCCACCCTGGTGACCGAGCGCATCCCGGAGAGCTTCGGCCTGGACCCGTTCGAGGACATCCAGGTGCTCACCCCGATGAACCGGGGCCTGCTCGGAGTCGAGAACGTCAACGCCACCCTGCGCGAGCTGCTCAACCCGCCCCGCGGCAAGCTCCAGGAGGTGGGCCGGGGCGGCGCCTCGTTCCGCGTCGGCGACAAGATCATGCAGATCCGCAACAACTACGAGCTCGAGGTGTTCAACGGCGACGTGGGGCGGGTGGTGGCGATCGACGAGGAGGAGGAGATGCTCCGCTGCCGGTTCGACGACCGGGTGGTCGAGCACCCCTTCTCCAGCCTGGACGAGCTGGCGCTGGCCTACGCCTGCTCGATCCACAAATCCCAGGGCAGTGAGTACCCGGCGGTGGTCGTGCCGCTCCACACCCAGCACTTCGTGATGCTGGAGCGGAACCTCCTCTACACCGCGCTCACCCGCGCCAAGCAGCTCGTGGTGCTGGTGGGCGACCCGAAGGCCCTGGGGATCGCCGTGCGCAACCGGCGGACCCGGCTGCGCCACACCCAGCTCGCCCGGCGGCTACGCGACATGATGGCTGCCGGGAGAGATTAGCTCTCCTCTCGCGGCGGCTCCTCGGGCTCCCCGTCGGTCTCCCCGTCCGGCTCCGCTAGCGGTTCTTCGGCGGGCTCGCCCGTGAGCGGCGGCGTGGCAGACTCCCAGGTGCCCGCGGGCTCCGGCGCGGCCGCCGCGGAGGCCCCGCCTCCGGGGATCGGCGGCAGCGGCGCCTGCGCCGCAGAGGCCCTGGCGCTCGCGGAGCGGCGATCCCAGAGGTGCAGGAAGACCCCACCGAAGCCGACGCACCCGGCGACCAGTTGCAGCGCGCAACCGACGAACAGGAACATCGCGGCGAAGAAGTCGACCGGCCCGCCGAACAGCGACAGGAGCCGCCCGATGATCGTCAGGACGCTCAACGCCACCAGGCCGGTGAGGGCCGCGGCGAAGGCGTTGTCCAGGTGCCAGCCGAAGCGCTCGCCCAGCCACAGGCCGGCACGATGGCTGACCGTGGTGTAACCCACCAGCCCGATCACCAGGAGCGCCGGCACGCCGATGAAGATGAAGGCGAGCAGCAGGATGACGAAGATCGGGATGCCGATGATCGAGATCACCAGCAGGGCGGAGACGACGATGAACACCGGCATCCAGAGGATGGCGATCAGCAGGCCGACCAGGCCGGCCTTGATCGGCTCCCGGCCGATCCGGTAGCTGATGTTCTCGATGGTGCCGCGGCCGACCGCGAGCACGATGGCGATCAGCAGGCCCAGGAGCACCAGGGTGCCGAGCGCCCAGAACAGCTCGCCGATCTCGCTCCACGGCGACCAGCCGCGCCACTCCGAGTGCCAGCGCGGAGACCAACCCCGGGAGGAGATGAACGGCCCCAGGCGCCAGTTGCGCTCCACCTGCTCGAGCTTGCCGCCGATGTGGGCTCCCGGTGAGCGGTCCAACGAGCCGCCGACGACCGAGACGTCACCGCCGACCTTGGCGTGCGGTCCGAGGCTCATGGAGCCGCCGATCACGGCCGCGTTCTGGTCCACCGTACCGTTGATCTCCAGGCGGCCGCCGACGACCACCGCGTCCCCGTCCACCCGGCCGTCGACGGTCACCGAGCCGCCGAGCACGACCACGTCGTCGACCACCTCGTCGGGCGCCACGTAGACGTTGCTCCCGAACCCGGTCTGGCTCCCCCGGTGAGACCGGGGCGCCCTGGGCGCGGGCGGCGGCGGGACCGGAGCGGTGGGTTCCACGGCCGGCGTCTCAGGGGACTCCGGCACCGGCGTCGCCGATACGGACGCACCACCGGCAGCGGCCTCCGCGGGCGCTACCGGAGCGGCCAGGTCGAAGAGGCCTTGGCGCGCCTCCGGGTCCATTCCGGCCAGCTCCAGGATGTCCTCCGCCCGCGGGCCGAGCCAGCCGCGGACCGCCGCCGCGGGCACGACCTCGCCGTTGATCGCCACGCTCTCGCCGGCGAGCTCGATCGCCCGGACCCCGCGGTACTCCTGCTTCGGCCGCAACACCACGCCGTCGCGCACCGGGAGCACCTCGTAGTCGGCGCTGATCCGCGCCGCCAGCTCCGCGTGCGCCTCCTGGACCGCCGCCGGAGCTTCCTGACCGGCCGCAGGCGCTTCCTGCCTGACCGCAGCTGATCCCTGACTGGCTGCAGGCGCTGGCTGGCCCTGGGCGGTGAGCGGCACCGCCACGAGGGCGCCCAGCAGCGCACCCAGCAGCACCAGGGGCGTCAGACGGTGGAGCATCCCGCGCCAGCCGAATCTGGCTGCCGCGCTGTTTCGGGCTTCCCGAGTCTCAGTGTCGTTCCACATAGGTCCAGCTCCTCTCTTCTGCGAGGATGCCTTGCAACGCGCGGAAGGCGGCGGCCGCCAGCAGCAGTGAAGCCAGCAGAATGGCCGCGACCTGCGGCACCGCGATGACCTTGGAGACCAGCGAACCGATCTCCGCCAGACGCTGCCAGAAGACGAGCCCGGAGGCGAGCCACTGCCACCCTTCGGACAGCAGGCGCGTGAAGCCGCGCAGGCCGAGGCCGAAGTCGATCCGCGGCAGCGCGGTGACCATGTAGCTGGCCGCCGCCAGGGTGCCGAGGCTCAAGAGCGCCAACCAGGCGACCGCGCGGCGCATCGCCGCCGACGCCGGAGCGGGGGCCGGCGCGGACGCCGCCGAGCGCAGCACTCCGGTCTCCGCCGCCCGGGCCATGGTCCGGGCGGCGAAACCCGCCGACGGCGCCTCGTCCGGGAGCGCGCGGAAGAGCGCCAGGAGAGCGGCGTCGGCGGCGTCCGCCGCGCCTTCGTCCTCAGCACTCTGCCAGTCCCGGTAGCTGTCGTCGATCGAGTGTCTCATCGGTTCGTCTCCGCCTTCCAATCGGCCCTACGGCGGCCTGGCGGTGGAAGTTTCGCGACTCTGCTCATCACTGATCCTACGCGGCCCGGCCGCACCGTGCTCAGCTGCCCAGTGCGCTCTCCGGCGTCCAGCCCGCCTCCTGCAACAACCCGGACAGCTCCTTGCGCGCCCGGTGGATGTAGGTCTTGACCGTCCCCAGCGGCAGCCCGCTCTCCTGGGCGATCTCCGCGTACTCGAGCCCCGCCTGGTAGCGCAGCACGATCACCTGCCGATACTCCGGGCGCAGCCGGGCGACCGCACGCGTCATGGCGCGGGACAGGTCGGCCCGCTCCGCCGCCGCCGCCGGAGTCTCCCCCGCCCGGTCCTCGACGGTGCGCGGGGCCGCGTCCGGATCGTCCCCGGCCGGCTCGTCCAGCGAGACCGTCTCGAGGTCGCGCCGGCGCAGGTGGTCGATGGCCGTATTGTGCGCGATCTTGAACAGCCAGCTGGAGAGCTTCCTTCCCGGCTCGAACGTGCCCAGCTTGCTGAACGCCTTGATGAACGCGTCCTGCGCCAGGTCCTCGGCGAGCGTCCGGTCGCGGACCATCCGCAGGATGAGCGTGTACACCGGGCGCTCGTACCGGGCGAGGAGCTCCGCGTACGCATCCTGGGAGCCCACCCCACCGGCAAGGGCCCGTTGTACCAGCTCGGCGTCGGTCATCGTTCCAGGCTCAGGTACGGGAGGTTCGGGCCGGAGTTGCACGCCGCCCGGCCCGGAGGATGGCCGAAGGCACCGGACGGGGATAGGATTCCGGGGAGCCGATTCTGGTAGTTTCGGTGCCTCTCACCACCCAGCAACGCAGGCCACGACCGGAGACCACGACCATGCGCCGACAGCACACGCTCGTACCCGCCTTCCTCCTCGTCCTCGCCCTGGTGAGCACCCTCGCCGTCCCGGCGCACGCCGCCGAGCTCGCCGGCGTCACCCTGCCCGACTCCGTCCAGGTGGACGGCTCGACCCTGATGCTCAACGGCATGGGGCTGCGGGAAAAGTTCTTCATCGACGTCTACGTGGCCGGCCTCTACCTGCCGTCGAAGATGACGTCCGGCGAGAAGATCCTGGCCGCCGACACCGCGCGCCAGACGGTCATGCACTTCGTTTTCGGCGTCGACAAGGGCAAGATCTGCGACGCCTGGAAGGAGAGCCTGGAAGCCAACGTGCCGAGCCCCTCCGCCGCCCTGACCGCGGACTTCGACAAGCTCTGCACCTGGATGGACGACATGGCCGACGGCGAGACGATGACCTACACCTACGTGCCCGGCACGGGGACGATGGTCAGCGTCAAGGGCCAGGACAAGGGCACGATCGAAGGCAAGGAGTTCGCCGACGCCCTGTTCGCCTCCTGGATCGGTGAGCACCCGGCCACCAACAAGCTGAGGAAGGGCCTCCTCGGCGGCTAGGAGTCTGCGCGGCAGGACCGCGTGACCGCGCGCGTCCTGCCGCGCAAACTCCTAGGAGAGGAACACCACCGCCAGGATCACGACGCCGAGCAGCACCCGGTACACCACAAACACCGTGAGGCTCTGGCTTCTCACCCAGGCGAGCAGCGCCCCGATCGCGAGATAGGCGGAGACCGCCGAGATCACGAAGCCGACCAGCGTCGGCCCCAGGCTCGTCGCGTCGAAGCCGTCGCTCACCACCTCCAGGAGCTGCCGCCCCGCCGCCAGCACGCCCACCGGCACGTAGAGCAGGAACGAGAAGCGCGCCGCCTCCTCGCGCGTGAAGCCCTGCCCCAGGCCGGCGGTGATCGTGATCCCGGAGCGCGAGGTCCCGGGGATGAGCGCCAGCGCCTGGGCACAGCCGACCACCGCCGTGTCCCACCAGGTGAGCTCCCCCAGGGCGCGCCGCCGCGCGCCGGCCCGGTCCGCCCACCACAGGAGCAGGCCGAAGCCGATCGACGTCGAGGCGATGACCAGCGGGTTGCGCGCCGCCGAGGCCACCAGGTGGTACGCCAGCAGCCCCGCCACGGCCACCGGGATCGTCCCGAGGGCGACCGCCCAGGCCAGGCGCTCGTCGCTCGTCAGCGCCGGCCGCGCCGCCCTCCCCGCGCCGTCAGCGCCGTCCGCCGCGCCGGCTTCCCCGCCGCGCCTCCCGAGGAGCGCGCCGGCGCTCCGCAGCCCGGCGACGGTCAGGCGCACCACCTCGTGGCGCATGTAGACCACCACGGCCAGCAGCGTGCCGGTGTTGGTGGCGATGTCGAAGCCGATCCCCTGGTCCGGCCAGCCCAGGAAGTAGGGCACCAGGACCAGGTGGGCGGAAGAGCTGATCGGGAGGAACTCGGTCACGCCCTGGACCAGGGCGAGGACGACGGCGTGCAGGTAGGTCATGGGCGGGTATCATAGCCGCCCTATGGAGACCCTTCTCGTCACCGGCGGCGCCGGCTTCATCGGCAGCAACTTCGTCCGCCTCGTGCTCACCGAGACCGACCGGTCCGTGGTCGTGCTCGACAAGCTGACCTACGCCGGCAACCTGGACAACCTGGCCGACCTGTTCGACGATCCCCGCCTCGCCTTCGTCCAGGGGGACATCGGCGACCGCGCCGCGGTCCGCGCCCTGTTCGCCGAGCACGCGCCGGACGCGGTGGTCAACTTCGCCGCCGAGAGCCACGTCGACCGGTCGATCGACGACCCGGGCGCGTTCGTCACCACCAACGTGGTCGGCACCTTCGAGCTGCTGGAGGCGGCTCGGCGCTTCGTGGAAAAGCACCCGGAGAAGACGGAGCGCTTCCGCTTCCTCCACGTGTCGACCGACGAGGTCTACGGCTCCCTGGGGGAGACGGGCCTGTTCCGCGAGACCACCGCGTACGCCCCCAACTCGCCCTACGCGGCGTCCAAGGCGGGCGCCGACCACCTGGTGCGCGCGTACCACGAGACCTACCGGCTGCCGGCGCTGGTCACCAACTGCTCGAACAACTACGGGCCGTTCCAGTTCCCGGAAAAGCTCATCCCGCTGATGATCCTGAACGCCCTCGAGGGGCGCGACCTGCCGGTCTACGGCGACGGCTCGAACGTCCGCGACTGGATCTACGTGGAGGACCACTGCCGGGGGGTGCTCCGGGCGCTCGAGGCGGGGCGGCCGGGCGAGAAGTACAACCTGGGCGGCCGGAGCGAGCGGACGAACCTCGAGATCGTCCACCTGCTTTGCGACCTGCTGGAAGAGGCGCGCCCGGCGGCCGGCAACCCGGCGCTCGGAGCGCGCGGGCTCGGCTCGTACCGGGAGCTGGTCCGCTTCGTCGCCGACCGTCCGGGCCACGACCGCCGCTACGCCATCGACGACGCCAAGGCGCGGGCGGAGCTGGGCTGGGCGCCGCGGTACGATCTGGCGACCGGCCTGGCCGCGACCGTCCGCTGGTACCTCGACCACGGCGAGTGGTGCGAGCGGGTCCAGTCCGGCGTCTACCGGCGGGAGCGGTTGGGCCTGGGAGGGGGGCTGACGGCCGGAGGCGCCGAAGCGAGCCGGAAGGGGACCACCGGATGAACGTCCGCGAGACCGATCTGCCCGGCGTCCTGCTGGTCGAGCCGACGGTCCACGGCGACCACCGGGGGTTCTTCCTCGAGACCTACCACCGGGGGCGCTACGCCGGGCACGGCATCGACGGCCGGTTCGTCCAGGACAACCACTCCCGCTCCGTGGGACCGATCCTGCGCGGCCTCCACGCCCAGGGGCGGCGCCCCCAGGGCAAGCTGGTGCGCGCCGTCGAAGGAGCGATCTTCGACGTGGCGGTCGACATCCGGGTGGGCTCGCCCACCTTCGGCCGCTGGGTCGGCGCCGAGCTCTCGGCGGAGAATTTCCACCAGCTCTGGGTGCCGCCCGGTTTCGCCCACGGCTTCTGCGTTCTCACCGAGGCGGCCCAGGTGGAGTACAAGTGCACCGAGCTCTACGCGCCCGACGACGAGCTGACCGTGGCGTGGGACGATCCGGAGATCGGTATCGCGTGGCCGCTGGAGGAACCGGTGCTCTCGGACAAGGACCGCCGCGGCAGGACCCTGGCCGAGCTGGCGGAGGCCGGCGCGCTGCCGATCTATCCGAACGCGCACGTGGATTGACGCACCGCCCGCCCGACGGCCGCGCGGTGCACCCCGGCGAGAGGCACGAGATCTGCACCGCTTCCGGGCGTCGCCGCACCGAGCATCCCGACCAGAGCCTCCACCACCATGACCCGACCCACCTTGAGTGACAGCGACCGCACCCAGCTCGCCCACCACGGCATCCCGGAGGAGGAGGCCCTCCGGCAGCTCGACCTGCTCCGCGACCCGCCGCCGCCACCGGAGCTCGAAGCGCCGTGTACCACCGCGGACGGCATCAGCCGCTTGCCAGCGGGCCGCCGCGACGAGTTGGTCGCCCGGTTCGACGAGGCCTGCCGCCGGGGCCGGGTGAGCAAGCTCGTTCCGGCCTCGGGCGCGGCCAGCCGCATGTTCCGGTCGCTCCTGCCCTGGGTCGGCTTCGCGGGCAACCCGGTGGCCGCCGCCCGGGAGATGAGCCGGCGGGCGGTGGCCGGCGACGAAGCCGCGGGCGACCCGATCCGGTTCCTCTCCGAGCTGCCCCGGTTCCCGTTCTACGAGGAGCTCGCCCGAGCGATCGCGGACGGTGGCCAGGACGTCGAGCACCTGCGCCAGGGCGGCGACGCCGGTGCGGTGCTCCACGCCCTACTGTCGCCGGACCAGCTCGCCTACGAGTCCCGGCCGAAGGCGCTCATCCCGTTCCACCGCTATCCGGACGAGGTGCGGACGCCGCTCGAGGAGCACCTGGTGGAGGCCGCCGGCTACGCCGCGGACGAGAGCGGCCTGGCCCGGCTCCACCTGACCGTGCCGCCCCATGCCCAGGAAGCCATCGAAGGGCTCCTCGACCGTGTTCGACCGGGCTACCGGGAGCGGTTCGGGGTCCGGTTCGAGGTGACCTACTCGGTGCAGGACCCGGGGACCGACACGCTGGCGCTGAGCATCGAGCTCGCACCCGCCGGAGACTCGGACGGCGGCGGGCCCTTCCGCCGCGCGGACGGCTCCCTGCTGCTCCGCCCGGGCGGCCACGGAGCGCTCCTCGGCAACCTCCACGCGGTCGCCCGCCAGGGGGGCGACCTGGTGCTGGTCAAGAACATCGACAACGTCCAGCCGGACCGGGCCAAGCCGGAGGTGGTCCTGTGGAAGAAGCTCCTCGGGGGGTATCTGCTAGAGCTCCGCGAGCAGATCGCCGAGCACCTGGAGGCGCTCGGGGACGCGCCGCCCGGTGACGACCTGGACCGGATCGAGCGGTTCCTGGCCCAGCGGCTCTCGGTGCGGGTGCCGCGCACGTGGCGGGAGCTCGCGAACGGCGCCCGCGCCGGCAAGCTCCGGGACCGCCTCGACCGGCCGCTCCGGGTCGCGGGCATGGTGGTCAACCGGGGCGAGCCGGGGGGCGGCCCGTTCTGGGTCCGCTCGGAGGATGGGACCGTGAGTGCCCAGATCGTCGAGCGCGCGCAGATCGACGAGGAGGACCCGGGCCAGGTGGAGATCTTCGCGTCCTCGACCCACTTCAACCCGGTGGACCTGGCCTGCGCGGTGCGCGGCTTCGACGGCCAGCCCTACGACCTGCCCCGGTTCGTCGACGAGGAGGCGGTGTTCATCGCGGAGAAGCACCACGAGGGCCGGCCGCTCCTCGCTCTGGAGCGGCCCGGGCTGTGGAACGGTGCCATGGCCGGCTGGAACACCGCCTTCGTCGAGGTCCCCGAGGTCACCTTTTCCCCGGTCAAGACGGTCTTCGACCTGCTGCGCAAAGAGCACCAGGCGGGCTGACGGGCACGAAGCGAGGCGGGCGCGAAGCGAGGCGGGGTCGGGAGCGGCACGGGAGGCCCCGGCTCCGGGACACCGCGCGATCTGGATGGTTCGGCGCTCTGCGCGCGGCTCGGTTCGGCCTCGCGCGTGGACCGGTCCGGGCACGCGAACGCACCAGTGGCGCGGGCCTCAAGCCCTCCACCGGGGCCTCCCACACCGCTCCACATCCAGACCGTCCGTCGGCACTCCAAAGCGCCGCAAACGCCCCCCGCTGAAAAGGCAACGAAGCGGGAGGGGGCGTCCCTTTCCCCCCGGAGGGCGGGAAAGGGATCGAGGGATTGGGGGGAGATCCAGTGGATCATCCAGGTCGATCGCCGCGCAGCAAGCTGCGCCGGCGCCTGGGACGCCTGAGAGCGCGACCACCTTCCCCGCGCTCTCCCGAAAGGGATCGAGGGATTGGGGGGAGATCAGGTAAACACGGCTTCGTAGTCTGCCCCTTCTTCGTCCGCGGCCACCGGGACGAGGAAGAGGCCCATGGTGCCGAGCTCGTCGTTCTCCAGGGTGTAGATGGCCTGGGGCAGGAGCGGCTCGGCCGGGCCTGTGAACAGCAGCGAGAACTGCTGGCGGTTGGGGCCCTTGGCCGCGGTCTTGATCGGGCTGGCCTCGGCCAGCTCCAGGACCAGGTCCTCCTCGCCCTCGCGCTTCACCCGGTACTCCTTGGCGCCGCATCCGGCGAAGGTCTCGCACGTGGCCTCGTCGATCATTCTCCGTCTCCGCTTCGCTCTTCGTCCGGTGTCCACCGCATCAGGTGGTACACGCCGTTGGTGTCTACGTGCCGGAAGCCGAGCCGCTCGTAGAGCCGGAGCGCCGGGTTCTCGGCCTCCACGTGGATGGAGACCGCCAGACCGCGCTCGGTGCCCTCGGCCAGGATGCGCTCCAGGATGGCGGTGCCGTACCCCTTGCCCCGGTGCTCCGGCAGGAGGGCGATGTCGACCAGGCGAATCTCCTCCTCCCAGCGGTCGAGGTAGAGGCGCCCGATCGGCACCCGCCGGCCGATCGCCTCCTGCTCGATCACCAGGAATTCGCAGTCCGGGTAGTGCTCCTGGTAGTGCTTGTGCTGGGCCTCGAACTGCCAGGCGAGGAACTGCTCGCGCTGCTCCTCGCTCCACGGGGTCCGGGCCACCTCCTCGCGCCGGGTCGACGCGTAGAGCTCGGCCAGGAAGGGCAGGTCCCGCTCTTCGATCGGCCGGTAAGCGAGACCCGGCGGCGGCGCGGCGGTGGCGGAGCCACCCGGGCTCCACCCCGCCGCGGTGTCGGATCGTCCCGCCAAGCGGCTCAATCCCAGGGTGCGACGGAGACCCGCGTGGTCTCCCTGCCCTCGACGCCGTGGCGCACCACGATCGTCTCCGGGACCTCCGCGACCTCGTGCAGGCTGGATCCGGACGCGATCAGGTAGGTCCGGTGCTTGTCGCCGAAGCCGGGCGGGTCCTCCAGCAGGATCCACTCGTCCGGCTTGCCTTCCACCTGGACCAGCGCCACCTGCCAGCCGCTGTCCGGGTAGGACATGGTGGCGATGGCGAAGATCACCGCGCGGCGCTGGTCCTCGGCATCTTCCTCGCGGTGCTCGAAGTAACGGGAGTACGCCTTGAACTCGAGGTCCTGGGCGTCGACTGCGGCACGGAACTCATCGGCCATGGGGTCGTCTCCTCGGTGTCAGGGGTCGTTGGGTCTTGAGAACCGCGGGGTCAGTCGCCCTCGTCCGGGTAGATGACCTTCAGCTCGCCCGGGGACGGCGCCTCGGTCCACGATTCGATGTCGGCGCCTTCGATGATCCGGCTGCCGTCTTCGGAGGCCCACATGAAGCCGGTCCAGATGGCGACCTCCTCCTTGCCGCCGCACTTGACCGTGCAGCGCTCGCCCGCTTCGGGGGTGTCTTGCTCGCTCATGGGTTCTGTCCTTCCCCCCGGCTTAGCTGCGGCTCGGGTAGAGCCCGACCAGGGCGATGATGTAGTTGATCGCCAGGTACGGCTGCATGTTGTTGTGCTCCTGGGAGCCACCGGCGTTCGGCAGGGCCTGCTCCGCCAGGGGTACCAGGTTGTCGGCCGTGTCCTGCCACGCGAAGCCCGGCTGGGTCCGGGCCAGGGAGCGTTGGTTGGTGGGAATCTGGAGGTCGCCCGGATTGGCGTTCGCCTGCATCGTGTGATGGTGGTTCGGCATCTGCGCCTCGCTGAGCGTCACCGTCTCCACGCCACCCCGCTCGCCGAGGCGCCTGGACGTCAACCCCGGCCCACGCCCCGGTTGCATCGGGGCGCGCCCCTCGAGGTTCGGCAGCGCGGTCGTGGTGCGGCCGTCACCACCGTAGGTGGTCCCGATCAAGGAGAACAGCGCCGTGTTCTGGGAGATGGGGAGGAGCTGACCGTTGCAGAAGGCCCAGCCGCGGGGAGCGAAGTTGCCGGCGAAGATCCGGATCTCTGCGACGAATGGTTCGGACATTTCGCTCTCCTCCTAGTGGCGGCTCGGGTAGATCCCGACCAGGGCGATGATGAAGTGGATGCAGAGGAACGGCATGAGGTTGGTATGGCTCCGGCTGCCGCCGGTATTGGTGATGGCCGCCGAGTTGAGCTGCACGTTCGGTGCGTCCTCCAAGTACAGGTCGATCGAAGGCGACTGGCCGGGCACGTGGTCGGCCGGGGCGGAATCGCCGGCAAGGTCCTGGGATGCCTGGAATGGATGACCGTGGGAGGGGAGCTGGTTGACCGTCAACGTCACCTTCTCTTCTCCGCCCTTCGCACCGAGCCTCCGCTCGCTGAGCCCCGGGCCCTGCCCTGCGTGGATCGGAATCCGGCCGCGAAGGTCCGGCAGACCGAAGGTGGTGCGGCCGTCGCCGCCGTAGATCGTTCCGAGGAGGCTGAAGAGGGCGTCGTTCTCCGACACCGGGAGGAGCTGACCGTCGCAAAACGCCCAGCCGCGGGGAGCGAAGTTGCCCGCGAACATGCGGATCTCACCGACAAAAGGCTCTGACATGGTCGACCTCCTAGTTGCGGGACGGGAAGAGCCCTTGGAGGGCGATGCAGTAGTTGAGGGCCAGGTACGGCTGCATGTTGTCGTGCGCCTGGCCGCCGCCCACGTTCAACACCGTCCCGCTGCGGAGCGCGGTCAGGTTGGTCGGATCGCGATAGAGGTTGTTCCCCCTGGCGAGCACATGGGTCGCCGGGATCGGGTTGTTGCCCGCATTGTCCGAAGCCTTGGCGATGTGCGTGTGCTGGGGCATCTCGTTGACCGAGAGCGTGTGGGTCTCCTCGCCACTCTTCTGTCCCTCGCGGTGATCGCCTCCGCCGTCGGACCGGCCGACGTGAATCGGCGTCCTCCCCCGAAGATCGGGCAGCGCGAACGACGTTCGCCCGTCCCCTCCGTAGGTGGTACCCAACAACGAGTAGAGAGACTGGTTCTGGTTGATGGGCAAGATCTGCCCATCACAGAGCGCCCAGCCCCGTGGGGCGAAATTGAACCCCACGATCCTCACTTCCGCCAAGAACGGCTCAGACATTCCTCGTACCTCCTTCTCATAGACGGTGCGTTCGACGACATGTGGAGCAAACGGGTCAGGGGGTCGGGCAAGCGGCCCCTCCGTTGATCCCGGTGTTGATGCCACCCGTGAAGTAGGGCGAGTCTCCCGTCTGGACGGTGACGACGCCGGTATTGCGGTTCTGGAAATAGGTGGTCAGGTTGGCGTCGCTCGTCGCTCCGCCCGCGTACGCGGTGAGGTTCATCGTGGTACTGAACCGCTGGTAGAGCGTCACGGTCCCATCGAAGGCCGCGGGGTTGTCCACGAACGCGTTCTTGAGCGCCGCGTTGGACGGGTCGCCCACGTTGGCGCACAGTGTGTGGGCGTCCCCGCTGGCGGCCCCGGACTGGAGGAGCATCGAGTAGCCGAAGCTGCCGGGGTTGGTGAGCGTGTTGCCGGTGACAGTCACGTTGAGCGTGCCGGAGCCGTTGGCGTCGTGGTCGCGCGCAAGCACCCGGATGCCCGGGCCGTTCTCCCACTCCCGGATCCGGTTGTTGGTGACGGCGGACGTGTGGGTTCCCGCGCCGTTGAGGATCACCTGGATCCCGACGCCGGTGGACGATCCCGACCCGGTGACACCGGGCGTGCCGATCGTGTTGTTGTCGATGGTCCCGGACATGGTGCCGGCGGAGAGGTCCCCTTTGTTGACGTTGATGGCCTGGATCACCGCGCCGTTGATCGTGTTGCCGGAGACGTTGTAGGTCGTGGCCGCGCCGCCCCCGCCTGAGGCAATGGTCACCCCCTGCCCGAGGGCTGACGGATGCCCCCCAGAGAGGACGTTGTTGGTGAACACCACGTCCATCGCGGCGCCCGCCAGGGTGGTGGTACCGAGGTGGTCGCCCCGGTTGGCGACGAAGTTGGAGTTGTCCACCGTGATGTTGGTGGTCGCGGTGCCGCTGGCCTCGAGGTCGATGCCGTCGTCGTTGTTGAGGTTCCCGGCGGTGGCGTCGCCGATGGTGCTGCCGGTGACCATGAACCGCTCCAGCGTGCCGGTGTTGTTGTGGATGCGCACGTTGTCCTCGCCCGCGCCGAAGATCACGCTGTCGGTGACCGTCGTCGGGTAGGTCCCGGCAGCCGCGGACCCGGCCAGGTTGATGAAGTGCAGGCAGGCCTCTGAGGAGTCGCCCATGGTGCCGTTTCGTCGCAGGTTGGAGCGGTTCATGGTGAAGCCGTTGACCGAGGTCCCCATGATCCCGTTGCCGTCGTTGTCGTCGACGTTCATGTAGTTGAGCGAGACGTTGGTGGCGTTGGTCAACGTGACGCCGTCGCCGGTGCGGTTGGCGATGGAGCCGCCCGAGCCGTTGTTGGTGCCGCCGCCGTCTCCGGTGACGGTGAATCCGGCGGCTTCGGTTCCCGTGTTGGTCAGCACGATCCCCTGGTTGCCGCTCGCCCCCGTCGCTGAAACGCTGTGGAAGGTCACGCCACCGGCGCCGATCAGCGCGTTGGCGATGTTGACCGCGACGCCGGTTCCGGCCGAGGTGTTGACGTCGGCGAGGCCACCCATGACGCTGACCATGCCGCCGTTGGTGGCGTTGAAGCCGGTGTTGGCGCCGACGGTGTTGATGGCCATGCCGCCGACGATGTTGATCGTGGCGCCCATGTTCGAGTCGAGGTTGACGCCCAGGCCGTTGTCGTCGATGGGGCCGAGGATCGAGACGGTGCCGCCGGTGTGCCCGGTGACCTCGAGCGAGCGGCCCGCGGTGGTTGTGCTGATGGACGTCCCGACGGTGATGTTGCCGGAGCCGCCTGAGACGTCCAGGCCGCGGTTGGTGACGTTCTGGATCACGCCGCCGGTGGCGGTGAAGTTGCCGGCGCCGACGTTGGTCAGCAGGATGCCGTTGGCGGCGTTGGGTGCCGCGGCGTTGGCGTCGCCCACGTTGACCGTCGTGAGCTTCACCCCAGAGGCGCCGATCGTCGTATTGGTGATCGTCACCCCGGTCCCCGTCGTGGTGGCGGCGAGGTTGTTGTTCATCGGGTCGGTGACGTTGACCGTGCCGCCGTTGGTCGCGGTGAAGGCGTCGTTGCCGCCGGTGGTCAGGTTCAGGGGACCGGTGAGGTTGACCACCGCGCCGCCCATGCCCTGGTCGTTGTTGTCCAGGAGGATTCCGGTACCGGTGTCGGTGACCGACCCGGCAACCGTGATCGTGCTGCCGCCGGGCGGTCCGGCGTGGTTGGTGATCTCGACTGAATGGCCGGCGCTGTTGGTGATCGAGCCGTTGTAGGTGACGTTCCCCGTCCCCTGGTCGACGAAGAGCGCCGAGCCGGCGGCACCGGAGATGGAGCTCATGGTGCTCGACACGGTGAAGGGACCGGTGGCGCCGACGACCGAGATGCCGGCGCCGGTCGTGGTCGACACGGTCGTCGCCCCACCGAACGTGACCGTCGCGCTCGCGTTGGTGACGCCGATCCCCGTGGCGATCGAGCCGGTCGTGGCCGTGATCGAGGTCGCGCCGGTCACCTGGAACGTGCCGGCCACGGTGTCCAGGTTGATGCCGTAAGGCACCGCGCCGGCGGTCACCTCGACCGTGACGCTGGCCAGGGTCATGCCGAGGGTGACCGGGTCGACGTCCACGGCCGGACCGTTGACGGTGTGGATGGCGCCGCCGGTGGTCGACAGGGCGAAGGTCCCCATCTTGCCGTCCGCGTCCCGCACGTACAGGCCCGGACCCCCGGTGTTGCCGACGTTCAGAGTGCCGAGCTGGAGATTGCCCCGAACGTTGCTGAGCACCATGCCGCCACCGGTGACGTCGCCGGGGCTCGCCGGGTTGCCCACGTTCACGTTCCCCGCGGTCACCGGCTGGATTCCGGCTGTGCCCACGTCGGCGTCGAAGGTCACGGACTCGAACCGTTCGCCGGCGCCGGCCCCCGAGTTGGTGACACCGGTGCCGCCGAGCTCGCGCACGACCGTCGTGCCCGTGCTGCCGGAGCCGTCGACGTTCAGGCTCGCGCCATTGTCCGAGGAGAGCACGTTGCCGCTCAGGGCGACGTCCAGGTTGTTGGCGTCGGCCGCGGAGACGTCGATGGCGTTGTCGTCGCCGTGCACGGTGAGGCCACGGATCTCGACGCCGCTCCGGTCGCCGTTGCCGGCGTTGGCGAGCACGGTGACGCCGTCGCCGCCGGAGTTGGTGTTGTCGATCGACGGCCGGCTGCCGGCGGGCACCAGGGTCTTGCTCAGCACCGTCAGACCGAAGCCTTCGCCCCAGAGCTTCTGCCCGCTCAAGAGGGAGAGGCCGGTCACCCCGGCGGTCCCGGCGTCGTAGGTCCCGGACCCCGTGTGGACGAAGATGATGTCCCCGGCGGCCGGATCGGAGGCGCCACCGTTGCCGTTCACGGCCTCGAACTGGGTGATGGTGTCGAAGGGGGAGCCGGCACGGCCGTCGTCGCCCGTGCCGTCGGTCTGGTTGTCCAGGTACCAGACCATCTGGGTGACCTCGATGGTCACCGTGCCGGCGACCGGAGAGACCCCGTCGGTCACCGTGTAGGTGAAGCTGTCCGTGCCTTCGAAGCCGACCGGCGGCTCGTAGGTGAACTCGCCCGTGGTCGTGTTCATGCTGACCGTGCCGCCCATGGTGCTCGCCATGTCATAGGTGGAGATCGACAGGGCCGCCGGCCCGTCGGTGTCGGAATCGTTTGCAAGCACGTTGCCGGCGACGTAGACGTGCGGATGGGTCACCGTGTCCGAGTCAGCGAACTGGAGCGTCGTGTTGCCGATCGCCGGGTCGAAGTTCCCCGCCGCCACGTCGAACACCTCGCCGACCACCATCGGCGGATCGTTCACCGGGTTGACGGTGATGGTGAACATCTGGGTCGCCGAGGTGTCGACCCCGCCGTTCGCCGTGCCGCCGTTGTCCATCGCATAGACGCTCACGGTCGCCAAGCCGCTGGCGTTCGCCGCGGAGGTGTAGGTCAGGGTGCCGGAGGAGTCGATCGCCGGCTGGGCGCTGAAGAGGGGGTTGTTGTCGTTGGTCACCACGAAGCTGACCGTCTGGCCCGCCTCGTTCGCCGGTCCGGCGGAGATCGCGGTCACCTGGTTCGCCACGCTCTGGGCGCCGGCGTCCTCGTCCGACGCGACGTTGCCGGCCAGGGTGAACGACGGAGCGTCGTTGACCGGCGTCACGGTGACCGTGAACGACCCCGGCGTGCTGCCGCCGTCGGTGTCCTGGACCACGACGTTGATCGTCACCGGACCGCCGTTCTGGTCCGCCGCCGGGGTCACCGTGATCGTCCGGTTCGCGCCGGACCCGCCCAGGACCAGGTTGGCGTTCGGGATGATCGTGGTGTCGCCCGACGTCGCGCTGACCATCAAGGAGCCGGCTGGCGTCTCCACGTCACCGATGGTGAACGCCAACGGACCGGTGGTCGAGTCCTCCAGGATCGTCTGGTCCGCGATCATGGTGATCGTCGGAGGGGTGTTGACGGAGGTCACGGTCACCATGAAGCTGGTCTGGGTCGTGTTGCCCGCCGAGTCCTGGACGGTGAGGGTAACGACCGTCATGCCGTTCTGGTTCGCCGCCGGGGTGACGGTGATGGTCCGGTTCGCCCCGCTGCCGCCGAGCACCAGGTTGGCGTCCGGCACCAGGATCTGGTTGGACGACGTGGCGGTGACCATCAGCGAGCCGGCCGCGTCCTCGAGGTCACCGACGGTAAAGGCCAGGGCACCGGTGGACGTGTTTTCGTCGATCGTCTGGTCGGCGATGCCGGTGATCGTGGGCGGCTGGTCGAACTGGAGCGACAGGTCGACGCGGAAGCAGAGCTGCCCGGGCTCGCCGCGGCCGAAGAGGGCGCGGATGGCGATGCCGTCGTCCGCCGCCGCCGGGTCGGCACCGATCAGGTTGGTCGCGGACCAGTCCCCCGGATCGCCGTCGAGCACGCACTGCGCCCAGGCCAGGCCGGCCGTCCCCGCGACCAGCACCAGCACCAGCAAGGCCACGCCGCGGCGGCCGAGCTGGTAGAGCGAGGCGGCAGCCAGCAAAGCCGCCAGCAGGATCAGCCCCCACTCACCCAGGGTCGGGATGTCGAGCACCGACCGCAGATCGAGCAGGATCGGGTCGGAGGTCCCGGGGGTCGCGACCAACAGCGTGTCGACCAGGCGGCCCTGCGAATGGACCACGCCGATCCGAACCACCTTGGGCTCGGTCGAGGTGGCGGAGAGCGGAAAGTAGGTCTCCACCACGTTGAAGCCGTCGAGACCCAGGCCGACCCCGACCGGCCACCCACCCGGGTCGACCGCGATCGGCGCACCGAAGGTGTCGGTGCCCGGGTCGGTGCACACCGAGCGCACGACCGAGGAGACCGTCGCCGTGGTGGTCCCGCTGGTATCGACGGTGGTCGTCAAGATCTGCTCGACGCCGGCGAACGGGCCGTCCGCGGTCATCACGGTACAGCCGGTCCCGGAGTCGTAATCCAGATCCAGGAGCAGGTCGACTGTCGACTGGACAGCCGCGGCCGGTACGGCGAACAGCATGCCGACGGCCACGATCGCGAGTAGCGTGCGAACGGGGAGGCGCTTCATCGTCTCGATCCTCTCTGCCTGGTCCGGACGGACTGTGTGGGAACCGACGGATGCGGAAGAGCGTCAGGCGGAAGAGGTCCCTACCGAACGCCGGAGAAGCTTCAAAGCTCAATGTCCCAAGATCGAGAACTCTAGCAGAAGAGATTGCGGAGGCACCAGCTTATCGACGGGCGTCGAAGCGTTACGCGGACGGCAAGTCTCGGCACGCCGAGCCGGCGAGCTCGGACGTTCCCACCACCCGGTCGCGGCCGCTGTGCTTGGCTTGGTAGAGCGCCTCGTCCGCCGCCGCCATCAACACGTCGATCTCCTCGTCGGCCAGGGCGGCCCCCGCGGCGACCCCGATCGACACCCGGATGTCGAGCTGCTCGAGGCCGGGGAGCGCGATCTCCCGGACCGCGATGCGCAGGCGCTCGGCCGCGGTGCAGGCCTCGCCGATGTCGGTCTCCGGCAGCAGCACGCCGAACTCCTCGCCGCCCAGGCGGGCGACCGAGTCCGGGGTCCGGATGGAGCTCTCGAGCCGCCGCGCGACCGCGGTGAGCACCCGGTCGCCGACGCCGTGGCCGAAGCGGTCGTTGACCTGCTTGAAGTGATCGATGTCGATCATCATCACCGCCATCGGGCGCTCGTGGCGCCGGCAGCGCTCGAGCTCGCGCAACATGAGAAAACGCCAGTGGCGGCGGTTGAACAGGCCGGTCAGCGGATCGCGGATGACCAGTTGGTGCAGCCGCTCGTTGGCCTGCCGCAGCTCGTCGCGCAGCAGCTTCATCTTGTGGTGCACCTTGACCCGGGCCAGGAGCTCCGCGTCGTGGAACGGCTTGGTGAGGTAGTCGGCGGCGCCGGCCTCCAGCGCTTCGACCTTGGTGTCCAGCTGGTCCTGGCCGGTGAGGACGATCACTGGAACACCCTCGACACGCGAGTCGGAGACGAAGCGCGCCAGGAACTCGAAGCCGTCGACGTCGGGCATCACCAGGTCGCACAGCACCAGGTCGAGTTGCGCCAGGGCCTCGGACCCGATGAGCTCCAGAGCCTCGGCGCCGTTGGCCGCCAGCTTGATGTCGTCGAAGAGCTCCTCGCGCGTCAACACCCGCCGCAGGGTCTCGCGAACCAGCGGGCTGTCGTCGACGATCAAGCAGGTTCCGGGCATCGTTCGCGGATTCTACTGCGTCCGCCGGGTCTCCGGCCCGCGCCCTCGGGGCCGAGCCCGATCCTGTCCCGAACCTCTCGCGGCCTGCACCACACAGATGGAAAGGATCGTGCGCCCCCGAGCTCGATCCACAGCCGGCTGTGAAGCCGCCGGGAGTATCTGTGCCAGGACCGCACAGACTCCTGGGGAGGAGTTTGCTCATGCATCGTCGGACCGCCCGTTCCCTGCCCCTGCCGCTCGCGACCACGCCACGATCCTGCCGCCGTGTCCCCGGCCCGGCAGAGGTCGCTTCCCTCCTCCGCTCCTCAGCGGGCTGGCTTTTCCTTGGCGTCGTCTTGCTCGCCGCCACCGCCTGCGCCCGGTCCAGCGAAACGGTCCCGCTCGCCTACGTGGCGAGCGCAGGCAACAACTGCGTCCGGGTCATCGACCTGGCCTCGGGCGAGACGCTCCGCCGGATCTACACCGGTGCCAGCCCCTGGCGCCTGACGCCCTCGCCCGACAACGAACGGCTGTGGGTGCAGCACTGGTACGCCGGCACCACGGCGGTCATCGACCTCGACGACCACGAGGTCGCGTCCGTGCTTCCGTTCCGAGGACCCGGCACCTTCGTGGACGACGGCTCGGCCTTCCTCACCTTCGACTGGCCCGGCTCCAATCTGTACCGGATCGAGAACACCGGCTCCGCCGCCCCCCACGTGGCCACCACCTACTCGACGAGGGTCAAGCAGGCATACGACGTGACCCCCGATCCGAGCGGCAAAGAGCTCTACATCGCCCAGTACGACCCGATTGCCAAGGGCGCGGTCGCGCGCTACGAAGCGGTCGCGGCCCTCGGCTACCACAAGATCGACGATTCTCCGGAGGACGACGATCCCGCGGCAACCGTCGCCACCGACGAAGCCGGACCGAAGCATCCGGTCCTGTACGAGCCGCGCTCCATCGCGACCGGCCGGAGCCCACGGAAGGTGCTGACCATCCCGGGCCAACCGTTCGTGCTCACCGCCGACAGCGAGACCAACGGCATCACCCTGATCAACGAGAATGCCGACCGCAGGGTCCTGGCCGTCTGCCCGGCGCCGCTCGATCTCCTGCTCAGCCCGGACCACGAGCATCTGGTCGTGCTCTGCTGGGACCAGAACGGTAGCCACGCGAGCCAGGTGGTCTCGTTTGCGGCCGACTTCGCCCACCGCCCGTGGCCCGATCTCAAGAAGGAGGCCGAGACCGAGGTGACCGGCGCCCTGGTGGCCGGCGCCTTCGAACCCTCCGGCGACCACCTGGTAGCCGTCGACCGCCTCGGCGGCCGGATGCTCGAGCTGTCGATGCCAGACCTCGCGGTGACGCGGACCATGGAGACGGGAGACGTGCCCCTCGACGTGGCAGTGGTCCCGGTGCCGACGGCGGCCCGCGACCGTCTGCGGAGCGGCGAGAGCGCAAGCCGGAAGCGGGTGCGCCAGGCCCTGACCGGGATGATCCAGGCCAGCTCCGGCGGCGCCGGATCCGCCGCATTCGACACCCTGGCCTGGACCGAGCTCGTCTCCTGGGTCGAGACCCCCGACGAGAAGCCGGCCGCCGAGAGCGCCGAGGAGGACTCTGACAAGAGCGGGGACGAGAGCGCTGGGGACGACGAAGCAGCCACGGGAGACGACGACAAGCCGGCCGAGCCGGTCGAGCACAGCCGTGAGGTGCTGGTGGTGCTGCACGCGCCGGATACCGTGCGCACCGAGATCCCCGAAGGCGGCGTGCGCCTGGCCAGCGGCGGCCACAGCCTGAGCCTCGATCCCGCGGGCCGGTTCTGGGTCACGCCGCGGCAGGACATCACCACGGACGTCTACAGCCTGCCCAACCTGAGCGTGGACGAAGCCGTCCGGCGGCTCGCCGGCGACGTGCCCGGCAGCCCGTTCCTCCGCGGCGGGCTGGCCGTCGACGTGATCGACGAGGTGCAAGAGTCCGGCGAGGACTTCCTGGTCATCGGTGCCCGGCCCGGCGCGCCCGCTCCGGGCGAAGGCATCGAGCCGGCACCTGTCTCCCAGCTCTGGATCGATACCGCGACCCACCGGGCCACCGACCTGATCGAGCAGTTCCCGGTCTTCGAGGCGGGCGGCCACGGAGGGGCGGCTCCCAGGGCGGCCGAGACCAAGTTCTTCGACTACTCGCCGGTGGTCGGAGCGGACGGCAAGACCGGGCCGACCATGCCCCACCGCCTCGAGAGAGTGGTGGCCGGATCCTGGCTGCAGCACGTCCAGCTCCAGGACTTCCACGTCGACCCGGACCTCCCCGCCAACCTCTTCGACATGAAGTTGCTCGGCGACAAGCAGCCGGCCCAAGGCGCGATCTTCCGCGCCGAGAAGGTCGACCGGGAACCGGCCGCCGGCGGCGGGCCGGGCTGGGCGGTCGCCACCGAGCGCGCGCCGGACCCGATCGAGACCCCCTTGGCACCCTTCCGCCCCTATCTCACGAGCCCTCCGACCTCCGGCCCCTACCTGCCCTTCACCGCGGACTGGGGCGTCCACGAGGAACCGGTGCCGCTGCCGCTCCAGGCCCACAATCTGCTGGACGGCGGCATCGCCCTCCAGTACCGGTGCCCGGAGGGCTGCCCGGACCTGGTCGAAGCGCTGACGAAGATCGCGCAGAGCTACGACCGCGTGCTCGTCGCCCCCTACCCCTGGATGGAGGCCGAGCTCGCGGTCACCGCCTGGGGGCGGATGGAGACCTTCGACGCCGCCGAGCTTGCAGGTGGCGACTGGCAGCAGAAGGTTGAACGGTTCATCGGCGCCTACGAGGGCATCAACCACCACGCGCAGGCACCGGGCGCGCCGCCGGTCGGCAGGCACTGACTGGATCGCCCCCCAATCCCTCG
>Ga0210086_1000111_pt1 | contig 49708 bp, 42 predicted proteins | sample China_Galinas_PW_3_FD_184867 | JGI IMG/M metagenome (GOLD analysis project Ga0210086, IMG submission 184867) | Wetland microbial communities from San Francisco Bay, California, USA, that impact long-term carbon sequestration - China_Galinas_PWB_D2... | ecosystem: Environmental > Aquatic > Marine...
CTTCCGTGCGTGGGTTGCGGGCGGCATCGACGCCAACCGCCAGCTTAGCCGCACCCTATCCTCCCGCCGTGCCTCTCGACGACAACGAATCAGCCCCGCTGCGAACCGACCCGCTGCCGCCCGACCCGTGGCCGATCCTGACGGGTTGGCTCGACCGCGCCTTCGCCCGGCGCGATCAGCCCAACCCCCACACGATGTACCTCGCGACGGTGGACCCCGACGGCACCCCCTCGGTCCGGGCCGTGCTCGCCAAGCGGCTCGACCCATCCGGGTACGTGGTCTTCTACACGAATTACCGCTCCCGCAAGGCCCGTGCGCTCGAGTCCGCCCCGGCGGCCGCCTGTTTCCACTGGGACCACGCCGAACGGCAGGTCCGCATCGAGGGCGAAGTGACCCGCTCGCCGGGCGACGAGTCCGACGCCTACTTCGCCACCCGCCCGTGGGAATCACAGGTCGGGGCGTGGGCGAGCGAGCAGTCCGAGCCGATCGAGAGCCGCGACGCCCTGATGGCCAAGGTGCTGGAGACGATGGTCGAGCATGGTGTGGACCCGTTGGCCGAGCCAAAGCCACCACTTTCACGCCCCCCATACTGGGGAGGATATCGCCTACACGCCCGCCAGGTCGAGCTGTGGGCTTCCGGGCCGGGGCGCGTCCACGACCGAGGGCTGTGGACCCGCGAGCTGCGGGTCACGCCGGAGGGCGTCGAGACCGCCCCGTGGAGGGTCTCCCGGCTCCAGCCGTGAACGTCCGCCCCCGTTTCTCGGGGTGAAGTAGGGCGGGGAATCCGCCGATCTGCGATACCGGACCGCCCCGGTATCGGGAACCGCGATGAAGCCACGCTCACAACTCGCCGCCGCCGAGGTCGAGGAGCTCTACGAGTGGCTCGACCAGAAGCTGGGATCGGTCGGGATCGAGACCCAGCCCGAGGTGGCGATGCGGATCCTCCAGCTGTGCCGCGACCCCGATGCGGGTGCCGCCGACTACGCCAAGGTGCTGCGCAACGACGCGGCGATGTCCGGGCGTCTGATCCGGATGGCCAACTCGGCGTTCTTCGCCCAGCGCACCCCGGTGACCGCCGTCGAGCGCGCGTGCGTCGTGCTCGGGCTCCAGCGCCTCCGCGCCGTCTCGCTCGGGTTCTACCTCGCGCGAGCGGCCGGTGACCCCGGCACCGAGCTCTCACGCACCGTCTGGGGTCAGTCGCTGTTCCGCGCCTGCCTGGCGACCGAGATCGCCCAGATCACGATCGCGCCCCACGCGACCGAGGCGTTCGTCACCGGGCTGATGCTCGACGCCGGCATCCCGCTGATGTACCGCATGCTGGGCGAGCAGTACGTCCCGGCGCTCGAATCCTCACCGACACCCACCAAGCTCCACCACACCGAGGGCGACTCGTTCCCTTACACCCACCTCGACGTCGTCGTGACGCTCTGTCGCCGGTGGAAGCTGCCGGAGCTGCTCGCCAGGCCGATCGCCTGGCGGTACACCGCGCCGTCGCCGGGCGACGCCCACGACGCGATCCACGAGCTGCACCGTATCGCGCACTACGTTGGGTCGGTTCCGCTCGACCCCGAGCACATCGTGCCCGGCAGCCCGAGGCCGATGGAGGCGACGGCCGAACGGTCGATCGGCATGACAGGGCAGGACCTCGCCGACGCAATCGCCCGCACCAAGGAGGAGTACAGGCTGACCGCCGACCTCTTTGCCGAGAGCATCAACGCCGTCGAGAGCCTGGAGACGCTGGCGGTCTCGGCGCACAACCAGCTCGTCAGCACGATCGAGCAGATGCTCTGCGACAGCCCCGCCGACGCCGAGCCCGTCCACCTCACCATCCAGGGTTTCCAGGTCGAGCTGCACATGGACGGCGGGCAGACTGTCAGCTACCTGCTCAGCTCGGACGGCGAACGCCTGGTGTCGTACCGCTTCACGCCCGGCGAAGAGACGCCCGCCGGTGTGCTCGCCGCTCTCGGGCTCCAGGGCGTCGACCAGAGCGAACTCGGCCTCTTCGCCGGCGGGCTCGCCCGCCTCGCCGCCTGAGCCTCACCGCGCCACCGAGCGAGACGACGCGTCGAGCTTGTTCCGGACCAGTGCGCCCACGAGCGTCCGCCAGCGGATCGGCTCAACCCCCTGCGCCCGGCGCAGAACACCCAGCCTGTACAGCTCGCCCCACTGCCGGTACAGCACCCCCCACGCCCACAGCACCGACCGCGACGGGTCGTACAGGTTGGTCGATTCGGCCGTCGTCCCGTTGAGCTCGACCACCGCGATGTGCCCGGCGCGCACGTCCGCTTCCGAGCGCGCGCGGAGGTCAAAACGCCCGAAATCGAGTTCGCCGCCCTCGGCCGAGCGGTACCCCGAGGCCAGCTCGTCCACCGCCGTTTCCAGCTCGGGCGTGATGAGGTCGGCGCCGTCGCGGAACTCGCACCCCTGCGCGTGATTGCCGGCGTTCGAGAGCACGAGCCGCTCGCCGTCGCCGGGCACCTCCCCGAGGCGCTCGGCGAAGCGGTCGAGGAAGACCGTCGCTTGCCGGCGGAAGCGCGGGTGCGCCCATATCAACGCCTCGATCGTGCGCACGCCGTCGCCCGTGATCACCGGGAATACTTTGCGCGTGACCGAGAAGACGCGCCCCGTGCGCCCGTCGCGCGGCCCGCCGGGGTGCCGGACCCACAACACCCCCACCTCGACCGGCCCCGGGTGGTACTGCTGGGCGACCAGATCGAACGGGCTGCGCCCGAACGCGGCGCGCGCCGACGCGTCGTCACGGGCCAGCGCCATCCCGAAGCCGCGCTGCGCCGCCTCCGGCTTGAGCACGACGGGGTACGCCAGCTCCGGGTGCTCGCCGCGGAGCGTACGCAGGCGTTCGAGTCGCTCGGCGGGCTCGGCGTCGGGCAGGGGACGCTGGAGCAGGATGCGCGGGTCGTCGCCGAGCGCGCGCATGATCTCGGTCTTCGGCTCGCCGACGATGCCCCCGCCGTTCGGGATGCCCGGGTTGCAGCAGCTGAACGTCATCGTGCCGCGGGAGCGCAGGCTCAGGTACACCCACCACGGGACGAGCGGGGCGTAGAGCAGCCATGTCGCCCAGTACTCGTGGTGCGTGCGCCCGAGGCGGGCGAGCATCATCTGCCGGCGCCGGCGCGTAAACAGGTGGCGCAGCACGAACAACGCGATCGCGACCACGACGATCGCCGCGATAAACCCGACCAGCCCCGTGTGCTCGGCCGCGAACGAGACGAGTCGCGACCCGAACAGCCGTGTCAGCGCGAGCGAGAGGAACGTGGTGACGAACAGGGCGAGCACGCGCGCGAGCGTCAGCGATCGGCGTGCGCGCACGCCCGTGCCGAGGTAGAGTCCGATCGTGGCGACGCCGAAGTCGAGCCACCCGGCGGCGACGACCCAGCCGACGGCGGCGGTCGCGAGGTCGCGTCGCCAGAACGCGAGGACGGCGACCGGCACGAGCTGGAGCACCCAGTACCAGGATCGGTAGGCGTCGAGTGAGTGCTCGAGCGGCCCGCGCCACCCGGTGCGCACGGGGCGCGGGGCGAGGTCGAGCTCGTCGGTCAGCGGCTCGACGCCGGGCGTGTCGTGGCGATCGAAGAACGGTTCGAGGTACGACGCGACGAGGGACGGTTCGGCGAACGGCATGAAGTGGTCGCTGTCGAGCATGACCAGGCGTGAGGTCCGGATCAGCTCGTGGTGGCGCTCGGCCGCCCAGTCGTGGACAAGGAAGTCGTGGCGCCCGTGCAGGATCAGAGTCGGGACCCGCAGCCGTTCCATGATGGGGCGCAGCGTGCGCTGGTCGGTGTCCCAGAAGTTCCAGAGCCACCCGAGACGCTCGGCACGCTCCCCGAGCAGCCCGAAGTGCGGGATCAGATCGACGGCGCCGAACGCGACGAGCCCGAGCGCGTACTTGGCGTGCTCGAAGTAGTAGCTGCCCGAGCCCTCGGTCGATTGGAGCCCGACCGAGGCGAGCATCGTGATCGACGCGACGCGGTCGGGGGCGATATCCGCCATGTGCAGCGCGACGGCCCCGCCTTCGGACCACCCGACGATGTGTGCGCGCCCGAACCCGAGCTGATCCATCAGCGCGAGCATGTACCGCGCGTCGGCCCCCGAGCCGAGGTCGGGCAGCCGCTTGCTCGAGCGCCCGAACCCGGGCAGGTCGGGCGCGATGACGACGCGCCCGTCGGCGAGCCTCGGGCCCAAGGCGTCGAAGTTCGACCCGCTGCCCGGCGCGCCGTGCAGCAGCACGACCGGGAGCCCGCGCACCGCGTTCGGATCCCACCGTTCGAGCGCGACGACCGCGCGCCGATCAGGATCAACGGTCCCGTCCGCGTCGAACACAGGCAGCGCGAACGTGCGCCGGAGGGCGAGCGGCATGTCCGGGTCAACGAGCTTCCCAACCGGGATCGAGTCCGGAATCGTCAACCCGGTCGTGTACCACGACGCCCCGAGCAGGACGGCGTAGATCGCGCCGAGCAGCGTCAGCACGACGGGCTTCCCCGGCACGCGCACGCCCCGTCTCCGATCTGTCCGAGCGTCCTGCTCCGCCATCACCCGCCCGTGCAACGCCCCCGAACCCGACTCTTCACGAATGCCACCAACCTTCTCCTAGTGTCTCGTGCCTTGTGTCTCGACCACTCTCCGCGCCCGGATCGACGCCATCCCGAGCTGACCGCAGGCGGCCATCTGCGAGCGCCCCTTCGTCCGGCGGCGCTTGACGAACACCTTCTCCTCGTGCAGCCAGACGATGAACCGCTCGACCTGTGCCTCCTCGGGCGCGGGCCAGGGCGAATCGCGCCGCGGGTTGTACGGGATCAGGTTGACCACCGCGCCGGGTGAGCGCCCCTGCCCGATGAGCCCGAACGGGCGGACCCACTCGGCCAACTCGCGCGCGTGCTCGCGCGCGTCGTTGACGCCCGGGATCAGCACGTACCCGAAGCACAGCTTCTTCTTGCCCACCAGCGGCAGCGCGAGCAGCGCCTCGCGCAGCTCGCCCATCGGCGCCGAGCGGTTGATCGGCATGATCCGCGAGCGGATCTCGTCGTTGGGCGCGTTGATGCTGATCGCGAGCCCGACCCGGCGCCACCCCGGCTCGAGCATCAGCTCTCCCAGTCGCCGGATGCCGTCGAGCACGCCAACCGTCGAAATCGTGATGTTGCTCATGGGGATCGCCGCGCCGTTGTGGTCGCTCAGGACACGGATCGCCCGGGTGACCGCGTCGAGGTTGTCCATCGGCTCACCCATGCCCATGAACACGATGTTCTTGACCGCGCGCGGTGCGGCGCCTGCGCCGTCCACCTCGCCGAACCGCGCGGCGTACCACTGCCCCACGATCTCGGCGGGCGTCAGCGAACGCACCAAACCCATCTGCGCCGTCTCGCAGAACTCGCACCCGAGCGCGCACCCCACCTGGCTCGAGACGCACAGCGTGTGGGTCCGACGCCCGCGCACGCCGACCATCGGGATCAGCACGCTCTCGATGTCGAGCTCGGGCAGCTCGCGGGCGAGGCGGGGCAGAGATCGAGCGTTCGCGGGAACGGCGGGCGCAACAGGGGCGACACGACCCGGCCCGCTCGCGAGCCCCGGCACGCGCTGGACGAACTTGGTGGTGACGCCCTCGGGCGTGTCCTCGACGGCCGAGTGGACGACCGTCGCGACGCGGGCTTCTGTGAGCCCGGGGGTCGGCTCGGCGTACCGGAACATGTTCCGGTAGGCGGGCAGAGCCCTCCCGGGCGAAACGCCCCGGCGGGCGCACCCCTCGACGAACTCGTCCGCCGTCAGCCCGAGAGGGTCTGAATATTCACGCTCGCGGATCACGGCAGGGAGTCTACGGACGAGGAATCCAGAAGGTGTTCGTTCGGAACATGACCGGACCTTGGCGCAGGCTCCGTAATGTATACGATGATGTCGTTATGCGACGTGCGTTCACACTCATCGAACTTCTCGTCGTCATCGCGATCATCGCCCTGCTGATCGGGATCCTGCTCCCGGCGCTCGGGGCGGCCCGCGATTCGGCCCGCGTCCTCAAGTGTAAGATCAGCTTCAAGCAGCTCGGCGAAGCGACGCACGCCTACGCCTTCGAGCACCAGGGGCACATCTGGGACGCGGCGACGTGCTTGATACACCAATCAACCAATCCCCCGACCGTCGGCGACATATACGAGTACGTGGACAACCTGAAAGAGATCACCGAGTGCCCTGTCAACAAGCGGATGAACAACACGGGGCTCCGGACGAACCCGTACAACGACCCGCGGCTCTGGCCGGACGACGGGCACGATTTCGATTTCGACTACACGATGAACGAGGCCGCATCAGGCGCATACATCGACATCCCGTACCGGGTCGCCTTCATCGATCGAACGAAGTCGGCGTCCGCGCCGACCTGGGGAGGAACCCGGCTCGAGAACAAGGATTCCGTACGCGGGTACATGACCTACCTGCCCGCCATGCCCGTCTTCGTTGAGGAGAGCGTATACGCCTACCAATGGAGCTACCTTGACGGGCGCTGGGGGAATGAGGACGGAATCACGCAGAGGCACAAAGGCGGCGGGTTCGTTGTCAATTTGTCCGGTGACGTCGAACTGTTCAAGCCGTTCGACTTCCAGCCGGAGCGTTACCCCCCGCAGCGCCCTCAGGACCGGGACTTCAAGATGGCGGACATCTACGTGCTCAAGGGGAACACCTGGCTGAGTGCGTGGGGCGGAACGTACGGCACGTTCGGGTGGCTCAACAAGCCGGAGCGCTGACGCGGACGCATCCGGCTCATACGATCGCCCTCCACGAGGAGGCCGCATGAGCTGGGTCAGCGTCAGACACGCCCTCGCCGCCGCGCCCGGGGAATCGGTCACGATCAAGGGGTGGGTGCGCACGCGCCGCGACTCCAAGGCCGGGCTCAGCTTCGTCAACGTCCACGACGGGACGTGCTTCGACCCGATCCAGGTCGTTGCGCCCGCCGATCTGCCCAACTACGAGGACGAGATCCTCCGCCTCACCGCGGGGTGCGCGGTCGAGGTGGACGGCGAGCTGGTCGAGAGCAAGGGCAAGGGGCAGTCGGTCGAGATCAGAGCTTCGGGCGTCCGGGTCGTCGGGTGGGTAGACGACCCTGACACCTACCCGGTCAGCGCCAAGCGTCACACGTTCGAGTACCTGCGCGAGGTGGCCCACCTGCGGGTGCGAACCAACACGTTCGGGGCGGTCGCCCGCGTGCGCCACGCGCTGGCGGTGGGCATCCACCGCTTCCTTGACGAGCGCGGGTTCTATTACGTCCATACGCCGATCATCACCGCCAGCGACTGCGAGGGTGCGGGCGAGATGTTCCGCGTCTCGACGCTCGACCTGGTCAACCTCCCGCGGGCCGAGAACGGCGGCGTCGATTTCCAGGAGGACTTCTTCGGGCGCGAGAGCCACCTGACCGTCTCGGGTCAGCTCAACGTCGAGACCTACTGCCAGGCGCTGAGCCGTGTGTACACGTTCGGGCCGACGTTCCGGGCGGAGAACTCGAACACGAGCCGTCACCTGGCCGAGTTCTGGATGATCGAGCCAGAGATCGCGTTCGGCGACCTGTCCGACAACGCGGACCTCGCTGAGGAGATGTTGCGCTACCTGCTCGACAACCTGCTGACGCGCCGAGCCGACGACATGGCGTTCTTCGACGAGCGGATCGAGAAAGGGCTGCTCGGGCGGCTGAAGCACGTGCTCGATACGCCGTTCAGGCGGATCACCTACACCGAGGCCGTCGACGAGCTGCTCAAGGGCAGCGATCGCTTCGAGTTCCCGGTCGAGTGGGGGCGCGACCTGCAGTCCGAGCACGAGCGCTACCTGACCGAGCAGCGCTTCAAGCAGCCGCTGATCGTCACCGACTACCCGAAGGACATCAAGGCGTTCTACATGCGCGCCAACGACGACGGGAAGACGGTGGCCGCGATGGACGTGCTCGTGCCCGGGATCGGCGAGATCATCGGCGGCTCGCAGCGCGAGGAGCGCCTCGACCGCCTCGACGCGCGGATCGACGAGATGGGGCTGCCGAAAGAGAACTACTGGTGGTACCGCGACCTGCGCCGGTACGGGACGGTCCCGCACGCCGGGTTCGGGCTCGGGTTCGAACGCCTCATCCAGTTCTGCACGGGCATGGCGAACATCCGCGACGTGATCCCGTTCCCGCGTGCGCCCAAGCAGGCGGAGTTCTGAGGAAGGCACAAGGCACTGGGTACATCGGGTGCCGCGGGTTGAGTGAGTCCTCGAGCGAAGGCTACGGAAGATCCCGCGGTTTGAGATTACAGATCTGAAATCCGGAGTCACTCCGCGTCGGCGGGTGCGTCTGTCGGCGCGTCCGCCGGCTGTTCGAGCCCGATCGGTGTCTGGTCCGTCTCGACCTTCGGCGGGTGTCGCGTCAGGACGAACGCCCACGCCACCAGCGCCGTGAACAGCGTCACCAGCGCGCTCCACCCCACGGCCTGACGCACCTCGGCCGGCTTGCCCTTGAGCGGCCTGGCCGATGCCTCGAGTACCCGGATCGCCCACGGCTCGGCGGCACGGGCCGCTTTGCCCAGCCCGATCCACGCGAGCGTCGCCAGCGGCGGGGCGTAGAGCCGCGTCGCCCGCCACGCCATCGCGGGGACCTTCTTCCACCCCGTCGCCCTGACCGGCTTCCACTCGGGCCACTCGACGAGCAGACGCCTCGGCGCGGGTGCGACCGGCGCGGGCACCTCGCGCGCAACCGCCTCGGGCTCGGCGGGCGGGGAGTCATCGGCGACGGGTTCGGGCTCGGCGGGTGCGGCTTCGGCGGGCTCGGGCTGAGGTTCCGGCTCCCCCGACGTGATGCCCTGCTCGTCCTGATCGGATGGCGCCCGCTGTGCCTCGGGGTGCTGCTCGCTCTCGGCCGGTCCGAACGGCGCGTCGCCGTTCATCAGGTCCTCGGCCAACGCCGCCAGCTCGTCGTCGAGGTCCTCGATCGCTCCCTCGGGCGAGGACTCGGCGGGCTCGTCCCCCTCGGCCGACACCATCGCCTCGTCCACCATCTTCCCGACCTGCTCGTCGAGCACAGCCGACTCGGTCGGGTCCTCTTCCTCTGCTGCGGTCTGGTCGCTGCTCTCTTCCGGCACGGGCTCGGGAGCCTGCTCGGCCGGCTCCTCGGGGGTGTCCGGCACGGGCTGGTCCAGCCCGAGCTGCTCGGGTGAGGCCTCCTCAAACAGGACCGCGCCGAAGTCGTCGGCGAAAGCCGCGTCCTCCGCGCTGGGCACCATGATCTCGGGCTCGGGGGCCCCCGCCTCGGGTTGCTCGGACACGTCTTTTTGCGTTGCCTCGGGGGCGAGCTCCTCGGGCGTATCGCCCTGAGTCCGCTCCACGATCTCGGGCTCGTCGGCGTCCTGCTCCGCGCCGACCAGCATCTCCTCAAGCGTCTCCGGCTCGCCGTTGAGCTGGCGCGTGGCGCGATCGCACGCCGACTGCATCGCGTCGAGCAACGCGTCGATCCGCTCGCCGAGGTCGTCGGCCTGCTCCGGCTTGTCCGCCTGCGCCTTGGTCATGGGCCCGCCTCGATCATCGGGCAGCCCGGACCCGGACTCAAGGGGGTATCGGTCCCTAGCGGGCACCCGGGCCCGGTTCCGCGGGCCGCTGAATCGCCGGATGGGCTTATCGGTACGATCGGGGCATGACCAGACTCACGATCCTGCTCGTCGCCCTGCTCGCCGCCCCCGCCTCGGGCACCGACGAGGCCCACCGGGCGAAAGCGGAGGAGATGATCGGGCGGGCGGTCTCGTTTCTCCGCCAGCAGCAGCACGAATCGGGGGGCTGGGCGGTCAGCGAGCGGGGCCCGGTGCTGCCGGCGATCACCGGGCTCGTGCTCACCGGCATGCTCGACGACCCGCACATCGACGCGAGCGACCCGGACGTGGCCCGCGGGGCGGCGTACATCCTCGCCTTCCGGCACGACGACGGTGGGATCTACGACCAGATCCTGCCGAGCTACAACACGGCGATCTGCCTGTCGGCGCTGGCGCGGCTCGACACGCCGGAGGCCGAGGCCGCGATCGAGCCGGCCCAGCGCTTCCTCCGCGGGCTCCAGTACAGCGAGGACGCGGGCGTGGACGGGCCCGCCGGCGAACAGACGCAGCGCGTCGGGCGCGAGAGCCCGTTCTACGGAGGCATCGGGTACGGGTCGCACTCGCGCCCGGACAACTCGAACCTGAACTTCATGCTCGCGTCGTTCCAGGACTCGGGCGTGTCGTACGAGGACCCGGGCGTGCGCCGGGCGCTGGTCTTCCTCCAGCGCACGCAGATGCTCGACGAGGTCAACGACATGCCCTACGCCGACGGATCGGAGCAGGGCGGGTTCATCTACTCGACCGGCCCGAAGGGCGACCGCGCGGGCGAGGGCGAGAGCAAGGCGGGGATGATCGAGGAGACACTCGACGACGGGACACGGGTCAGCCGGTTGCGTGCCTACGGGTCGATGACCTACGCGGGGTTCAAGAGCTACCTCTACGCGAAGCTGCCGCGCGACGACCGGCGCGTGACGGCCGCCCTCGGCTGGATCAAGGATAACTACACACTCGAGGAGAACCCCGGACTGGGCGTCGAGGGGATGTACTACTACTTCGTGACCTTCGCCCGCGCGCTCGACGCCTGGGGCGAGCCCACCATCGAGGTGACGACCGGTGACGGGACCGAGACCCGCGACTGGGGCAACGACCTGATCGACCGTCTCGACGGTCTGCAGCAGCGCGACGGGGGGTTCCGCTCGGTCGGCGACCGGTGGATGGAGGACAACCGGGTGCTGATCACGGCCTACGCGCTGATCGCGCTCGAGCACGCCGCCGGCTGAACCGCCCCTACCCTTGCCCCAAGGAGCGAACCATGGGGCACTACGACGATCTGCGCGCGCACGGGCGGGCGACCGCGACCCTCGCCTCGGTCGCGAGGCTGCTGGCGTGGGACCAGGAAACCTACATGCCTTCCGGGGCGGCGCCGGCGCGGGCCGATCAGATGGGCGCGATGGCCACACTCGTTCACGAGCGCAAGACCAGCCCGCGGCTCGGGGAACTCATCGAGGCGTGCGAGCAGGACCGCTCGCTGGCGGGCGACCCGGCGTCGGAGACCGCCGCCGAGGTCCGCGAGTTCCGGCGTGACTACGACCTGGCGACGAAACTGCCGGGCGACCTGGTCGCCGAACTGGCCCGCGTCGGTTCTCAGGCGCAGGAGGCGTGGAAGAAGGCTCGCGCCGACAGCGATTTCGCCCAGTTCCGCCCGTGGCTCGAGAAGATGGTTGCGCTGACGCGGCGCAAGGCCGAGTGCTACGGCGTGCCGGAGGGCGGCGAGCTCTACGACGCGCTGCTCAACGAGTACGAGCCGGGCGCGACGGCCGCCGAGATCGAGGCGATCTTCACCCCGCTGGGCGAACGGCTGAGCGCCCTCGTGGCGGAGTTGACCACGAACGGGACCCATCCGTCCGAGGCGCCGCTGGAACTGGACATCCCCGCCGATCGTCAGCACGAATTCGGGCAGTTCGTGCTGCGCGCGATGTGCTTCGACCTCGGGCAGGGGAGGCTCGACGTGGTGACGCACCCGTTCTGCGAGGGGATCGCGCCGGGTGACACGCGCCTGACCACACGCTACCGCGAGGAACGCTTCACCGACGCGTTGTACGGCACCATGCACGAGGGCGGGCACGGGATCTACGAGCAGAACCTGCCCCGCGGCAACTTCGAGGACGTGGCGGACCACTACGGCAGCCCCCTGGGCGAGTCGATCTCGCTTGGCATCCACGAGAGCCAGAGCCGCATGTGGGAGAACTTTGTCGGGCGCAGCCTGGCGTTCTGGGAGTGGGCGCTGCCGCACGCGCAGAAGATCCTCGGCTCGGGGCTCGAACGCTTCAGGCCCGAGGACCTGTACCGGGCGGTGAACACGGGCAAGCCGAGCTACATCCGGGTCGAGGCCGACGAGGCGACGTACAACCTGCACGTCATGCTGCGCTTCGGGCTGGAGCGCGCCCTGGTGCGGGGCGACTTGTCGGTCGCCGACCTGCCGGGGGCGTGGAACGAGCGGTTCGAATCGCTGCTGGGGATCGCGGTACCGGACGATCGGCGGGGGTGCCTGCAGGACGTGCACTGGTCGTTCGGGCTGGTGGGGTACTTCCCGACGTACACGCTGGGGAACCTGTACGCCGCGCAGCTCTGGGAGACGATCCAGGAGGAGATCCCGGATCTCGAGGGCGAGATGCGGAAAGGCGATTTCGGGGGGCTCAAGCTCTGGCTGGCGTCGAACATCCACCACCATGGGCGGCGGTACCGGGCCGGAGAGCTGTGCGAGCGGCTCACGGGGCGGGCTCTGGGGGCCGATCCGCTAATGCGGCATTTGGAGGGGAAACTTCGCCCGATCTATGGAACAGGATGAACCTATCCGGAACAATCGAGCGAATGGGGAGTGCCTCGGGTTGGCAGTTTTTGCGGGGCGTGGTGGAGAGTTGAGACCCCGTCGCAATAAGATGTGGAGTAAGGGGTCTTGAAAGGAGGCCGAGGGTGCGTCTGGCATTAGCAGTGATTGCTGCGGCGGCGGGATCGGCGGCGGCGCAGACGTTCGATTTCGACACGCCGACCGACGACCGCTGGGTGTACCCGTTCAATTTCTCGGCCGGCACAAGGCTGACCGCATCGGTGTTCAGCGCGGCCGGGCTCGACGGGTTCAATGACCGCGACGGCGAGATCGTGGTGCGCTGGGACACCAGCGGGCAGATCACACCGGGCGCCGGCGGCTACACCATCGAATCGGTCACGGTCACACTCACGAACGACATCAGTGCAAGCTGGATCCCGGACCTCACGTCCGACCCGTGGTACGAGTCGGACGTCAACGGCGACGGGACGATCAACGGCGATGGTTTCCCGCGCGGCGACCCGAATGACACCGACGGCGAGAGCGACGACGAAGACCCCGGGCGCCCGATCGAGCTGTACGGCGTCGGGTACGGGCCGACCTATACCGAGGCGACGTGGAACGAGTTCAGCGGGTACGTCGGCTCCGACAGCCTCGTCAACGCGCCGCGCGATCCGTTCCCGTTCGTGTACCAGGCGGGAACGGGCGACAAGCTGCACGTCGAGGACCACGTCAAGGGTCTGAACAACGACACGCTCCCGGTCCCTGTGACGAGCTTCACGCCGACGCCGTGGGCGTACGGCGACCCGCAGTCGTACACGCCCGGCGCGCAGGGCGTCCCGTTCGACGTGGTGTTCGAGGTTGACCTGAACGGAGAGGGCGTCCGCGATTACTTCGAGCAGGAGCTCGACAACGGCGCGGTGACTGTGGCGATTACGAGCTTCCAGGAGATCCCCGTGATGGGCTCGCCGACGGCCGTCGGCAACTTCTTCATGAAGGAGGGCGTCGGGGTCTTCGTCGGGGCCAAGGCGCCCTTGCTCACCATCGTGCTGGGGCAGGGGTGTGGGCCGGGCGACGTCACCACCACCGGCGCCGCCATCGGCGACCCCGGGTACGGCGTGCCCGACGGGTCGATCACCACCGCCGACATCCAGTACTACGTCAACCTCTATATCGCCGGCGACCCCGGCGCCGATCTCACGACCACAGGTGCCGCGATCGGAGACCCGGGGTACGGCGTGCCCGACGGTTCGATCACCACCGCCGATATTCAGTACTACGTGAATCTGTGGGTTGCGGGGTGCCCCTAGGCTTGATTGTGGATATTTGAGTCCACTAGAATTCCGCCCGATCGGTCGGGGGAGAGGATCTGGCTCATGCGTCGCGCGTTCACACTGATCGAGTTACTCGTCGTCATCGCGATCATCGCGATGCTGATCGGCATCCTGCTGCCGACGCTCGGGGCGGCGCGCGACGCGGCCCACCAGACCAACGAGCTCTCTGCGGCCAGGCAGCAGATCACCGCCTACGGGCTCTATGCCAATGACTTCAAAGACTACGTCATGCCGGGGTACATCGACGGAGTTACGCCGGAGGAGTTGGCGAAGTTCAACGTCACCGCGCCGGACGGGACCGAGATCGGCGGCGTCATGATCCAGCGCTACCCGTGGCGTCTGGCGCCGTGGTTCGACTTCGACTTTCGCGGGCTGTTCTCGGATAAGAAGGTGTACAGCGAAGTCTTCGACAAGAACCGCGCGCCGCAGTTCTACCACTACCGCATCAGCATGGTCCCGACGCTGGGGCTGAACTCCGATTTCGTGGGCGGGAGCAAGCTGTCGTTCATCCCGCCGCATCTGAGGGCGGTGAAGGACCACTGGGTCCGCCGGCTCGGCGATACGCGACGCCCGGATCGGCTCATCGTCTTCGCGTCGGCCCACACAGCCGACAGCATCTACCATCAGTGGGACATCGATGTGAACGAGGGTTACTTCCTGCTCAAGTCCCCGTACTACGCCGCGCGGCGTTGGGCGGACAAGTACGATCCTCAAGCGACGAACCCCGAGTCGGTTTCGGGCAATGTGCATCTGCGCTACAACAACAGGGCGGTCACCGTCTCGCTCGACTCGCACGCCGAGATGCTGGGGTGGGACGACCTCCAGGACATGACACGGTGGTCGGACTTCGCGACGCGCAAGGACTGGACGCTCGAACCCAAGTAGTTCGACGCGGGCGAGACGAGGGCGTGGCGCCGGTGCGCGCAACGCACATCAATCCGCTCTAAGTTCCTGCGCCAGGGCCTCGGCGAGGTACTCATACTGCTCGATGGTGTTGTAGAGCTGGGCGCTGACGCGGAGCAGGCGCTGGCGGCGGCTCGGCAGGCTCCAGACCGGGACCTGGATCCCCCACTTCTCGACGAGGCGTTGCTGGAGGGGGTCCTCGTACCCGCCGGGGCGGATGCCGCCGCTGTCGAGCCCGACGCCGGGCAGGACGATCGTGCCCATCGAGCCGCACATGTCGTCGGGGCAGGGCGGCTCGACGCCGAGGCGTTCGCAGACGGCGCGGCGGCCGCGCACCGCGAGGTCGTGGTTGTGTGCGCGCACGCCGGCCCAGCCCTCGGGGTGGAGCGAGGCGATGAAGTCGAGCGCGGCGGGGACGCTCAGAGCCGCGGTCGGGTCGTCGGTGCCGACGTAGTCGTACAGACAGTTGAAGCGGGAGCGATCGTCGCGGTGGATGTGTGCCCGACTCGACAGCGCGACCGGCTCGGTACGCTCCTGGAGCTCCGGGCGAGCCCACAGGAAGCCCGCCCCCTTCGGCGAACAGCACCACTTGTGGAACAGCCCGGCGCAGTAGTCGGCGCCCAGCGATTCGATGTCGCAGGCGACCTGTCCCGGCGAGTGGGCGGAGTCGATAACGGTGACCACGCCGCGCGAACGCAGCTCGTTCACGATCCGCTCGATCGGGAAGATCAGCGCGGTCGAGCTGGTGATGTGACTGACCACCGCGGCGCGCGTACGCGGTGTGACGCCGGCGAGCAGCGCGTCGGCGAGCTCGTCGGGCGAGGAGACCGGGAAGGGGATGCCGGCGTTGACGACGGTGTAGCCGTGGCGCCGGGCCCCGCGGGCCAGTTCGTTGAGCGTCGAGGAGTACTCGTGGTCGCTGACGAGGACCTCGTCGCCAGGTCCGAGCCCGAGCGAGTGGATGGCGCTGGCGGTGGCAAGGGTGGCGTTCTGGGTGAGAGCGAGGTCGCGGGGGTTGCAGCCGAGGAACGACGCGGCGCGTTCCCGGACCGTGTCGAGCTGTCGCTCCAGATCAACCATGAAGAAGCGGACGAGCTCGCGTTCCATGCGGTCGCGGAGGGCGCGCTGGGCTTCGAGCACGGGGGTCGGGCAGGCCCCGTACGAGCCGTGGTTGAGGAAGACGACCGAGGGGTCGAGCGGCCAGTGGCTCGCCAGAGGCGAGGGGTGCGGGCGTCTGACGGGCGCGGGCACGGTGACGCTCACGCCTGGACGTCGAGGGAGCGGCCGAGCTCGACGCCGGTGGCGGCGGCGTTGCGGTCGGCGGGGTGGCGGTAGAACTGGAGGGTCGCGGCGCCGGGGCGCGCCTGATCGCCGGAGAAATCCACCCCGCCGGGGACGGTGCCGGCGACGAGGCGGCGCACCGCGGGCGTGTGGAGCTGCGAGACCTCGCCGGGCTGGTTGCGTGCGGGGGAAGCGGGCTCGACCGCGGAGGGGCGCGGCGTGTGTCTGGCGTACGCCTGCGCGACACGGAATGGGATGGGTCCGCCGATCGGGTCCACGGGGTCCGCCTCCTTGCGGGGTGAAGTTTACCCCGCCGTCCGGGCGGGGCCAGCGGTCTCAGCCGACCAGGTCGCGGAGGATGACGGCGACGGCCTCACCACGCTCATCGTCGCGCCGTTCGGCCCAGTCCAGGGCGGTCCACCCGTTGTTATCGCGGGCGGTCGGGTCGGCCCCGGCGTCGAGCAGAGCGAGCACGCGGTCCGCGTCGCCGCGTTCGGCCGCCTTCATGAGCACGGTGACCCCGTCGGCATCGGCGGCGGAGACATCCGCCCCCGCCCCGATGAGCAGCGACAGAACGGGGCCGGTGTCCTCGCCCGCGGCGGCGAAGGCAACGGCCGTCATCCCGTTGACGTCGGCCTGGGCGATGTCGGCGCCGGCGTCGAGCAGGGTGCGGACCTTGTCGGCGTTGCCGGGCTTGACGGCCAGCATCAGCGCGGTCTGCCCCCACTTGTTGCGGGCGTTGACCGCGGCGCCCTCCTGCACGAGCAGGGCGAGCGAATCGGGGGCGCCGCGTGCGGCGGCCATCATGAGCGCCGTCCACCCGTCGGTCCCGCGGGCGTCGACGCGTGCGTCCTTCTCGAGCAGGGCGCGGACCATGTCGGCGTCGCCCCAGCCGGCGGCGTAGATCAGCGCCGTCCGCCCCGAGCCCCCGCGGACGTTGGGGTCGGCGCCGGCGTCGAGCAGGGCGCGGACGGCGTCGGTCTTGCCCGCCGCCGCCGCCGCCATCAGCGGGGTCAGGTCGCCGAGCCCCTTGGCGGTGGTCCTCGACGCCTTGTCGATCTCGGCGCCGTGTTCGAGCTGGTGGAGGATGGCGTCGACGTCGCCGGAGGCGGAGGCCTCGTACAGCTTCGCCGTCGCCGTGTCGGAGGACCCGGTGGGTTCGCTCACCTCTGCGGCCATCTGCTGCACCGCGCTGAAGAGCAGGGCGCCCGCGATGAGCAGGGCGACCACGATGACGGCGAACGGGACGGCGCGTTTCTCCGACATGGCGTTCTCCTCACGGGGACTGTACCAGATGGGCGGTCAGTCCTCCTCGTCCCGCGGCTTGTAGGCCGCGATGACCTCCTGCTGGATGTGCGGCGGGGTCTGCTCGTCGTGGGAGTAGTCCATGACGAACGACCCGGACCCGCCGGTGATGCTCTTGAGCTCGGTCGCGTAGTTCTGCAGCTCCCCGAGGGGGGCGACGGCCTTGATGATGCAGGTGTCCGACCCGACCATCGCGGTGTCGTTGACCCGCCCGCGTTTGGTGGACAGGTCGCCGGTGATGTCACCCATGAACTCGGCCGGGGCCGTCACCTCGACCTCGACGAACGGCTCGAGCAGCACGGGGTTTGCCTTCTTGATGGCGTCGATGAAGGCCTTGCGGCCGGCGGTGATGAACGCGATCTCCTTGGAGTCCACGTCGTGGTGCTTGCCGTCGTAGACCTCGACGCGGACGCCCGACATGGGGTAGCCAGCGACGGCGCCGTCGGCGAGGACCTGGCGGATGCCCTTCTCGATGGCGGGCATGAACTGGCGCGGGATCGAGCCGCCGACGGTGGCGTTCTCGAACTCGAAGCCGTTCTCGCTGTCGGGCGGGAGTGGCGCGACGCGGAGGTAGACCTCGCCGAACTGCCCGGCGCCGCCGGTCTGCTTCTTGTGCCGGTGGTGCCCGTCTGCCTTGCCCGCGATGGTCTCCTTGTAGGCGACCTTGGGCTGGGAGGTCTCGACCTTGATGCCGTACTGCGCCTCGAGCTTCTCGAGCACGACGCGCAGGTGCAGCTCGCCGAGCCCGCGGATGACCGTCTGGTGTGTCGCCGCGATGCGCTCGACCTTCAGGCACGGGTCCTCGGCGGTGAGCTTCTGCATCGCGGTCGAGAACTTGGCTTCGTCGGCGTGGCTGGTCAGCTCGACCGCGAGCCCGAACATGGGTTGGGGCAGGGGCAGCGGCTTGAGGCGCACGCCCTCGCCCGAGTCGGAGTGGAGCACGCCGTCGAACACCACCTCGTCGATCTTGGCGACGGCGCCGATCTCGCCCGGGCCGAGCGTCTCGCACTCGTGGTGCTCCTTGCCCTGGACGCGCATGATGTGGGCGATGCGCAGGGGCTTGCGTTCGTCGTCGATGTACAGCTCGCTCTTGGGCCTGACGGTGCCCTGATGGACGCGGAACACGCCGAGCTTGCCGACGTGCTTGTCGGTCGAGACCTTGAAGACGTGGGCGATGCTGGGCTTGTCGGGCTCGGGCTCGGCGTGGAACTCGGTGCCGGCGGAAACGAACGGGCGGGGGTTGCCCTCGAGCGGGCTGGGCAGAAGGCTCGAGGTGACATGAAGGAGCTGGTCGATCCCCGCGGCGGTCCGCGCCGAGCAGTACAGGATGGGGACGAGGTGCCCCTCGCGCAGAGCCTGCTCGAAGGCGGCGTGGACGCGGTGCGGGTTGAGCCCCTCGGCGCCCTTCTCGAGGTACTCCTCCATCAGCTCCTCGTCCACCTCGACGACCTGCTCGACGATCTGGGTGTGCGCGTCGGCGGGTGAGCTGAACGCGGTCTCCGCCGACTCGGTGCTCTCGAACACGTCCACCACGCCGGAGCGGTCGCCCATCGGCAGGTTGACCGGCAGGCACGCCGAACCGAACACGTCGCGGACGCGCTCGGTGACGGCTTCGAGTTCGGCCTCGGGCGAATCGATCTTGTTGATGATCAGTGCCGTCGGGAGCTTGCGGTCCTGCGCGACCTGGAAGAGCCGGCGCGTCGAGCTCTCTACGCCCTTGTGCGCGTCGATGACGATGACGACGGTTTCGACGGCGGGGAAGCACGCGATCGCGTGCCCGATGAAGTCGCTCATGCCGGGCGTGTCGATCAGGTTGATCAGACGCCCCTCGTGCTCGAAGTGCACGACGCTGGGCTGGAGCGAGTACTTGTGGTGGTGCTCCTCCTCGGTCCAATCGCTGACGGTGTTGCCCTCCTCGACCATGCCGAGACGCCCGATGACGCCCGAGTCGTGCAGGAGGCGCTCGGTGAGGCTGGTCTTGCCGGAACCGGCGTGCCCACAGAGACAGATGTTGCGGATGTCGGCGGGGTCGCGTACAGCCATGGGCGGGGCCTCCGGTCGGGGATTCGGCCGCGCCCCCGCTCCCGCGGGGTCGGCCGGAGTCTGCTCTGGTCCACGGCGCGGTCCACCCGCGCCTCCCTGGTCCGGATCCTAGATCCCTTGCCTCGCTACGGCGTGGTCCGGAAAAGAATCCAAAAAAGTCCGATTACCGCTTGCAGCCCCCCCCCCTGCGGTCGGTAGATTCGGGGAGCCATGCTCGGGACGAGCCTGCTGAGTTGCGTGGTTCTGATGGGCGTTTCGGCGGTCCCGACGCCGGAATCGTGGCTGAGGTCGGAGTGGGAGGCCGCCCGGGGCGAGTACAGCTTCCCCGGCGTCGAGATCCGCTACACGATCGACTTGAGCTACGTGCCCCCGGCCGAGGAGCTGGCGGCGCTGCGTCGCGAGGTGCAGGGCAAGCCGGACCACCCCGGGTGGCACGACCTCGAGATCTATGACCGGCGCTTGCGCGATGGACCGGACCGGATCAACACACGGCTTTGGCTCGCCAATGGCGAATGGCGGGCAAGCGAATCGGCCAACGCTTCACATCCCGCTTTCGACTACGGCACTGATGGCGACGTGTCTTGGTCGCTGAGTTCAAACACGCTCAATCTTGTTGATTCGGATTCGCCGCCGCCGCAGAGGGACTACAGAGGCTTGATCAACTCCAATGTGCTGGTTCTGAGCAAGTTCTTGCACGGGCACATCGGAATCGGCGAGCCGAAGCGCGCGGTTCTCCGGGAGATCCACGAGGGCTCGAGACGGTGGACAGCGGTAGCTGAGGGAGACGGGTTTCGCGCCGCATTCGAAGGCCGATGGTCTGAGGAACTCGGCCGGGGCTTTGTCGAGCGCATGGTTATCGAGCAGGACCGTCCCCAGTTCATCGGAGAGGCCACCGAATTCCGCGATTGGCATTATGATGATCTGCTCGGGAAGTGGATAGCCGGGCGAGTGGTAGAGCGAAGGCCGGATGGGCTCGTCGATAAGGTGCTCGTGTTCGAGTCGAGCGCACCGGTGACTCCTGCCGAGTTCGACGCATTGGTCGCAGCGCCCCGACTGGACCGGCCTGATCCCATCCGAGGCGATTTCCGCGTTTCAACCGTGAGCGACTTCCGAGCCCACTCGCTCACGGAATCAACCATCAGTTCCGAGGGGAACGTCGTGGAAACGCGGTCTCTTCCAGGTCGGCGGGCGAGTCTGACTGCAAGGCGTCTGGGCTGGGCGATTCTCGTGGTTCTGGCGATGACATTCGTCGTTGTTCGTATCCGGAATGCTGGCAAGCCGTAAGGAGATGTCCATGAGTACGAGTTCGAAGATCGTTGCAGTCGCCGCACTGTGCATCGCCGTTCCCTCGATGGTCGTCGCGCAGCCGTCACTCTCGAACTGCGTTCGTGACGCCTTGGGATCACCGGCGTGTTCGCACCGGAACCCTCCCGACAACGATGATTGTCCGGACACGATTGTGACCAACAGTGACTGCAAGTACACATTTCCTGATACGAGCGGATTCAAGAACTCCACTCCGGGCACGCAGATATGCGAGTACCGAGAGAGTGTTCCTGCGTCGGGCGGAGGTTGCACGTCTGCCTCGAGTACCGTGACAACCTGGGTGGCGAGTTGTCCTGAGGCGACCGGAGAAGCCTGCGGCAGCGCAGGGTCGATGTGATCGGCGACGGTGGGCGGCCGTTCTCGCATAATGATCTCGCTTGGCATGATGATCCTGCTTGGCGCGGGCGTGCTCAAGCTGCTTGACTTGACAGAGTTCGCACGGTCGCTGTCGAGTTGGAGCTACCTGCCGAACGGCTCGCTCGTCATCGTCGCCCTCGCCGTGCCGATCGGGGAGGTGGCCGCATCCGGGCTGTGGTTCTCTCGCGCGGCACCCCGTCTTGCGTGCCGCCTCGGGCTCGGGCTGCTGCTCGCGTTCACGCTCGTCTATGCCGGGCACCTGGCGCTCGGGCACGCCCCCGAGTGCCGGTGTTTCGGCAAGCTCAGCGCGTACGCGAACTCACGTGGCGCGGCGTGGATTGTCATCGCCCGAAACGCCGTGCTGATGCTGCTCATCGCGCCGGGCGCTTTGGCTCGCAAGGGCGCACCCGTCCGTCGCCCTGCCGGCGCGCCCGCCGCCTTCACGCTGATCGAGACGATCCTCGTCGTAGCGATCGTCGGGCTGCTGCTCACGCTGGTGCTGCCGTCGCTTTCGGGGGCGCGGGACGCGGCGAGACGCGCGGGGCACCTCTCGCGCCTCCGCCAGCACGCGACGGTGTTCACGAACTACGGAATGGACTGGGACGATTACTTCCCCGCCCCGACCGACCCCGACGCGACGTACACGGTGTTCTACCCCAACGGCGAGGTCGTTCCGCTCGGGTACTTCGACGTAGACTGGCGATGGACCGTGCCCATGGCGCCGTACTACGACGACAACGCGCTGCACCCGTCGTTCTTCCCGCCCGACGATCCGGCATGGTACGGGACGATGTACTACTACTCCTGCACGTTCATCGCCGACCCTCGGTTCTGGAATCCGAAGACACGGACCGGTCCGGAGCAGTGGCGTGGCACGCGGGGCGACGAGGTGCTCTACCCAGCGCTCAAGGGGCTGTTCTTCAACATGCACGACCGTGCGGAGGTACCGCCTCCGTTCACGGGCGCCGGCGCTGCGTTCGTGGACGCCAGCGCCGAATTCGTCAAGGCGGAGCGGTTCCGCCCGTGGTACCCGAACGGCGAGGGCCCGTGGCGGGCGCGGATCCATCCGTCAATGAGCCTGCAGGGGCGCTGGCTCATCCACACCATCGACGGGGTGCGGGGGCGTGACGTGGCGAGCCGCTAGGCTTGCCCCATGAGCGTCGTTACCCGTTTCGCCCCGTCGCCCACCGGGCACCTGCACATCGGCGGGGCCCGCACCGCCCTGTTCTGCTGGGCGTTCGCCCGCGGGCACGACGGGCGGTTCGTCCTGAGGATCGAGGACACCGACCGCAAGCGCTCGAGCGTCGAGGCCGTCCGGGGCATCCTGGACGACCTGGCGTGGCTGGGGATCGGCTGGGACGACGGGCCGGAGGTCGATGGGCTCGGCGGCGACGAGCGGGGGGTGGGCCCGTTCTTCCAGTCCGAGCGGCTCGGACTCTACCAGACCTACTTCGATCAACTGCTGGAGGCGGGGCTGGCCTACCCCGCGTTCGAGGACGGCGATGAGCTGGCCGCGATGCGGGCCGAGGCCCAGGGCGAGAAGCGGACGTTCCGGTACGTGCGCGCGGCGGACTACGACCACGCCGCGGCGCTCGAGCGGATGAATCGCGAGGAGCACGTGCTGCGTCTGCGGGTCGAGCAGCAGGGGATCGTGGTGCGCGACGCGGTGCTCGGCGACATCGCGTTCGGCACCGAGCACTACGACGACTTCGTGATCCGCAAGCGCGACGGGTTCCCGACGTACCACTTCGCGGTGGTCGTGGACGACGAGCTGATGGGCGTGACCCACGTGCTGCGCGGGCAGGAGCACCTGAACAACTCGGCCAAGCACGTCGCGCTCCAGCACGCGCTGAAGCGACACGACACGGGCGAGCCGTTCCGGCGTCCGATCTATGCGCACATGCCGCTGATCTTCAACGCCGACGGCTCGAAGATGAGCAAGCGCGACAAGGACAAGGCGGTCCGCGCGGCGGCGAAGCAGAGCAACGGAACGGCAAAGCCCCCAGCGGGTGTGCCTTCAGACGAGTTCGAGGAGTGGCTGGGTGACAAGACACGGCAGCTGCCGACCGAAGCACTGCTGGCGCTGGCTGACGAGCTCGGCGTCGAGCCGCCGGAGATCGACGTCGAGGACTTCCGGCGGGCGGGATACCTGCCCGAGGTGGTCTGCAACTACCTCGCGCTGCTCGGCTGGGCCAAGGGCGACGACGTCGAGCGGTTCGGGATAGACCAGTTCGTCGGGCGCTTCGAGCTGGAGTCGATCGGGAAGTCCAATGCGAGGTTCGACCGCGAGAAGCTGGCGGCGTTCAACTTCGACACGATCCAGTCGATGGACCCCGCGCAGCTCGCGAAGCGCTGGCGCGAATGGTGCGGGCGGTACGACCCGGAAGTCGTCGAGCGGCTGGGGGACCGGCTGGAGCTGGCGGCCGGCGCGGTGCGGCAGCGGGCGAAGACGCTGCGTCAGATGCGCGAGCCGCTCGGGTTTCTGTTCGCCGACGAGGTCGAGTTCGACGGCAAGGCCGTGCGGAAGGTGCTGCACAAGAACGAGGGCGCGGGGCTCGCGGTGCTCGGTGAGATGCGGGAGGTGCTCAAGGGCGTCGATCCGTGGGAGTCCGCGTACATCGAGGGCGTGCTCGAACGCATCGGCGATGCCCGCGGGCTCGGGATGGGGCAGATCGCCCAGCCGCTGCGTGTGGCGCTGACCGGGACCGCCGTGAGCCCGGGTCTGGGCGACACACTGGCGCTGGTCGGGCGCGACGAGTCGCTTCGACGCATCGACCGCTGCCTGCGCGAGTGCCAACCCTGAAGAGACTCACCACAGAGGACACGGAGGAACACAGAGAAGAGAAGGCAAGGCCCGCTTTGCTCGCCGGGGGCAACCCGGAGGGCGGGGCGCCCTTCGCCAGAACCCCGCCTCTGAGCCTCTGGCCCAATCCTCCCCTCCGTGTTCCTCCGTGACCTCCGTGGTTTCATATTCTTGTATCTCTCTCTGTGAACCTCTGTGTCCTCTGTGGTGAGTCTCCGATGCCCGAACGACACTTCATCCAGCAGATCATCGACGCTGACATCGCGAGCGGGAGGTGGGGCGAGCCGGGCGATCGCTCGGTCGTCCGCACGCGCTTCCCGCCCGAGCCCAACGGCTTTATGCACGTCGGGCACGCGTTGACCGTCTGCCTCAACTACGGGCTCGCCCGCGAGTTCGGCGGCGCGTTCAACCTCCGCTTCGACGACACCAACCCGATCAAGGAGGAGGACGAGTTCGTCCGCTCGATCGTGGCCGACGTCCGCTGGCTCGGCGTGCGCTGGCCGGGCTGGAGCGCCGACGACCCGCTGGCCGGGGTGCTGTTCGCCTCCGACTACTTCGAGGCGATGCACGGGTGGGCGTGCGAGCTGATCCGCAAGGGCAGGGCGTACGTCGATGAACGCTCGGCCGACGAGGTGCGGGCGACGCGCGGCACGCTCACCGAGCCCGGTGTGAACTCCCCCCACCGCGACCGCCCGCCGGGCGAGAACCTCGACCTGTTCGAGCGCATGACGAAGGGCGAGTTCCCGGACGGGTCAAAGGTGCTGCGGGCGAAGATCGATATGAAGAGCCCGAACCTGAACCTGCGCGACCCGGTGATGTACCGCGTGCTGCACGCCGCACACCATCGGGCCGGGTCGCGCTGGTGCGTCTATCCCATGTACGACTGGGCGCACGGGCTGGAGGACGCGATCGAGGGGATCACGCATTCGGTGTGCACGCTCGAGTTTGAGAACCACCGCCCGCTGTACGACTGGTTCCTCGACGCGATCAACGAGGGGCGGGGGCCGGGCTCGGAGTGGGGCGAGAAGATCGCGCACCCGCAGCAGATCGAGTACGCCCGCTACAACTTCACGTCGGTGATCACAAGCAAGCGCCGCCTGCGTCAACTCGTCGAGGACGGGCACGTGGCGGGGTGGGATGACCCGCGCATGCCGACCGTCGCGGGGCTGCGCCGTCGCGGCGTCACGCCGGAGGCGGTCTGGACGCTCAGCGCCGAGGTCGGCGCCACCAAGCACAACTCGGTGCACGACCTGGTCCTGCTCGAGAACGCGGTACGCGAGGACCTCAACAAGCGGGCTCCGCGCCGGATGGCGGTGCTCGACCCGCTCAAGGTCACCATCACCAACTGGGGCGAGGACGGCGACGAGTCGCGGACCGAGTGGCTCGAAGCGGTCAACAACCCCGAGGACGAATCGGGCGGGACGCGCGAGGTGCCCTTCACGCGAGAGTTGTACATCGAGCGCGCCGATTTCATGGAGGACGCCCCCAAGAAGTTCTTCAGGCTCAAGCCCGGCGGCGAGGTGCGGCTTCGCTACGCGTACTGGATCACGTGCAACGAGGTGGTCAAGGACGACGCGGGGAACGTGGTCGAGCTGCGGTGCACGTACGACCCGGCGACGCGCGGCGGTGACAGCCCGCCGCCCGACGCCGAGGGCACGGTGCGCAAGGTCAGGGGGACGCTGCACTGGGTCAGCGCCGAGCACGCGGTCGGGTGCGAGGTGCGTCTGTTCGACCGTCTGTTCTCGGCCGACCGCCCGGGGAAGACGACCGGCGAGATGCTCGATGACCTGAACCCCGAGTCGCTGGTAGTGCGGCGTGCGTTCGTCGAGCCGTCGCTTGGTGAGCGGGGCGATGACGAGCCGGCGTGGCCCGACGGCGTCCGTCGCTTCCAGTTCGAGCGGCTGGGATACTTCTGCGAGGACACCGACTCGGCCCCAGGTGCGCCGGTCTTCAACCGCACGGTCACGCTCAAGGACTCGTGGGCGAAAGCGAAGGGGAAGGGGTGACACTTGATCGAGCCCGGCTCGATCATCTCGTACACGCAGATGTGCCTCGAGGAAGGCATGCAGTTACAACGCGGCATGAACTTCCGGGTTGGCGGGCGTCAGACGATTGTGCTCATGAGCCGACGATCCAACGCGCCATACAACGACCGCATCGAAGATGACGGCCGGGTTCTCGTGTATGAGGGGCACGACGACTCTAAGACTGCGGAGTGCCCCGATCCAAAGGCCGTTGATCAGCCTCTTGTAACCGCGTCCGGATCGCAAACGCAAAACGGCCTGTTCTTCGATGCGGCCGCGAGAGCCCGCGCAGATGAGACACAGGCCGAGCTTGTGCGAGTCTATGAGAAGATCAAGACCGGCATCTGGGAGTATGTCGGGCTCTTCAAGCTGTTCGACGCCTGGCAGGAGCATGATGGCACTCGATACATCTGCAGGTTCCGAATGGAACTCACCACATCTGTGGATACGTCGAGTTACGACCGCCGGGACCTGCCTCAGACACGTTTAATCCCGAGTCGTGTCAAGCAGGAAGTATGGGCACGTGATGGCGGGCGTTGCGTCCAGTGCGGCAGCACGGACAACCTCCACTTCGACCACATCATTCCGTTTGCAAAGGGTGGCTCGTCATTGACTGCGGAGAACATCCAACTTCTCTGCGCGCGCCACAACCTTGAGAAGAGTGATCGTATTGTCTGACGTTCTTGTTCGCGTTGAGTCCGGATTCGACCACCCCGCCATCGAACGTGTGCACAAGGCGGCGTTCGGGGGCGATGCCGAATCGCGGCTCGTCTGCGCGATCCGCGCAGCGCCCGGCTTCGATGCCGACCTCTCGCTCGTGGCCGCTCTCGACGGCGAGGTCGTCGGTCACGTGCTGCTCAGCCCGTGCGCGATCGAGGGTGACGACGGCGTGCGGCACGAGGCGCTCGCCCTCGCCCCGGTCGGCGTGCTGCCCGCCCACCAGCGCCGTGGGATCGGCAGGGCGCTGTGCCGTGCGGTGCTCGATGCCGCGAGAGCGAAGGGGCACGGCATCGTGATCGTCCTCGGTCACGCCAACTACTACGCCGCCCTTGGCTTCGAGCGGGCGCGTACGCACGGCGTGCACCCGCCGTTCTATGTCCCGGACGAGGTGTTCCGCGTGATGAGCCTCGACGGGAGGGTGATTCCAGCGGGGAGCGTGCGGTATCCCCCGCCATTCGCCGGGGTCTAGGGAACATCTCGGCGTCGCGTGCGTTAGCGTGTTACGTGGAGAGCCCGCCGCTGAACCCGGGTGACGGCGAGACCGCGGTGCTACTCGCGCACCTGAGGGCGGGGCCGTTCCTGCTGACGCGCAAGCGATACAGTGGGTCGTTCCGGCAGCAGTGGCACGAGCACCCGACGGCGAGCATCGACTTCGTGATCGGCGGCGGCGGGCTAGCCGAGACACCCGGTGAGCGCGACGAATGCCGCGCCGGCGGCATCGGCTTCGACCCGGCCGGGCTGCGCCACCGCTACCGCTGTGCGCCGTGCGGGACCGAGACGGTCCACCTGATCATCACGCCGCGGACGCTGGAGGAGGAGGAGGTCGGGGAGAACCCGCGCCAGACGCTGCGCAGCACTCGGTCGTACCGCGTCCTGCTCGGGCTCATCCGCGCGCTGGACGCGCCGGACGCGAGCGCGGCGCTGCACGTCGAGTCGGCCGCCCGCGAGATGATCGGCATGCTCCGCCCGGACGCGCGCGATGGGCGGGTCGCGCGGTCGCGCCTGCATGCCGCCATCGATCTGCTGCACAGCGCCGTCGATCGCCCGGTCGGTCTTGACGAACTTGGCGAGGCGTCGCGCATGAGCCGCGGGCACTTCGCCCGCGCGTTCCGTCGAGCGTACGGACGGACGGCGGGCGCGTACCACCGCGAGCTGCGCTTGGCCGCGGCGGCGCAGCGGCTGGCTTCCTCCGATGAGCCGATCTCGCGCGTGGCCTACGCGCTGGGCTTCGCCGACCAGGCGCACCTCACGCGGCTGTTCCGCGAGCACCTAGGCGTGACGCCGCACGCCTACCGGCGGGCGCTCGGTGTCAGCGACGCCGGCGGGGCGCACCCACCGCGGTCACGGTCGCGGTGAGCGCCAACCCTCCCGGCGCGGGCACGCCGTGCAGCTCGAACGCGCTGTCGGTGTGGTGCTCCGGGCGCCAGATGGCGAGCGAGTACCAGTAGATCGACGCGTACCCGTTCGCGGGCACGCTGTCGCGCCACTGCCACGCGTCGTACCTCGTGTTCACCGAGTCGGCGCCGATCGAGAGAAAGTACTTGCCGGGCGCCAGGTCCACCGGCGTGGAGAGCGCGACCTCGTGCCGGTACTCGATCGTGTCGTCCGCATCGACCCGCCCGGTCGGCGTGGGTGAGGTCTGGTCCTTGGTGTGGAGTTCCTCGGCGATCAGCGTCCCGGGGAGCGGGTTGTCCGGGTCCGTCTCGTCGGCCTCGTAGAACGCGACGCGGAAGTTGGCGACGTTGTCGATCCCGTCGTAGATCAACCCCTCGCCGATGCCCCACCACACCACGCTCTCGATCGTCGCGCCGCGCTCGAGCACGAAGTCGTCGGAGTGCAGGTAGTTGTGGTTCGAGCGGGGCTCGTAGTGGCTGAAGTAGCCGAAATCGATCGGGACGTCGTCGCCCGCGACGTCCTGGCTGTAGATGACATCACCCGCGGCCTGTCCGCCTATGGCGAGTGCCAACGCCGTGCATGTGATGCGCATCGGTCGCTCCATGTTGGGGCACCCCCCCGGCGCCACCGCCCGAAGCTACCCCACACCCCCGGCGGGTTCTTGAACGAGAGTCGCGCGGGTCGCGGGTTCCGCCCGCGAGTCTGCCTACGCTCTGTTCCATGTCACTGATCGTCACCGGCACCATCGGCATCGACACCATTCAGACCCCGGACGGGACGCAGCGCGACGACGTGCTGGGCGGGTCGGGCATCTACTTCGCCGCGGCCGCGTCGTTCTTCAACCCCGTGCGCCTCGTCGCGGTGGTGGGCGAGGACTTCCCCGCCGAGCACCGCGCGGTGTTCGACCGCTTCCCCAACCTCGACGCGGGTGGGCTCGAAGTCCGCGCCGGCGCCAAGACGTTCCGCTGGGGGGGGCGCTACCTCGACAACATGGACCACCGCGACACCATGTTTACCGAGCTGGGCGTGCTGGGCGAGAAGCCGCCGGTCGTGCCCGACGCGTTCCGCGACTCTCGTTACGTGTTCCTCGCCAACGGGCACCCAGCGACGCAGCTCGGCTTCCTCGAGCAGTTCCCGGAGTGCACGCTGTCGGTGGCCGACACGATGGACCTGTGGATCAACACCGCGCGTGACGACCTCGAGACGCTGCTCGGGCGGGTGGACGGGTTGGTGCTCAACTACGACGAGGCCGAGTTGTTCACGGGGAAACGCAACACGGTGGCGGCGGGCAAGCACCTGCTCGAGCACGGGCCTCGCTTCGTGGTCATCAAGAAGGGCGAGCACGGGGCGTTGTTGGTGCACCGCGACGGCGTGACGGCGCTGCCCGCGTACCCAGCCGAGATCGTCGTCGATCCCACCGGCGCCGGCGATAGCTTCGCGGGCGGGATGATGGGGCACCTCGCCTCGCTCGGCGCGAGCGGGCACCAGGGCGACCCCGCCTCGTTGCGCTCGATCCACCGCGCGATGGCGTTTGGCACCGTCATCGCCAGCTTCACCATCGAGAGCTTCAGCCTCGAACGGCTGAGCTCTCTCGACTCCGGCGAGGTGGAAGAACGCCTCGACGAGTTTGCGCGCATGGTCCGCGTGGACGAGGGGGCGTGATCGGCGCCGACCAGCCCGACCCGCTCAAGCCCTACCGCGAGGCGGTCTCGTCGGTCGGCCCGGCGTTCGAGGCGCTGCTCTGGCACAACAAGGACTTCCAGGAGCGGCGCTTCCGCGTCATCGCCGAGCTGATCGACGCGACCGGACGTGTGGTCGCCGACATCGGGTGCGGGCGGGCCGACCTGGCAGCCCACATGCACCACCGCGGGATCGAGTACGGGCGGTACCTGGGCGTGGACGGCGTGCCGGAATTGATCGCGTTCTGCCGCGAGCGGGCCGAACGCGAGCCGCTCCCCGAGTGCGAGTTCGTCGAGGGCGACTTCGCCCGCACGCCCGACCTGTTCGGCTCGCTGGTGCGCAGCCGCGGCGTCGAGGTGTTCGCGTTCAGCGGCTCGCTCAACACATTCGAGCAGGACGCCGCGCTGGAGGTGCTCGGGCGGGCGTGGGAGGCGATCGCCAGCGTGCACGGGGGGGCGCTGGTCTTCAACTTCCTCTCCAACCGCTTCCCCGGACCGCCCCGCGACGAGATCGGTCCCGCACGACGCTTCGATCCGCTCGCGATCCTGGAGTGGGCGCTCGGGCGGACCGGGTCGGTGATACTGCGGCAGGACTACCTGCCCGGGCACGACGCGACGGTGCTGATGCGCGTCGGGTGAATCTGCGTTGACCCGGGAGATGGTGACGGCGCGCGACGCGTCCCTGTTTCGCCGTGGCGCACGTGTTCTGAGATTGTGCTGGTGGCGTGGGCGGGGTCGGTGCATGATGGTGGGTGATGAACCGAAGAGCGGCAGGTCCGATCATGCTGTGCGTGATCGCGGGGGGGTGTGCCCACCGCGGGGAGGTCGCGCGCCGCGACTACGGGCCCGCCCTCGGGTACGCCGGGTCAAGCTCGGCCCTGGTCTTCGACGAGGCGGGGATCGCCGAGTTGAGCTGGATGCCACGCGAGCTGGCGCCGGAGTTCGGGCGTCGCGACGCGGCGCTGGCGTACCGGCGGCCGCGGGCGATCAGTTCGATCGACAGCTGGCCGACCGCGCCGAGACCGACGATCGAGCGTGCGCGGTACCTGTACCTGCCACGGGGTCGCGACGAGTTCATCTACTTCAGCCGCCGGCGGCGCTGAACCGCAAATCCTCCGGATCGTGGGCTGGGCGCAGTAAAAAGCCCGGCCGGGGCTCGCGCCCCCGCCGGGCCGGGTGGTCTCGGCCTTGCCCGCCGGATCGGAGGGTCAGTCGTGCAAAGCCGAAGAGAGTGGCACGTCCACCGTGCGCAGGAGCAGGTTGGTCTCGATGCGGAAGTTCGACTGGGTCGTGTGGCGCTCGGCGAAGAAGAACTTGAGGGAGTAGGTCTCGCCGTCCTTGAGCCAGTTGAGGCGGTCGAGCTCGACGACCTGGTCGATCTTGGAGTGCACGCCGCCGAGGTCGATCACACGCTTCCCGTCGATGTAGACCCAGACGTCGTCGTCGCCGATGAAGCGGAAGACCTGCTCGGTGCCGGCGTCGTAGCGGAACTCGGTGTCGAGCTCGAACGTGAAGTGGAAGTTCTTCCCGTCCTGGTAGTCGCCGTACAGCTGCCCGTTGATCGGGAAGAACCCGCCGAGTCCGGAGTAGGTCGGGTCCTGCGTGTCGTCGAACACATAGCTGCCGGTCTGGGGATCGCGGACGAGTGTGAGCTTGAGCGCCTTGCGTACATTCACGCCGTCCACATCGCGGTACCACTGCGCAAACGTCTCGGCGCTCTCGACGGCGTCGCCGCTCGCCTCGGCATCGCCGGGCGAATCGCCGTGCTTCGTGTCGATGTACCCGAGGGTGTCGAGCCCGGGTGCGATCTTCTGCCCGGACGCGTTGGTCCACTCGCTCGTGACCTTCCGCCCCGTGCTCATGAACGCCGGATTTCCATCGTCGTCGAGCTGTTCCGAGGCGATGTCCATGTAGTGCCCGAAGCTGCCGTACCCGGCGGCGTTCTTCGGCTTGCGTTGGAAGTCGGGGTGGTCGTCGCGGAAGTCGCGCACCACGCCGATCAGTGTGATCGAATCGGGGGGCGGAGCGGGGTCCCCGGCGCTCGCGCCCGCCGCGAGCCCGCCGAGTGTGACGAGGCAGATCAGTTTCATCGAGTGCATCACGGGTCCTCCAATACGCGGTGTTCAACACTCGAGGGCGGGCTGGCTCAACACTCAGAACCCCCGTGCCCAGGGGCAACCAGCTCGGGCATGAAACCGGCGAAGCTTTGCGGGGGGCGCTGACCGCGACGGTCCTGCGGGTAACCGGCAGCGCCGGGGCCCTGGTGGTGGGCCCCGGCGCGGGGCTGTAGGTGCGTGCACCGGGGAGGTGCGGCGTGACGCCGACCACTCCTCAAGATGCGATGCCGGGAGCCCGCCGGCACATCCTTCCACACCCGTTCCACTCCCGGGCGTGGGTCTGGGGCGCTCGCCCAGGGCGGGCAACCGCGACGCGGGTTCGCGCGGTACGATGAAACCGATAACGACGGAGGACAGGCATGGACGCCTTTGTGATCGAGGGCGGGCGGCGGCTGGACGGTCGCATCCGCGTCAACGGATCGAAGAACGCGGCGCTGCCCCTGCTGGCCGCGACCCTGCTCACCGACGAGCCGCTCACGCTCCGCGACGTGCCGGACCTGGCGGACATCCGCAACATGACCCGCCTGCTCGGCGAGCTCGGCGTCGAGCACGAGCGCGAGCAACGCACCGTCCGTGCGCAGGCCCGCGATACGAGCGAGTCGCACGCGCGGTACGACATCGTGCGGACGATGCGCGCCGGTATCTGCGTCCTCGGTCCGCTGCTCGCAAAACGCGGTCGGGCGCGGGTCTCGATGCCCGGCGGGTGCGCGATCGGCGACCGCCCGGTGGACATCCACCTCCGCGGGCTCGAGGCCCTTGGCGCCCGCGTCGATCTCGAGAACGGAGACATCGTCGCCACCGCCCCGGGCGGGCGGCTGCGCGGCGGGACCGTCTTCCTCGGCGGGCCGTTCGGATCCACCGTGCTCGGCACCGCCAACGTCATGTCGGCCGCCACGCTGGCCGAGGGCACCACCGTCATCGAGAGCGCCGCCTGCGAGCCCGAGGTCGTCGACCTCGCCCGCCTGCTCAACGCGATGGGCGCGCGGATCGAGGGCGCGGGTTCCCCTCGTGTGAGAATCCACGGCGTCGAGGCGCTCGGCGGCGCCGACCACGCGGTCATCCCCGACCGCATCGAGGCCGGCACCTTCATGTGCGCCGCCGCGATCACCAACGGCAACGTCACCCTCGAGAACTGTCCGATCGACGCGCTGCTCGCGGCGATCGACCGGCTCGACCGCATCGGCGTGCACGTCGTGCCGCTCGACCAGGGCGACCCGATGCGCGCCACCTGCCGCGTCACCGCCGACCGCACGCTCAAGCCCGTCGAGGTCACCACCCAGCCTCACCCAGGCTTCCCCACCGACCTGCAGGCGCAGTTCATGGCGCTGCTGACACTGGCCGAGGGTAACAGCGTTGTCACCGAGCGCATCTTTCCCGAGCGGTTCCTGCATGTGGCCGAGCTGAGCCGCATGGGCGCCAAGCTGCTGCGTCAAGGGCCAACGGTCGTCGTTTCGGGCGTGCGCGGGCTGGTCGGTGCGCCGGTGATGGCGAGTGACCTGCGCGCCTCGGCGTCGCTGGTGCTCGCCGGGATGGCCGCCCGCGGCACCACCGTCGTCAACCGCGTCTACCACCTCGACCGCGGGTACGAGCGTCTGGAGGAGCGTCTGGCGCCGCTCGGTGCGTGCATCGAGCGGATCGACGCCGAGCAGCTCCGCGACGAGGCACCCGTCGTCCACGTCATGCCCGAGCCGGTGCGCATCAGCGCCGGCGCCTAGAGCATCGCCTCGATCTCGTCGCAGTCGGCGGCCACCACTTCTCGCTCCTCGTCGTCGTCGAGGGTCATCGCGATCTCGCGCGCCTCGCGCAGCGCCGCCCCGGCCCCTGCTCTCTCTCCCATCACCGCCAGCGCGCGGGCGTGCACCTCGTGGGCGATCGCGTGGTCGAACGCGCCGAGTTCGTGCTCATGGCACAACTCGAGGCACCGGCGCGCGTGCCACAGCGCCGGCTCGACCCGCCCGAGCGTCGCGTAGACCCGCGCGCACTGCCAGTGGCTGCGCGAGTGGTTCATCGCGTCGTCGCCGATCATCCAGTGGTACGCCGACGCGTGCGCCGCGTGCACCATCGCGTCGTCTTCGTTCGGCGTGCGTTCCTCGCGGTTCAGGAGCGTCCACGTGAAGTTGAACAGGTCCGCCGCCATACGCCGGTGGTCCTCGCCAGATACGCCCGAGTCCTGAAGGTCCATGCAACCCTCCCGACGACGAGTGTACCGCGCAGAAGAAAAGGGCCCGCGTCGTGCGGGCCCTTCGGATCGGTTGTGCCATCGGGCGTGTTACTTGCGGGTGTAGGTGATCTTCCCGGTCAGCCTCATGTCCTCGCCGTTCTTGGACTCCCACATCTCGAAGACCGTCTTGTCGTGATCGATCGTGCGCGCGATGTGCTTGGTCTTGACCGGGTTGCCCATGGGGTCGGTGAACCCCCCGGTGTAAACGACCTCGGTCCCGTCGGCGTTGGCGGTGCCCGTGTCGGCCATGTACCCGGTCATCGACGAGTCCATCCAGATACTGAAGTACTCGCCCTTGATGTTGTCGTAGCCGGAGTACATGAGCCCCTGGAAGGGCATGCCCATGATGGTGGTCGAGAAGTCGCTCTTGATGATCCGTCCGCCGAGCACCCACTCCGAGACGCTTGTGCCCTCAGTGATCGTGGGCGGGGCGTCCGGTGCCATCCAGAACTCGCAGTGGCAGTCCCACTCGCCGATCATCCCGCCGAGCTGCGCGTGCTGCGGCCCCGGCGTGCCGGCCGCTTCCCACGCCGCCCACTCCGCCTCCTGCTCCGGCGTCATCTCCGGCTGTTCGTCCTCCATCTGGAACGCGCTCACAGCGCCCCACACCAGCGCCACCGCCGCCGCGCCCACCAGCACTCCCTGATTCGTCTTCATTGCTGCGTCTCCTTCTGAGGGTGAAGCCCCATCCTATCAGATACCGGCCTTGGCAAGCCGGTGATCTTTGCGTCGGATTCCTAACCACTTGCTACAAATCGATTTGCACGCGCTCAACCAGCTCCAGCCCGAACGCGCCGAGCTGCGGGTACTCGGCCCGGCTGTTGGTGAGGAGGCGCAGCCGGCTCACGCCGAGCGCCCGCAAGATCTGCGAGCCGACGCCGTACTCAAGCGTCGCGGGGTGGACCGAGTTGGACGGCCGGTCGGTGTTACTGGCGCCGTGCGGGCGCATGAGGCGTTGGCGGAGGTTGTCGCCGATGCCCTCGGGTCGGAGGTACATGACCACGCCGTGCCCGGCGCACTGCACCGCACGCAGCGACGCGCGCAACGTCTGCCCGGTCGAACCCTCGGCGCCGTCCTCGATCTCGCCGAACACGTCGCCGAGCAGGTCGCGCCGGTGCACGCGCACCAGCACCGGGTCGGGCGTCTCGACCACCGTCCCGTCGCCGCCCAGACGCCCGATGTCGCCCTTGACCAGCGCCAGGTGCGGCAGCGGGTCGACGATCGAGCGGAAGGCGTAGAGCGTGAACTCGCCCTCGGGCGTGCGCACCGGCACGCCCTCGACCGGCTCGAGCCGTTCCACGATCGACGACTGGCTCAGGCGGTGCTCGATGATCTGACGCACCGAGCACATCTTCAGCCCGTGCTCGGCGCACACCCGCCGCAGGTCGGGCAGCCGCGCCATCTCGCCGTCGTCGCGCATGATCTCGATGATGACCGCGGCCGGGGTCAGCCCGGCGAGGCGGCACAGGTCGAGCGAGCCCTCGGTCTGCCCGATCCGCACGAGCACGCCGCCGTCGCGCGAGCGCAGCGGGTTGATGTGCCCGGGGCGGACGAAGTCGTCGGGGCCGAAATCGGGATCGATCGTCATGCGGATCGCCCGTGCCCGCTCGGCCGCCGAGACACCGGTGGTGAACCCGTGCTTGGGGTGCCCGTCGATCGAGACGGTGTACGGCGTGCCTCGGAGGGTCGTGTTGACGGCGGCCTGCGGGGGCAGGTGGAGGCGGTCGCAGTTCGCCTCGGTCAGACTCAGGCACATGTACCCGCGGGCGACCGAGAGCATGAAGGTGATCGCCTCGGGGGTGACGAACTGGGCCGGGAGAACGAGGTCACCCTCGTTCTCGCGGTCCTCGTCGTCGGTCAGGACGACCATCCGCCCGGCACGGAGTTCGTCGAGCACCTCGGCGACGGTGGAGAACACGCCCGATTCCGGTGCAACCTGTGAGGAATTCGGCACTAAGATGATGGTAGGAGGCGGGCCCGCCCGCGGACCGTGCCCGCCCCGGGGAGCAAAGCCATGCCGGCCCATCGTCTGATCGTGGCCGCGGCCTCGGCCGTGGCCGTTATCGCCGCTCCGTCGGGCGCGCAGGCGCCCTTCGGCCCGTGCCCGATCGGGTACGTCATCGAGGAAGTGCCGCTGTCGGACTCCGACCTCACCCTGATGATCGCGGAGGACGGCACCGTTCTCGCCGAGGGGAAACTCTACAGATCAGGGGAAGGAGTCATCGTGCCGCCGTTCGGGCTGCGCCCGTATTGCGTCAACAGTACCGGCGTCATGGCGGCAAAGACCTCCGAGGGTATCACGATCTTCGACATGGATCACATCATCGCAACGGTGCCGTGCCCGCCCGAAGCGGAGCGGATCTGGCCCGAGGCCATCAGTGACAGCGGCTATGTCGTCGGTGGCATGGAGATCGACGAACCCGCGCAGATCCCCTACTACCGGGGATTCCGCATCAACCCCGACCTCTCGTTCGAGGTCCTCGATCAACCGCAGAACACGAGTTGCTACGCGAACGCGGTGAATATCTACGGACAGGTCGCCGGGAGATGCTCGGGAGACCCCGCGTACTGGGAATCGGACGGGACGTTCCACCGGGTCGTCATGGAAGCGAACAACGAGGGCGTGGACATCGACGATCAGGGCGAGATGCTGATCCAGACAATCGGCGTACCCCCGGCCCTGTGGTCCCCGGGCACAGGGCTCCGATCGCTGACCGATCACGGACTTGACGCCGGTTTCTGGCCGTGGGGTATGAACCTGCTCGACCACGTCGTCGGCGACAACGTCTCGGCCGAGCCGTGGATCCTGATGGACGGCACGTACAGCTTTCTCCAGGCGGCACTGGTCAACGGCGACGGCTGGGACCTCGCGTGGGCCCGGGGCATCAACGATGCGGGGCAGATCGTCGGCATCGGGAGCCATAACGGTGTCCACATGTGCTACCTGCTCACCCCCGTCGGGCTCTGCGGCTCCGACGTCACCACCGCCGGCGCCGCGCCGAACGGGCTCGGGTACGGCGTGCCCGACGGCGAGACCAACACCTCCGACCTCAACTACTTCGTCAACGCCTGGGTCGCCGGCGACACCAACGCCGACATCACGACTATGAACGCGCCGGCGGGCGACCCGGCGTACGGGCAGCCCGACGGGCTCGTCACCGCCGCCGACCTCCAGCACTACGTCAACCTGTGGATCAACGGCTGCTCGTGAGCACCCCGTCCGCCGCGTCGCGCACCCGCTCGAAGGTGATCCGGTCGATGCGGTTGCGCTCCGGGTCGTCGTTGGCGAGTTGATCGTCCGGCAGCGTCGGGTCGGCGGTCAGGACGACCTCCGGCGCGCCCGGGCGCGTGGGCACGGTGGTCCAGCGGTGATCGGTCGGGCCGAAGAGGCTGACGACCGGCGTGCCGAGTGCAACGGCGAGGTGACGCGGGCCGGTGTCGTTGGTCACCATCAGCACCGCTCGGCGAACCAGCGATTTGAGTGAGCCGAGCGTGATGCCGAGTTCGGGGAGCGGCACGACCTGAGTCTCGGCCGCTCCCGCGATCTCGCGCACGAGCTCGGCTTCGTCCGGCGAGCCGTTGACCAGCACCGCGAACGGTCCGGCGGGGTGTCGGGCGAGGTGGTCGGCCAGCCGCGCGAACCGATCGATGGGCCAGCGCTTGCCCGGGTTGTTCCCGCCGGGGTTGAGGATCACGAACGCCCTGTGGATATCGCTCCGCTTCAGGATCTTGTGGGCCGCACGCTCCTCGTCCTCGGTGGTCGCGAGTTCGAGGTACTCGCTCTCCGGCAGCGCGTCGTCCGCCTGCGCACGCAACTCAAACTCCGCGAGCATGTGCGTCGCGAGCCGCCAGTAGTAGCCGCAGGCGGGGACGACCGCCCACGACCCGTCCGGGCGTCTCGCGGGTTTGAGTCGGTGCGTGAGCAGCAGCCCGCGCGCGTCGCGGTCGTACCCGAAACGGCGCGGCACACCCGCCACCCGCGCGATCAGCGCCGTCGAGAACGAGTTGGTCAGGAGCAGCGCCGTGTCGTACCGGCGCGGGCGGATCTTCCCGGCCACGTGCTTGGGTCCCATCACGCCCGACGCCCGCTCGACGTGCATCTCGTCGAAGAAGCCCGTGCCCGCCAGGAGCTGGTCGCACCCCGGGCGCACCAGCCCGCCGATGAACGCGCCCGAAAGCTCGCGGCGCAGCAGGCGCAGCACGGGCGTCGCCATGACCACGTCGCCCACCCAAGACGGGCAGACGACCAGCAGGCGCAGCGGGCGTTCGGGCGGGGTCACCACGTCTCCTCACCACCCCAGAGCGATCGCCCGCAGCGGTTCTCGTACCACGCGTTGGTGAGGCGACGCAGCTCGGCCAGGAACCCCATCGCCGCGATCTTGTCCACGCCGAGCGTCACGGTGATCGCGCCGGGCTCGGCCCTGACCTCCCCGATCATCACGCCTGTGCGTTCGGCGATGGCTCGCGCGGTCGCGACGACGGTCTCGCGGACGCGCTCGTCGGTGAGCGGCTCGCCCCCCAGCGCCCGCAGCCTGACGCGTGACATGATCATGCGCCCAGAATACGCGCGGCCGCCGTCGGCAGGTCCGGCGCGTCACGCCCCAGCAGCAGGCAGCGTGACGGGTCGATCCCGGCGGCGGTCGCGGCCTCGACATCGCGCGCCATATCCCCCACCGCCCAGCTTTGCGCCAGATCGAGCCCCAACTCGTCGCGGGCGGCCAGCAGCATCCCCGGTGCGGGCTTGCGCCACGGGTGCTCGCGCGCGAAGCGTGGCTCCGACCCGCCCGGGTGGAACGGGACGGCGTAGAACGCCGCGATCATCGATCGTGTGAACCCCGGTCCCGGCTCCGCATCGACGGCCAACAGCGCGCGCACGGCGTCGTTGACTCGTTCGGCGTCTCGCAGCGTCCCCCCGCCGCGTGCCACGCCGCCCTGCGAGGTGAAGACGACGAGCGTGTACCCGCCGGCTGCAAGGCGTCGGCACGCCTCGCGCGAACCGGGCAGCAACCCGACACACCGCGGGTCGAACAGGTCGCCCGGGGTCCCGCCGCGCCACGCCTGTTCCGGAAGGTCGGCGTTTCGGATCAACGTGTCGTCGCGATCAAGAAAGACGGCCGGTCGCACGGACCCATGCTATGACGCTCGGCAGAGCCTCCCCATCGACTCGTGCTCGGCGGCGTCGAAGCGGCACAGCCCGGCGCGGATCGCGACCCTCGCCAGCTCGACGCGGTTGGTCACGTTGAGCTTGGCGCCCAGCGAGATGCGATGCCCCTCGACGGTCTTGGTTGACCGCCCGAGCCGCTCGGCCATCTGTGAGGTGCTCAGCCCCTCCCCGATCATGCCGAGCACCTCGAGCTCGCGCGGGGTGAGCGTGTCGAGCGGGCCCATGTCATGGACGCGGGCGCGGAAGACCTCGGGGCGCTCGGCCTTGTGCAGGTCGGGTCCGGCGGCGGGGCGCCCCACTGTGAGCACACGGCGCGGCGAGTCGTACCCCGACAGCGGGCGGATCACCGTCCGCCACGCGACGCCCCTGTGCATCATGTCGTAGATCACCGGCTTGCCGGTCTCGATCGACCTGCGGATAAAGCCGAGCCGCTCGTCGGCGTACGCGCGGTCGTGGATCTCGTGCAGCGTGCGCCCGACCGGGCTGGTGACCACGTCCTGGACGACACGCGACGCCACGCTGTTGACGTACAGCACCTTCCCGTTCTCGTCGATCACGCAGACGGTAGCGATCGAGTCCTCGACCAGGGCCTGCCAGCAGGTCTCGGCATCGACAAGCGGCGCAACGGCTGTAGCCATGATGTGTCTCCCGTTTCGGCGACGTGCTCGGTCGCGTCGGGGCCGCGCGCCCCGATCGGTGAGAGCCCAAGGCGGGGGCCGGCGTCGCCGGCGACGGGCTCTGCTCCCTCGCTGGGTCATACGCCCCCTCCGTCCGGGCGGTTGCCGGATCGCCCGATCAAACCCGTTCGGATTGTGTTCAGATCCGGCGCAATCCTGGGCCTGATCGGCGGATTGGGTGGCCCGCCCACCGATCCGGATTACCTTCCGGGTACCGCTGCCTGTTCAGCGGACGTTGTCCGTTCGGGGGAACTGCATGACGAGCCGAGCGTGGATCTGTGGTGCCGTCGCCCTTGCGCTGGGCTCGGGGGCAGCCGGCGAGGACCGATCCGTCAACGGATCGGGCAACAACACGGACCACCCGTCGTGGGGCTCGGTCGGCTCGCTGCTCGTCCGCGAGAACAGCGGGTGCCACTACATGGACGGCGACGCGATGATGATCGACTGGCGGCGCAGCCCGCGCGAGATCTCCAACGCGATCGGCGTCCAGACCGCCCCGCAGACCAACACGCGGCACCTGACCAGCATGTGGTGGCAGTGGGGCCAGTTTGTCGACCACGACCTCGACCTGACGGTCACCGGTGCCGAATCCGCCGACATCCCCGTTCCGGCGGGAGACCCGTGGTTCGACCCCGGCAACACCGGAACGAAGACGATCCCGTTCGCGCGCACCGCCGGTGAGGGAACGCCGCGCCAGCAGGCCAACCAGATCACGCACTGGCTGGACGCCTCTTCGGTGTACGGGTCGAACACGCCCAGGGCGCTCGAGCTGCGCGAGCTGAGCGGCGGGCGGATGAAGACCAGCGCCGGCGACCTGCTGCCGTTCAACGTCAACGGGTTCGACAACCAGGACGCGCCGGATCGTGAGGACCTGTACCTCGCTGGCGACATCCGCGCCAACGAGGTGATCGGGCTGACGGCGATGCACACGCTGTTCGTGCGCGAGCACAACCATCAGGCCGACCGCATCGCCGCCGACAACCCAGGGTGGAGCGACGAGCAGGTCTACCAGCGTGCGCGCAAGATCGTGGGTGGCGAGATCCAGGCGATCACGTACAACGAGTTCCTGCCCTCGATGCTGGGTTCGATCCCGTCATACACCGGGTACGACGCGGGCACGGACCCGTCGATCTCGAACGCCTTCGCGACGGCCGGGTACCGGCTCGGGCACACGATGCTCAACTCCGAGTACCTCATGCTCGACGAGGACGGCAGCACGAACGCGTACGGCAACGTCGCCCTGCGCGACGCGTTCTTCGACCCCGATCCCGTCTTCCAGCAGACCGGGATCGACCCGGTCTTCCGCGGGCTGGCGGCGCAGGAGGCGAACAACGTCGACACGCAGGTGATCGACGACGTGCGGAACTTCATGTTCGGGGCACCCGGAGCGGGCGGGCTCGATCTGCTGAGCATGAACATCCAGCGCGGGCGCGACCACGGTCTGGGCGACTACAACACGGTGCGCGCCGACTTCGGGCTCGCACCCGTCAGCGACTGGTCCGAGCTCACCTCCGACACGGGGCTGGCCGCGCAGCTCGGGACGCTCTACGGCGATATCAACGACATCGACGCGTGGGTCGGGCTGATGAGCGAGGATCACGCGCCGGGGGCCGGCGTCGGCGAGACGCTCCGCGCCATCCTGCTCGACCAGTTCACGCGCCTGCGCGACGGCGACCGCTTCTTCTACCTCAACGATTCCGAGCTCGCCACACTCGTGCCCGAGCTCGAGTCCACGACACTGAGCGACATCATCCTGCGCAACACCGGGATCGGGTCGCTGCCGTCGAACGTGTTTGTGATCCCCGCGCCAGGGAGTGGCGTGCTGGCGGTGGTCGGCTGCGTCTTCGCTGCCCGACGCCGGCGCGGGTGACGGTCTTAGGAGGGAGACCGTAAGGGGGGACGCCCGGGGTCATGCCCGGGCGTCCCTTTTTGTGCGCGCGATGCTCGCGGACCTGCGGATTCAAACCGCTCGCTTTCGTGCTATTTCTTGTTTTCGTACTCGATCTCTTCGATCGTCGTGCGGCGCAGGACGACCTTGCCGTCCTCGGTCTGCTCGGTGTGCTCTTCGGTGGTCTTGCGGACGGTCTGTTTGCTCGGGTCGGTCTTGGCGGCGTGCACGATGTGCCCGACGAACTCGCCGAGGCTGCGCATGATCCCCTTGCGCTCGGTCATGCCGGGAGTCTAGGGAGGGCGGCGACTGGCGTACCCGCCGCGGAGCCGCGGGCCACACTCTCAGGCCGCGTCGGCCAGCGGCATTGCGCGATCGAACCTGAGGGCGACGGCCTGCCGATCGTCATCCCACGAATCGATGCGGACGATCGTGCCGGTCACCGGGTCGCCCTCGAGCAGGATCGGTCCCCCGAGCAGGTCGATCAGCAGTTCGACGGCCTCGCCGGCGGCCAGCGGGCGGTTCGAGTGGATCTCGATCAGCGCCCCCCCGGTCGAGAGGTTGCGCGTCGTCGCGGGCAGGTAGCGCCGCGACGGGCGGTGGAAGAGCTTGCAGTCCTGCTCGACGGGGCGCCGGCGTTCGCGCCGGCGGTCTGGCTTGAGTTCGATCTGCATGGCGGGCTCCTCCTTGGCGGGCGTCCGGCGGGGATATCGGCCCCCCGGCGACGCCTGATCAGTGCGAGGTCCGGAAAGCCCCGCCCGGACTGAGCAGGAGCCCCGGATCGGACCGATAAGGTGCCCGTGTCGGGCAAGATCCTCGGCGTTGCGGAGTTGCTGGCGAAGCGTGAGGCCGCGCGGGCCGCCGGGCGGACCGTCGCCCAGTGCCACGGCTGCTTCGACATCGTTCACCCGGGGCACATCCGGCACCTGCGCTACGCCAAAGCCCAGGGCGACCTGCTACTGGTCACCATCACCGGCGACGAGCACATCGCCAAGGGGCAGGGGCGACCCCTGATCCCCGAGGAACTGCGGGCGGAGAACCTCGCGGCCCTCGACTTCGTGGACTGGGTCTGCATCGACCCTCGCCCGACCGCGAGCGTCCTGCTCAGCGAGGTCCGACCCGACGTCTACGTCAAGGGGCGCGAGTACGAGAGCAATTGCGACCAGCGCTTCGCCGAGGAGCGCCGGGCGGTCGAGGCCGGCGGCGGGCGCGTCGTGTTCAGCTCCGGCGACGTCGTCTTCAGCTCCACCGCGCTGATCCGTGCGATGGAGCAGAGCGTTGACCCTTTCCACCAGCGCCTGGCCGAACTTGGCGAGCACGACGAACTGCGCGGCGAGCGCCTGTTCAGCCTCGTCGGCTCTTTCCGCGGGCGGCGCGTGATCGTCGTCGGCGAGCCGATCCTCGACACCTACATCTTGTGTGACAGACCCGACATCGCGGGCGAGAGCCCGGTGATGACGCTCCGCCCGCTCGAACAGAGGCACTACGACGGCGGGGCGGCGATCATTGCGCGTCACGCGGCCGCGATGGGCGCCAAGCCGATCCTCGTCACCGCACTCCCGACCGAAGGCGAGGCGGGCGAACAGGCTGACGCGATGCGCAGGCGCCTCGCGGCCGAGGGGGTCGAGGTTCATACCGTCCCGCTCGACGGCCCCATCCCCGAGAAGCAGCGCTACCTCGTGGGCGCACAGAAAGTGATGAAGGTCGATCAGGTCGAGCCGATCGTGCTCGACGCCGGCGTGCAGGACCAACTCGTCGGGGCGGTCGAGGAGGCGGCGCGCGGCGGGGCGGGCGCGGGCGTCGTCGCCGATTTCGGGCTCGGGATGCTCTCGACCGGGGTGCTCAAGCGCGTCTGCGGGGCGCTGCGCCCGCACGTCGGGGTGCTCAGCGGCGACGTGAGCGGGCGGCGGAGCGGGCTGCGCGAGATGCGCGGGCTCGATCTGGTCTGCCCGTCCGAGCCCGAGCTGCGCGACGCGTACCACATCTATGAGGAAGGTCTTCCGGTCGCGGTGTGGAAGATGATGGGCGAGACCAAGGCGCGAGCTGCGATCGTAACGATGGGGGCTGAGGGTGTGATCGCGTTCGAGCCGCTGCCAGGGGCAGAGACGCAGGACGACGGGTGGGTGTCGCGCGTGCGCGGCGAGCACGTCCCGGCGATGGCGCCGCACGCGGCCGACGCGCTCGGGTGCGGCGACGCGCTGCTGACCGTCGCGACGCTGGCGCGGGCCGCCGGCGGGTCGCTGCTCGCGGCGGCGTATCTCGGGTCGGTCGCGGCCGCCGTCGAGGGGCAACGCGTCGGCAACATCCCCGTCAGCGGGACCGATCTGCGCCACGGGATCGCACGCATCCAGTCGGCACAGCTCACCTTCGCCGCGCAGGAGGTCATCGAGGCGCGCGCACCGAACGGGATACCCGCGGCGTGAGCGCCTCGTACATCATCCCGACCCACAACCGGAACATGCAACTCGCGGAGACGCTGCGGGCTCTCGGGGCGTTGGAGCCGCACGACGCCGAGGTGTTCGTGGCCGACAACGCCTCGGACACGCCGCTGTGCCTCCCGCAACGGCTCACGAACGGGATCGGCGTGACAGCGCTGGCGCTGGCGGAGAACCGCGGCGCTGCGGCTCGCAACGACGCGGCGCGGGCCGCCTCCGGCGAGTGGTTGGTCATGCTCGACGACGACTCGCACCCGATCAACGCCGGGTTCGTGCGCACGCTCGCGGATCAGCCCGCGGATGTCGCGGCGGTGATGGCGGACATCCACTTGCCGGCGCAGGGTGCGCGCGAGGCCGGCGGGCTGCCGGAGGTGTTCATCGGCTGCGGCGTGGCGATCCGGCGCGGCGCGTTCCTCGACGCCGGCGGGTACGACCCGGGCTTCGACTATTACGCCGAGGAGTACGATCTCGCGGCGCGGTTCATTGCAAACGGCATGCGCGTCGCGTTCGAGCCGTCGTTCCGCGTCGATCACCACAAGGTGAGCACCGGGCGCGACATGGGGCGGATCCTCGGGCGGCTGGTGCGGAACAACGGATGGGTGATCCAGCGGTACGCACCCGGGGACGAACGCGGCGCGGTGCTGGATGAGACGGTTCAACGCTACCGACGGATCGCCGAGAAAGAGGGCGCGGTCGAGGGGTACAGACACGGGCTGTCAGAGCTTGTCCGGACCGCGGGCGCGCAGGAGCGCCGCCCCCTATCGCGCGAGCACTGGGACCGGTTCACCGGGCTGGCCGCGGCGCGTGAGGCGGTCGCAGTCGCGCTGCACGAGCGACCGTTCCGCACCGCGGCGATCGTCGAACGCGGCAAGAACGTGGGTGTCGTCGAACGGGCGCTGGTCGAAGCCGGCGTGAGGGTTGTTCCGCATAGCCGCCAAGAGACGGCCATGGCACCCGGTGAACACGTAAGCATGGCACCCGATATCGAGGCTTGGGTCGTGGGCACGATGTCGCCCGGCCCGATGCTCGACACGGGCGAACGGCTCCACGGACGACGCGTCGTGCTGCCGTGGACGGTGGCGCAGGGGATAATGGGCAACGCCTGCCGCGCGGCCTGAACGATCCAACGTCGCCTGCGGTCGCGGACTCGCTCAGACCACCGTACCCGCGGCCGGGGTGATCGCGCGCAGGATGGACGCCTTGGCGAGCGTCTCCTCCCACTCGTGCTTCGGCGATGAGTCGGCCACGATGCCGGCGCCCACGGGGTAGTCGAGCCTCGCGTCAGCGAAGGTGTCGAGCGCGTCGGGCGCGGGTGCGCCCGTGATCGAGGCGGTGCGGATCGCGACGCTGAATTGCGCGTCGCCGGAATCGGAGACGTAGCCGATCGCGCCGCACCAGGGGCCGCGGGCGAAAGGCTCGATCTCGCCGATGATCTGCATGGCTCGGATCTTGGGTGCGCCGGTGACCGACCCGGGCGGGAAGGTGGCACGCAACAGGTCGGCGATGCCAAACCCCTCGCACAGCTCGCCAGAGATCGTCGAAACGCCTTGGGCGACGGCGCCCGCGGCGTGCAGTTCGATCTCACGCGCCGCCTCGACCCGCACCGACCCGAAGCGGCACACACGCCCGAGGTCGTTGCGCATCAGGTCGGTGATCATGGCCAGCTCGGCCCGCTCCTTCGCGCAGTCTTCAAGCTCGGCAACCCGCACGCCCGGGCGCGTCCCTTTCATCGGGCGGGTCTCGACCCTGCGTGTCGCCGCGTCGTACGTCAGGAACAACTCGGGGCTGCCCGAGATCAGGGCGCGACGCACCGACCCCTCGTCGGACTCGAAGTACGCGCCGTACCACGGGTGGGCGGACTCGAACAACGCACTCGCGAAGCCCCGGGCCGAGCCGGCGAACGCGGCGCTCAGCCGGTGGGCGAGGTTGACCTGGTAGACGTCGCCGGCGTGGATGAGGTCGAGGGCACAGCGGACGGCGCGCCCGTAACGTTCCGGTCCCGACCCGCTCGCGGCCGCACCCGGCACAAACGACGCCTCACGCGGGGCGAGCGGGGGCACCGCGACGGGATTGCCGACGACTGACCACATGCCCGAGCCGGCGTCGTGCATGTACGCGCCGTCGATGCGGGCCCACTCCATGAGCGGGAAGCCGCGGTCGTCGGGCGGGGGAGACTCACCCCTCGCGGCGGGTTCAAGCAGGCGTCCGAGGTCGTAGGAGATCCACCCGATCCACCCGGGTGCCGGGTGGGCGGCACGGTCGCGGCGGTGCTCGTCGAACATCCGCGAGAGTTCGTCGAGGGGATCGGCGGCGGCGGGGACCGGACGGGCGTTCTCGCCGCGGTGCTCGGTCCACGCCGCACGTCCCCCGCGATCGAGGCGGCAGCGGCGGACGAGCGTCGGCGCAGCGAAGAGGCTGAGCCGCGACCGCGCGGCGTCGGGCTCGGCCGAGACGAGCGCGACCAGCGGCGTGCCGGTGGGCCAGAACAGCGGCAGACGCCGCGGTTCGGCTCGGAATGGGGCGGTGTGCGTGGCGACGGGGATGATATGGAGCGGCGTGACTTCTAGACTCTCCCTCCCCGCTTCGGCGGGGCGGAACCACCCACCACATTGACGCCCGCCGGGCAGGGAGCGGGGCGTTGGAGCGAGAATCCATGGCCAAGAAGACGAAGCGTTCGCCGAAGCGTGCCGCGAAGAAGGTGTCGAAGAAGACGACGAGGAAGACCGGCAAGAAGACGGCGAAGAAAGCGTCTTCGGTGCGTCAGCACAAGGCGGGCGGTCGCAAGGGCAAGAAGGTGGGCAAGGTGGTCCGGCGCGGAAAGGCCCGCGCGGGCAAGCACGTGTACTTCTTCGGCAAGACGCGGACCGAGGGCGACGGCTCGATGCGTCAGTTGCTCGGGGGCAAGGGCGCGAACCTGGCCGAGATGACCTCGATCGGGCTGCCCGTCCCGCCGGGGTTCACGATCACGACGGAGACGTGTGCGCGGTACTACGACGGCGGGAAGCGTCTGCCGCACGGGCTGATGAACGAGGTGCACAAGAACGTCGCGCTGCTCGAGAAGGAGCTGGGCAAGACGTTCGGCGACGCGGAGAACCCGCTGCTGGTCTCGGTGCGTTCGGGCGCGGCGATCTCGATGCCCGGGATGATGGACACGATCCTGAACCTCGGGCTGACCGACGAGTCGGTTGAGGGTCTGGCGCGGGCGACGGGCAACACGCGGTTCGCCTACGACGCGTACCGGCGTCTGATCAACATGTTCGGCGACGTGGTGATGGGCGTGGACCACCACCTGTTCGAGGCGGCGTTCGACACGATCAAGGCGAAGTACAACGCCAAGACCGATACCGACGTGCCGGGCGAGGGGCTGGTCGAGCTGTGCGAGGCGTACAAGGAGGTCTACCGCAAGGGCGTGGGCTCGACGTTCCCGCAGAACCCGTTCAAGCAGCTCGAGCTGGCGATCGAGGCGGTGTTCCGGAGCTGGAACGCCGACCGAGCGATCAGCTACCGGCGGCTGAGCGGGATCAGCGGGCTTGCCGGGACGGCGGTGAACGTCCAGTCGATGGTCTACGGGAACATGGGCGACGACTCGGGGACGGGCGTGGCGTTCACGCGCAACCCGTCCACGGGCGAGAACAAGTTCTACGGCGAGTTCCTGGTCAACGCGCAGGGCGAGGATGTGGTCGCGGGGATCCGCACCCCGCGCCACGTCGATGAGATGCGCAAGTGGAACAAAAAGGTCTACGACCAGCTGCAGAAGATCAAGGCGAGGCTCGAGAAACACTACAAGGACATGCAGGACATCGAGTTCACGATCGAGCGCGGCGTCCTGTACATGCTCCAGACGCGCACGGGCAAGCGGACCGGCGCGGCGGCGGTCAAGATCGCCTGTGACATGGTCCGCGACGGGCTGATCACCGAGAAGGAAGCGCTGTTGCGCATCCCGGCGGCCGACCTGACGCAGCTGCTGCTGCCCGGCTTCGACCCGGTCGCGCGCGCGAAGGCGGACGTGCTGACGAAGGGGCTTCCGGCCTCGCCCGGCGCGGCCGTCGGGACGCCGGTGTTCAGCGCCGAGGAGGCGGTGGAGCGCGCACACAAGGGCGACAAGGTCATCCTCGTGCGCAGGGAGACAAGCCCCGAGGACGTGGACGGGATGCACTCGGCCGCCGGCATCCTCACGTCTACCGGCGGGATGACCAGCCACGCGGCAGTCGTGGCGCGCGGGTGGGGTAAGTGCTGCGTCGCCGGCGCTGGCGACATCGAGATCGACACCAAGAGCGGGACATTCCGCATCGGCACGCGCACGTTCGGGCGTAACGACACGATCTCGCTGGACGGGACGACGGGCGAGGTGATCTCCGGCGCGGTGCCGACGGTCGAGCCGACGCTCGGCGGGAACTTCGGCAAGGTGATGCGCTGGGCGGACAAGTACCGCACGATGGGCGTGCGTACGAACGCGGACACGCCGGGCGACGCGGCACGGGCGCGTGAGTTCGGGGCCGAGGGCATCGGGCTGTGCCGCACCGAGCACATGTTCTTCGAGGGCGAGCGGATCGCCGTGATGCGCCGCATGATTCTGGCGGAGACGCGGGAGACGCGGGAGGAGGCGCTGGGCGAGCTGCTGCCGTTCCAGCGTGAGGACTTCATCGGGATCTTCCGGGCGATGAACGGGCTGCCGGTGACGATCCGCCTGCTGGACCCGCCGCTCCACGAGTTCATCCCCAGCGACGAGAAGACCCAGAGGGAGATCGCGCAGCGTCAGGGCGTGACGCTGGAGCGCGTCAGGCAGCGGGTCTCGCAGCTGCACGAGCAAAACCCGATGCTCGGGCACCGCGGGTGCCGTCTGGCCGTCAGTCACCCCGAGATCCTGCACATGCAGGTGCGGGCGATCGTCGAGGCCGCGATCGAGTGCGCGGCCGAGCGCATCCGCGTGCTCCCCGAGATCATGATCCCGCTCGTCGGGACCAAGCGCGAGCTGGCGCTGCTGCGTGCCGAGTGTCAGGCGGTCATCGACGAGGTCAAGAGTGAGCACGACTGGAAGCGTCGCCTCGACATCAAGATCGGGACGATGATCGAGATCCCGCGTGCGGCGGTGACGGCGGGCGAGATCGCTCAGGAGGCCGACTTCTTCAGCTTCGGCACCAACGACCTGACCCAGCTTACCTTCGGGTACTCGCGCGACGACATCAACTCGTTCCTGCCCGAGTACCTCAGACGCGAGCTGCTCCCGCAGGATCCGTTCCAGAGCATCGACCAGTCCGGCGTGGGCGAGCTGGTCGCGATGGGCGTCCAGCGCGGACGCGCCACCAAGCCCGATCTCAAGCTCGGCATCTGCGGCGAGCACGGCGGTGACCCCGCGAGCGTGCACTTCTGCCAGCGCGTCGGGCTCGATTACGTGAGCTGCTCGCCGTTCCGCGTGCCGATCGCGCGGCTGGCCGCGGCCCAGGCGGCGCTGATGAAGAAATAAAAGCGGCCCGGGTAACGGAGTCCCGGGGCGGAGACGATCGGGTTGTCAGCCGACGGGCGGGACGCCCGTCCCACCGGCTACGGGCAGCCGGCGACCCAGGCGTTAACGTAGAACTGGATGTCCACCGCCGTCACCGTCCCGTCCGGCACGCCGTAGTTCGCGCTGCCGATCGGCGCGTTCGGCGTGGTCAGGTCGGCGGCCGG